>ERZ1645187.4055-NODE-4055-length-11988-cov-15.045504_pt1 | contig 11988 bp, 8 predicted proteins | sample MGYA00575352_ERZ1645187 | MGnify/ENA primary metagenome ERZ1645187 (study PRJEB40837, sample SAMN11349314) | freshwater sediment metagenome | isolation source: river sediment | host: Sediment | place: India: Wazaribad , New Delhi | collected 2017-02-21 ... | reverse complement strand
AGCAGTTCAAGGCTGGCGGCTTCCGCGTCGTGCCGGGCGCCTTCGCGCGCAAGGGCGCGTTCATCGCCAGGAACGCCGTGCTGATGCCCTCCTACGTCAACATCGGCGCCTACGTTGATGAAGGCACCATGGTCGACACCTGGGCTACCGTTGGTTCCTGCGCCCAGATCGGCAAGAACGTACATCTGTCCGGCGGCGTCGGCATCGGCGGCGTGCTCGAGCCGATCCAGGCCGGCCCGGTCATCATCGAAGACAACTGCTTCATCGGCGCCCGCTCCGAAGTCGTCGAAGGCGTCGTCGTTGGCGAAAACTCCGTCATCTCGATGGGCGTCTACATCGGCCAGAGCACTCCGATCTACGACCGCGAAACCGGCGAAATCACCTACGGCAAGATCCCGCCGGGCTCCGTCGTCATCTCCGGCTCGCTGCCGAAGGATGGCGGCAAATACAGCCTGTACGCCGCGATCATCGTCAAGAAGGTCGACGCCCAGACGCGCTCCAAGACCAGCATCAACGAACTGCTGCGCGCCTAAACCCCTCCCCGCGAAGGTCTTGCCATGATCCTCGACAAACTGTTCCAGTTGATGGCGGAAAAGCAGGCGTCGGATATCTTCATATCCGCCGGCGCGCCGATCCACATCAAGATCCAGGGCAATACGCTGCCGGTCAACCAGCAGGTGATGCTGCCGGACATGATCGAGAAGATCGCCTACGAACTGATGTCTCCGGATCAGATCAAGACCTTCGAAACCAGCTGGGAAATGAACCTGTCTTTCGGCGTGCCCCACGTCGGCAATTTCCGGGTCAACATCTTCCGCCAGCGCGGCTCGATCAGCATCGTCATCCGCTTCATCCTGGGCAATATTCCCTCGCTGGATACGCTCGGGCTGCCGTCGGTGCTGGCCGAACTGATCATGGAAAAGCGCGGTCTGATCCTAATTGTCGGTGCCACCGGCTCGGGCAAATCGACGACCATCGCCTCGATGCTCGACCACCGTAACGCCAACCGATCCGGCCATATCCTGACGGTCGAGGACCCCATCGAATTCCTGTTCAAGCACAAGAAATCGATCGTCAACCAGCGCGAAATCGGCATGGACACGGTGGACTGGCAGGCAGCGCTGAAAAACGCCATGCGTCAGGCCCCGGACTGCATTCTGATCGGCGAAATCCGTGACAAAGAGACGATGCAGGCGGCGATCGCGTACGCCCAAACCGGCCACCTCTGTCTTGCAACGCTGCACGCCAACAACTCCTACCACGCACTTAACCGCATCATCAGTTTCTTCCCGATCGAAAATCGCCCGGCCCTGTTCCTTGACCTGTCGGTGGCCATGCGTGCAATCGTTTCGCAGCGCCTGGTCAAGAAGCCAGACGGCAAACGTATCCCGACCTGCGAAATCATGCTCAACACGCGCCATATCAGCGACCTGATCGAGCGCGGCGAGGTGCAGTCGATCAAGGATGCGATGGAACAGACGCTGGCACCGGGATCGCAGACCTTCGAACAGGATCTCTTCCGCCTTTACCGCGAACAGATCATCACGCTGGATGAAGCGCTGGCCAATGCCGATTCGCCGACCAACCTGTCGTGGTTGATCAACAATTCGGAATTGACCACCGGCAACGGCAAAGAGGAAAAGGCCCCCGACCTCAGCCTCGATTTCGACTCCACCAATACCAGTGGCACTTCCTTCAAGGAATTCAGCCTCAGTCTATCCGACGACGATAACGCCTGATGTCCGACCCGACGCTTGCGCTGGTACGCCAGCTTATTGCCTGCACCTCAGTCACACCCGATGATGCGGGCTGCATGCCCCTGATTGGCGAACGCCTTCAGCCACTGGGCTTCACCCTTGAATACATCAACCGCAACGGGGTGACCAATCTCTGGGCCCGGCGCGGCAATAGCGCGCCGTTGTTCGTATTTGCCGGCCATACCGACGTCGTCCCGACCGGCCCGCTTGAGCAATGGACCAGCCCGCCCTTCAGCCCGGAAATCCGTGACGGCATGCTCTACGGACGTGGCGCAGCCGACATGAAGACCGGCGTCGCCGCCTCGGTGACCGCAGTCGAAGCCTTTCTCGCTACGCATCCCGACTTTGCCGGCTCGCTCGCCTTCCTGCTCACTTCCGATGAAGAAGGCGACGCCACCGATGGCACGGTTGCCGTCGTCGAGGCGCTCAAGGCACGTGGCGAAAAGATCGACTACTGCATCATCGGCGAACCGACCTCGGTCAATACGCTGGGCGACATGATCAAGAATGGCCGTCGTGGTTCGCTGTCCGGCGTACTGACCGTCAAGGGCATCCAGTGCCACATCGCCTATCCGGAAAAAGGCCGCAACCCGATCCATCAGGCCGCCCCGGCGCTGGCCGAACTCGCCACCACGGAATGGGATGCCGGCAACGAGTATTACCAGCCGACGACCTGGCAGATTTCCAACATCCACGGCGGCACCGGCGCCACCAACGTCGTCCCCGGCCAACTCGAAATCAAGTTCAATTTCCGCTTCTCGACGGCCAGCACGCCGGAAAGCCTGCAGCAGCGTTTGACCGCAATTCTCGACAGACACGGCCTCGAATACGCCATCAAATGGACGCTCGGTGCCCGTCCCTTCCTGACCGGCCGCGGCCCGCTGGCGGATGCCGCGACAACTGCCATCCGTGAAGTCTGCGGCATCAATACCGAGCTTTCGACCACCGGCGGCACCTCCGACGGCCGCTTCATCGCCGACATCTGCGGCCAGATGCTCGAAATCGGCCCCTCAAACAACACCAGCCACAAGATCGACGAATGTATCGACGTTGCTGCGCTGCCGCAGCTCTCGGCCATTTACCGACGCATTCTCGAACAGATTCTGACCCCATGATCCAGCCTGCCGCCAGCGACCTGCACACGGTCCGCGACTTCATCCGCTACGCCGTCAGCCGCTTCAACGCGGCTGGGCTTTTCTTCGGTCACGGCAGCGACAATGCCTGGGACGAAGCGGTTTACCTGACCCTGCACACCCTCTGCCTGCCGCTGGACCGCCTTGAACCCTTCCTTGATGCCCGCCTGCTGCCGGATGAAAAGGAGCGCCTGCTCGACATCTACCGCCGCCGCTGCGAAGAACGGCAGCCTGCCGCCTATCTGACCAACGAGGCATGGCTGGGCGAGCACCGCTTTTACATTGACGACCGGGTCATTGTTCCCCGTTCCTTCATTGCCGAACTGCTCGAAGAGCAGCTCACGCCGTGGATCGACGACCCATGGTCAATCGAGCATGCCCTCGACCTGTGTACCGGCTCCGGCTGCCTGGCCATTCTGACAGCGCTGGCCTTTCCCAATGCCCAGGTCGATGCAGTCGATCTGTCGGAGGAAGCGCTTGCCGTGGCCGAACGCAACATTGCTGAATATCAGCTGCAGGATCAGGTTCACCCGGTACATTCGGATGCCTTCGGCGCCCTCGACGGCCGACGATATGACCTGATTGTTTCTAACCCGCCCTATGTCAATGCCGACTCGGTGGCAGCACTGCCCCCCGAGTACCTGCATGAACCGGAGATGGCCCTTGGTTCCGGCGAGGACGGTCTTGACTTCACCCGTATCCTTCTCGCCCAGGCCAAGCGTCACCTGACTGAGAACGGCATCCTCGTGGTCGAGATCGGCCATAACCGCGCGGCGCTGGAAGCCGCCTTCCCGGAATTGCCGTTCATCTGGCTCGATACTCAAGCCGGCGACGAATACGTGTTCCTGCTCAACGCCAGCGATCTCCCGGATTAGGCCGTTTTCCGCGTTCACCGCAGCAGCACCGGCCTATGGCCTTGGTGCTATTTACACCGCATATGCGGCGCAGGACAATTGGTTTCTTCATGTCCTCCCGCGCTCCGGATTCTCTGGCTTTTCGCTCTCGCCTTCGCTCGTGGCGTGGCTTTGCGCTGCTCGTCATCCTCGTCGTCGCACTCGGCGCCTTCGCCATCCACATGGTGGTCAGCGCCGAAATCCGTCGGGCTGAGCTCAAGTTTGAATCCGAAGCGCTATCGATTGCCGATCACGTCAAACGCAAGCTGCACGCCAATGAAGCCGTCCTCTCCGGCTTTGTCGCCTTTCTGCAGGCCGTGGACGGCAACGATCTCGAAGCCACCCACCGCTATGCGCGCGCAGCCCTCGCACCGTTCGAGCACATCTACATGCTGGAAGTTGCCCGTCGCGTCCTGCCGGAGGAGCAGGCGGCCTTTGAACTCAGCCAGCGCCAGAGCGATCGCCCGGATTTCCGTATTCGCAGTTTTGGCGAACTGAGTCGGCGCGCCCCTCTGCCAGCGGACGAGGGCAAGATCCGTTGGCCGGTGGTCTTCATGTACCCGCAGCTCACGGCTGCGGCGGCCATTCATGGCCTGGATGCCGCCACTGTGCCCCATCTGGAGGCCCTGCTGTCGGCGACTGCCGCGACCCGAAATGCGGCGACTTCCCCCGTATTCGAGATGTTTGAAGGTGGGCGCGCCTACATCTTGTTGCAAGCAGTTTCCCGGCCGGCCAACCAGAAGACACGCCTTGCGCCAGACTATTTTGGCAACCAGATGGTCGCCCTGATGCTGATCCGGGTGCAGGCCCTGCTCCCGGAAAAAATCGCCCCTGGGCTGGCGATTTCCTTGCGCGTCGGTGACGTCGCCGGCGTGCCCGATGAGATCCTGGTTCCGGAACTGCACGAAAATACGCTGCGCACCGGCGCCTTTCTATTGCCGACCTTTACACGCTCGATCAACTCCGGCAGCCTCGCTCAGCCCTTGCAGCTGCGCATGTCGCGGCAACTGCGGTGGCACGATCTGGCCAACAGCGGCTTCATCCAGATCATGATCGGCGTCTGTATCATCCTGATACTCGCCAGCATCAACATCCGCCATCAAATCGGCGCCATGCTCTCCGCTGCCGAAGCGCACGAACAGGCCGAACACAAGGCGGTGCACGACCCCCTTACCGGGCTACCCAATCGCCATCTGCTGGCTGACCGTGTGCGACAGGCGCTCCACCGCTGGGAGCGCCACGGCACCCACTTTGCCGTGCTTGTTGTCGACCTCGATTATTTCAAGGAAATCAACGACCGCTACGGCCACGAAGCCGGCGACCGGGTGCTGTGCGTCACCGCCAGCCGCATGGCCAGCCAGATCCGGGCCAGCGACACCATTGCCCGCTTTGGTGGCGATGAATTCATCATCATTCTCGCCGACATTCTCTCGGCCTCGGACGCTGAAGGGGTTGCCGAAAAAATCCGCTGCGCCGTGGCCGAGCCGATTTCACTCGGTCATCACAACATTTCGATTACCTGCAGCCAGGGGATCAGCCTTTGCCCCGACGACGGTATCGATTTCAACACACTGCGCCATTCGGCCGACCTGGCAATGTATAAAGCCAAGGAGGACGGGCGTAATACTGTTGTCGTTACCCAAGGCTGAGCCCTCGGCAAATCAGCGCAAATCGGCGAGGATCGCGGTCAGCAATTTCCAGCAACGGGCAACCGATGCCACCTCGACCGCCTCACCCGGCGCGTGTGCGCCGCGAATGGTCGGCCCGAAAGAAACGATGTCCATGCCCGGATAACGGGCACCGATGATGCCGCACTCCAAACCGGCATGAATCACCCGAACCGACGAGGCAGCAGAAAACTCGCGCGCAAAGACTGCCTGACAGCGTTGAAGTAGCGGCGATGACGGATTCGGCAACCACCCGGGATATGCCCCGGCGATCTCTGCATCGACACCGGCTAGCGCACACAGGCTGACAATCTCGTCGGCAAGCGCCTCGGCTGCACTATCCGCCAGCGAACGAACCATGAAATTGCATTCGCCAGCCACTGGTGTCAAGGAAACCATGCCCAGATTGTTCGAGGTCTCGACCACGCCCGGCAGTCGGGAGCTCATCCGCCAAACCCCATGCGGCGCGGCGTGCAGCAATTTCAACCATTTTTCCCGGTCCACCGCAGACAACACCTGTTCCGCATCAGCTGAGGCAACCCGTAGCTGCAGCCCATCGTCGACACCAGCCAGTTCAGTACGCAATATCGCTTCAATCTGGGCCACCCGGGTTGGCAAAGCCTGCAACGCCGTTGCCGAAAGCATCAGTACCGCCATGGCCTCGCGCGGCAAGGCATTACGCGCAGTCCCGCCATTCAAAACCGAGAGTTCAAACGGCAAGCCGAGCATCTGCAGCACCCGGACCAGTAACTTGATCGCATTGCCTCGCCCCTCGTGGATATCCACGCCGGAATGTCCGCCGCGAAGGCCCTCAAGCACAAGACAACATGGATACATGTCCGCCGGTGCCGGCATCGGATGACCCACGGAGCCAACATTCACATCCATGCCGCCGGCACACCCTAGGTAGAACTCGCCCCAGGCCTCGGTATCCAGATTCAGCATTCGGCGCCCCTGCAACCAATCAGCGGCCAGACCACGTGCGCCACCCATGCCTGCCTCTTCATCCACCGTCAGCAATACCTCCAGAGGACCGTGAGCCAGCGTACGATCTTCAAGCGCTGCCAGCATCAATGCCACGCCGATACCGTTGTCTGCACCGAGCGTCGTTTCCTCGGCCACCAGCCAGCCATCGCGCAACACAGGCCGGATCGCATCGCACGAGAAATCGTGCTCACTGGCAGCATTTTTCTGACACACCATATCGAGATGCGCCTGTAAAACCACACCCGGCGCAGCTTCGTACCCACTCGAGGCAGCCTTGGTCAACAACAGGTTACCCGCCTCGTCGACTGCAGCCAGGATCCCCTGAGTCGATGCCCATTGCCGAATATGATCCCGCAGCCGCGCCTCCTTTTTGGAAGCACGTGGAATGGCGCAAAGCGTCGCAAAATGGCCCCAGACGTGCTGCGGCAACAAGGAAGAAAACTGAGCAGGCAAGTTCATGTCAATCCAAACGAAAAACCCCCGCCTGCCTCGCGGCGGACGGGGGTTTAAATCTTGGGGCGACATACCGGGATCGAACCGGTGACACCTGGAATCACAATCCAGTGCTCTACCGACTGAGCTAATGCCGCCATCACAGGGTTTCAACCCCATCGAGGATCGCCACTTTACTTTGTTTGTCACCCCGCTGTCACCCGAAGACAGCGACCATGGCAACAATTAGACAACGCGGCACCACTTGGCAGGCAATCGTCAAACGCAAAGGCTACCCCACACAATCAAAAACATTCGATCTCAAGCGCGATGCTGAGCGATGGGCTAGGCATCAAGAGCGACTTCTCGATGCAGGACAATGGACTGATCGCTCGGAAGTGCAGCAGACAACTCTTCGCGAACTTCTCGACCGGTACGAAAAGGAAGTCACCCCAAAGAAGCGCGGAGCAAGCATCGAAGCAATTCGTATCGCAGTCATCAAACGATCCAAACTGGTGGAATACTCGATTGGATCAATCAACGGACGAATGATTGCTGAGTACAGAGACAAACGTCTTGAGGATGTAAGTGGTTCAACTGTCCATAGGGAGCTTGCCCTACTCAGTCACTTGTTTAACGTTGCGGTGCGAGATTGGGGCTTTGCCCTCAACACCAACCCGGTTAGCCAAGTTCGCAAGCCCTCTCCCAACAAGGCCAGAGACAGAGTATTAAACGATAGCCAGCGGCAAGCCTTGGTTACCTCCTGCGCTCAATGCCAAAGCCCTTGGATAAAACCCGTTGTCGTATTCGCTCTGGAGACAGCAGCACGGCGGGGTGAAATCCTTGCACTCACATGGCGTGATGTTGATCTTGAACGGAAGGTAGCCAAGGTATCAGGGAAGACTGGTAGCCGTACCATTCCGCTATCCCCTGCTTGCGTATCAATGCTGAGGTCGCTACCCCGTAGCCTTGAAGGTCACGTATTCCCGGTAACTATCGAGACTTTGAAGCAAGCGTATGCACGTGCCGTAGCAAGGGCTGGCATTCAAGACTTCACCTTCCATGATCTGCGGCACGACGCACTCACTCGACTAGCACGGCTTGGCTTGAATATCTTGGAGCTACGAAGCATCTCAGGTCACACCACAGCGAACATGCTTCAACGGTATGTATCTATTGATGCTGGCGATCTGGCGAAAAAGCTTGCCATTAGATGATCTATGACATTCGACAGGGTTTGATATATGAAATAATCAAGCCCTTCGAGGATTTCACAATAGAAACAGATAGTGTGCGCTTTCGAGCACACAGAGGTGGTCAACCGCAATAAACAAATGGAGTCAAAATGAACAAATATGTTCTGCCGTTTCTCGCAAGTGCATTGCTTACAGGTTGCTCAAACCCCGGCATTGTTCAAGTTTCCCCGGATACATATCTACTAGCACGCGAAGCTCACGGTGGGATTTTCGCTAGCTCAACTGCATTGAAGGCCGGAGTAATTCAAGATGCGAATGCATTTGCAGAGAGTCAAGGGAAGGTCGCTATCCCAATCTCCGCGAAAGAAAAGCCAATGGGAAATGGGCCTGCTCAGTGGGCTTCGTTCGAATATCAATTCAGAGTTGTTGAAAAGGATGACCCCGCTGTTCGGCGAACACAGATGGTTCATAACCCAAACGTCGTTATCCAAAAGGCAGACCCAGACGAGGTTAGCCCACGGCAAGGCGACAAGAGCGGGACCAAAGATTTGTACTCCGAACTGCTTAAGCTTGAAGACCTGAAGAAGCGGGGCTTGCTCAACGATGCTGAGTTTGATGCTCAGAAGAAGAAGCTACTTCAATAAAACACTTGGTTTACTCCCAGACCTTCATAACAATGAATAAACACATGAAAAAAATAGCCTTGTTTGGATCACTTGCAATGATCGCTGCTTGTCAAACATCGTCGCCGATTGTTCAAGCTGGCAAAGATACCTATATGGTTTCGTCGCACGTAAGCGGATGCGTTAGTTGCTCTGCTTCAGTACAGAGTCTGAAAACTGCAAATGACTTTTGTGCTCAACAGAACAAAGTAGTGGCGATCAGAAATTCTCAAAGCTCTACCAATGGCTTTGGTTATCAAGTTGGCAACGAGATGCTTTTCAGTTGCATCGCTGAAGCCGACCCAGAGAACACCCGGCCAAATTTGAGAAAGGACAACGGGGTGCTCACTATCGAAAATAAGTAATCCGGCCAGCCATCTGCAAGGCGCTCAGGCGGGGTTATATTCAGCGCAAAGGGGTTGCCTTGGGCGAGGCTCCTTAACCGCTTAGAATGGCCCCACAGGGGCTACGGGGGCGCATAGCCGAGCACCGGGATCGGAGGGGCTGGCGCACGCGGCATATGTATTGAAATGCTAATACAGCCTTTTAAAACAGGGCTGGAACTGGGTGGGGCAGGAGTCCCCGGCAAGGCACCGTAAAGGCGCTCAGGCGGGGTTTCGTACCGGGGGCGGGGTCTGTTCACCCGAGGGCCAGAAACCTCTGAAATCGCTTGGACAGCACAATATAAGCCAATGCCAATCTATCTTATTTACAGTGCATTAGATCGGCAATGCAAAAGCTGGGCAGTGAAGACGGTTTCTTGTGTACTTACTACGAAGTAGTAGAAATCGACACAAAAAAGAGGGGACATGCGTCCCCCCCCCCCTTGTCCCCGTGGAGCATCTAAGCTGCTTTCCGTGCTCGCTGAAGAGCCTTCTTTACAGTATCCGGCTTCATCCCGAGTGCACTAGCGATTTCCGTTCTCCCCTTCCCTTGCAAGGACAGAGCCAGCACCATCTCGCGTGAGGTCGCACATCCTGCGTCAGCAAGAGATTCCCGAGTCTTAGTTTCCTGCATCTGTTGCTCAAGCACGCTTATCCTAGTCCCTTGTTCTTCCACTAGGACATTCAGCTTAGTGATCCTGCCTGAACTCTTGAACAGTGCGGCATTCATACTGAGGCTCTGACCGAAGTTTCTGGCCATGAGTCGTCCGTTTATACTGCTTTTATCAAGAGTCAATCGCATGGCTATCTCCATTGGGTGATTTCGCACAGCATCCGAGTTGTACGCTTCCTTCCACCGCTTTACCCTCGTGCTGCCCCTGATGCTCTTAGCCTTCGCAGGGTCATCAGGAAATTCAATACGCAGTACCTCACTTACGCTAGGAGCATTTCCAAGTGCCCATTGCTCCAACTGAGTGCAGATGACAAGCTCGTAGTCCTGCACGCTGTGCTGCATCGGCGGATTAGACAGCGCCTGTAATGCCTTCCCACGCTTTGCATATGCTGCTCTTACTTCTCGCTCGCATACTGCATAAGCTTGCTGTGCCGTTGGTGCTTGACTCTGAACTACCGCTATTGCCCTATCTGCACGCGGCTGGCCGTACTTATGGCGTAGCTCCATTATGCTGAGAACCGCTGCATCCTTCTGCGCTGCACGATCTAACGCAGAAGGCTGTACTTGCACCCCGCTTCCACTCGCTTGATGTCCTGTACCAGCCAACTGCCCCGTAGAAAGATGCCCCTCCTCTAGTTCCGGCACTCTCATATCCGGGCTGGTTGCTGCTACTAGATCAGCCAAATCCAACAATGATTGAAGATGAACAGAGCGCTGTTGCCCCTGCGTTGCTTCGAGTACTTCCATGATGTGTTTCCTTTACTGTGACCACTGGCTCGCACCCAGCCCTAGCCACATTCCCTCAGCGAGAGATGGACCAATGGGCACAGTACAGAAAACAGCGGGAATGATTGATATGTGAATAAAGATGCTTGCGAGGTTTCTTTATTCACTACGTGCGACTCTATTGGGACAAAGATGCTTGCGTGGTTTCTCTGTCTAATACCTGTGTTTCTAAATCGCAGGGCTGGCACGGAATCAGGCCACCGGAGAGCGGCACAGGGGGCGGCTAGTGCTCCGACCAGCACGGAGGGTATTCCGCATGAGCGCAGCAGATTCAGCCGCTAATGCAGATGGAATTACGGGAGGCGCAACGATGGGGAAATAGCGGACAAGCAGAGCACTTGTGCACGATAGCCGGACCGTGATAGGCTGAATTTAGGCAGTCGGTCACCCGGCTGTCACCTTGAAGTCACCCTTGTAACCCAAGCGGGGTGACGGACAAGATAGAGAAGGTGATCCTAGAAACGAAAAACCCCCTGATTTCTCAGAGGGTTATCGTAGGAATACTTGGGGCGACATACCGGGATCGAACCGGTGACACCTGGAATCACAATCCAGTGCTCTACCGACTGAGCTAATGCCGCCGTCGATGAAGGCGCGCATTGTATGGGCTTTACGCGCCACTGTCCAGCATTTCCAAAAATTCTTTCAACTTTGTTCAGAGACGGCTGCTGCGGGTGCAGACGTCGACTGCCGTGCTAGAATTGGCGGTTTATTTTTCGGCCCTGTTGTCACAAGGAATTCTCATGGAAGCAACTACTGCACAAGCTAACGAACTCGAACGTCGCGTCGACCTCTCCATCGCCATCGCCGGCGTCGAGAAGGAAATGGAACAGCGCCTGAAGCGCATGGGAAAGAACATGAAGATGCCCGGGTTCCGTCCGGGTAAGGTGCCGTTCAACATCGTCAAGCAGCAGTATGGCGACCAGGCACGCCACGAAGTCCTCTCCGAAGAACTCGATCGCGTCTTCGGCCAGACCGTGACTGAACAGAAAATGCGCGTTGCTGGTTATCCGCGCATCGAGCCAAAAGCAACCGAAAGCACTGAGCACCTCGAGTTCACGGCGATTTTCGAGGTTTACCCGGAATTCGCGCCGGGCGACCTGAGCACCGCCGAGATCGAGCGTCCGGTACTTGAAGTCGGCGCCGCCGAAGTCGACAAGACCCTCGACATCCTGCGCAAGCAACGTGTCTCCTACGCCGATGCCGACCGTGCTGCCGCCAAGGAAGACCGTGTCGTTATCGACTTCACCGGCAAGAAGGACGGTGTCGCCTTCCAGGGCGGCACGGCTGCCGACTATCCCTTCGTTCTCGGTCAGGGCATGATGCTCCCCGATTTTGAAAACGCCGTTGAAGGCGCCAAGGCTGGCGAAACCAAGACTTTCGACCTGACCTTCCCCGAGGATTACCACGCCAAGGATC
>ERZ1645187.4053-NODE-4053-length-11989-cov-19.780459_pt1 | contig 11989 bp, 11 predicted proteins | sample MGYA00575352_ERZ1645187 | MGnify/ENA primary metagenome ERZ1645187 (study PRJEB40837, sample SAMN11349314) | freshwater sediment metagenome | isolation source: river sediment | host: Sediment | place: India: Wazaribad , New Delhi | collected 2017-02-21 ... | reverse complement strand
TTTGTCAAAGTTTTGAACTTTGACAAAGATTACATTTTTGAACCGCAGTTTTCACATCACACTCCCAAAACTATATCAGCGCTGATATTCAACTCTTTACTAATTCTACGGGCAACCTGAAGTGTCGGTTCGCTTTTGCCTGTCAAATAATTACTTAATCGCGAGGGACTTACTCCGATTAACTCTGACATTGCTTTTTGAGTTAAGCCCATTTCGTACATGCGGAGCTTGAGAATATCAATGAAGCCTGGCTTTTCGATGGGGAAATATTTTTCTTCATAATCAGACACCAGATTTGAAATCATATCCAATTCAATATAATTTCTGTCATTAGTCGGTGTGTTGTCATCCACCAAAGGCAAGAGTTCTTCAATTCGTTGCATCGCCACTTCGTATTGCTGTTCGTTTATTATTTCGGTCATAATTACAAATTTTGAATGTTTTTAATTTTTTCATATTCTGCGTGAGTACCCACAAATCTGATATATACCGTTTTTGGCGTAAAAACAATTAAGACCACTAACCTGAAATCATTACCTTTAATGTTGAAGACATACCGCTTATTACCTACATTATCCACGCTATTAAACGACTTTTTTACGTCAGCGAACGACCTCCAGTTTGCTTCTCGGGTCTTTTCAAACCACTCTGACAATGCTGTTTTTGCCTGTGGATGTGCTTCGTAGTAATCTATAAGCATTTTTTTGGATACAACTCTCATGCAGATTATATTTCAACAAAAATAGCACCGATATTTCATATTACAAAATAATATTTCAATTTTTAGAATTATTATTTGAAGAAAGTTTTTGTTGAGTAATGAAAATAGTTTATTTTTGTAAAAATACATTTTCGACAATTTAATCTTACAAAATGCGGATTCAAACCGCACATTACTATTAAAAAGTCCCCCTCAAACTATTTTCCTTTTTCTTTCTCCATTTGGAGAAAGTACCCGAAGGGGGATAGAGGTGGGGGATTTAGGGGGCTTCTTTTATGCTAAACATCTATCGCGCTTCTGCCGGATCAGGCAAAACATTTCAGTTGACAAAGGATTATATTTTCCTGTTGTTCCAGTCGCTGACAAATAATCCGCGTCCGCACCGCCGTATCCTGGCGGTAACATTTACCAACAAGGCTACCGACGAGATGAAATCGCGCATCCTGCAGGAACTTCACCTGCTTTCATCGGGCAGTAAATCGGAATACCGCGCCGATCTGATGAAAGAATTCAAACTGACAGAAAATGAAGTGAACTCTCGGGCAGGGAAAATTCTGATACGCATCCTGCACGATTATTCCTCGTTTTCCATCAGCACCATTGATAAGTTCTTTCAGCAGGTGGTTCGCTCATTTGCCCGCGAAATAGGCCTCAGCGGCGGTTACAACCTGGAACTCGATACTGACACCACGCTCCGGCAGGCTGTGGATAATCTTTATTCGGATATGTCGCTCAAAGAAAACGAACAACTGCTTAGCTGGATGACCGATTTTCTGAAAGAACAGATAGAAGATGGGAAAAGCTGGAAAGTGGACAACGAAATAATCAATTTCGGGAAAGAAATTTTCAGGGAAAACTATCAGCACAAAGCCGATGAAATACGCGATAAACTTCACAACAAGGAATTCCTGAAAAATTACAGAAAAAAACTCAGAAAAATCATTACCGACTTCAGGGAAAATGTTGCATCATCGGCTCAGGAAACCTTAAACTACCTGCTTGACAACGACTTAAGACCTGAGTACTTCATGCGGGGAATCATGCACAGCACCCTGGAAAAATTCAAAAAAGATGATTACAACTTTGGGGTTACTTTTTCAAAATTCATCGACGGCCCGGAAAACTGTTACAAAAAAAGTGAAAAAGCTGAAATTAAATCGGCTATTGACAACCTTTACTTCAGAGGTTTACAACCTCGTCTGATCAACCTGATCAACCTGATTGCCGAAGGATTGATTTTATACAACTCTGCAAAAATAATACTCCGGCATTTGGGCACACTCGGTATTCTCTCCGATCTTGCCGGCCAGATTAAAAAACTGACCGGCGAGCAAAACATCATGTTGCTCTCGGATACCAACCTGTTGCTCAACAAAATCATCGACGACAGCGAAACACCTTTCGTGTACGAGCGAACAGGCGTGAACATCGACCATTACATGATTGATGAGTTTCAGGACACCTCAGTTCTTCAATGGAAAAATTTCAAACCGCTGATTTCAAACAGCCTGGCTGCCAACGGCACGGACATGGTGGTTGGCGATGTGAAACAAAGCATTTACCGCTGGCGAAATTCCGACTGGAAACTACTCGACAAGCAGGTTGGCAAGGATTTCTCCAACCTGCAGACCAATCAAAAAACACTGGACACCAACTGGCGGAGCGACCGGAATATTGTACACTTCAACAATTCGTTTTTCAAAAACGCATCGGCCTTATTGCAGGAAAAGCTAAATAACAACATCATTTCGGCTACACCGGGCAACGAATGGTCGGAAGCACTGAGTAATGTCATTACACATGCATACAGCGATGTCGGGCAGCAAGTATCGGGCAATGCTTCCGAAGGGCATGTAAAAATAGAGTTTATCGACAAGGAAGGCTTAAAATCCGAGTGGGAAGAGGCAGTGCTGAAAAAAATACCTGAATTGATGGAAAATCTGGTTGACAATGGATACAAGCCCAAAGATATAGCATTTCTTGTCAGAAACAGAGAACATGCCACCACATTAATAAACTACCTGCTGACTTATAAAAAATCTCCAAATGCCCGCACCGGATTCAGCTATGACATGGTAGGCAACGAAGGGCTGAAGATAAACACTTCACCTTCAATTAATTTCATCATTTCGGTTCTGAAACTGATTTTCAATCCCTACGATGATACCACTCGAACAATCATGCTGTACGAGTACCAGATTGGCAAGCTGAAACGAAATGAAGACGAATCGGTACGCTCTTGTTTTACTGAGCAGGAAATATACAAAACGGCTCAGTCATCGCTTTTCACAGCCGAAGAAAATGCTTGCATGGAAGAAATAAGCCATCTGTCGCTCTTTGAGGCTACAGAAAAGCTGATAAGCGTATTCGGGCTGGAGAAATGGTACAGCGAAACCGTCTTTCTTCAGGCATTTCAGGATGTGGTTTTCAAATTTTCAAACAGCCATAACGCCGATTTGAACAGTTTTCTCCGATGGTGGGATGAAAACGGGGAAAAACAGTTTATCACCGTTCCCGAAAACGAGCAGGCATTTCGGATAATGACCATCCACAAATCCAAAGGTCTTGATTTTAAGGTTGTTATCATTCCGTTCTGCAACTGGGAATTGGATTCTTCTGCCAAAAAATCAACTCTGCTCTGGTGCGAAACTTCAGTAGCTCCGTTCAGCGAGCTGCCTCTTATGCCCGTTCAGTACAGCAAAATGCTTGAAAACACCATTTTCCGCAACGAATATTTCGATGAACAAATGCACCAGTATGTTGATAATCTGAATCTGGCATACGTGGCGTTTACGCGTGCCAGAAACGAGATGTACTGCTTCTGCACAAAGCCTGAATCAAAGAAAAATAATGAATTTTCCCTTTCCACCGTTTCGGATTTGCTGTATGCATGTGCAACTTCTAATCCCGATTTTGAGCAGGCATGGAAAAGCGAAGACAACATTCTCGAAACCGGAAAACCTCAAAAAGCAGTTTATAAAGAAAACAAGGCAAACAGCATCATCCGGCAACTCACCTCCTACCCCGTTACCGACAGCAGCGAACGACTTAAAATCCGCCACACAAGCGCCGATTACTGGAAAACGAGACCTGTTTCAGAAAGCCGGGTGAATTATGGCACACTCATGCACGAAATTATGCAAAAAACCATCCGGCGCGGCGATGAAGAAAGAGCACTGGCCACGATGCTTTCAAGCGGAAAAATAAACGATGACGACCTGGCCGAAATCCGAAAAGAACTGGAGCGTTTCTGGTCGCTTCCGGAAGTAAACAACTGGTTTTCAGAAGATTCAGAAGTACTCAACGAATGTGCTATTTTACTTCCCTCGGGCGAGATGTACCGTCCGGACCGGATACTGTTGAAAAACAATACTGCTACGGTAATTGACTATAAATTCGGCGAAGAAGAACATACAGCCCATCACAGGCAGCTGCAGAGATATGCAGAATTACTCCGCCGGATGGATTACACAGAGATCAACTCATATCTGTATTACGTAAGTTTGGGAAAACTGATTGAATGCTGATTCATAAAAAAACCTCACAACTAACGGAATAACAGCCGGAAATTTTCTAAAAAATAGTTCGAATCATTTTGCTGTATAAAAATAAAGCTGTACTTTTGCAGTCCAAATTTCAGCGTAATCTCTGGCAGCGGGCAAAATAAGTCTGTGAATATTGCGCACAGTATCAACTTTAATAAAAATCAAATCATGGACTTAATAAAAGTTGCAGAACAAGCATTCGATCAGGAAAAAAACTTTCCTCTGTTCAAAAGCGGCGACACCGTAACCGTTGGTTACCGCATCAAAGAAGGAAATAAAGAACGTATTCAGGAATTCAGAGGCGATGTAATCAAAATCGTAGGTCATCTGAACAAAAAACGTTTTACAGTACGCAAAATGTCAGGAAACGTGGGCGTTGAACGTATATTCCCGATGGATTCACCTTTCGTGGAAAGCATCACGGTAAATAAAAGAGGTAAGGTTCGCCGCGCCAAACTGTACTACCTGCGTGCACTTACCGGCAAAAAAGCCCGTATCAAAGAAAGACGTTACTAATCCTCACCGAAGGAAAAGAAATAGAAAAGAGAGATTCAGCATTGAGTTTCTCTTTTTTGTTTTCCGGAACTCCTGTTCAGGCTCCGTGAGTGAAAACGTATAGCTACTCAGGCGCACGTTTGTTCGCGATTTTGTTTTATCTTTGTATTTCCAAAAAAAACGAAACATTACACCTATGGGATATCTCTATCAAACCGGTCAGTATGCATTGCTCATGCAAAAGGTATTTGTGAAACCCGATCGCTGGCGAATGTTCTGGCGGCAATTTCCGAAAGAACTCGAAAAACTGGGCATGGAATCGCTGCCTATCGTTATCATTATTTCTGTTTTCATCGGAGCTATCATGACTATTCAGACGAAACTGAATACCGAGAATCCACTGCTGCCCACCTACAGCACCGGACTGGTAACACGCGACACGTTGCTGCTCGAATTTTCGTCCACCATCATGTGTCTGATTCTGGCAGGCAAAGTGGGCTCAAACATCGCTTCAGAAATAGGCACCATGCGTATTACCGAGCAGATTGACGCCATCGAAATCATGGGAGTGAATTCGGCCAACTACCTTATCCTGCCCAAAATAACGGCTTTTGTTCTGATGATGCCTTTTCTGGTTATTTTTAGTATGGCTATCGGCCTTTTCGGCGGTTATCTGGTGGGTATGTTCAGCGATATTATTTCTGTTGCAGATTATCTGCTGGGCATTCAGTATGCTTTTATCCCCTATTACATCTTTTATTCTATTGTCAAATCGGTCGTTTTCGCTTTTATTATTTCATCGGTTGCGGCCTATTACGGCTACTTTTCATACGGCGGAGCGCTGGATGTAGGAAAGGCCAGCACCAATGCGGTAGTCAACAGCAGCATACTGATTTTGTTTTTCAACCTGCTCATCACCAACATAATGCTGAATTAACGATGATTGAAGTAAAAAACATCAATAAATCATTTGACGGAAATCAGGTACTTTTCGACATTTCGGGCGTTTTTGAAAACGGGAAATGCAACCTGATAATCGGCGAAAGCGGTTCGGGAAAAACCGTGCTCATGAAAAGCATTATCGGACTGCACAGAATAGATAAAGGGCGAATTGAATACGACGGACGAAATCTGCCCGATATGCGTATGAAGGATATTCGTATTTTGCGTCGCGAGGTTGGAATGCTTTTTCAGGGGTCTGCATTATTTGATTCATTAACCGTGATGGAAAACGTAATGTATCCGCTTGAAATGTTTTCGGCCGACACCAGAAAAGATATGGAAGAAAGAGCCAGATTCTGCCTGAAAAGAGTGAATCTGGAAGAAAAAGCATACAGCCTTTTTCCCTCCGAAATAAGCGGCGGAATGCAGAAACGGGTTGCCATAGCCAGAGCTATTGCCCTGAACCCCAAATACCTGTTTTGCGACGAGCCCAACTCGGGCCTTGATCCGAAAACTTCACTTATCATCGACAGGCTTATACAGGAAATTACGCAGGAATACAACATCACCACCATTATCAATTCGCACGACATGAATTCGGTGATGGAAATCGGTGATAATATCATGTTTATCGACAAAGGGAAAAAAGCCTGGGAAGGAAGCAACAAGATGATTTTCAAAGCCGAAAATGAGCCACTTAACGACTTTGTATTTGCCTCCGAACTCTACAAACAGGTAAAAAAAGCGAACAGTTAATGTTCTGATGTTTGGGCGTTTAATTGTTTGGATGTTTGAATGTTTGGGCGTATATAGGTATAGTTTGATTTTATGTCTTTTTTCTGAAAGTCTAAGTTCTGAAAGTTTATAAAAAAATGAAAATAATTTCCTACAACGTGAACGGCATTCGGGCTGCAATGAGTAAAAACCTGACCGGTTGGCTGAAAGAAACAAATCCTGATGTGCTTTGTGTGCAGGAAACAAAAGCTCAACCGGAACAGATAGAAACTGCAGAATTGAATGAGATGGGATATTTTTGTTTCGTACATTCGGCCCACAGAAAAGGTTACAGCGGAGTTGCCATATTCACCAGAATACCGCCGGACAACATAGTAGCAGGGATGGACTTACACAAATACGATTCGGAAGGACGGGTGCTGCGGGCAGATTTTGACGACCTGACTGTCGTCACCGTTTACATCCCCAATGGCTCCTCAACGGGCGAACGGCATCAGTTCAAAATGGACTTTCTGGCAGATTTTCAGCACTATATTTCCACTCTCAGAGAAACCCGACCGAATATAATAGTTTGCGGTGATTTTAATATCGCTCATAAACCTGTAGACATTTACGACCCGGAATCACACGAAGACACCTCAGGCTATCTGCCCGAAGAACGAGCATGGCTCAACGAATTTGAATCATCAGGAATGGCAGATTCTTTCCGCGAATTTGATAAAAATGGCGGCAATTACACCTGGTGGGATATGAGAACCTTTGCAAGAGGGAAAAACCTGGGCTGGCGAATTGACTATCTTTGGGTGAGCCAACCACTTAAGAACCGGCTTGAATCGGCCGGAATACTTTCGGATGCTTTCCATTCCGATCATTGTCCGGTGATGCTGCAGGTAACAAATATCAGCACTCCTGTATGAATAAAACTGCGGCACAAATTGCTTTTCGATTGATAAAAAATAATAAATCTTACTGATTAAAGATTAGTTAGTGCAAATTGTTTTTAACTTTGCATATTATTTACATTTAAGCTTTATTTATTAAACAACCGGTAATGAAATTTTTTCAATATAAGAATTTTCTTTTCTTTCTGGGCATTGTAATATTTGGTGTATCATGCGGTATAACTGAAAGTCAGGTAGCCAATCCCTCGAGCGACGCATCGGTGTTAACCGCTTACATACAATACAACGACAGCTCACCCAATGCCTCAAAAGCCGTTTTTACCATTAATAACGTTGACAGCACAATCTACAACGTGGACTCACTCCCTTACGGCACCAGGCTGGATAGTCTTTACCTTGGATTTACCTTTGCCAGCTCGCTCGGGTATGTAATGAACGACACCGTAGCAGAATCCTACTACTACGGCACTGCAGTGACCAGCAAAGCTTACGATCTCACCAATCCCGCAAAGATTAAAAACCTGGCAAGTGATGGCGAATCGACCCGGCAATACACCATCGAAGTACGCGTACACAAGGTGGAAACTTACCTTCATGTGTGGAGTGAATTAAAAAAATACGTAACCAATGCACCTGCCGAAAATCAAAAAGCAGTGATGCTGAAAAACAAGTTTTACTATTTTCATAATTACGGCACACACTACGCCCTGTACACTTCTGCCGATGCTGCCAACTGGACTCAGCAGGCTGCACCTGCAACGCTCCCGCCGGATGCCGAATTGCGCAACATGCTGGTTTACAGAGATGAAATTTTACTGCTTTACAACGGCAATGAATTATACAAATCAGCTGATGGGATTAACTGGCAAAAACACACCCTGACGGCTGATCCCGATTATAATTATCAGTCGCTGCTGTTCCAGTTCAAAAACAAACTTTGGGCTGTAGCACAGCATAAAACCAACAAAAGCGTCAGAATATCAAGTTCTTCTGATGGAATTACCTGGACACTGGCAGAAAAAAGAAGCTTCACCAATTTTCCGGTACGCGATTTCTCTGTCACAAAATTCAAACCCTCATTGGGGAGAGAAAAGGTAATTGTGCTGGGAGGAGTAGATGCAAGCGGAAAAACGCTCAATACCAGGTGGTCTGCTGAAGATGTATTGGGAGTAGATACACTGTACTGGGTGAATCTGCAACATAAAACATACAAAATGGACCAGGTTAAACAAGCAGCAACAGCTTATTATGGCAGTAAATTACTGATAATAGGTGGAAGTAAACCGACCGGCTTACTGGTGGATGCAAAAGAACAATTGCGTCAGTCTATCGACGAAGGACTGACTTTTGCTGTGCCCGACAGCACTCAAAACCTGATGCCCGACGAGTACCCACTCCGCACAAACGCATCTCTCATACACGATACAGCCAATAATACACTTTATGTTATAGGTGGAAAAACCAACACATCAACACTTGCGGATGTATGGAAAATTAAAGTAAATTTTTACAATTTCAAAGACTACCTCGAAAATCCGGCCAAATACTAAGACAGTTTTCCGATTCTGAAAAGAACATTAAAAATATCGTCCAATAACATTCGGTTCAGACAATGGAGCCGGAAGAGTTATGCTGTTTTCTCGGGGTTGAATAAAGAAATCACCATCGGGCATGTAGCTGCAAGTATCTGCGAGAAGTCACTTTTTAAAAACAACCGTCTTCCGAAAGTATTTCAGGCGTTCGTTTCAGGAAATATTTCCGCAACAATCGGTGAGGATGAAGAGCAACTTGCATGTTTTTCAGAAGAATTTCTATCTTACACCCACACATCAACTGCCACAGCCGATAGTCCGGTCGGCACAAAGATTAAAAAAACAATCCATTTATACATTACGGGTTGGAAGAAGGCAATTGTCTTCATTCCAACCTTTTTTATTTTTTAAAAAAATCATGATTAGAAGAAACATTGCTTTACTGTTTTCAATTTGCTTGTTATCAGGTATTTATTCACAAACAAGTGTAAAAAATGTGGATCTTGAAGAAGTAGAAATCAGCGCCGACCGCACCCAACTATATTCGAGCCTCGGACGTATTGTTACCACCATTGAAAAAGTTCAGATTGAGCAAGCCGCCGTTCGGAGCATCGATGATTTGCTTGATTTCGTGGCCGGAATTGACGTGCGTCAGCGCGGCGCAAACGGTGTGCAGGCAGACCTCAGCATACGAGGCGGATCATTTGACCAGATTCTCGTATTACTCAACGGTGTAAACATCACCGACCCTCAAACAGGCCATTACAACCTGGACATTCCTGTAGATATCCGGGATGTCAGCCGGGTGGAAATACTGCAGGGCTCATCGGCCCGGGTACTGGGTCCGAATGCATTCAGCGGAGCCATCAATATAGTAACCAACGAAAATCATGAAAGCAAACTCTCAACTTCGCTTTCGGCAGGAAGTTACGGATTTCTATCCCAAAACGTGTCAGGAAATTACGCATCGGAAAAATTCAAAATGCTGGGTTCTGTATCTCACAAAAAGAGCAACGGACACATCGCGAATACAGATTTCGATATAAAAAACGGCTATTTTCAGACCGGAATCAGAACATCGAATGCCGGAAATATAAATGTGCAGCTTGCTTATCAACAGAAATCATTCGGAGCCAACAGTTTCTATTCGTTGACTTATCCAAACCAGTATGAACATACTAAAACCTTGTTTTCGAGCGTTGGCTGGGAACTGAACACCGGAAAAATGAGTTTCCGGTCACACGTATATTTCCGCCGGCATCACGATCGTTTCGAGCTGTTCAGAGATTTTGAGGGAGCCGACAAGTTTCCCTGGTACAAAGGCCACAATTACCATCAAACGGACGTTACGGGCGGAAAATTCGTATTTTCAAACACCTGGAAACAGGGCAAATCGACACTCGGAGTTGACATACGAAACGAACATATTTTCAGCACTGTACTGGGGGAAACCATTCAGAAACCACGACCGGTTCCGTTTGAGAACGGTATTGATTTTACAAGAGAAGCAAACCGGATGCTTTCAACCGTTTTCACGGACCATAGTCTGAGTTTGAAACACTGGTACATAGCAGCCGGAGCGGCATTAACACACAACGTGAAATTCGGCACCAGCATCAATGGCGGTATCGACGCTTCGTATAACCCCTCAGACTACACGAGGCTGTATGTAGCAGCGAATTCTGCCGTCAGATTGCCCACATTCACCGATTTATATTACCAAAGCGCCACCCAGATTAGTAATCCGAATCTGAAACCCGAGAAATCGCTGACTTTAGAACTTGGCACCAAAATCAATCCGATAAACCAAACATTCACAGCAACCACTTACTACAGATTTGGAAGCAACATCATAGACTGGGTAAAAACAGCAGAAGCTGAGAAATGGGAAAGCCGGAACCTGACAAGCGTGAACGCAATGGGAACAGACCTGAGCTATGAATACCGGTTCAGAAATAAATTTCTGAAAACTGCCGGAATAAGTTATTCTTACCTTCATCTGAATAAAAAAGCAGAAGCCTACGACTCCAAATATGCCCTCGACTACCTGAAACATAAATTTGTAATGAAAATAGACCATGCTATCTGGTCAAAACTCACCGGTCACTGGAGTTTTGCCTGGCATGACCGCAGCGGAAATTATTTTGATTTCGGATCGAAACAAAACACTGATTACAAGCCATATACGATGCTTAACGCCAAAATCATGTGGAAAACCCGAAAAATGACTCTTTTCACCGAAATCAACAACCTGCTCAATCAACATTACGTCGATTTCGGAGGCATCCTGCAACCCGGAATTACAGTAAATACCGGTATCAGACTAACCATTTTTTAAAAAAATGAACCTATTTAGAATGAAATTAAATTAATGAAAGCAGTAATCAAGTAATAAACTGAATGCTTGACTTTTAAGATTTCGGATACAAGTAAAATCCGAATATTCCATCATCTAAACTGCTGAAATAGTTTTTGTTATCCTTACATTTTATTAATTTTGTAAATAAGAAAACACATTTTATAAATTAAATATTTATCTCTATGAAAAGTATCAAAGGAACACAAACAGAACAAAACCTGTTGAAATCTTTCGCAGGTGAAAGTCAGGCACGCAATCGTTACAGCATGTTTGCTGCCATTGCCAAAAAAGAAGGTTTTGAACAAATAGCAGCTATTTTCACCGAAACAGCCGACCAGGAGTATATGCACGCCAAAAAATTCTTCCGTTACCTGGAAGGCGGCATGGTAGAAATTACCGCCATGTATCCCGCAGGCATTGAAGGCACTACCGCTGAAAATCTGAAAGCATCTGCCGATGGTGAAAACGAAGAATGGGCTGATTTGTACCCTCACTTTGCAGAAATAGCTGATGCCGAAGGCTTTTCAAATATCGCTGCCACCTGGCGCAAAATAGCCGCAGCCGAAAAAGGTCACGAAGAACGCTTCCGCAAACTTTACGACCGAGTAGTAAACGGCGAAGTGTTCAAACGCGAAGAAGAAACCGACTGGCAATGCCGCGTCTGCGGACACATTCATCACGGTAAAGAAGCTCCGAAAGCCTGCCCGACATGTGCTCATGCTCAGGCATATTTCGAAGAAATGAAAACAAACTACTAA
>ERZ1645187.4051-NODE-4051-length-11998-cov-13.730051_pt1 | contig 11998 bp, 6 predicted proteins | sample MGYA00575352_ERZ1645187 | MGnify/ENA primary metagenome ERZ1645187 (study PRJEB40837, sample SAMN11349314) | freshwater sediment metagenome | isolation source: river sediment | host: Sediment | place: India: Wazaribad , New Delhi | collected 2017-02-21 ... | reverse complement strand
GTGTTGAAATTTTCATCACACCCCTGAAGGGATAGACCCGCGTGAGGAGGTTTCGTTGAAATTTAACGAAACCCAAGGACCGCGCCCGCGCCGCGCATCATCGACATCACGCGCCAGGGCGGCCCGGCCGCCGGGCAAGTGGAAACCGCCCTAGGGCTCGCTGCCCATACCCTGTTCGAGCCGAGGGCCGAGCGGAGTCACGGGTAAAGCCCGCCTCCCTTCTACACATCCCAACAAGAAGTGGACTCATGAAAACACTCGCCAGCGCATGCAAACCCCGCGGCAGCATCTTCGACGCCGCCCGCCGGGACACTGTCCTCGACCTCTCCGATCTGGTCCAGGACCGCATCGACCCCGACGCTTTCTTCTGCGAGAACCACGTCACCGAGGGCATGCGCATCCTCCTGACCGAGGGCTTCCGGCGCCTTGAGGGCAAGACCACCCAGGGGGTCTTCAAGCTGACCCAGGCCATGGGCGGCGGCAAGACCCACAACCTGCTAGCCCTGGGCCTGCTGGCCAAGCACCCGCAGTACCGCCGCCCCGTCATGGAGGGGTTCTACACCCCCGGCGAGACCGGCCCGGTGCGCGTTGTCGCCTTCTCCGGGCGCGAGAGCGACACGCCCTTCGGGATCTGGGGCGCCATCGCCAGTCAACTCGGCAAGCGCGAACAGTTCGCGGACTACTACTCGCCCCTCTCGGCCCCGGGGCAAACCGCCTGGGTCAACCTGCTCAAGGGCGACCCCCTGGTCATCATGCTCGACGAGCTGCCGCCCTACTTCGAGTACGCCCGCTCCAAGGCCATCGGCAACTCCGACCTGTCCGTGGTCACCGCCACGGCCTTGTCCAACCTCCTGGTCGCCATCGGCAAAGACGAGCTGGCCAACGTCTGCCTGGTCATCACGGATCTCACCGCCTCCTACGCCAGCGGTAGCCAACAGATCATTCAGGCCCTGAACGACCTGGACAAGGAGACCGGGCGCACCGCCATGAGCCTGGAGCCGGTGCGCATGAACACGGACGAGTTCTACCAGATCCTGCGCAAGCGCATCTTCGAGGACTTGCCGGGGAAGGACGACATCGCGGAGGTCGCGGCCGCCTATGCCAAGGCCGTGCGCGACGCCCGTCAGATGGACGTGACCAACGCCTCCCCCGAGCAGTTCGCCGCCCGGGTGGTGGAGTCCTACCCCTTTCATCCCTCCATCCGCGACCTCTACGCCCGCTTCAAGGAGAACCCCGGCTTCCAGCAAACGCGAGGCCTGATCCGTCTCATGCGCATCGTCACCGCTCGCCTGTGGGGGAGCGGCGCGGCCCAGCGTGTCTACCTGATCAACGCCCACGACATCGATCTGAACGACCGGGAAACCCTCACCGAGGTCAACCAGATCAACAACAGCCTGGAGACCGCCGTCTCCCACGACATCGCATCCAACGGCCAGTCGGTGGCCGAGGTCCTGGACACCAACCTGGGCGGGACCCAGGCCCAGGACGCCATGAAACTGCTGCTGGTCGCGTCTCTGTCCACCGTGGCCGGGGGGACCCGGGGCCTGACCCTGCCCGAGATCGTCGCCAACCTCTGCGCCCCGGGCCAGGACATCGCCAAGCTCAAGGGCGAGGTCATCAACCGCCTGGTTACCACCGCCTGGTACCTGCATGCCGGGCGCGACGGGCGGCTGTTCATCAAGAACGTGCAGAACCTGGTGGCGCGCCTGCGCACCACCGCCGAGAGCTACCTGCACGACCAGTCCCTCAAGGAACTGCGCGAGCGCCTCACGGAGCTGTTCAAGCCCGAGAACGGTTGGTGCTACCAGAAGGTTCAGGCCCTGCCCGCGGTGGACGAGATCGAGGTGACCCAGGGCCAGACCCTGCTGGTCATCGCCAGCCCCCACCCCAGCGGGCTCAACCCGGATCTCGCCAAGCTCTACGACAACATCGACTTCAAGAACCGCATCGGCTTCCTCACCGGCCAGCGCAGCGCGGATGCCCTGCTCAACGCCGCCAAGGAGCTGAAGGCCATCCGCCACATCATCGACGAGCTGAGGTCCGAGGGGACTCCGGACAACGACCCCCAACTCGTCCAGGCCCGGGACCTCCTCGACCGCATCCAGAACCAGTTCGGCAGCGCCCTGCGTGAGACCTTCTCCACCCTCTACTACCCCAGCGCCCAGCGGCTCATGTCGGCGGACTTCCCCATGGAGTTCACCGCCAACAAGTACGACGGCGAGGACCAGATCGTCCGCACCCTCAAGGCCAAGATGAAGTACACGGAGGAGGTGACCGGCGAGACCTTCGTCAAGAAGGTGGAGGCCCGTCTCTTCACCCAGAAGGTCATGCCCTGGGCCGAGATCAAGCGCCGGGCCGCCACCAACCCCGCCTGGCAATGGCACCGCAGCGACGCCCTGGACAAGCTCAAGGCCGACTGCCTGCACCGCGAGGTCTGGCGCGAGGAGGGCGGCTATGTCGAGAAGGGCCCCTTCCCCCAGCCCGCGACCCAGGTCAAGCTGCAAGAGCTATCCCGCGACGACGACACCGGCCGGGTCAAGCTCCGCGTCACCCCGGTGAACGGCGACACCGTCTTTGTCGAGATCGGCGCCCCGGCCACCACCGCCTCCCTCAAGCTCTCCGGGCGTGACTACGAGACTGAGGAACTGATCGTCTCCTTCCTTGCGGTCGACTCCACCGGGGCCCACGAGACCGGCGAACCACTCACCTGGAAGAACCGCATCACCCTCAAAGGCCGGGTCTACGGCAGCGCCCAGGCCCGGATGGTGGAGCTGCGCGCCGCCCCCCGCGCCCCCATCCGCTACAGCACCGACGGATCGGACCCCAAGGTGGCCGGCGGCACCTACGACGACCCCTTCGCCGTGCCCGACGGCAGCCGCCTGGTCCTGGCGGTCGCTGAGGACAAGGGCATCGTCTCGGACACCCATCGGGTCACCATCGACAGGGACCCAGGGCCGGACCCGGACCGCCACCCCATAGACCTGGACAAGCCGGCGACCTGGAGGCCCCTCAGCCACCCGGAGAAGGTCTTCCGCTTCACCACCACCCACAACGCCTACGGCCTCCTGGAGCGGCTCGGCAAGCACGGGGGTCAGGCAGCGGCCCAGCGCATCGCCGTCCTGGACGGCCAGTGGGCGGACCTCTCCCTGGCCGACGACCTGATGCTGACCGCGGACCAGATCCGCGCCACCGTCGAGCACCTGCGCTCCCTGGTCAGCGAGGGCGAAGTCACCATCGAGGCATCCGCCCTCTGGTTCCCCACCGGCCGACAGCTCCTGGACTATGTCCACGAGATCGCGGCGGAACTGCCACGCCATGAGGTTGAGCCCTAGCCGTGCCCGAACCCAAGACCCCCGCCTGCCACGGCTTTGGCTTCTGCCCCCAAGCCTCGGCCCATCACTTCCTGGTGACCATCCCCGCGGGTAACCGCGAGGAGGTCCTGATCTCCGAGCACCTCACCTGGGACGAGGCCACTCCCGCCAGGCCACCCACCTTTGCCCTGGGCGAGATCGAGGGCAAGCTGCGGGTCCTGCTGCCCCGCGCCAAGTGGGACGCCATCGCCGACGAGGTCCGGGTGGAGTTCAACAAGCGCCTCAAGCAGGAGGGGCTCAAGGCCGGGGCCTGGAAGACCGGCACCAACCCCGTCTCCCGGCTACTCGGCAAGGAGCTGGTCCTGCTCGCCTGGGCCATCGAGGAGGCCGACCCGGCCCTGATCCCCGCCGCTGTCAAGAACTGGCTCGGCCTGGTCCCGGAGGAGCGCTGGTGGCTTTACACCATGACCTGCGCCGCCACCGGCCACGCCGACCAGGGCCGCAACAAGGGTTGGCGCAAGGCGGTACGCTACGCCCTGACCGAAAACCCCGTCTCCGACGCCCCCCACGAGCCCCTGCCCATGTTTGAGTTGCAGGGGCAGCGGGGCACCGAGCCCGCACCACCGAGGAAAAAGCCCGCACCGCGGCGTGGCAAGACCGCCAGCAACCGGGACGAAGCCGCTAAGTGAGCCCCATGGACAGCGACAGCACCTTCATCGAGACCCAGTTCCCCGTCTCCAAGCTCTCCAAGGAGAGCTACATCGAGCGCAAGGGCCACGTCGGCCAGACGCTCACCAGCCTGGGCAAGTGGTGGGGCCGCAAGCCCTTGATCCTGGTTCGGGCAGCCATCCTGGGCTTGCTGCTCCCCGCCAGTGCAGACCGCAGGCGCGACCGCGCCGTCTTCCTCAAGCTCCTGACCATGGACCCGGCGGGGCTGTGGCGGCGCAAGTCCAAGGCCATCGCCCTGGCGGACCTGTACGACCGCCTCACCCCGGCGGAGCGCGCCGCCTGGTTCGACCCGGATACCGCCAGGCCCAGATACCGGGCCGGGACCCGGGCCGAGGACAAGGCCCGGCTGCAACGCCTGGTCTTCGAGCGCCTGGGCTACGACGAGCGCCTGACCTACTGTGACCGCCCGGAGCAGATCGACGGGCCCTCCCCGGCCGCCTGGGCCGAGATCAACGCCCACCTGGGCACCGATGCCGCCAGCCTCCCCGACCTGGTCCGCCAACTGGGGCAACGCCGCTTCGGCCACACCCCCAGGGTGGGCGATGCCTTCTGCGGCGGGGGCAGCGTCCCCTTCGAGGCGGCGCGTATCGGCTGCGACGCCTACGGCTCGGACCTCAACCCCGTCGCCGCCCTGCTCACCTGGGGGGCGCTCAACATCGTCGGCGGCGGCGAGTCGGTGGCCGCCCAAGTCCGCGCGGCCCAGGAGGCGGTCTTCGCCGCCGTGGACCGCCAGGTCACGGACTGGCGCATCGAGCACAACGACCTGGGCTGGCGGGCTGACGCCTACCTCTATTGCGCCGAGACCCGCTGCCCCGAGTGCGGCTGGCGCGTCCCGCTCGCCCCCTCCTGGGTCATCGGCGAAAAGTCCCACACCCTGGCCCGGCTCGCCCCGGACCCGGCCGCGCAAGGCTTCGCGATCGAGATCCACCAAGGGGTCACATCCCAGGCCCTGGGCGTCGCCAAGGCCGGCACGGTGCGCAGCTCCCGCCTGGAGTGCCCCCACTGCCACCAGTCCACCCCCATGACCGCCATCCGCGGCGACCGCCGCGGGGGCGACTACGGCCTGCGCCAATGGGAGAACGCGGACCTGGTCCCACGCCCGGACGATGTCTTTCAGGAGCGCCTCTACTGCATCCGCTGGCGCCTGCCGGACCTGGCAGGCCTGCTCTGGGCCGAGCAACAAGAGCGGGCGGGTGGGCCCGGCACCCGCCCAGTCCCGGGATGGGTCCCCCTGGATCGGGCCATCGGCGGACTCGCCGAGTTGATGGACAGCAGCGACCGCCTGGGCCTGGCGGACCTCCGCGCCCGGGACTGGCTGGCCGAGGACGCGGAACTGGCAGGGGCAGAAGCCCAACTCGCCGACCTGACCGCCGCCAAGGCCCCCAAGGCCCGCTTGGATGAGGCCCGCCAGGACCTGGTCCGGCTGCACACCCGCCAGGCCCAGCGCGCCGCTGACCTCAAGGCCCTCGCCGACCGCCTCCCCGGGGCCCTCTATCGCGGGGTGGGTCCCGACGACCTGGACCGGGAGGCCCTGGTCCTGGCCCTGCTGCGCGAGCGCTTCGACGACTGGCAGGCCAAGGGGTACATCCCGAGCCGTCGGATCGAGCCCGGCGACAAGACCGACGAACCGATGCGGACTCGCGGTTGGACCCATTGGCATCACCTGTTCACTCCGAGGCAGCTCCTGGTCCACGGTCGCCTCCTTGAGACCGCAGCGACTTTGCACCTGTGTGAATCTGCGAACGTGGAGTTCTTACTCGCGGCAGCAAGGCTTGCCGATTGGGATAGTAGACTGTGCAGGTGGGGGACCGGCGCGGCTAGGGAATCGATCGCCCAGACCTATTACAACCAGGCGCTAAACACCCTACTGAACTATCCCTCGAAGGGCCTTGTACTCCAGTTGAACAACGCTGGAATCCGCCACGAGTGCGTCGCCGTCAGCGGTGCCACGACAGTAGAGACCCGCGATGCCCGGATCATCGATAGCCTGTGTGACTATTGGGTGACAGATCCCCCGTACGCCGATGCGATCAACTATCACGAACTCTCGGAGTTCCTGCTTGCCTGGTATGAGAAGCGCCTGGCTAGGCTTTTCCCGGACTGGTCCGCGGACAGCAAGCGGGCCCTGGCCATCCGCGGCTCCGGCAAAGACTTCCGTCACGGCATGGTGGACGCGTACCGCAACCTCGCCGCCCACATGCCGGACAACGGTATGCAGATCGTCATGTTCACCCACCAGGACGCCGGGGTCTGGGCGGACCTGGCCCTGATCCTCTGGGCGGCGGGGCTGCGGGTGACCGCCGCCTGGACCATCGCCACGGAGACCGAATCGGCCCTCAAAGAAGGCAACTACGTTCAGGGCACGGTCCTCATGGTCCTGCGCAAGCAGACCTCGGACGCAGTGGCCTTCCTGGACGAGATAGTCCCCCAGGTGGAGATCGAGGTGGAGCACCAGCTCAAGTCCATGCTGGACTTGGACGACCGGGAGGACCCCAACTTCTCCGACGCCGACTACCAGCTCGCCGCCTATGCCGCCGCCCTGCGGGTCCTGACCCAGTACCGCGGCATCGAGGACCTGGACGTAGCCTACGAGCTGGCCCGGGAGCGCAAGCGTGGCCAGGAGTCCCCCATCGAGGCCATCATCAAGGACGCGGTGAAGACCGCCAGCAACTTCCTGGTCCCGGAGGGCATAGACCCCCAGCTCTGGCGCCGCCTGGGCCCGGAGGAGAAGCTCTACCTCAAGTGCCTGGAGGTGGAGGCCCACGGCGACTACCGCAGCGGGGTCTTCCAGGAGTTCGCCCGCGGCTTCGGGGTGCGCGACTACCGCTTCATGCTCGAAAGTGGCAAGGCCAACCAGACCCGCCTCAAGACCGCCACCGAGTTCAAGCGCCGGGACTGGGGCACCGAAGGCTTCGGCTCGACCCTGCTGCGCCACGCCCTGTTCGCCATCTACCAGGCCGCCGAGCGCGACGACACCAAGGTGGGCCTCACCTACCTCAAGACCGAGGTGGCCGACTACTGGACCCACCGCGAGACCCTGATGGGCCAGCTCGCCTTCCTCGGCCGACTGCCCATCCCCCACTGGTCCGCCGACGCCGAGGCGGCCCGGCTGCTGGCGGGGGCGTTGGAGAATGATCATGTGTAACCTGGACCGCCGGAGACCTTGAAGGTGGACCTGAAATACGTCAAGTACGAGCCTATAGAAGCCCACAAGCAAAGCGCAAACTGACGACGGGGGATTTGTGCCAATGAAGACTCAGCCGAGAATCACCATCGACCCGAACGTCTGCGGCGGCAAGCCCTGCATCCGCGGCATGCGGATTCGGGTATCCGACATCTTGGGGATGCTGGCCGCTGGCGCGTCCCAGGACGAGATCTTGGAGGATTACCCCTACCTGGAGGCCGGGGACATCGCAGCGGCCCTGGATTTTGCGGCGCGCCAGACGGACCACCCCATCCTGCGCGCGGCCTGACTCCCATGCGCTTTCTGGTCGATGCGCAGTTGCCGCCGGCCTTGGCGCGTTGGCTTGTGGCCAAGGGTCACGAGGCGAGCCATGTCCTGGATCACGACATGTTGGAGGCTGGGGACGCTGCTATCTGGGCCCAGGCCGAACGCCTCGGGGCAGTCATCGTCTCGAAGGACGAGGATTTTGTGCACCTGCGGACCCTGAGACCACAGGGCCCCGCCCTGGTCTGGGTGCGTGTCGGCAACACCACTCGCCGCGAGTTGCTCGCCTGGTTCGCGGAGCTTCTACCGGACATCGAGCGGGCCTTGGTCGCCGGGGAGCGGCTCATCGAGGTTTCCGCAGAGGATCGGAGCAGCACGAACCCGGCGACATGATCCACCGCTTCTCCTCCCGCCGGCAGCGCCTGGACCACAGTTTCCTGCGCGAGCGCTTGCAGGGCGCCCAGGGCTACGACCGCATCGCCGGGTTCTTCTCGTCGTCCATCATGGAGGTGGCCGGGGAGGCCCTGGAGTCTGTCACCGGCACCGTGCGCCTGGTATGCAACTCCGGGCTCGATCCCCGGGACGTGGCGGTGGCCCAGAAGGCGGCCCAGGCGGCCATGCGGCGGGAGTGGTGCGCGGCGGAGCCGGAGCGCTTGCCGGAGTCGGCCCGCCCGCGCTTTCGGCGCCTGTACGACTTCCTGGTCGGCGGAAAACTGCGGGTGAAGGTGATCCCGGACGCCCATTTCGGCCTGATCCATGGCAAGGCCGGCGTCATCACCCTGGCCGACGGCCGCCAGACGGCGTTCCTCGGCAGCGTCAACGAGTCCCTCACCGCCTGGCGCCTGAACTACGAGCTGCTGTGGGAAGACGACGACCCGGCCGCGGTGGCCTGGGTCCAGGAGGAGTTCGACGCCCTCTGGCACTCGCCCTTCGCCGTCAACCTGGCCGAGGCGGTGGTGGAGGACATCGGGCGCCTGGCGGTGCGCAGCCTGATCCCGGACCTGGCGGGCTGGCGCGCTGCCCCCAACCCCGCGGCCCCGGTCATCGAGGCCCCGGTCTACCGCAAGGAGGTCGGGCTCTGGGAGCACCAGAAGCACTTCGTCAAGCTCGCCTTCGACGCCCACCTGGGCCCCCAGGGCGCCCGCTTCGTCCTGGCCGACCAGGTGGGCCTGGGCAAGACCATCCAACTCGCCATGGCCGCCCAGCTCATGGCCCTGGCCGGCGTTAAGCCGGTCCTGATCCTCGCCCCCAAGCCCCTGATCTGGCAATGGCAGGGGGAGTTGCGCACCCTGCTGGATATGCCGTCCGCCGTCTGGGACGGGCGCGACTGGGTGGACGAGAACGGCATCGTGCACCCAAGCACCGGGCCCGAGTCCATCCGCAAGTGCCCGCGGCGGGTCGGCATCGTCTCCACCGGGCTGATCGTTGCCGGGTCCGAGGTCCGGGACTTGCTAGTCCATGGGCGCTATGAGTGCGTCATCCTGGACGAGGCGCACCGGGCCCGGCGCCGCAATCTCACCGCCGGCAAGGAGTACGACCCTGCCGACCCGAACAACCTCCTGCGCTTCCTGTGGGACATCTCCCCGCGCACCAGGAGCCTGCTCCTGGCCACGGCGACCCCGGTCCAGATCCATCCCATCGAGGCATGGGACCTGTTGGACGCCCTGGCCCGCGGCTCGGATGCGGTCCTGGGTGGCGTCGGCAGCCAGTGGCGCAAGCCCCGCCTGGCCCTGGGGCTGTTGCTGGGGGAACTGGAGCCGCCCACGGACGAGCTAGGCCAGTGGGCCTGGATGCGCAACCCGCTCCCGCCCGCGTCCGAGGGGCCGGACTACAGCACATTGCGCCGTGCGCTGCGGCTGTCCGACGCGGACGTGGTGGTGCCAGGGGGCGGGTTTGACGACCTTCGCCCGCCGGACAAGACCCGCATCCGGCGGATGTTCCCGCGCTTCGTGGAGCAGGCGAACCCCTTCATCCGGCACATTGTCCTACGCACCCGGGAGTACCTAGAGACGACCCTCGACCCGGAGACCGGCGAGCCCTTCCTCAAGCCGGTGGAAGTGCGACTGCATGGCGAGCGGGATGAGGACGCCATCCCCCTGCCGCCCTTCCTGGAAGACGCCTACCACCTGGCCGAGGAGTTCTGTCGGCTCCTGGCCCAGCGGGCCAAGTCCGGCTTCTTCCGCACCCTTCTGCTGCGCCGCGTCGGCAGCACCATGGAGGCGGGCCGCAGGACGGTGGAAAAGTTGCTCGCGCAGTGGACGGCCCTGGACGATGACGAGGACGACGAGGGCACGCTGGGCCAACTCCGCACCCTCTCGTCCGAGGAGCGGGCGGTGCTGCAACGCTTTCTCAAGGCCCTGGAGGCGAACCAGGAGCGGGACCCCAAGTACCAGATCGTGCGCGCCCAACTCTTGGACCACGGCTGGCGGGAACTGGGCTGCATCGTCTTCAGCCAGTATTTCGACTCGGTGCTCTGGCTGGCGGGCCAGCTCACGGCGGACATGCCCGAGGAGGAGATCGGCATCTACGCCGGGTCCCAGCGCTCCGGGGTCATGCACAACGGGGTCTTCACCAGCGCCCCCCGGGACCTGATCAAGGAGCGGGTCCGCAAGGGCGAGATCCGGGTCCTGATCGGCACGGATGCGGCCTCGGAGGGGCTCAACCTTCAACGCCTGGGGACCCTGATCAATCTGGACCTACCCTGGAACCCCTCCCGTCTGGAGCAGCGCAAGGGGCGCATCCAACGCATTGGCCAGCTCCGGGACACCGTGGACCTCTACAACCTGCGCTATGCGGGGTCGGTGGAGGATCGGGTTCATGAATTGCTCTCCGAACGCCTGGCGAACATCGCAAACCTGTTCGGGCAGATCCCGGACATCCTGGAGGACCTGTGGATCGACCTTGCCCTCGGCGAGGTCGATGCCGCAAGGAAGACCATCGACGCAGTGCCGAAGCAGCACCCGTTCCAGCTTCGCTACCACACCGTCGAGAAGGTGCACTGGGAGAGCTGCGCCCGGGTATTGGATGGAGACGAGCGCAAGCGGTTTTTGACGCTGGGGTGGGGGAGTAACCTCCCTGCCGACTCCGGTCGCATCGCCATCGGGCAGTTCGACCTGACCGGGGATGACGGCGATAGGGCCAAGGCCAACGCCGAGGGTTAAGGTTGGACGCCCCCGCCCGGTCGGCGGCAAGGGGCCGAAAAAGGGCCTAGCAAATGCCAAGTAGCTAGCCACTAGCTAGCAAATACCCAGAAACAAAAAAGGCCAGAGGGTGAGTCTGGCCTAAGTCTTTGTTTATTTGGCTCCCCGGCGTGGACTCGAACCACGGACCTAATGATTAACAGTCACTCTCAAGGCCCTTGGGACTGATTCCCCTTGTTCGCCACTGTTTTCCTGCCTTCACCTTAATCCTTGATTTGACGGGATTAGCTGCTATCATTCGTTTCAGGATGTTCGCGGTTATGCTCCTAAAGCCGCCGCGTTGTTGGGTTCATGTTGGGTTCAAGGTTTCCGAGGGGGGACAAGCCATGCTCACGGTGAAGGGGATTCAGAAACTGGAACCTGGCCAGAAGGCCAGCGATGGGGGGCCGCGTGGAAGCGGCGCGCTATGGGTCAAGCGGACGACGGCCGGGACCCTGATCTTGACCTTCCGCTATTCCGTCAACCGTCGGACTATCGACATGGCCCTTGGCCCCTATGATGAGGCAGGCCAGGCAGGGATGACCTTGGCCGAAGCCAGGACGCGGGCTGGGGAATTGCAGCGCATGATTCAGTCCGGCATCCCTGATCCCCGCGCATGGCTGGATGAGCAAGATCGCCTGAAGGTCGAAGCCGAGGAAGCCCGTATAAGGGCACAGGAGGAGCGGGAAGCCGCTGCCAAGGCCCAAGCCCAGGACAGGGAGCGGTACACCCTACGCCGCTTGTGCGAGGTCTACGCGGGCCACCTGGAAGCCAGGGGCAAACACCAGACGGCGAAGCATGCCCGGAGCATGTTCAAGGTCCATGTTTTCGAGGAAACCCCTGACCTGGCTGATACACCTGCCAGGGAGGTAACCCGTCGGGACCTGACCGGGCTGATACGCCGCTGCAATGAAAAGGGCCATGTCCGGGCTGGCGGGATACTGCGGGCCTACCTGTCCGCCGCCTATGCCCTGGCCGTCAATGCCGAGGGGGACAGTCAGGCCCCGAGTGAGTTACTTAACTTCGAGGTCGATTCCAACCCTGTGCAGGGAGTGAAGGCTATCCCGGTCCAGACCAGCGAACGGGTACTGAGCAAGGATGAGGTCCGGGCTTACCTGTCTCGACTCTGGGGGGACAACCTGACGGACCGCTTTCTTGTTCTCCACCTGCTGACCGCTGGCCAGCGAGTTTCGCAATTGCTGCGGGTACGGGTTGCCGACTATGACACCAGCGAGGGGACCTTGCGGCTTCAGGACCCGAAGGGCCGGAGACAGGTAGCCAGGGAGCATGTCCTGCCCTTGGGACCGCTGGGGGCTGAACTGGTCGAGGTA
>ERZ1645187.4050-NODE-4050-length-11999-cov-9.582636_pt1 | contig 11999 bp, 12 predicted proteins | sample MGYA00575352_ERZ1645187 | MGnify/ENA primary metagenome ERZ1645187 (study PRJEB40837, sample SAMN11349314) | freshwater sediment metagenome | isolation source: river sediment | host: Sediment | place: India: Wazaribad , New Delhi | collected 2017-02-21 ... | reverse complement strand
CCCGCCTTCTCGCGCGGGTTGATGTCCAGAAGAAAGGTCTGCGACAGGGGCACGATGGCTGCGCCAAAGACACCTTGCAGCAGGCGGAACATGACCATCGACGGCAAGCTCCACGCCAGACCACAGGCGATGGAGGTGGCGACGAAGCCCAGGATCGAGACAAGGAAAAGTTCGCGCTTGCCGATCCGGTCGGCCAGCCAGCCGGTCGCCGGGGTCATGATCGCCGATGAGACGATATAGCTGGTCAGCACCCAGTTGATCGTGTCCTGCGAGGCCCCAAGGTCGCCGGTCATCGAGGGCAGCGCGACATTGGCGATGGTGGTGTCGAGCACCTGCATGATGGTGGCAAGCATGATCGACAACGTGATCAGCCCGCGATGCCTGACCTCTACCGGGGGCGCAACAGCGGCCCCGTTCGCAGATGCGGGCGGGCTTTCGGGGATGTCGGACATAGCCCGGTCACTCCGTCGCGGCCAGTGTCGACGCAGGGGGCTGCGAGGTGCGCACCGTCACCTCGGCACTGATGCCCGAGGCAAGCGCGGCGGCCGCAGCAGGATCATCCAGCCGGATGCGAACGGGCACGCGCTGTGTAACCTTCACCCAGTTGCCGGTCGCATTCTGCGCGGGCAAGAGCGAGAATTCCGCCCCCGTCCCCGCGCCGATCGCCTCGACATGGCCGGCAAAGCTTTGGCCGGGTGCGGCGTCAAAGCTGACTTCGGCCGGCTGGCCCGGCGCCAGATCGGCAAGCTGCGTTTCCTTGAAATTGGCGTCCACCCAGGCCTCGCCGGTTTCGACCAGCGCAAAGACGGGTTGACCCGCCGCCAGCATCACACCCGGCCGGAAAGAGGCCGCCTGATAGACAACGCCCTCGGCCGGGGCCGTGACCTTTGTCATCGACAGGTCATAGCGTGCGCGTTCCAGCTGGATGACAGCGGCGCGGACGGCAGGATGATCGTCGGTCGCGGCATCGGGATCGCCCCCAAGTGCGGCGCGGGCGGCATCGGCGGTCAGCCGGGCGACCTCTGCGCGCTCTTTCGCCTGACGGCTGGCGTGGCGGAACTCGTCCACCGTGCTGCCAGAGGCAACGCCCTTGCCCGACAGCGCCTCTTGCCGGGCAAGTTCCCCGGCCTGATAAACCGCGTCATCTGCGGCCAGTGTCGCCTGCGCCTCGGCCTGGGCATAGGCCGCCTTGAGCTGTGCAACCTGCAGACGGGCGACGTTCACGGCCGCTTCGGCCTGCGACACGACCAGCTCATAAGGCTCAGGATCGATCTGGAACAGCAGGTCACCGGCGGAAACGTGCTGCAATTCCTTCAGATGCACCGCAACAACGCGGCCGCCCACCGTCGGCGCGATCGAAAGGCGCGGCTGATGGAGATTGGCATTCTCGGTGGTTTCCGATCCGCCCCCCGAGAGCCACCAGCCCGCTGCGCCAAGCAACAGGACCAGGGGAACAGACAGCATCAGCGCGGTCTTGCGGATCGCGCGGGCGCGGGGTGTCGGGATCATTCGCGAGGAGGCAGACTGGGGATCGGCGGAAGAATGGGCGTTCATTTCGGTGTCTCGGAGGAGGATGGCTGGGCCTCTGCGGCCTGCAGGTTTTCAGTGATTTTCAAAAGCGCACGATGCAGCACGCGGCGTTCCTCATCACTCAGACCCGACAGCGCCTGGTCATAAAGCCCGTCCACAAGGGCGCGGACGGTCGGGGCGACCTCGCATGCCTTTGCGGTGGCAACCACGATACGGGCGCGGCGATCCTCGGGATGCGCCTCGCGCCGCAACCAGCCCTGCTGTTCCATGCGGTCCGTCAGGCGCGACACGCTGATCGGCTCCACATCCAAGAGCGCGGCAAGCGCGATCTGCGTCATCGGCCCTTCGCGCAGAAGGTGGCCCATAAGGCGCCATTGCGCCGCTGACAGGCCATAGTCGGCTGTGCGATGCTCAAAACGCCCCCAAAGCCTGCGGCTGGCGTCTTGCAGAAGGGTTCCGAGTCGGTCGATGCGATAAGTCATAAGCCTGCTTATTATAAGCCCACTCAGAACGCAAGAACGTTTGCCCGCGCCACCTGAAAGGTCGCCCCCCTGCCCGTTCGATCTGTTGCTGTCCGCGTGGTGCCCCCTTTTGACGGGTTCACCCTGCATATCCCCAGATGCTGCGACGCTGTGAGATGAAGGCTGACAGCGCGATTGATACCGGGGCAAACTGGGCGGCGACTCGGGTGGTCCTGGGATCACCGGCACTCCAGATTGGGAATTGAACATGACAGTGAATTTCTCGGCTTCTGATGACGGCATGGCCCTGGCAGCCCGGATCGCGCGGCGCGAAATCTCGGTCCGCGAGGCGGTTGACGGGGCGATCGCTGAAATCGAACGTCAGAACCCAAGGCTCAACGCCGTCGTGGCTGAGCGTTTCGAGCAGGCACAGGCCGAGGCAAGCCGGATGGACCGTGCGGTTCCCGAAGATCCCGGGCCGCTGTGGGGTGTCCCCTTTCTGATAAAGGATGTGAACCTTTATTCGGCAGCCCTTCCGACACGCTTTGCCTCGCGGTTTTTCGCGACGGCCAAGCCCAAGGGCGACAGCACGATCGTCCGGCGCTGGCAGCAGGGTGGGCTTGTCATCCTTGGCACGACAAACACCCCCGAATTCGCCGGTGATTTCACGACAGAGCCCCATGCCTACGGCCCTTGCCGGAACCCCTGGAACCCGGATCTGACGGTCGGCGGATCAAGTGGCGGCGCGGCGGCGGCGGTGGCGTCGGGGATGGTTCGGCTGGCGCATGGCACCGATCTGGGCGGGTCCATCCGCATTCCGGCCGCCTGTTGCGGCGTCTTTGGTTTCAAACCGTCTGTTGGCCTCAATCCGCTTGGCCCCTGGGCCGAGGAAATCGCCGGCGGGCTTGATTCCGACCATGTGCTGACGCGCAGCGTGCGCGACAGTGCCGCCGCCCTTGACCTGACCGCAGGGCCCGATGCGGGAACGCGCGTCGGATGGACGCCGCCGAACAAGGGCTATCTTGCCGCCCTGTCCGACGACCTGCGGCCTTTGCGGATCGGCGTCACGGTCAGCGATCCGTTCGGGCGGAGCGCAGCCCCGTCTCAGGCCGATGCCGTGTGGCGCGTGGCGGCGATCTTGCAGAAGATGGGGCATCGCATCGACAGCTACAGCTATCCTGCGGCTGCCCAAACCGGCGCGTGGTTCGATGCCTTGTGGACCGTCGACCTTCTGCACCTTGTATCCGAGCGGGCGCAAGAGCTTGGACGCGACCCCGAGCCTGACGAACTTGAGCCGATGACCTGGGCCTTCCTGAAAACGGCCCAAAGCCTGTCTGCGCTGGATCACCTTCGCGCGCGCCAGCAGATGGTGGCGGCGGCACAAGCCCTGGGGCAAAGCATGGCCGAACTTGATCTGGTTCTGACGCCTGCCCTTGCAGAGGACCCGCCGCGCCTTGGGACGCTGACGTTTGAGGCCAACGGCAGCGATCTGGATCAATGGGCTGAGCGCGGCTATGGCTTTGCCCCCTTCGCGACACCGGCAAATCTTGCAGGGCAACCCTCGGCCGCCCTTCCGGTCGCCCTGACGCCAGAAGGCCTGCCCGTTGCGATACAGGTCACGGGTCGGCCCGGGGCCGATGCCCTTGTCTTGCGCGCGGCCCAGGCGATCGAGGCCGCCGTCCAGGCCGGTGAATAGATCCGCCCAAAGGGGACTGCGTCACGCCTGCAAAAGACGCCGCTCTTCTTCTGAAAGAAGGGCGGTCACGCTTTGAACGATCAGGCCAACGGCGGCGTCCCTGTCGGGGGCTTCGCGCGCCGCCTTCTGCAGCCAAAGACCATCGATCATCGACGACACCAAGCGCGTGATCATGGCAACCCGGTCGGGCGGCAGGTGATCGGCGAAAACCGAGGCCAGATTGGATCTGAGGCGGCGATAGAACAGGGCCTGCAGCCGCGCGTAGCGGGGGTTCTTCGCCGAGGCGGCAACGACGGAAAGCCACGCGTTGGCCACGTTCGGCTCGTACACCGTGACGGGGAAATTGCCCTCAAGGATGGCCAGCAACCGGTCCCACCGGGTTTGGGCATGGTTCAGGCGCGCCACGACATCTTCGACCAGAATCCGGTTGTTCAGGCGCACCATGGCGAACAGCACGTCTTCTTTGCCCTTGAAATAATAAGACAAAATACCGGGGGACATGCCCGCCTCGGCGCAAATCCGGGCGGTGGTCATTCCGGAAAGGCCGTGCACCATGAACACGCGGTGGGCCGCGGCGATCAACTCGGTGCGGCGCAGGTCTTCGATGCGGGTGCGTTTGATGGCGATGTTCATCTGGCGGATATAGCAGAGGACAAATTTGAATGGCCATACAAATTATTGTTGACAGATACAGCGCCAAGGACTGACGGTATGACCATCATCGGGGAGGATGAAGAATGGGATATACGTTTCGTGCTGTTTTGCTGGGAACGGCTTTGGCAACGGCAGGGGCGGCGCAGGCCGCTGACCCGGCGTCCTGCGCCGCCGTGCGGATGGCTGACCTTGGCTGGACCGACATCGCGCTGACCAACGCGACGGCCGAGGCCATTCTTGGGGCGCTGGGGTATCAGCCAAGCCAGACGCTTTTGGGGTTGGACATTGCCTATGTCTCGATGCGCTCGGGCGAGATTGACGTGTTTCAGGGCAACTGGCGGCCGGTTCAGAATGAACAATACAAGGAGTTCTTCGATGACGGCTCGGTCGAAGTTCTGGGCCAGAACCTTGCCGGCGCGAAATTCACGCTTGCCGTTCCCAAATATGTTTCCGATGCCGGGGTGAAAAGCTTTGCCGATCTGGCGGCCCATACCGACAAGTTCGGCGGCAAGATCTATGCGATCGAGCCCGGGTCCAACCAACCCCTGCTCGACATGGTTGCCGAAAACCGTCACGGCCTGGGTGCGTGGGAGATCGTGGAATCCAGCGAAGCCGGGATGCTGTCGCAGGTCAGCCGGATGTATCCCGATGGCGACTGGGTGGTCTTTCTGGGGTGGGAGCCGCACCCGATGAACCTGAACTATGAGCTGACCTATCTTGACGGCGGCGACATCGAGTTCGGGCCGGACTTTGGCGGTGCCACGGTGCACACGCTGTCGCGCAAGGGTTATGCGGCGGAATGCCCGAATGCGGCAAAGTTCTTTTCGCAGCTGGTGTTCGATCTCGATTATGAAAACAACGGGATGCAGAAGATCATGGGCGAAGGCAAAGACCCGATGGATGCCGCGCGCGAGATGATCCAGGCCCGGCCTGAACTCCTGGATGCCTGGCTGGCGGATGTGACCACCCTGGATGGTCAGCCCGGACTGGCGGCGGTGAAGGCCGCGATGGGGCTTTAAGTGCAGACCATGCGCGCTGCCGTCATGAACGGCTTCGGCCAACCGCTGCGGTTGGTCGATCTTCCCGTGCCTCAGCCGGGGCCCGGAGAGATCCTGATCAAGCTTCTGGCCAGCGGTGTGTGTCACAGCGACGTGCATGTCTGGATGGGAGAGTCCGTCGCCAACCCACCGCCTGACCCTTTCATCCTTGGGCATGAAGGCGTTGGGGTTGTGGTGGCCTTGGGCGACGGCGTTACCGACTGGAAGATCGGCGACCGCGCGGGTGCGGCCTGGCTGCATGATACCTGCGGGGTCTGTGACCTGTGCCGGTCGGGCAACGAAAGCTTTTGCGCAAACCAAAGGGCGCATGGCTATCATGTGCCCGGCACCTTTGCGGAATATGTGGTGGCCAAGGCGGCCTTTGCCGCGCGGCTGCCTGCCGGTGATGCGGCAGACCTTGCCCCCCTGATGTGCGCTGGACTGACGGCCTTTGGCGCGGTTGAACGCGCGGCGGTGCGCCACGGCGAAACCTGCGCGATCTTTGGCTGTGGTGGGCTGGGGCTTTACGCCGTTCAGATGGCCGCCCGGCGCGGGGCGCGCGTGGTGGCGGTGGACAGTGATCCCGAAAAGCTGAAGATCGCCGCGCGCATGGGGGCCGCGGTGACGCTGCATTCGTCCAGCGATCTGGCAGATAGTTGGCCCGCGTCAGAACAGGCCCACGCCACGATCAACTTTGCCCCGACCACCCGGACCTGGGACGCCATGCGATCGGCCACCCGGCCGCTGGGGCGCATCGTTGCGGCGGCGATGGTGTCCGAGCCTGTGCCTTTGGTGCAGGAATGGCTGACCTGGACCGGCGTGACGATCACAGGCACCTCTGTCGGCACCAGAGTGCAGATGGACGAACTGATGAAGATGCAGGCGGACACGCCGTTTCAGGGAGAGATCGAACGCATCACGCTGGAGGACGTTTCAGGCGCGCTGCAGGCCCTGCATGATGGCAAGGCGAAGGGGCGCTATTGCGTGATCTACGCGTAACGACCGGACCGGATCATCACCGCTGAACCATGTTGGGGCTGCAAGGGCCTTGTCACCCTTGCAGAAACCCAAGGATCTTTTCTGCCACAAGACCCGGCACTTCCCAGTGCGGGTTGTGCCCGACGCCGGCCAAGGTGATCCCGCGCGAGTTTGGCAGGAACCGGGACAGCGTGGCCTGATGGTTTTCAGGGAAAAGCGGGTCATCTGAACCGCCAATGACCAGGCTGTCGACGGCAACGCTCTGCGCCATCTCACGAAAATCGGTGGTCTGCAAAAGATCCAAGCATGAGATCCAATCCTCGGGGCGCATGGCGGCGCAGGCGCTGCGCAGGGGCGAAAGGAAGGCGTCCGGCACGGGGCGCTGACAGGCCTGCCACGCGTCAAAGAAGGGGTGATCGGCGGTCAGGGGATGAGGCAGGGCCGCAATATCCTGCGCCACGGCTTTCAGGGCGGCGCTGGCCGGAACAAGGCTGCCGGCAAGGGTGATCAGCGCCCCAGCCGACAGGATGCCACGGGCGGCCAGCCGCACCGCGACCAGCGATCCCATGGAATGGCCGACAAGGACCGGGGCGTTCAGACCCATCGCGCCCGCCATCGCCTCGATATCGAGGCAGAAGTCGTCAAAACCCCGGATCGGCCCGCGGAAGGATGCCCCATGCCCGCGCAGGTCGGGCACAACCACATGTCGCCCCACCAGAAAGGGCAGCAGGAGCCGGTAGCTGTGCGCGCAATCGGTAAAGCCATGCAAAAGCAGGATGGGGGGCCCCTCCCCCGGCTGTTCGTGCAGATTGATCCAGCCCCCGCCGGGCAGGTGGACGCGCTGTTCGGGGGGCATTGCGGGAAGGTCGGTCATAGGCCCCCCTTCCCCGCCACACCCTTACGGAACGCGACAGGTGCCGTCAGGGAGGGGTAGATCAGCCCATCGCCGGCAAGGCCCGATGTCTTTAGGGCCTGCGGCACGGCAGAGGCTGCGATCGTCGGGTGGCGAAGCATCGGTCACGTCCCTGCGGATTGACGGGGGGTTTTTCTTGACCAACCGGATGACAAGCCATCCAGAAAGTCAAACCTTGGGTGTTCTCACCGGATGATTGACCCGTTGGAAACGGGAACTGCCTATGCCGACCTGACTTGGCTGCGCGAAAAGGTGCCGCAGGCAAGCCTACTGCACTTTCCCCCTTTGGCACCGACGCCGGTATCACTCCAACGCCAGCGCCCGGATTTTCGGCCCATCGTAGTTCCCGCCGCACAAGAGGACGACATTGGTCTTGCCCTTCGTCGCCGTTCCCAGCTTGTGAAAGGCGGCCATTGCCAGGGCGGCGGCGCCTTCGACCAGCAGGGTTTCGTCGTGGGCAAGGGTGCGCAGGGCGGCAAGAATCTCGGGTTCAGAGCAGGTCACGACCTCATCCACAACGGCCTGCGCCATGGGCAAGGTCAGCGTGTCGTCGTCAATCCCGCCCGCCACGGCATCGGCCAGGGTATCAAGGTGGTCGCATTCCACCACATGGCCCGCCCGCATCGACAGGGCCAGCGCCTGCGAGGCCTCGGCGGCCGCACCGATGATGCGCGTGGCGGGCGAAAAGGCCTTGATCACCGCGCCGATGCCGCTGATGAGCCCGCCGCCGCCCATGGCAATAAACAGATTGTCAATCTGCGGCGCCTCTTCCAACAGCTCCAGCCCGATGGTGCCCTGCCCCGCGATGACCTCGGGATCATTGTAGGGCGAGATATAGCGGGCGCCGGTTTCACGGGCCAACTGTTGGGCATGCTGCTCGGCCAGTCCGGTTTCGGCGCCGTGCAGCACGACCTCGACCCCGTAGGAACGGATCTTGGCCAGCTTTTCGGGCACGACGCTTTCGGGCAGGACAACGGTCAGCTTGCGGCCCAGCGACTGCGCCGCGCGGGCCGATCCGATGCCATGGTTGCCCGAAGAGGCGGTGATCAGCCGCTGACCGGCGGGAACCGCGCTCATCACTGCGGCGGCGCCGCGGATCTTGAAAGATCCGGTCAGCTGAAAGTTTTCCGCCTTGAACCAAAGCCCGTCACGTCGCGCGGGAAGAAGCGGCGTTTCGTAGATATGGGGCTGGATCTGGCGGCGGACCCGGACAGACCGGGCGGCAGAGGCAAGGATCAGATCGTTCATCGGGCAGCGCCTTTCGCGCGAGAGAGGACGCAGCGCGCCATCGCGATGTCTTGTGTGGCCAGTCCGGTCAGGTCGGCCACGGTTATGTCATCGGGCCCTTGCCGCCCCGCGGCGGCCCCGGAGAGGATGGCGCCAAGCTCGACGCAATCATCGGGTCCGATCAGCCCCGCCGCGTGGGCATGGGCGAATTCGCCGTGATCCAGGCATTGCGACAGGCTGTCAGCCACGCGCAGCTGCGCGCGGGCGACAAGCGCGGTTTCCAGCTCTTGCTTGCCCGGGCTGTCGGCGCCAATGGCGGTGATGTGGCAGCCGGGACGGATCCAGTCAGCCCGGACAAGCGGGGCCGCCGCTGGCGTTGCGGTCAGGATCACATCGGCCGCACGGCAGGCGGATTCCAGATCGGGGGCGACAGTTACCCCATCCAGCCGCGCACACAGCGCCCCTGCCCGGTCGGGATTGCGCCCCCAGATGGCAATCTCGGCTTTTGGTGCCAGCGATTGCAGCGACCGCGCCAGCCAATAGGCCTGCGTTCCGCTGCCGACGATCAGGAACCGCCGGGCGTCGGGCCGACAAAGGGCAAGGCTGGCCACCGCCCCGCCAAGCCCGGTGCGCAGGTCGGTCAGATAGCCCTCATCGGCCAAAAGCGCCTCCATCTGGCCGGTCAGGGCCGAAAAGACCAGAACCACGCCGGTGCTGGACGGCAGGCCTTTCGCCGGATTGTCGTAGAAACCAGAGGCGATCTTGACGGCAAAGACGGCATCCCCCGCGATATGGCCGTATTTGATGTGGCAATCGCCATGGGCCTCTGGAAAGCCCAGATAGCCCACGGGCGGCAGGTTGGCGCGGCCATCGCTGATGGCGCGATAGGCGTCGCGCACGGCCTCGGCCGTTTCGGCGTCTACCGAGACCAAGGCTTCGATCTGAGAGCGGGAAAGCTGGATCATCATATCCTCATGCGCCAAGCGCCAGAAGGGCCGCGCGGGCCAGAAGAGCGGCACCCGGTTCGATGGCCGCGTCGTTGAAATCGTATTTCGGCTGATGCAGGCCGCCTTCCGGGGTCAGGGCGCCATTGCCCAGAAAGGCATAGGCCCCCGGCAGCACGGCCAGAAACTCGCCAAAGTCGTCGCCCGCCATGACCGGCGGCGGCGCCTCGATCAGGGCGGTGCCTGCGGCCTGCCGCAGGATGTCGCGTTCCGGGGCGGTGTTGACGACCGGGCTGCAGGGGTTGGCGTCGAACTCAAGGCTCCAGCCGCACCCGGCCATGGCTGCGGCGGCCTCGGCGACGGCCGCGACCCGCGCGCGCAGATGGGCAAGGGTTGGCGCCCGAAAGGCGCGCAAGGTGCCGGTCAGCTCGGCCTCTTGCGGGATGATGTTCTGCGCATGGCCGCCGCGGAAACTGCCCACCGTGACGACCGCAGCCTCCATCGGATCGACCGAGCGCGCGACGGCCTGCTGGATGCCGGTCATGAAGTGCCCGCCCGCAAGCAGCGGATCGCCCGTCAGATGCGGCATCGAGGCATGGCCGCCCGCCGCCTGAAACCTTAGCGCGAATTCGGCGGTGCCGGCCATGACCGGGCCGTCATGCACCGCAACCGCCCCCAAAGGCAGGCCCGGCCAGTTGTGAAGGCCAAAGATCCGCTCCATCGGGAAACGCTGCAGCAATCCGTCGTCCAGCATCAGCCGCGCGCCGCCAAAACGCTCTTCTGCGTGCTGGAAGATCAGATGCACCTGCCCCGCAAAGTTTTGCCGCTGCAGGATCATCGCCGCGCCAAGAAGGATCGTCACATGGCCGTCATGCCCGCAGGCATGCATGACGCCCGCTGCCTGCGATTGATAGGGAAGGCCGGTCAATTCCGTGATCGCCAAGGCATCCATATCGGCCCGCAGCCCGACCGCAGGCCCACCCTGCCCGATCGTCGCCACCAGACCATGGCCGCCAATCCCGGTCACGACGGGCAGACCCAGTTCGGCCAGCCGATCAGCCACGAATTGCGCCGTCTGCTCTTCCTGACAGGACAGTTCGGGATGCCGGTGCAGGTGGTGACGTATCTTCACCAGGCGGTCGAGGTCGGTTGGTGACAGCATGAGGTCTCCATGGATCATCTTGTCCATGATAGACAAAATGGTATAAACGCCGCAAGCCCGTCAAGAAACGCCCATGCCCCTGTCTGCCTTCCGCCCGCTTTGCGATGCAATCGCGCTCTTGTTGCAGCCTCAGGCCGAGGTGGTCTTGCACGACCTTGCGACCGAGACCGTGGCCTATATCGCCAACCCGTTCTCGCGGCGCGAGATTGGCGAACCCTCGCTCTTGCATGAGATCGACTTTCGCCCCGATGTCATGCTGATCGGGCCTTACGAGAAGGTCAATTTCGATGGTCGCCGCCTCAAGTCGATCAGCGCGGTGCTGCGCGATCAGGACAAACGGGCGATCGGCGTGCTGTGCATCAATCTTGACGTCACGCATCTGCAGACCGCGATCGAGCTTCTGACCACGCTGACCATGGTGCCCGCCGGGGCGGGCCAACCCGCCGTGCTGTTCCAGGAGGACTGGCACGAGCGGATCAACAAATATGTCCACGACTGGACCGCACGGCATGGGGTTCCTGTCACCCACCTAAATCGCGAGCAGAAGCGGCAACTGGTGGCCGAACTTGCGCTGGACGGGGCTTTCGGCGGCAAGCACGCGGCGGCCTATATCTCGCGGGTGCTGCAGATGAGCCGGGCGAGCGTTTACAACTATCTGCGCGCGGCCAAGCGTGCCGAACTCAAGGAAGGCTGAAAGATGGAACTGCAGACCGCGTTGACCAGCGGAACACGCGTAAGCTTTGCGGGCGGCAGCCTGCGCGAAACGGCCCGGGTGGTCTTTTCGGGGCTGGCCGGGGACGAGCATCTGGTGGTCACGGACCTGAGCCCCTTTCATCCGCAAAGCCTGACCTGGCCAGACCAGCCGGGCGACCGCGGCTGGATGACGCTGGCCGATGGGCAGAAAGTGGCGGTTCTGGACAGCCGCGAAGGCCTGTTGAACCTTCAGACGGGCATTCTGGCAATCGGCGACACGGCAAGATCGCTGAAACGCGGCGACCCCGATCTGGTTTCCGTTGTGCTGCATGTCGTTCAATCGGCCCCTGCCGCGGGCGAAAACGTGACGCTGGAGGTTGACCATCCCTTCCGCGCCGCGCTGTCGTTGCAGCATACCGGGGTGCATCTGGCAGCTTTGGCGCTGAACCAATGTGCAGCGGCGTTCTGGACGAAAGATCCGGGCGACGCCGACAGCCTGGGGGCGCCGAACCTTGACAAGGCGGCGGTGGCGCGGTCGGAAATTGCCGTCGACACCTCAACCGATCACTACCGGCTGGGGAAGTCGCTGCGGAAGAAAGGGTTCGATGCTGCGGCCTTCCTCGCCGATCTGCCCGGTCAGGCTGCGGCAATCAACACGGTTTTGCGGGGCATGCTGGAGGTGCCGGCCCCCGTTCACGTCACGC
>ERZ1645187.4049-NODE-4049-length-12004-cov-6.108963_pt1 | contig 12004 bp, 9 predicted proteins | sample MGYA00575352_ERZ1645187 | MGnify/ENA primary metagenome ERZ1645187 (study PRJEB40837, sample SAMN11349314) | freshwater sediment metagenome | isolation source: river sediment | host: Sediment | place: India: Wazaribad , New Delhi | collected 2017-02-21 ... | reverse complement strand
CCCCTTCCGATGCGGATGGTCGGCATCGCGGACCGGTACGGCCAGTCCGCGGTCAGCTACGATGAACTTCTCGCCTGCTACGGCCTGACGAAAGAGGCCGTCGCGGAGGCCGCGACGAATCTTCTCGCATCGGCTCCGCGCGCCTGAGGCGGGACGCTTCGAACCTGTTCTTGTTCTCGAAACACGCCCGAAACAGCGGCCGGGGGAGGCCGCCACACACACTGCGGGGAGGGATGCATCCGGGAAGCGACCTTGTGTCAGTGACAATGCGGCCATGCGGGATTTCAAGACTTCTGGCGCACGAGAACCAATACCTGTCTGACAAGGAGTGGTCATTGTGAAGAAGCTCGTTTCGATTACCGCAATCGCCCTTGTTCTCGCTCTTGCTCTCGGAGGCGCGGCCTTCGCCGCCGACAAGATCTGGGCCAAAGGGACGCCCACCGTCATCGTCGGCTTCGGCGCGGGCGGCGGCACGGATACGTCCGTGCGTCCCATGATCGTCCTCATGTCCAAATACCTCGGCGAGACCATCAACGTCGCCAACATGCCCGGCGCGGCGAGCGCCGTCGCGGCGGAACACGTCCTCGGACTTCCGGCCGACGGCTACACGATGTTCGCGACCGGCTCGGGCTGCTTCGGCGGCTTCAAGGTCAAGGAAACGTCCAACTCCGGGTGGGTCGAGTGGACCTCCTGGCACCCCTTCCAGGGCCCGGCGGCCATCCTCACGAGCGCCAAGGGCGACCTGAAGACCTTCGGCGACGTCGCGAAGGCCCTCAAGGAAGGCAAGATCAACATGGGCGTCTCCGGCTTCGGCAACGGACCCCACGTCATCATGCAGGCGATCGCCGAAGTCGCCGGCATCGACAAGATCAACTACGTCACGTTCGACGGCGACCGGAGCGTCGCGACGGCGGTCCTGGCCGGTGAAGTCGAGGCCGGAATCGTCACCTTCTCCTCCGCGATCGACATGGCGCAGGCGGGAACCATCCGCGCCGTCGCCGTCATGATGAAGGAACCCATGAAGATCACCGACACAATCACCATCGACCCGATCGTGAAAGTTCTTCCGGGAAGCGACAAGATCCCCGATCTCGGCGAAACCTGGCCGATCTGCATCCGGCGGGACGCCCCGAAGGAGATCAAAGACAAGATCACCGAGGCCTTCCACTGGGCGCTCAAGCAGCCCGAAATCCTCGACTACACGAAGAAAAAGGGCCTGAACATCGTCGGACTCACCGGCGAGGACGCCGACCGGTTCATTTCCCTCCAGATCTCCGGCTATTCGTGGGTGCTCTACAACGCGAAGATGGCCGAGAAATCTCCGGCCGACTTCGGCATCCCCAAGCTCGCGGACTGGAAGTGGGAGACCGAGAAGAAGAAACTGACGAAGTAAGATGGCGCACAGGGCAACCAAGGGATCCGGGGCGGATTACATATCCGCCCTTTGCTTCATGACCTTCGGGGCGGCGCTCGCAATCGCCGCCCTGAAGATGCGCGTGTTCAACGATTCCCTGCTGATTTCCCCGGGCCTTTTCCCTCTCATCCTGGGAGGCGTGTTCGTTCTTCTCGGCTTTTTCCTCCTCCGCTCCGCCTCGAAACGCGGCGGAAGAGGCCAGGCCTCCCGCATCGTCGGGACGGAAAACCTCCGTGCGTTCGCAGCGTCGCCGAAGGTTCGCAAGGGAATGACGCTTCTTCTCTTCATCGTCCTCTACGTCATGGCTCTGGGGCATATTCCGTTTCTGTGGGCCTCGATCGCCTACCTGATCGTCACATTCACCTACCTCAAGGCGATGAAGCTCCACTGGAACGTGGCGCTGGCCGTCGCGGCCGCGTGGGCCATCGCGTTCGCGTTCAGCGACCTGTTCCGGATACCCATGCCGTAAGGAAGGAGGGCTGACCATGGACATTCTTCACCTTCTCGCGGACGAAACGATCCAGGTGGGATACGCCCTGCTCGGAGCGCTCACGCCCAAAATCCTCGCACTGATCTTCGGAGGCTGTCTTCTCGGCCTCGTCGTGGGGGCCATCCCCGGCCTCACGGCGACAATGGCCCTCGCGCTCCTCATCAACCTCTCCTACGGCATGGAACTCGACGGCGCCGTGGCGTTCCTGCTCGCCGTCTATGTCGGCGCGGTCTCCGGAGGGCTCAACGCGGCCATCATGATCAACATCCCGGGCACGCCGTCGGCGGCCGCAACGTGTCTCGACGGCTTCCCGCTCGCGAAACAGGGCAAGGGCGGCCTGGCGATCGGAACCGGAATCATCGCCTCGTTCGTCGGGACGATGTTCAGCATCCTCGTGATGATCTTCCTCTCGCCGCTCGTCTATATGATCGCCCTCAAATTCGGGCACTGGGAAATGTTCCTCCTCGCCCTGTTCGGCATCATGATCTGCGGCTCGCTCTCGGCCGGGAAGGACCCCCTCAAGGGGTGGATCGTGGGCTTCCTCGGCTTCGCGACGGCGATGGTGGGCATGGAGCAGATCTTCGCCTACCCGCGCCTCACGTTCGGGTTCCTTCAGCTCAAGGGGGGAATCCCCCTCATCCCGGCTCTCATCGGCGTCTTCGGGATCTCGGAATTCCTCGCGGTGCTTCAGGAGGAAGTCGCCTACAAGATCGAGGGACGAGTCGGAAAGGTCATTCCCCCGCTGCGGGAGTTCATCCCGCTCATCCCGTCGGCCATCCGTTCGGGAATCATCGGCGTCATCATCGGCGCCATCCCCGGCGCGGGGGAGGACATCGGCAGCTGGCTCTCCTACGACATCGGCAAGCGCCGCTCGAAAAAGGGACATCTGTTCGGCACGGGGAGCTACGAAGGCGTCGTGTGTTCGGAAGTGGCCAACAACGCCGTCATCGGCGGAGCCATGATCCCGCTGCTCACGCTCGCCGTTCCGGGAAGCCCCCCGTCGGCCATGTTCCTCGCCGCGGTCTGGCTTCACGGCGTGCGCCCCGGCCCGATGCTCAACTTCGAGAACCCGGGCTTCCTGCCGCTCGTGGCGGCGATGCTCATCCTCGGGTCGGTCGCCATGCTCTTCTGGGGGCTCTCCCTCGCGAAGCCCATGGTGGCGATCCTGAAAATCAAGCGCGAAATCCTGCTTCCGATCGTCATCCCGCTCACCGTCATCGGGGCGTATGCGGGCGGCGTGCGGATCTTCGACGTCTATCTCATGCTCGGCTTCGGCGTTCTGGGGTACATCCTGCGACAGATGGACTACCCGCTCGCGCCGCTCGTCCTCGGGATCATCCTCGGCCCCCTGGCCGACACGAGCTTCCGAAGGGCGCTGCAACAGAGCCGCGGGGCGATCCTGCCGCTCCTCGAACGCCCCATCGGGATCATCCTGATGCTCTGCGTGGCATGGCTCATCTGGACGGGCATCAGGGGGACGCAACGATATTACGCGGAGCAGGCCGCACGTGAAGCCGCGGAAGACGACCTTCCCGACCCGCAATAGAGAACCGAACACATCCGGCGCCGGCGAAAACGGCGCGCGAAAGAGGAGAGAGCCGACAATGCGAGCAGTCGTGAAATACCTCAGGGAAGACGGCAACACGGAAGTCAGGGACGTCCCGGTTCCGGAGACCGGCCCTTCGGACGTCCTCGTGAAGGTGGGCTATATCGGCATCTGCGGGAGCGACCCGCACATGTACCACAACCAGGTCTCCTACCCCATGGCCATTCCCGTCATCCTGGGGCATGAATTCTCCGGAACCATCGAAAAGGTCGGCGCCGACGTGAAAAAGTGGAAACCCGGCGACCGCGTGACCGCGGAAACCCACGCCCGGTTCTGCGGCAAGTGCGTCCTCTGCAAGACGAACAACTACCGCTTCTGCCGCGAGCGCAAGGGCTACGGCTTCGCCGTGGACGGGGCGTTCGCCGAATACGTATGCGTCCCGGAGCGCATCCTTCACGCCGTTCCGGAGAGCATCAGCCTTCGCGACGCCTCCTGCACCGAACCCGTCTGCGTGGCCTACAACGTCGTCATCGCGAAGGCCGGCGTCAAGGCCGGAGACTGCGTCGCCGTCCTCGGCCCCGGCCCCATCGGCATCCTCTGCGTCCACATGGCCAAGACGGCCGGAGCGAGCCATATCGTCGTCTTCGGCGCGCCCGGCGACGAAAAGCGCCTCGACATCGCGCGGCTGTACGGCGCGACCGAAACGTACACGCTCGACGGCGCGACCGATCCGAAGGCCGTCGCGGCGAAGTTCAACGAAGGCTACGGCTTCAACTCGGTCATCGACGCGGCGGGCCCCGCGGCGACGCTCAAAATCTCGATGGACATCGTCATGCCGACGGGAATCATCAACAAGGTCGCCTGGGGGCCGAAACCCGTCGACCTGAGCCTCGACCCGCTGCTCTCGAAGGGCGTCACGCTCCAGGGCTCGTTCAGCCACACGTGGGACATCTGGGAAAAGGTCCTCGTCCTCATGGCGCAGGGGCAAACGCCGCTCGACGCCCTCATCACGCACGAACTGCCGCTCGAGGAATGGAAGCACGGCTTCGACCTCATCGAACGCCGGGAGGGGCTGAAAGTCGTCCTGAAACCGTAGCCTTCGCGGCGGCGCGATGTATAATCCATCATGGCGATATAAGAATGAAACGCTGTTTCCGCAAAACTGAAATCCGGAACCGGAAAAGAGGCGACTCGCACAGGAAATCGGGAGATCGGCGCATCGGGAACAGGAGAAAACAACGCACCCCACTCGACACTGAAGGAGGAACTTCAATGAAACGCACGAGGATTATCTCCATCGCCATGGTGCTGGCTTTATGTCTGTGCGGAATGGCCTTTGCAGGCAGCGCCGTCCTGAAAGCGGACAACACCGCGCCGAAAACGTCGACGCCGTATTACGTCGGCGGAACGTGGCAATTCACGGGAGGCGGAACGTATAACGGGTACGAATACAGCGACACCGGGACGCTCGTCATCGAAACGTACGGCGGCGCGGGATACGAAACGATCACGCAGGTGTACAAGGCCGGAACGGTCATATCAGGCGGATACGTCGTGAACCGGTATGAGGACACCATCCCGGCGAACATTCCGTACACCGGCTCCTTTTCCATCGTGTATGACGGGAGCATAACGGAAACGTACACGCAAACAGGTCCGGACACGATGGTATTCTCGCTCGTCGGAACGGATCGGGACGGAAACGTGTACGACGGACACTACACAGTGACAAGATCCGGCGGTTCGTCCGGCGGCGGATGTTCCGCGGGTTCGTTCTCCCCGCTCGTCGCGCTGCTCTTCATCCCGCTCCTGTTGCAGCGAAAAAAGTAGCGCGATCCCGATCCGATGTTTCGGAGGGCGGTTCCCGCCGTTGGGGGGACCGCCCTCCGTGTTTCCGGGCGTCGTCACGGCATGACGGCCTCGCCGTCAGGTCACAATATTCTTGAGACTTCTTGAAACGGAACGGACGAGTTGCTACACTCTCATCATCTGTCACCCACAAGACGAAGAAAGCGAGGGAACCACACATGACGTCTTTGCGGAAACACCTTCTTTCGGCAGTCGCTCTTTCCCTGCTGCTCTTCCCCGCATGCGCGCCCGCGTTCACGCTCGTCGACGCGGCGTGTCTCGGAGGAAGCGCCGGAGACTACGGCTCGCGCATACGCGCGGTTCCGTCCGGCGAGGCCGGAGGAGGCTCCGTCATCGTCGGCGCGACGCGCTCCGCCAACGGCGACGTATCCGGAAACCACGGAGGGCACGACATCTGGGTCGTTCGGCGGGACGACTCGGGCGCGATCCTCTGGAGCCGGTGCTACGGCGGATCCGGCTCCGATACCGGCGCGGATGTCCAGGCCGCCGCGTCCGGCGGCTTCATCGTCGCCGGAACGACGAACTCCGTCGACGGCGACATCACCGGCAAACACGGGAACGACGACATCTGGGTCGCCCGGCTCGATCCCGACGGCGACATCCTCTGGAGCGCATGCCTCGGCGGAAGCGCGTCCGACCAGGGCGTCGCCGTCCGCGAAACGGCCGACGGCGGCGTTCTCGTCTTCGGCGTGACGCGCTCTCCGAACGGAACGGTTTCGGGACATCGCGGCGAGGACGACATCTTCGTCTGCAAGCTCGACGCCGAAGGCGCGATCCTCTGGAGCCGGTGCTACGGAGGCGGCGGATTCGACCTGCTCTCCGGCGTCACGGCCTACCCGGAGGGCGGCGCGTGGCTCCTCGTCGGATCGACGAACTCGACGGACGGCGACGTCTCCGGACTTCACGAGGGCGGCGCGCAGCAGACGGACGGATGGCTCACGGCCATCTCCGAGACGAACGGCTCCATCCTGTGGTCGCGGTGCTGCGGCGGAACGGAGCGCGACGCCTTCGCATCGGCGCGCGCGGACGGAAACGGCTTTATCGTCACCGGCGTCACGAACTCGAACGACGGCGACGTGAGCGGCGTCCACGCGCCGGGCGCCGTCACATTCTCCGACGCCTGGGTCCTCCGGATATCCGGCTCAGGCGACATCCTCGCATCCCGGTGCATCGGAGGGTCGGGGGACGACTACGGCGCGGCGATCGTCAACGCCGAAACCGGCTGGGTGCTTCTCGGCGGCACGGGCTCCGAAGACGGAGACCTCGCGGGAACCGGCGGCCGCAACGAACGCGACATCTTCCTCGCCGAAATCGCGTCGGAAGACTTCGAACCCACCCTCGTCCGCTGCTTCGGCGGCAACGCGATGGACGCGCCGGTCTCGCTCCAGCCCGTCGCCGGCGGGTGCCTCGTCCTCGGGACGACCGCCTCGACGAACGGATCGATGGCCGACAACCACGGCCTCTGGGATCTCTGGGCCGCACGCGTGGGCCGCGAGGATACAGGAAGCGGCGGCGGATGCGACGCCGGGGCCGGATTCGCCGCCGTCCTCGCCGCGCTGCCCGCGTTGCTGGTCTTCCGCAGGAAAAAACGCAGCGGACCCGGCGCAGCGCTCGCCGCGGCGATTCTTCTGACGGCGCTCGCCCCGCTTCCGGCCTGGGCGATGGGCACGGTCAACTTCCGCGCCATGCTCATGCACCGCGATCTTCACGACGACCGAATCATCGTCAACGTCACGAACATGTCCTCGAAACCCGTGACCGTCCTTCCGCTCGACTATTCGCAGGACGACCTCGCCGTCCTTCCGGCCGGCGTCGACGGATCGCACACGCTTAACGACCCGACGCAGACGTGGACCCTGCACCCCGCGCAGCAAAACGACGCGGAGAGCCTCCAGAGCGTCCAGTACGAAATCCGGTGGCTTCACACCACGCACGGCGAAATCGCCATGATCCCGATCAACATGCCCGGGTACGCGTCGGACAAAAAGCAGTACGGCCTCTATACGTACGTCGGAAACAACGCCAGCCTCATCGACCGGATCAAATTCATCTGGGAAGTCTTCAATGTCGTCAACGACTACCGCAAGATCCTCGTCGACGTCGCCGAGGCGGCCGAGGGAGACGAGGAAGCGCTCGCGAAGATCCCGAAGACTCTGCGGCACATGATCAAGAACATCAAGGAAGCCGTCAACACCGAGAACAAGATCCAGAACAAGAAGGACCAGAACTACGTCTCCGCCTTCTTCGTCGGGCCGGGCGACTTCATTCCCGTCGTCACCTACCCCCAGTTTCCGCCGACATACCCGAACGGCGCCAACGACGTGATGTACCAGGAACTCGGGAAGGACTTCGTCGTCTGCACGCACTTCCTGAACCGGCAGAACTACGGGTACAGCAGCGACGACTACAACGAACTCATGGTCTTCATCTACGACTACGACGACTTCAAGAAGGCCGTGACGCCCGTGCCCGTCAAGGGCATCTCGTTCGACACGCCAAAGATCATGCTACCGAAGGGATTCAAACTCAACCTGTTCAACAGTCTCCGGTTCGATCCCGACAACGCGACGAACAAAAAGGTCTCCTGGAAATCCATCGATCCGACGAACTTCCCGGTCGACGGCGACGGCGTCGTGACGTTCAATGGACAGCCCGGGATGTACTCCGTCATCACAGCCCGCAGCGACGACGGCGGCCACGAGGCGAACGTCATGGTCTCCACGCTGATCCCGAGGTAAAAAAAGGAGGCGGATCCGCAATGAGCGACCCGACCCGGAACACCCTCGCCATCGTCTGCGGAGGAGGTCCCGCACCGGGCATCAACAGCGTCATCAGCTCCGTGACCATCGAAGCCAGAAACTCCGGCTGGGATGTCTACGGCGTGTACGACGGCTTTTCCCGGCTGGGAAAGGGCGACAAGAACGTCGTTCCTCTCACCATCGACAAGGTCACCCGGATCCATTCCGACGGGGGCAGCATCCTGCGGACGTCGCGATTCAACCCGACCAAAAGCGACGAAACCATGAAAAACGTCGTGGACACCCTCATCGGCCTCGGCGTCACCCACCTCGTCACCATCGGCGGCGACGACACGGCCTACGCCGCGTCGCGCGTGGCGGACTACGCAAAGAACAACATGGGGCTGACCATCAGCTTCGTCCACGTGCCCAAGACCATCGACAACGACCTCCCGCTGCCCGAGGGAACGCCGACCTTCGGCTTCGAGACGGCCCGCTCGCTCGGGACGCAGATCGTCTCGAACCTCATGACCGACGCGAAGACGACCGGGCGCTGGTACTTCGTCGTGGCGATGGGCCGCGTCGCCGGACACCTCGCCCTCGGCATCGGGAAGAGCGCCGGCGCCACGCTGACCCTCATCCCCGAGGAACTCGCGGCGGAAAAGAAGATCCGGATGTCGCTTCTGGTGGACATCATCACCGGGGCGATCATCAAGCGGCTGGCCTCCGGACGGAACTACGGCGTGGCCGTCATCGCCGAGGGGCTGATCGAAAAAATCAAGCCGGAAGACCTCGAAGAATCGGACTGCGTCCTGTACGACGACCACGGACACATCCGCTACGCGGAGATCAACTTCTCCGAAGTGCTCAAGCGCGAGACGATCGCGAGCCTGTCGACGCTCGGAATCGACATGACGATCAATCACAAGGACGTGGGCTACGAAATCCGGTGCGCGCCGCCCAACGCCTTCGACATCGAATACACGCGGAACCTCGGCTTCGCGGCGATGGAATTTCTGCGCAACGGCGGGACGAACGCCATGATCACGATCCAGAACGACCGGATCGTTCCCGTTCCCTTCCACGACATCATCGACCCGCTCACGGGAAAGACGCGGATCCGGATGGTCAACACGGAGTCCATTCAATACCGGATCGCGCGGGAATACATGATCCGGCTCGAAAAACAGGACTTCGAACCCGGAATCGAATTCGAAAAACTCGCCGTCGCGGCGAAACTGTCTCCCGACGAATTCCGCAGGAGATTCGAGTACGTGACGCAGTACTAGCGTCTCATTACCGATATGACATAGCCCTTTGGTCCGGTTCTATCCTGGAGGTGTTCGCGTCTTGGTGCGGATTGAAGACATCAACGTCTACGAAACGGCCCCGGAAGGCATTAACCTTACCGTCGTCAAACTGGTGACGTCCGAACCCGGACTGTTCGGTTTCGGTTGCGCCACGTTCGCCTACCGGCATGAAAGCGTCCGGCACGTGATCGAAGAATACCTCCTCCCGCTGCTCCGCGGCCGGGACGTGAGCGCCGTCGAGCAGATCTGGCATCTCGTTCATCATAACGCCTACTGGCGCAACGGCCCCATTGAAAACAACGCCCTTGCCGGCATCGATACGGCGCTGTGGGACATCAAGGGCAAGATGGCCGGCATGCCGCTCTATCAGCTTTTCGGCGGCAAGCACCGGGAAGGCGTCCCCGTGTATCGTCACGCGGACGGTCGCGACGCGGACGAAATCTGCGACAACATACGAAAATTCAGGGAACAGGGCATCTCGACCATACGATGCCAATGCGGCGGCTACGGCGGAACCTACGGAACAGCGCCGTCAACCGCCCCCGATGGTTCGCCGGACGGCGCATACCTTGATTCCCGGTCCTACATGCGCGACACGCTCAAACTTTTCGGGGAAATCCGCAGCAGGTTCGGTTTCGACATCGGACTCTGCCATGACGTCCACGAACGACTGGCCCCGGTCGATGCCGTCACATTCGCGAAGGAGATGGAACCGTTCCGGCTGTTCTTCCTTGAAGACGCCCTTCCGCTGGAACAGATCGACTGGCTGCGCCGCCTGCGGCGACTGACGACCACGCCCCTGGCGTACGGAGAGCTTTTCAACAACCCGGCGGAATGGAGGTCGCTGATCGCCGAGCGTCTGATCGACTACATCCGCGTGCACATGACGCAGATCGGAGGCATCACGCCCGCCCGAAAGCTCCAGATCTTCGCCGAGCAGTTCGGCGTTCGGACGGCATGGCACGGGCCGGGAGACATGTCGCCCTTCGCCCATGCGGCGAACATTCACCTCGACCTTGCCGCGCACAACTTCGGAATACAGGAATGGTCCGGAACCGAACCGCCCAACTCTGTCATCCAGGATCTCAGCGGCCCCAAAGATGCGTTGCTGGATGTGTTCCCGGGCATGCCGGTTTTCAGGAAGGGATACGTCTATCCCAACGACACTCCCGGACTGGGCGTCGGTTTCAACGAGAAAGAGGCCGCACGATACCCGTGCGGCAAACCGGTCGTCCGCTGGACGCAGACGCGCGGCGCTGACGGAACGCTCGTCGCTCCATGAAACGATGTTCGATACAGTGGTATACTTGAGGCGTTCCGAATACGGCGGCAAATACAAAAATAAAGGGGGAAACAGAGGATGAAGAAACTGGCAACGATGCTTCTTATTGCACTGGCAGCGGTTTGTATGGCGACGGTCGTAAGCACGACGGCGGAATGTGCGGACGAAATCACCTTCAAGTTCGCCATGGTCGATCCCGAGACATCCCCGTACTACAAAGGCGCGGCGAAGATCGCCGAAGAAGTCGCGGCAGCGACGAACGGCAAGATCAAGATCAAGATCGTCGCCGGCGGAACGCTCGGCGGGGAACGCGACACCGTCGAACTCGCAATGACGGGCGACATCGACATCGCGACGGCGGCCAACTCCGTCATGACCAACTTTATTCCCGAGATGAGCATACTTGACCAGGCATTCCTCTGGGACAACGCGAAACAGGCACACGCCGCGGTCGACGGCCCGATCGGCGAGCTGATCCAGGCGAAGGCCAACAAACTCGGCCTGCATGTGGTCGGCTACATGGAGTCCGGATTCCGCAACGTCTTCTCGGCAAAGCCGATCAGCGAGATGGAACACTTCAAGGGCGTCAAGATCCGCACCATGCAGAACAACTACCACATGGCGGCGTTCCGCGCCTTCGGCGCCATGCCCGTCGCGATGGCGGCCGGCGAACAGTTCACCGCATTGCAGCAGGGCACCATCAACGCGGCCGAAAATGCGATCGCCAACTGCTGGAACAACGGCTTCTACGAAGTCGTCAAGAACATCACGTACACGAACCACGCGTTCGTCTATATCCTCCTCTGCATGTCGGATAACGCCTGGAACAAGATCCCGGCCGACCTGCGGGAGCCCTTCCTCGCCGCCGTCAAGAGAGGCTGCGACGCGGAGCGCCAGTATCTCGTCGATGCAAACGAGGAAGCCACGGTCAAACTGAAGGGCGTGGGCGTCGTCTTCCACAAAATCGACAACAACGTGCTCAAGGCCGCCTATCAGAAGGCTGCGGCCGCAAAGGGCTGGAAGTTCGATCCCGCGTGGCAGGCGGCCGTCGACAAGGTTCTCGCCACAGTCAAGTAGAGGAGAAGCCGCTCCCGCGCCGAAACCGTCTCTCCGGCAGTTCCGACTGCGAATCCCGCACGGGAGGCCGGTACTGAACGCGTCGGCATCACTCGGACACTGTTTTGTTCCACAAATTCCGGAAGCGATATTCAACCCAAAAAGCAACGGGGGGCATCATTGACCGGCGCCTCCCGTTGCTTTCAAAATTTTCATAAGGTGGGTTTGAATGAAAAACATACTGGCCGTTTGCCAAAAAATTGAAAACTCGATAATGATCGTTACCTTTTCGACGATGG
>ERZ1645187.4048-NODE-4048-length-12005-cov-15.790962_pt1 | contig 12005 bp, 11 predicted proteins | sample MGYA00575352_ERZ1645187 | MGnify/ENA primary metagenome ERZ1645187 (study PRJEB40837, sample SAMN11349314) | freshwater sediment metagenome | isolation source: river sediment | host: Sediment | place: India: Wazaribad , New Delhi | collected 2017-02-21 ... | reverse complement strand
CGTCATCACCGGGGCGGGCGAATAGGCGCCCATGCCGCCGGTGTTGGGGCCGGTGTCGCCCTCGCCGACGCGCTTGTGGTCCTGAGCGGAGGCGAAGGCGAGTGCGGTTTCGCCGTCGCACAGCGCGAAGAAGCTCGCCTCCTCGCCTTCCATGAATTCCTCGATCACCACCTCGGCCCCGGCGGCGCCGAAGGCCCCGGCGAAGCAGTCGGCGAGCGCGGCCTCGGCCTCGGGGAGCGTCATGGCGACGGTGACGCCCTTGCCGGCGGCGAGGCCGTCGGCCTTGACGACGATCGGGGCGCCGACCTTCGCCAGATAGGCGCGCGCCGCGGCGAGATCGCCGAAGCGGCCGTAGGCGGCGGTGGGGATGGCGTATTTGGCGCAGATGTCCTTGGTGAAGCCCTTGGAGCCCTCGAGGCGGGCGGCGAGCTTCTTCGGGCCGAAGGCGGCGATGCCGGCGGCGGCGAGATCGTCGACGAGGCCGGCGACCAGCGGCACTTCCGGGCCGACGACGACGAAGTCGATGGCGGCCTCTCGGCAGAAGGCGACGACGGCGGCATGATCGGCGGTGTCGAGGGCGACGCAGTCGGCGACGCGGGCGATGCCGGGATTGCCGGGGGCAGCGTAGAGCTTCGTCAGGCGGGGCGAGCGGACGAGGGCGTGGGCGAGAGCGTCTTCGCGACCACCGGACCCGATCAACAGCACCTTCATCGCTCACTCCCCCGGAAAAGCCCCGCGCGCCGCAGCGGCCGCGACGCCCCGCGACTTAGCAGCCGCGGGCGACATCGTCGAGAGGCGGTAAGGCGCGAGGCTTGACCTCGGCGGCGTTCGGGCTCATTCGAGGCGCATCCGCCGACGAGGAGCCGCCCGTGACGACCGATCCCTCTTCCGCCACGCCCGCCGCCGACGGCGTCGTCGCCGATGCGGTCGGTGGGCACTGGGCCGACACGGTGTTGCCGGCGTGGGCGCGGCCCTATGCGCGACTGGCGCGGTGGGAACGGCCGATCGGCTGGTGGCTGCTCTTGTGGCCGTGCTGGTGGTCGGCGGCGCTGGCGGCGGACGCGGCCGGACGGGCCCATCCCAATCTCTGGCATCTCGTGCTGTTCCTGATCGGCTCGATCGCCATGCGCGGGGCGGGCTGCACCTGGAACGATCTGGTCGACCGCGGCATCGATGCGCAGGTGGCGCGGACGCGATCGCGGCCGATCCCGTCGGGACAGGTCACGGTCGGGGCGGCGCGGGTGTTTCTGGTCGTCCAGGCGCTGGTCGGACTGGCGGTGCTCGTGCAGTTCGACGCCTTCTCGATCGGGCTGGGGCTCTCCTCGCTCGGCGTCGTCGCAATCTATCCGTTCATGAAGCGGATCACCGACTGGCCGCAGGCGGTGCTCGGCCTCGCCTTCTCGTGGGGCGCGCTGATGGGCTGGGCGGCGACCTTCGGGCGGCTCGACGCGGCACCGGTGCTGCTCTTCGCCGGCTGCGTCGCCTGGACGATCGGCTACGACACGATCTATGCGCATCAGGACAAGGAAGACGACGCGGTCGTGGGAGTTCGCTCGACGGCGCGGTTCTTCGGGGCGAACACCAAGGCGTGGCTCGTCGGCTTCTACGGCGCGACGGTGGCGGCGATCGGCGGCGCCTTGGTTCTCGCCGGGGTCGGGCCGTTCGCCTTCCTCGGGCTGGCGGGTTTCGCCGCGCATCTCGTCTCGCAGATCGTGCGGCTCGACATCGACGATGCGGACGGCTGTCTGGCGCTGTTCCGCGCGAACCGCTCGGCCGGCTGGCTGCTGTTCGGCGGGCTCGTCGCCGACGCGGCGCGAAACCTCTTCTGATCGGCTGCGAAAAGCGAGACCCCCGGCGAGGGGGCGCGCCGGGGGTCGCCGATCACGGGGAGGAGGGTCAGTCTCTCACTCGCGACCGAAGAGTTCACGCTTCTCGACCACCACCGGGGTCGCCGGCGGCACGCCGATCTTGCGGCGGGTGAGGAAACGCGGGCGGCGGCCGGCGAGGATCGAGCGGCGGCGGCGCGGCTTGACGGGGGCGACGACGACGGCGCCGACGCGGGTTTCGATCGCCCGCCACGAGCCGTCGGCTTCGACCAGCAGCATCGGCAGCATCAGGGCGCGGGCCCAGGCCTTCCAATCGGCGGCGACCTCGTCGAGATCGGCGGCGACGGAGAGCGGCAGCGACAGATGCGGGTCGCGATGGAGCAGTTCGACGACGACCGAGCCTTCGGCGTCGGCATCCGAGGCCTCGGGAATCACCCGCACGGCGACGCCTTCGAAGGCGGCCATCGGCAGGCGCATGGCCATCGGAATGCCGGAGGGCAGACGACGGCAGACCTGAGCCATCGAGGCATCGAGGATCACCGCGGCTTCGCCCATCGGGCGGCCGGTGCGCGGATCGGTGCCGGTGTCGTAACGAAACTTCTGCGGCAGAGCAAAGGGATCGAGGCGCAGGGTCCGCTTCTCGGCCCGCGCGGCGGATTCTCGTGTCGTCGCGGCTTCGATGGTCACGGTCGCCTCCCGAAGATCTCTTCTCTTCTTGCGAAGATCTCTGTCCACGACGCAGACGATGACTCTCGAACCCCCGGAATCGACTTAAAAATCCTGGTTGAATTTTCGTATATTGCCGTATGCTCGCCGGTGTATTTCTGCGATCGTTCGAATTCGAACGATCTCGACGGCGGCGTCGGGCGCGGACCGGCGGCCTCGGCTCTTGTCGAAGCGGCGGGGGGTGCCTAAACCGGAAGACGGGGTTTCCCCGTCGACGAAAGGACCGCCATGACCGACGTGCTCGATCCGTCCGCCCTGACCCTCGCCGCCGAGCGGCTCGTCGCGGCGGCGAAACGCGCCGGCGCCGATGCCGCCGACGCGGTGGCGATCCGCGGCATGTCGCTGTCGGTCGGGGTGCGGCTCGGGGCGGTCGAGGACAGCGAGCGGGCGGAGGGCGACGACTTCGGCCTGCGCGTCTTCGTCGGGCGGCGGCATGCGACGGTGTCGGCCAATGCGCTCGACGATCCGGCGGCGCTGGCGGAACGGGCGGTGGCGATGGCGCGGGTGGCGCCGGAGGACCCCTACGCCGGGCTGATCGACGACGCGCTGTTGACGCACACCTTCGCCGATCTCGACCTCGTCGACACCTCGACGCCGAACGCGGCCGAGCTGACCGAGCGGGCGCTGGCGACCGAGGCGGCGGGGCTGGCGGTCGCGGGCGTCACCAATTCGGGCGGGGCGTCGGCGTCGTGGTCGCTCGGCGGCATGGTGCTGGTCACCTCGCGCGGGTTCTCGGGGGCGTGGCTGCGCTCGGGACATTCGCTGTCGATGACGGCGCTGGCGGGTGCCGGCACGGGGATGCAGCGCGACTGGGACGCTTCTTCCAAACTCTTCGCGGCCGATCTCGACGATCCGGCGACGATCGGCCGGCGGGCGGGCGAGCGGGCGGTGGCGCGGCTCGATCCGCGCAAGGTCGACACCGGGCCGGCGACGATCCTGTGGGAACCGCGGGCGGCGACCAGCCTGATCGGCCATCTGATCGGGGCGATCAACGGCACGGCGATCACCCGCAAGACGTCGTTCCTGCGCGACCGGATGGGCGAACGGATCTTTCCGGCCGGCATCACCATCGTCGACGATCCGCGGGTGCGGCGCGGGCTGGCGTCGCGGCCGTTCGACGGCGAGGGCGTGGCCGGGCCGGTGCTCGATCTGATCGAGGACGGCGTGCTCAAGCACTGGCTGCTCGACGGGGCGACGGCGCGCGAGCTGGGGCTCGTCTCGAACGGGCGGGCATCGCGCGGCACCGGCTCGCCGTCGCCGGGCTCGACCAACGTGCGGGTGTCGGCGGGGACGGCGTCGCGGGCCGATCTCGTCGCCTCGATCGACCACGGCATTCTGGTCACCGACATGATCGGTTCGGGGGTCAACGGCATCACCGGCGACTATTCGCGCGGCGCCTCGGGCTTCCTGATCGAGAAGGGCGAGATCACCTATCCGGTCAGCGAGATCACGGTGGCGGGGAACCTGAAGGACATGTTCGCACGGCTCATCGCCGGCGACGACGTCGAGGCGCGGTTCTCGATCGCCTGCCCGAGCCTGATGATCGAGGGGTTGACCGTTGCCGGGCGCTGACGGGCTCGCCGCCGATCTCGCGCTGATCGCCGCGGCGGCCGAGGAGGCCGGGGCGATCGCGATGCGGTATTTCCGGCGCGACCCGACGGTGTGGCGCAAGGCGGGCGGCTCGCCGGTCAGCGAGGCCGATCTCGCCGCCGACGCTCATCTGAAGGCGATGCTGACGGCGGCGCGGCCGGACTACGGCTGGCTGTCGGAGGAGACGGCGGACGGGCCGGAGAGGCTCGGCCGATCGCGGCTGTTCGTGGTCGATCCGATCGACGGGACGCGGGCGTTCCTGCGCGGCGACGAGGAATGGGCGGTGTCGGTGGCGGTGGTGGCCGACGGGCGACCGATCGCCGGGGCGCTCTACCAGCCGGCGACGAAGCGGCTCCTCACCGCCACCGCCGGCGGGGGTGCCCACTGCGCAGGCAGACGACTGTCGATCGTCGACAGGGCGGCGCTCGCCGGAGCGCGGCTCGGAGCCCCGAAAAAGTTCCTGGAAAGGGCGGAAATCGCCGCCGTCGGCTTTTCCGGGCGACGGGTGGTACCGTCGCTGGCGCTCAGAATCGCGGCGATCGCCGACGGCAGCCTCGACGTCGCCTATGGAACGGGCAATGCGCACGATTGGGATCTTGCCGCGGCCGATCTCTTGGTGCATGAAGCCGGCGGTCGGCTCACCATCCCGAGCGGCGAGCCGATCCGATACAACGAGACCGATCCGCGTCATCCGCCGTTGGTGGCCGCGGTTCCCGGGCTCCACGACGCGGCGAGAGACCTCCTCGCCCGAGTGGTGTGAGGGAGCGCGAGCCGAAGGGCGGGATGCGGCCCCTTCCTCCTCCTCCCAAAGGGTTCGGTGGCACGACATGACCTCATCGACGAAGAAGCCGCAGCTGCTCCATCTCGTTCTCGGTGGAGAACTGGACGACCTCGAAGGCACCGAATTCCGCGACCTGACCAAGGTCGACGTGGTCGGCGTCTTCCCGGACTACGAGACGGCGCGCGTCGCCTGGAAGGCCAAGGCGCAGTCGACCGTCGACAACGCCCACATGCGCTACTTCATCGTCCATCTGCATCGTCTGCTCGATCCGGATCACACCCACGAGTGAGACCCGAACCGGGTCGTCGCTCCCGGGGGACCGGGTGCGGCGACCCGCGACGATCGCGCCCGTTCGTCGGGGTGACGGCGGCTGCGTTCGGCGCTATGAAGCGTCCTCGAATTCAGCTCGAGGATCAGTTCGACCGATGATGCCGCCGCGCAGGCCGCCGCCGATCGAGGCTCGGGCGGCCGTCGACGCCGCCTCCCTCCCGCCCGCCGCTTCCCGCAGCGGTCGCCGCCGCGACCGCGGTGGGCTCGTGCGCGTCCGGAGGGGCGAATGCTGAAGGATCTGGTCGAGAAGCCGTGGTTCCGCGACGCGGTCGGTGGTCTGGTCGCCTCCTACCTGCGCTTCGTGTGGCGGAGCTGCCGCAAGATCTCCGAGCCGGCTGATTTCGGCGACCAGCGCGGCATCACCTCGCGGCTGATCGCCACCACCTGGCACGGCGAACACTTCATGGCCTCCTTCGCCCTGCCGAAGGGTTGGAAGGCGAAGGCGATGATCTCGCGCTCGCGCGACGGGGCGCTCAACGTGGCGATCGTCGAACATCTCGGCATCGGCGCGGTGCGGGCCTCGGGTGGGCGATCGGGGGCAGAGATCCAGCGACGCGGCGGGGTGCGCGGCTTCATCGCGGCGGTGAAGGAACTCGAGGCCGGCAACACGATGATGATCACCGCCGACGTACCGAAGGTCGGCAAGGTGGTCGGTGAAGGCATCATCCGGATCGCGGCGCGGTCGGGGGCCCCGTTGCAGCCCTTCGTCACGGTGACGACCAACCGCATCCGCATGAAGAGTTGGGACCGGGCGGCGTTCCATCTGCCGTTCGGCCGCTTCGTCTCGGTCTACGGGCGGCAGATCTTCGTCGAGGCGGACGCCGACGCCGAGACGATCGAGGCCAAGCGGCAGGAGCTGCAGGCCGAACTCGAGCGGGTGGTGGCGCGGGCCTACGAACTGGCGGGAGGGCGCGATGTCTGAACTCGCCGGGCGGGCGGCGCTGGCGGCGTGGCGCGGGGTCGGACGGCTGATCGGGCCGGCGCTCGGGGTAATGCTCGACGTGCGCACGCGGGCGGGCAAGGAAGATCCGGCGCGGCGCGGCGAACGGTTCGGCCGGGCGAGCGTGGCGCGGCCGGAGGGCGAGGTCGTGTGGATGCATGCGGCGAGCGTCGGCGAGACGGTGTCGGTGCTGCCGCTGATCGACCGGCTGGTGGCGCCGGGGCGTACGGTGGTTCTGACCACCGGCACGGTGACCTCGGCCAAGATCGCCGCCGAGCGGCTGCCGGCGGGGGCGATCCATCAATACGTGCCGCTCGACGTGGCGCCGGCGATCGGGCGCTTCCTCGAGCACTGGCGGCCGAAGGCGGCGCTGTTCGTCGAAAGCGAGATCTGGCCGGCGACGATGGTGGAACTGGCGAAGCGCGCCATTCCGCAGGTGCTGATCAACGGGCGGATGTCGCCGCGGTCGTTTTCGCGCTGGCGGCGGATGCCGGCGGTGGCGCGGGCGGTGTTCGGGCGGCTCACGGCGGCGCTGGCGCAGGGCGAGGGCGACGGATCGCGGCTCGGGGCGCTCGGCGTGCCGACGGTCTCGGTCACCGGCAATCTCAAGTTCGACGGGGCGCCGCTCGGCGCCGATGCCGAGGAGCTGGCGCGGCTCGCGGCGGCGATCGGCACGCGGCCGCGCTGGCTCGCCGCCTCGACCCATCCGGGCGAGGAGACGATCGCCGCCAAGGCGCATGCGATCGCGGCGCGGCGGCTGCCGGGTCTGCTGACGGTGATCGCGCCGCGCCATCCGACGCGCGGCGACGAGATCCGGGCGATGCTGGCGGATCGCCGCCTGCAGGTGGCGTCGCGATCGCGCGGCGAGATGCCGACCGGCGAGACCGACGTCTACCTCTGCGACACGATCGGCGAGATGGGGCTGATCTACCGGCTGGCGCCGGTGGCCTTCGTCGGCGGGTCGCTGGCGCCGCGCGGCGGGCAGAACCCGATCGAGCCGGCGCGGCTCGGCGTTGCGGTGGTGCACGGGCCGTCGACGCACAATTTCACCGAGATCTATCGCGAGTTCGACGAGGCGGGCGGGGCGATCACGGTCGACGATTCGGGCGATCTCGCCGCGGCGATCGAGCTGCTGATCGGCGACGCCGGCCGGCGCGGCCGGCTCGATGCGGCGGCGCGGGTGGTGGTCGAGCGTTCGACCGGGGCGCTGGAGCGGACGCTGGCGGCGCTGGCGCCGCTCATCGAGGGCGGGGGCGGACGATGAGGCTCCTGCCCCGCCTGGTGCTCGCGGCGCCGGCGTTCTGGCGGCACGACGGCCTGCCGGCGCGGCTGTTGGCACCGATCGGGGCGATCTGGGGGGCGATCACCGCGGCGCGGATGCGGGCGCGGCCACGCGGCCGGGTCGACGTGCCGGTGGTGGTGGTCGGCAATTTCACGCAAGGCGGCGCCGGCAAGACGCCGGTGGTGGCTGCGCTGATCGCGGCGGCGCGGGCGGCCGGGCGACGGCCGGCGGTGGTGACCCGCGGTTACGGCGGCAGCACGACCGGGCCGCTGCGGGTCGACCCGGCGCGGCATTCCTCGCATGTGGTCGGCGACGAGGCGCTGCTGCACGCGGCGCTGGCGCCGACGGTGGTGGCGGCCGATCGGGTGGCGGGGGCGCGGCTGGCGGAAGCCGACGGCGCCGATCTGATCCTGCTCGACGACGGGCTGCAGAACCCGGCGCTCGCCCGCGACGGCGCGATCGTGGTGATCGACGGCGGGGCCGGGATCGGCAACGGCCGGGTGGTGCCGGCGGGGCCGCTCAGGGCGCCGCTCGACGTGCAGCTCGCGACGATCGACGCGGCGGTGGTGATCGACGGCGGCGACGGCATCGCCGCGGCGACGGCGGCGTTGGCGGCGCGCATCGCCGCGGCCGGGCATCCGGTGGCGACGGCGCGGGTCATGGTGCGGGAGGCGGCGACCTTCGCCGGGGGGCGATTCCTCGCCTTCGCCGGGATCGGCCGGCCGGAGAAGTTCGCGGCGACGCTGCGGGCGATCGGCGCGGCCGAGGTGCGGCTCGAAGCGTTCGGCGATCACCAGCATCTCGACGAGGCGGCGGCGCGCCGGCTCCTCGACGAGGCGGAGCAGGCCGGCCTGACGCTGGTCACCACGGCCAAGGACGCGGCTCGGCTGGCCGGCGAGACGAGCCCGGCGCTGGCGCGGCTGCGGGCGGCGGCACGGGTGGTGGCGATCGATCTCGCCTTCGACGGCGACGGGCTGTGGCCGATCGTGGCGGCGCGGATCGTCGGCGGGCGCTGAATCAGCGGCGGCCGCCGCCGGTCTGGAGATGGCGCTCGAGGGAGGCCTTGGCGTCGGCGTAGGGCTCCTGGCGCTCGACGCTCCAATAGCGCAACTCGTCGAGCGGGATGGCGAGGCCGGTCACGGCGCAGGTGACGAAAGAGCCGTTCGACAGAACCTGGAAGTCGCCGTCGAGATAGCGAAGCTGGGCCTCGCCGCTGCGGCGGGCGCTCTCGAACCGATTCATGGTCTCGCGTCACTCACTGGTGCGAATTGCGGATTTCGGGTCGCGGCAGGCGGCCGGACGTCGACCCGTCGGGGGCCGACCATAGCGCGGACGGCGGCGCGGCGCCACGGTTTCGCGCAGGCGACGGCGCGGGTCGCCGCCGAGCGGCGTCGGCGCAAAAGAAAACGGCACCGGTTTCCCGGTGCCGTTTCCGAAAAGGCGGGTCGTCGCACGTACCGGCATCGCGCTCGGCGCCGTGCCTCGACGCATCAGCCCTTGACGACGGCCGGAGCCGGAGCCGGAGCCTTGGCGCAACCGGCGACGGAGAGGCCGGCGGCGGCGACGAGGGCGAGAACGACGATGCGAACGGTCTTCATGGGTGATCCCCCTGGGAAAGAGTTGCGAATCGGACGTTAGCACGACCGAGGCGGCTGTGAATCCCCTTCTCGACCGAAGCGGCGAGATCGACGCCTTTCGCGATGTCCAAAGAGCGAAGACGTTGCGAAAATGCCACAAAAATGGTTAACGCGCGTTAAGATCTGCGCGATTCACCGCATTTTCCGTCGCGGATCTGGACAAGGCGGGGTTTCTCACGCCGGAGACGGCGATTCGGGGCGGGCGACGTCTTCGGTTTCCTCCGAGAGCGGCCGCGAGGCGCGGCGCGGCGGGCCGAGCGGCTCGGGGCGCGGCGGGCGGCGGCCGTGCAGCAGGTCGGAGCCGGCGGTGGGGCCGTCGGTCTCCTGGAGGGCGAGGCGGGCGAGATCGCGACGGCGGACGTCGTCCTCGACCTCGCGGGCGCGGGTCTCGTCGAGGCCGAGGGCGACCAGGGCCTCGCGACCCATGAAGATCGCCGATTCCCAGGTTTCGCGGATCTGCAGGTCGACGTTGCGGTCGATCAGCGACAGGGCGTGGGCGCGGTCCCAGGCGCGGGCGAAGACGCGGGTCATCGGGAACTCGGCCTTGATCAGATCGACGATGCGGTCGGTGGTCGCGGCCGCATCGGTGGCGACGACGACGAGGCGGGCGCGATCGACGCCGACCGAGCGCAGCACGTCGAGGCGGGTGCCGTCGCCGTAGAAGATCTTGAAGCCGAAGCGGGCGGCCGAACGGATCATCTCCGGGTTCTTGTCGATGATCGTCAGATCGACGCCTTCGGCGAACAGCACTTGGCCGAGGATCTGGCCGAAGCGGCCGAAGCCGACCAGGACGACCGAGCCGCCGGCCTCCGGATAGTCCTCGTCGAGACCGGCCGTCGCAACCGTCTTGGGGCGGGCGAGGCGGCGGGCGAGGGCGACGACGAGCGGGGTCACGGCCATCGACAGGGTGACGACGGTGATCAGGACCGAGGCGAGTACCGGCGGCATGACGTGGGCGGCGACGGCGGCCGAATAGAGCACGAAGCCGAATTCACCGCCCTGGGCGAGCAGCGCGGCGACGCGCAGGGCGTCGGCGCTCGAACAGCGGGCGAGGCGCATGACCGCCCACAGGGCGGCGACCTTGACGATCACCAGGGCGAGGAGGCCCTCGAGCATCTGGTCCCAGTATTCGGCGACGACGGCGAGGTCGACGGTCATGCCGACCGACATGAAGAACAGGCCGAGGAGCAGGCCGCGGAAGGGTTCGACGTCGACCTGGAGCTGGTGGCGGAAGTTCGATTCGGCGAGCAGCACTCCGGCGAGGAAGGCGCCGGTGGCCATCGACAGGCCGACCAGCGAGACGAGGCTCGCCGCACCGATGACCACGAAGAGGGCGGCGGCGGTCATGATCTCGCGGGCGCCGGAGGCGGCGAGGATGCGGAAGACCGGATTGAGGACGAAGCGGCCGATGACCACCACGGCGCCGACGGCGCCGGCGACCTTGGCGAGCGACAGCCAGAAGCCGTCGCCGCCGGTCGCCGGATCGGGCGACAGCAGCGGCAGGAGCGCCAGCAGCGGGACGATGGCGAGATCCTGCATCAGGAGGATCGAAAAGGCCTTCTGGCCGAAGCGGCTCTGGGTCTCGTTCTTCTCTTCGAGCAGCTGCATGACCAGGGCGGTCGAGGACAGCGACAGGCCGACGCCGGCGACGAGCGCGCCTTTCCACGGCAGATCGAACAGCGCCATGCCGAAGACGGTGACGGCGGCGGCGGTGACCACGATCTGGGCGAGGCCGAGGCCGAAGATGTCGCGCCGCATCGCCCACAGCCGCGAGGGGCGCAGCGACAGGCCGATCAGGAACAGGAACATGACGATGCCGAGTTCGGCGAAGTGCATGATCTCGGCCGGGTCGGTGAAGATGCGCAGCACCGCCGGACCGACGACGACGCCGGCGGCGAGATAGCCGAGCACCGAGCCGAGGCCGAGGCGCTTGAAGATCGGCACGGCGAGCGTGGCGGCGCCGATCAGCACCAGCGGCGCGGCGAAGGGAATGGTGGCGGGCAGGGTCGTCGGCGTGACGGGGTCCATGGCGGGCCTTGCGGAACGGCGGCGAAACGGCCGGCGACCGGCGTCTCGGGCGAGGCGTCGGGCGGCGGGCGAACACCGGGGGGACGCGAGCCTCCCCCCACGGGAGGCCCGACGCGGTCACCGTCGCCGCCGGATGTGGCGACGACAAGGCGAAAGCGTGGGCCTTCCGGGGAAATGGGTAAACGGCGCCGGAGCGGGCCGGCTCAGCGGCGGGCCTCGGTGCCGCCGACGGTGATGCCGTCGAGGCGCAGGGTCGGCTGGCCGACGCCGACGGCGACGCCCTGGCCGCCCTTGCCGCAGGTGCCGATGCCGGGATCGAGGGCGAGGTCGTCGCCGATCATCTTCACCCGGGTCAGCGCATCGGCGCCGTTGCCGATCAGCATGGCGCCCTTGACCGGGGCGGTGACGCGGCCGTTCTCGATGCGGTAGGCCTCGGTGCATTCGAAGACGAACTTGCCGGAGGTGATGTCGACCTGACCGCCGCCGAAATTGACCGCATAGATCCCGTCCTTCACCGAGGCGAGGATCTCGGCGGGGGACGTCGAGCCTGCCCGCATGTATGTGTTGGTCATACGGGGCTGCGGTACGTGGGCGAAGGACTGGCGGCGGCCGTTGCCGGTCGGCGCCATGCCCATGAGGCGGGCGTTCTGGCGATCCTGGATCAGGCCGACGAGAATGCCGTCCTCGATCAGGGTGGTGCAGGCGGTCGGGGTGCCCTCGTCGTCGAAGGTGAGCGAGCCGCGGCGATCGGGAAGGGTGCCGTCGTCGACGATGGTGACGCCGGGGGCGGCGACGCGACTGCCCATCAGGCCGGCGAAGGCGGAGGTCTTCTTGCGGTTGAAATCGCCCTCGAGGCCGTGGCCGA
>ERZ1645187.4047-NODE-4047-length-12009-cov-8.137025_pt1 | contig 12009 bp, 10 predicted proteins | sample MGYA00575352_ERZ1645187 | MGnify/ENA primary metagenome ERZ1645187 (study PRJEB40837, sample SAMN11349314) | freshwater sediment metagenome | isolation source: river sediment | host: Sediment | place: India: Wazaribad , New Delhi | collected 2017-02-21 ... | reverse complement strand
AATGTCGGCTCAACCCGATTTCGATTGGATGTTTCCGGTTCCCCCCGCAGGCGATAGCATTCGGGCGTTCACAGAACAATCGACAGGGAGGCGGACATTCATGCGGAAGTTCGAGATTCTGGACGTATTCGCGCAGCGCGCGTACGAGGGCAACCAGCTCGCGGTTTTCACGGACTCGCGGGGGCTGACGGCGGACGAGATGCAGCACATGGCGGCGGAGATGCACTACTCCGAGACGTCATTCATCGACCCGGACAAAGCGAACGGGGCGTACCGCGTGCGGATCTTCACGCCCGCGCACGAGGTCCCGTTCGCGGGGCACCCGACGCTCGGGACGGCCGACGTCGTCCGGCGGCTGTTCGAAGGCGGAAAGGCCGACGAAATATTGCTCGACATGCAGGTGGGACGGATTCCGGTCACGGTCGGGCGAGAGGGGGAACGGGACGTCTACCGGATGCGCCAGGTCGAGCCGGAGTTCCGCTCGCAGCTTCCGGCCTCGCGCCTCGCGCCGGTTCTCGGGCTCGACGAGGCGGATTTCGACGCGGCCTTCCCGATCGAGGAGGTCTCGACGGGGCTGGCGCACATCATCGTTCCGCTCCGGTCGCTCGACGCGCTCAAACGCGCGCGGACGAACCGGGACGCGTACTTCGCGCTCATCGCAACAACGTGGGCGAAGAACGTCCTGATCTTCTGCCCGGAGCCCCACGAACCGGGGAACCACATCAGCGTGCGGATGTTCGCCGACTACCTCGGCATCCCGGAGGACCCCGCGACGGGAAGCGGCTGCGGCTGCCTCGCGGGCTACATGGTACGGCGCCGCTACTTCGGCAAGGCTGAGGTCGACATCCGCGCCGAACAGGGGTACGAGATCGACCGCCCCTCGCTGCTTCACCTGCGCGCGCACGAGCGCGACGGACACATCGAGATCACCGTGGGCGGCTCGGTCGTCCCGGTCGCGTGCGGTGAGTTCGGCGCATAGGGCGCACATTCCGAACATATTCCATAACGGAGGTGGGTTTCATGAAACGCATCATCGCGACACAGACGGCGCCGGCGGCGGTCGGCCCGTACAGCCAGGCGGTCGTCGCCGGGAATCTCATGTTCTGTTCCGGACAGATCGCGCTCGACCCCGCGACCGGGAGCATGGTCGGCGCGTCCCCCGCGGAGCAGACGGAACAGGTTCTGAAGAACGTCAGCGCCCTGCTCGCGGCCGAGGGGCTCTCGCTCACGGATGTCGTCAAAGCGACGGTCTTCGCGACGGACATGGGCGCGTTCGCCGCCGTCAACGAGGTCTACGCCCGGTTTTTCACGTCCGAACCGCCCGCCAGGTCGTTCGTCGAAGTATCCGCGCTCCCGAAGAACGCCCTTGTCGAAATCGAGGTCATTGCGTATAAGAGGTGACGAAGGCGAAAACTTAGGCGGCCCCGTTGGTATTCCGGCGGCCGAAACAGGGAGGCGCGTTTTCGGATGAACGAACATGCAGCGCGGCATCACGACGTTGTGGGGAAGAGGGTCGTCGAGGCCCTGACGAAAAACGGCTTTCAGGCCGCGTACTGCGCGACGAAGGCCGAGGCGGCGGCGGAGGTCCTGCGGCTGGTTCCGGAATCGGTCACGGTCGGCGTGGGCGGGTCGTGGACGATCGCGGAACTCGGGGTTCTCGAGACGCTGAAGGAACGGGGCTGCACGATCCTGAACCACAACGCCCCGGGGCTGGACGCCGCGGAAAAGCTCCGGATCCGGCGCGCGCAGCTGACCTGCGACGTCTTCCTGACCGGCTCGAACGCCGTGACGATGGACGGAAAGCTCGTGAACGTCGACGGGACGGGCAACCGCGTCGCCGCGATGATCTTCGGGCCCGGAAAGGTCATCGTCGTCGCGGGGATCAACAAGATCGTCCGCGACTTGGGCGCCGCGGAGGAACGCATCCGGAGCGTCGCCGCGCCCGTGAACAACAGCCGGATCGGCCTGCCGAACCCGTGCGTGAAGACCGGAGAGTGCATGGACTGCCAGGGGCCGACGCGGATCTGCAACGTCACGACGATCATCGGCAAGCGCCCGAACACGACTGAGATGCACGTCGTCATCGTCGGGGAGGATATGGGGTTCTAGGGGAACGCGCTGTTCACCGGAATCCGCTCGTCATAATGAAGGGGGCGACCTTTCACGGGGACGTCCCCCTGTCTTTTTTCGTTGACAACTCACACTTCGCGCTGTAGCGTTATTGTCCGATACGACAGTCTCTTCGCAATGTTTCTCACGGTTTCTCAAAGGAGGCGTCTGGAAATGAACGGACAGATCGACGTTCCCGTCTCGCGCGAGATCGCGGGAGCCCCGTCGACGGCGAACGTTCGGCTCATGCGGGACCGGTATCTTTCCGAGCCGCTCTACGTCGACGTGGAGTACATCCGGCACTACACGGACGCGCACCGGAGGACGGACGGCATGAACGCGTTCGAGCGCCGCGCCGAGTGCCACGCGTGGGCGCTCGAACACCTCACGCCCTCGATCCGCGACGGCGAGCCCTTCGCAGGCGGCAAGACGCGGTACGTCCGCGGCGCGATCCCCTATTGCAACTACGCCTGCGGTTACGTCCTGCGAGAGCTGCGGCACGAGGAGCAGGAGGCGCAGGACAGCGTCACGGACCTCGGAACCGGCGGCGGGATCGGCGCGGGGCGAGAGATCTCCGGTAAGGGCGGCTATTCGTTCTTCGGCGGCAAGTTCCTGCTGTCGCACGAGGACCGCGAGACGCTCAAAAGCTGCGCGGAGTACTTCCGGGGAAAGTGCATGCAGGATGTCGGCGACGCGCTCTGGAAGAGCGTCTACCCGCAGGCGTCGTATATCGAGAACGGCTGGAAGGCCGTGCTCTACACCGCGCCGCACGACCCGGCCCCCGAGGGGCGTTTCGTCCTCGACTTCGAGACGGCGCTGGCCGAAGGCCTGAACGGCGTCATCGCCCGGGCCCGCGCGAAGATCGCGGAAGCCTCCGTGACGGACTGGGAATCGGCCGAGAGGATCTACTTCCGGCGCGCGTGCGTCCGCGTGCTCGAAGCGACGATCGCGTGGGCGCGGAACTATGCGGCCGCCGCGCGCGACCTGGCGGCGGGCGAAGGCGACGAAGCGCGCAAGGCGGAGCTTCTCGCGATCGCGGAGCGGTGCGAGCGCGTCCCGGCGGAGCCCCCGCGCGACTTCCGCGAGGCGATTCAGGCCTTCTGGTTCGTCTACCTCGCGGGGCACATCGAGGGGTCGCACCTCGGGTATTCGCCCGGACGCTTCGACCGCTATATGTACCCCTACTACAAACGCGACATCGACGCGGGCCGGATATCGAACGACGAGGTCCTCGAACTTCTCGAGGCGCTTCGCGTCAAGATGACGGAGATCGAGTACGTCGCGTCGTTCTCGTGGGAGGGGCTCGGCTCGGGGAACCTCTTCCAGAACATGATGCTGGGCGGCGTGGACGAACACGGCCGTCCCGCCGACAACGAGCTGTCGATGCTGATCCTCCAGTCGGCGATCAACTGCCGCACGACGCAGCCGACGCTTTCGATCTGGTACGACGACGGCCTGAGCGACGAGTTCCTGCTGAAGGCCGCGGAGTGCGTCAAGACCGGGTGCGGCTTTCCCGCGTGGTTCAACCTCAGGGTGTTCGCGCAGCACGAACTCCAGAAGAGCGGCGCGCCGCTCTCCGTGATCCGGAAGTACGCGGCGATGGGCGGCTGCACGGAGCCGACGCTCGAGGGCATGAGCCACGGCATCGTCCAGGCGGGGTTCGTCAACCACGGCAAGATCCTCGAACTCGCGATGAACGGCGGCGTGGATCCGCGGACCGGCATCGCGTTCACGGCGACCGCCGTCCCGACGAACACGGACGAGCTTCTCGCGGCCTACGAGGTCCACATGAGGGACGCGATCGGCAACTGGCAGCGCTACTGGAACTACGCGATGGCGGCGCACCGGCAGACCTGCCCGCTGATCTTCTCGTCCGCCCTCGTCCGCGACTGCATCGCGCGCGGCAAGTCCCTCGACGACGGAGGGGCCGTCTGCAACGGCACGCCGACGACGCTGAGCAGCGGCCTCGTCAACGCGGTCAACTCGATCGCGGCCGTCCGGAAGCTCGTCGACGAGGACCGCGTCTGCACGTTCGGGGAGCTTCGCGCGGCGTGCCTGTCGGACTGGGAGGGGCGCGGCGACCTCAGGCGGCGCGCGCTCGACGCGCCGAAGTGGGGCAACAACGACGACGCGGCGGACCGCGTCTACGAGGATCTGTTCGACCGGTACTGCGATGTCGTCGCGGCGCAGAAGAACTATCTCGGCGAGCCGTACGACCCGTCGATGCTCGCGATCACGACGCACACGCCGTTCGGGAAGGCCTGCGGCGCCACGCCGGACGGTCGCTCGGCCGGCGACGCGCTCGCCGACGGCGTCACGTCGCCCTATCCCGGAACGGATGTGAACGGGCCGTTCGCGGTGCTGCTGTCGTCGTCGAAGATCGACCACACGCGCATCCGGGGCGGGCTGCACAACATGAAGTTCCACCCGAAGACCATCTGGGGCGTCGAGGGCTCGAAGAAGCTCCTGTCGCTCATCAAGAGCTACTTCGACCGCAACGGCTTCCAGCTCCAGTTCAACGTCGTCGACGGCCGGATGCTCCGCGACGCGCAGGCGCGCCCCGAGCTCTACCGCGACCTCATCGTCCGCGTGGCGGGGTTCAGCGCGTTCTTCGTGGAACTCGGGAAGCCCGTTCAGGACCAGATCATCGCGCGGACCGAGCACAGCCTGTGATCGAGCGCGCCGAAGGGGCGGTCTTCGACATCCAGGACCTCGCCGTCACGGACGGCGCGGGGCTCCGGACGGTCGTCTTCCTCAAGGGCTGTCCGCTGCGCTGCCGCTGGTGCGCGAACCCCGAGGGGCAGGAGCGCGGGCGCGAACTCATGAACGTCCGCTCGACATGCGAGCGCTGCATGGCGTGCGCGTCCGTCTGCCCGTCGGGGGCCGTCTCTGTGGGGAGCGACGGAGGCCCCGTCTTCGCGCGCGAGGCGTGTTCGCGGTGCGCCGACACGCCCTGCGTCGCGCGCTGCCCGACGCGGTCGCTCCGGACGGTGGGGCGAGAATGGACCGCGGACGCGCTCTACGCGCGCGTGCGGCAGAACGCGATCTTCTACCGGAACTCCGGCGGCGGCGTCACGCTCTCCGGCGGCGAGCCGCTCGCGCAGCCCGCGTTCGTCCGGGAATTTCTCTCGCGCTGCGCCGCCGTGGGGCTGTCGGTCGGCGTCGAGACGTGCGGCTTTTTCGACTGGGAATCGGTCGAGCCCTTCATCCGCAATATCGCCTTTTTCTTCTTCGACGTCAAATGCCTGGACGACGCCGTCCACCGGCGCGTCACGGGGCAGGGGAACGAACGCATCCTCGGAAATCTGGAACGTCTCGCGGCGCTTTGCGCCGACAGGATCACGGTCTCCGTCCCCGTCATCGGCGGGGTCAACGCAAGCGCGAACTTCTTCGGGGCGCTCGCGCGGCTCTGCGCCCGCCTCGGGATTGCGAAGGCGCGTCTGCTGCCGTACCACACGCTCGGGGTCTCGAAGTACGAGGGACTCGGGCGCGCGTACCTCATGCCCGACAGCGCCGCCGTGGAACCGGAGGAGATCGGAAGGTTCGCGGAACTCCTGCGCGCGTCCGGGATCGAATGCCGCATCGATTAGGCATTCGCCGGACGTTCCCGATACAATAGGGGAGATCATTTCGTATCTTTCTGGAGGGATGACCATGCGACATATCGTGCGGGCCGGAATTCTGTGCGTTCTTGCGGCGGGAATAGCGGGCGCCCTGCCGTCCGAAGCCCGGGCCGACGCTGAATGGACGACGGCGCCCGTGTCGGCGCGCTTCCTGAACGCCCCGGCGCGACGGGAGGCGGCCGGATCGAACGGGTATCGTCCCGGCCCCATTGACTTCGCGTCGGCCGACATCGCCCGGGCGCGACTCGAAGAGGGGCGCGCCGGGAGGGCGGCGTTGCCTCTCTGGTACGACCTGCGGACGAGCGGCCATGTGACGCCCGTGCGCGACCAGGCCCCGTACGGGACCTGCTGGGCCTTCGCGGCCCTCGGGTCGCTCGAATCCACGATCCTGAAGGCGGGCGGCGCGTCCCCGGACCTCGCCGAACGACACCTGGCTTATTTCGCCTACTCCGACGACGTCGCCTTCACGACCGACGTCACGCCGATCTACGACGCGGGCGGAGCCGACTTCCAGGCCGTCGCCGTGCTCGCGCGCGGTCGCGGCGCCGCGAACGAGTCGGACTGCCCCTACGGCGGCGCGGACGATCCCACGGGCCGCGAACCCACCGCCGCATACCTGACCGACGCGCTCCACATGCCGCAGATCAACATCGCGGCCTTCCTGAACGCAACGCCGTACCCCGCGCTGCTCCGCGACGTCGTCAAACAGGCGATCTTCGACCGGGGCGCGGTTTCCGTCGTGCTTTGGGCGGGAATGGACGAACTTCCGTCCTCGTGGAACGCCGCGACGAACGCCTTCTACTCCGGACCGGCCGTACACGAATCGGATCACGGCGTCGTCATCGTCGGCTGGGACGACACGTACGCGGCGGCGAACTTCACGACGCCGCCCCCGGGCCCCGGCGCGTGGATCGTCAAGAACAGCTGGGGGACCGCGTGGGGCGACAACGGCTATTTCCGCGTCTCCTACCACGAGCCGTCGCTGGGCGGGGGCGTCGCGTACGCCGGAACGACGACGAAGCCGTACGCGCGCCGCTACGACTACGATCCGCTGGGTTGGGTTTCGAACATCGGCGCCGGAAGCGACACGGCGTGGTTCGCGAATATCTGGACCGCCAAGGCGACGGAGACGCTCGCGGCGGCGGCGTTCTACGCCTACATTCCCGGCTCGACCTACGAAATCCGCGTCTACCGACGCGTTTCGGCCGGAGATCCGGACTCGGGAACGATGACGCAGGTCGCGCAGGGAACACTGCCCGAAACGGGGTATCACACCGTTCCGTTCAAAACTCCCGTCCCCGTGACGTCGGGAGACCGTTTCTCCGTTGCCGTTCGCCTGACCACGCCGGGGTGGAATTTCCCCGTTCCGATGGAGACCGTCCTCGCGGACTACTCCGAACAGGCGACGGCAAACCCCGGCGAGAGCTTCTTCGGCCTCACCGGAAGCGACTGGGCGGACGTCACGATCCCGTATCCGAACGCGAACGTCTGCCTCAAGGTCTTCACACGAGCCGGAACGCCGTCGCCGTCCGATATCCCGATCATCCCGCCACAGGGAAACGGCGGCGGATGCGGCCTCGGGGCGCACTCCGCATGGGCGGCGCTGCTGCTGCTTCCGCTGCTCGCGACGGGAAGACGCTCCCGGAGGAACGGGGGCGCCTGACGCACGGCACGGGCGGGACCGAACCGTTATATCTCTGTCTCCGGCATGTTTTATACGACAAAGCCGGCGAAGAACTCTTCGCCGGCTTTTCTTCGATGTCCGCGACGAACGGGCGGCTACTTCTGCGCGATGACGCCGACCCAGACGAGCGGGGTCTTCCCGTTGTTCGCGAGGCCGTGCGACTCGCCCTTCGACGTGACGGTCATGTCGCCGGGGCCCACTTCGTACGTCTTGCCGTCGGTATCGGTATAGATCCCCGTTCCGGAGATGAACACGTAGGTCTCTTCGTTGGCCGCGTGCTTGTGGACGCCGATCGAGCAGCCGGGCTCGAGCTTGAGCATGCCGATCACCTGGAGCGCCGCGTCCGCCGATGCCGCTCCGGAAGCAACGGCGTACCGGCAGTCGAGATTGCCGACGCCTCCGGCCACCTTTTCCCTGACGGTGCCGGGGATATCCGCCGCCTTGTACACCTTCGCCGATGCCGGAACCGCCATGCACAACAGAATCAATGCCGCCGCAACTGTCTTTCTCACCTGGTCCACCTCCGATGAAATTGAAATCACGAGCGAGATTATAGGCGCATTGCGTACTTTATACAATACATTGTCGCCTGAGACTGCGGGAAAACGCTTGCGTGCGAAAATGAGACGATTGTGATAGAAAGAGGAACAAGGGAAGAGCTATCTCATCCCGATGCGTGACGATATCATTTCGTTCCGTGCGGAACGACCAACGCGGCGCGAATGCCGTCCGGCGCGCGGGACCGATCCGGAGGGGGACGCATGACGGAAAACTATTACGCGAAGAATCTGAACGCCTCGAACCTGTATCGCGTGTACGAGACCGGCATCGACAGGGTGCGGCGGTACCTCGACGCGGAAATCGACTTCGTGCGCCGCGGGCTGCGCGGCGGCGAGCGGATTCTCGAACTCGGAGCGGGGTACGGACGGATCATGAAGGCGCTCGCCCCGTTCGCCGCTTCGGTCACGGGGATCGACATCTCGGAGGACTCCGTCGCGTTCGGGCGGGAGTACCTCGCCGACGCGCCGAACTGCCGCATCGAGACGATGGACGCCCACGCGCTCGCGTTCGACGCGGCGTTCGACGTCGTCCTGTGCCTCCAGAACGCCCTGTCGGCGATGAAGGGCGACGCGACCGACACGGTCGCGCGCTGCGTGAAGGCCCTCGTTCCGGGAGGGACGCTCTATTGCAGCAGCTACAGCGCGAAGTTCTGGGAGCACCGGCTGGCGTGGTTCCGCGAGCAGGCGGACAAGGGGCTCCTCGGCGCGATCGACGAGGAGAAGACGCGCGACGGGCTCATCGTCTGCCGCGACGGCTTCGTCGCCCGGACTTTCTCGGAGGCCGACCTCGACGCCCTCGGCCGCGCGAGCGGGCATCCGCACCGAGTCGAGGAGGTCGACGAGTCGAGCGTGTTCCTCGTGATCGAAAAGAAAGAGACGAAGTAATCCCCGGCGCGCGAAGGCCGGTCGAACCGGGCTATCCCCGAATCGGCCGGCTTTCTCCCGCCGCCGCTGTGCGGCATGCACGCTCGCCGGGCGCCGCCGAAACATTACTTTCCCTTCGCGGAGTCCGTCGCCTCCCGCATCCTGAGCATCCGGAGCATCGCTGCCGTTTCCGGCGTCAGCGGTTCTCCGCCGAGGGCCTCTTCGGGCGTCGGCGGAACCTCGCCGGGGACGTCCCACGTCGCGTTCGCCATCACGACGAACGACTGAATATCGATGAGCGGCCGTTCGAGCGTCCGGGCCGTCTCGTCGGAGATCGCGCGGCGTTCCGCCATCTCCCTGCCGGCCGTCCGCACCGCATCGAGGTACCACGCCGTCCGCGACGCGAGTTCGGGGACTTTCAGGAGTTCGCCCGACGCACAGAGGATCGAGCCGAGGAAGGCCTCGCTGCGCTTTCCGACGAGCAGCCGGAATTCCTCGACGAGCGCCCCGAAGTGATGCCGCTCCGGAAAGCCGCAGTTGGAGATCAGGAAGTGCGGCGCCATCCGCCCCGGGTATCGGATGGGGTGGTGGTAGTGTTCCCCGTCGCGGACGATCCAGGGCTTCGCGAGCGGCAGCGTCCGCTCCATGATCCGCTTGAGCCGCGCGGTCATCCCGAAGTGGTAGAGCGGCGTGGCCCAGACAAGAAGGTCCAGGTCGAGCATCTTTTCGAGCACCCCGGGCATGTCGTCCTTGAAGACGCAGACGCCGGGGGTTTTGTTCCAGCACGAGAAGCACCCGACGCAGTCGTGGATGTCGAGTTCCGTCGCGAAGAGCGTCTCGCACGCCGCGCCCGCCTGCGCCGCTCCTTCGAAGAACGCGTTCACGAGGCGTTGCGTGTTGCTCGCACGCCCCCTCGGGCTTCCGTTGATCGCCAGAATCCGCTTCATGCCGCCCATGTGTCCGATCCCTCCATCTGTCTGTGTATTTTTCGCAATTATGACAGAGAAGCGGAGGCATGACGAGATCCCGCCGACCGCTTTCCGGCTTCGGATGGTATGCTTTTCTCCGGAGACGGGCGTTTGTTCCCCTGCGCCCGAAAGGAGATGAGTCCGAATGAAACGATCCATGCTTCACTGCCGCTCATGCGGCGCCGTGTACGACGCGGACGCCGTGTTCCGCTGCGCCTGCGGCGAACCGCTCGATCTCGACTGGACGGAGTCGGGGATCGACGAGGACGGGCGCGATCTTCCGTCGCGCTACGGCGCGTTCTTCCCGTTCGAGCCGGGCGAGTGGCTGTCGCTCGGCGAAGGAAACACGCCGCTCGTTCCCCTGTCGCGCCTCGCGGGCGAACTGGGGCTCTCGTCGCTCGTCGTCAAGAACGAGAGCGCGAACCCGACCTGGTCGTTCAAGGACCGGGGCACGGCCGCCTGTATCGCGCACGCGCGCGCCCTCGGCTTCACGCGCGTCGGGACGGTTTCGACCGGAAACATGGCCGCGTCGGTCGCGGCGTACGGCGCGGCCGCGGGGCTCGAGACGGTTATCCTCGTGAAGGGCGATCTCGCGGAGGAGAAGATGGCCCCGATCGCGATCTACGGTCCGCGACTGATCCGCGTCCAGGGCGCGTACGACGGGCTGTACGCCGAAAGCATCCGGATCGGCGCGGAGCGGGGGATCTACTTCATGAACTCGGACGTCCCCTTCCGCGTCGCCGGATCGCGGACGATCGCGTTCGAGATCTTCGAACAGACGGACGGCTGTTTGCCCGACTGGGTGATCGTCCCGACGAGCGCGGGCGGCAACATCCGCGGGATCATCAACGGCTTCATGGACCTGAAGGCCGCAGGCCTCGCCGACCGGATTCCCGGCTTCATCTGCGCGCAGGCCGCCGGGTGCTCGCCGATCGCGACGGCGTTCGCGCGCAGCGACGAGCACATCAGCCCATTCCCTGCCCCGCACACGATCGCCCACGCGATCGAGAATCCGTTCCCGCCGAGCGGGAACCGCGTGCTGCTCGAACTCCGCTCCCGGACATGGCATGCGCTCGCGGCGACCGAGGACGAGATCGTCCGCGCGCAGGCCGACATGGCGCGTTCGGGCCTCTTCGGACAGCCCGCGGCGGCCGTTCCGCTCGCGACGCTGCGTCAGGCCCGGGCGAAGGGGATCGTGAAGGAGGGGGAACGCGTCGCCCTCGTGTTCACGGGCTCGGGGCTCAAATACACGGCCGCGTTCGCGTCGCACCGGCTCCATTGGGAGGACTGCGGACTGGAGGAGCTTGAGGAAAGGCTGAAGTGACGTTTTGATCCGGGGTTCGAAAAAACGCAGGGAAGCGAAAGTCCTCAGCGGATGGCTCGCGCCGAAAAAGCAAGGCTCGGAGCCTGGGCCGGGGCATCCGTGAAGCGAGAAGGCCGGGTCTTTCGACCCGGCCTCGTTTTTTCGCCCGCGATGTTCCCGCCTACACCCCGAAAGCTTCCTTGACTTCCTTCAGCAGTTTGCGGATCGGAAGGTGCTGCGGGCACTTCGTCTCGCACAGGCCGCATTCGACGCAGTGCGACGCGCCCTTGAGTTCTCGCGTGCCGCCGAGCAGGTAGAGGTAGTTCGCCTTCAGCGCCTCCCACTTTCCGGAGAGCGACGCGTCGTTGAGGCTTCGGAAGCACTGAGGAATGTCCACCGCCTGCGGACAGGGCATGCAGTACGAGCAGCCCGTGCAGGCGGCCCGGATGCGGCTCTGCAGGTGCGTCCGGACGTCGTCGACCATTTTCAGATCCGAGTCGCTCATGCCGTTCGCAACGCCGCGATCAGCGGATTCGAGGTTCTCTTCCATTTGCCGGGGCGTGCTCATTCCGGAGAGCACCACGCTCACCTCGGGATGGTTCCACACCCAGCGAAGGCTCATGTCGGCCAGGTTCGGAGCGTTGTAGCCCGAACGGGCCGCAATATCGCGAAGGCCGCCCTCGACCGGCATTCCGAGAATGCCTCCCTTGAGCGGCTCCATGATGGTCATTCCGATTCCCTTCGACGCGGCATAGCGCAGGCCCTCCGTCCCGGCCTGGAAGTTCCGGTCGAGAAGGTTGTACTGGATCTGGCACATATCCCAGTCGTAGGCGTCGACCATCTCCCGGAACAGCTTCACGCCGTCGTGGAACGAGAATCCGATATAGCGGATCTTTCC
>ERZ1645187.4046-NODE-4046-length-12011-cov-3.928321_pt1 | contig 12011 bp, 10 predicted proteins | sample MGYA00575352_ERZ1645187 | MGnify/ENA primary metagenome ERZ1645187 (study PRJEB40837, sample SAMN11349314) | freshwater sediment metagenome | isolation source: river sediment | host: Sediment | place: India: Wazaribad , New Delhi | collected 2017-02-21 ... | reverse complement strand
TCCATGCCTGCGGAGGAGGACTGTCCATTACCGAAATTCAGGAAGTTTCCGATATTACATATCGCATATATGACTGGGGCCGCGAACACGATCCTGCCACAGCACGCGAAATGCACCTGGACCTGGCAATGGATTGTATTGATTTTAACCAATACGACCCCACTCCTGTTACGGAAGGGACACTGGCTTCCTGTCCCTATTTTACAGTCAAACTGGTTACCGTTGAAAAATCGCTGGAATGTGAGGGCATTACAAGAGACGGGTTTGTGGTGTATGCTGCATTGGATGACCCATTTTCAATTATTTTCAGTGGAATCACTTATCGGGTAGAGCCCCAGCGGTGCATTATGATCCCCGAGGCAGTGGATGAATGGGTGATTGTTCCCGATAATAAAGCAACGATGCTGCTGGAAGTAACTATCTAGTGGTCCATAAGATCGTCAAGCTGACGTCTTTCTTTTTTGGTAGGACGGCCTGTTCCCTTTTTTCTGTATATGGTAATGGTCTCTCTGGGCTGTTCTAATTTGGCATATTCTTCCGCGGGTGTCAGATCCTCGGCATACAGAGGTACGTTTTTGGCCGGCTGTCGGTTCTCTACCTGTTGAATTACACGATAGGTATAGAAAATCGGTCCTTTCCTCACAGTAATAACATCACCTTCCCGGAGCTCCCTTGAGGGCTTAATTTCCTGTTCATTAACCTTAACCCTGGAACCCCTGCAGGCTTCGGTAGCTTCGGATCGCGTCTTAAATACACGAATGGCCCAAAGGTATTTATCAAGTCTCATGATCTCAATCCTCAGAAGATTGGGTATTTACAGTATTCATAGCCCTGGTCACGCCCTCGCAGACAAAAAGATTAACTGCCGAGGCCGCGTTATCTAAGACAAAAGGCATCTCTTTTACCTGTTCATTCGTCCAGGTACCAAGTACATAATCTACCTGCATGCCTTTCGGAAAATTATCCCCAACACCAATCCTCAGCCGGGCGTAAGCATTCGTTCCCAGAACGGCCGAAATATTTTTAAGTCCATTATGTCCGCCGTCACTGCCCTGTGCCCGCATACGCAGTTTACCAAAAGGAAGGGCCACATCGTCCAGCACAATCAGCACATTCTCCAGGGGAATCCGCTCCTCCTGCATCCAATAATTAACAGCCTTACCGCTCAGATTAACGTATGTGGACGGCTTAAGCAACCAGACCTTCTTACCCCTGATTTTTAACTGGGCTAACGATCCGTAACGCAAAACGGAAAAAGAAGTGTTGGATGCCACAGCAAGGGCATCCAACACAGAGAATCCGATATTGTGTCGGGTGTTGGCGTATTCAGCACCAATGTTACCTAATCCGACAATGAGATATGACACAGACACATAATTATTACTCAGTGGGTTGAGCAGCGGCGGCAGTAGCGGCACGGGTCATTTTAACCATGCAGATAATGGTCGCTTTGGGGGAAATGATCTGGATATCTTTGTACTTCAGATCGCCGGCCACAATCGATTTGCCCAGGGGCAGGTTAGTAATATCTATATCGAGGGTATCGGGCAGGTTTTCCAGTTTACCTTTAACTAAAAGCTTACGGGTGATAACCTGAAGCTTACCTCCCTGGCGTACACCTTCTGAGGTTCCGGTGATCACAACGGGAATATGTATGGTCACGGGCTCACCCGGCTTAACGGCGAGAAAATCAAGATGCAATATTTTGTCGGTTACAGGATGGAACTGGGCTTCGTGAAGCACACAGAGTTGTTTTGTTCCTTCTATATTCAAGGCGACAATGTATGAACCAGGCGTATAGATAAGATTTTTCAGGTCTTTCTCAATTACCGTAAAATGTTCATTTTCTTTTTTGTTCCCGTAAATAACACAGGGAACCAGTCCGTCTTTGCGCAGTTGTTTGACAGCGGCTTTAGTAAAGGAAGCGCGTCTTTGTGCATCGATCTCAAATTGTTTCATAATTGTAAATTTAGTGATTAGTGTTACTCAATCCGTGACCCTGCACGAATCCCATGGCACCTTACTAAAGGTCCTCTAAGGGCGGGCAAAAGTAGTTAAAAACTTGAAGTTTGCAAAATTATTCCGATACCCATCCCCCAATAGTCATGTTCCATGAAGTATTCCTAAAACCGCTCTGGATCCTTGGAAGTCGTTCAGTGGGCAGGTAAGCAGCCAGTCCTGAAAAATGATTAATAGGTATGGTTATGAAATACTCGGTTGACTTCTTGTATACTACTACATTGTTAAGAACCTCACAGAAAGCATTGTATCGTGTATCGTCCCCCAGCACCCTGGCCATCCTTTCAATATCAAAAAAAACATGTTCCCTTAACCTGTCGTAAGTCTGTAATGATTCTCTGTCTACGGTTTCCGGGTCAACAGATGTATGGGCAACAAGCTCGCCAAAGGCCATTGCAAGCGGAATCAGAAATTGTGTACTTACCAGAGAGATGGTGGCCGACTTGTTATACCCGGCCATAGCATTGTATTTATTATAATAAGCGTCGCAGAGAGCAATCAGGTTCTCGCAGCCTTTGTAGGGCATCATCACCGAAAGCAGTTTGTCGTAAGGAAACCCCGTATCTATAATTTCCGCCGGAGATCCCACAAAATAATCACATGCGTCCTTTAACTCATAATATGTCTGAACGTCTGCCATCAGGCAGGCATCAAAACAAATATAATCGTGATGATACGCTTTGAGCGCATAAGAAAGATCGGCTATTTCCATCTGAGATTCGCCATCCTGGCCAAAGGTTTTGACCCCCGGATAGGCGCTGTCGTGAATATTGTATCTAAAAGCTCCCGAAGGTGAAAATGACTGTAACGCAATAGCCGGCGTAGCTGATTCGCCGTAAAGGCCTTTGGGCAGCCAGCCGGTACCGTGAGACCACAAAATAAGCCCGTAGCTTTGGGCAGGGCATTCCTGGCGGGCCGTTGTAATAACAGAGGTCAGCATAGAAACCTCACCGGAATTTACGGTCCCGTACCTTTGAATAGTATCGAGAATAACTTGTGAGTTAACTTTCCTTGGACGAATAAGAAATGCCCCTGTATTCCTGCGGTCAATGAATACCAGAAGGGCATGATCTTCGGGGACATCGGCATGGGCAATAATTTCATTCATGTTTTCCAGGGCAAGATCAGATAAACTGTTATCGGCTGCCATGTAAATAAGAAGATTGTGTACATAACCGTCTTCCGGCATGATACACCGGACGCAACCTTTTAAGAATAAGAGAACTAACAGGAAACAAAAAAGTTTAAGCCCTTTCATGAGGCAAAGATAATCCTTTTTTCTATCTTTGTAAGAGGAACAAATACCGCAATAATAATTCATTATGAAAAGTTCACACTTTGTAGCTATGCTGGGCGGCGCCATAATAGGTGCTACCATTGCGCTCTTGTTTGCGCCTGCCAAAGGCAGCGAAACCAGGGAAAAGATCCGTGAAACCTTTGACAAAGGCATTGGAGAGGTCAAGAAAGAGTATGACAAACGTTTCCCGAAAAACCGGGAAGAAGGTCCTGAAGAATAAAGGCCACGGTAATGGATCTGAAAGAATCGGTCAGGGAATACCTTGGCCTTAAGACAGACGCATTCAAGCTGGGATTGATCGAGAATCTTACGATGGTCATTAATCAGCTCCTTGTAACTATTGTGCTTATTCTTACCCTGATGACCGCCCTGATTTTTATGGCTGCCGGGGTAAACAAATGGCTTGGACTGGTTCTGGACAACCAGGTGATGGCCTCGTTTATCACAGGTGGTTTCTTTCTGCTAATCTTCCTTGTGCTTTTTCTATACAGAAAGAAACTGTTTGTCAATGGTTTCGTACGACTTTTCTCCAAACTTTTTTTTGAAGAAAAAGACCCTAATGCCGGGGAGGAATAATGTATGAGCAGCAGAAGGGCTATATATTCAAAAATTAGCACTATAGAACAGTTAAGAGCCGAGCGCAATTCGCTTTCGTGGCACATAAAAGGGATTGAAAAGCGCATGAAAGATTCTATCTGCGGAGGAGGTTCTCTTATTTCTTTTCCAAAAGATGGCAACGTATCCCGCTTGCTTCCAGTAATCATTCCCACGGCTATTATCGCTTTTTCTCTTGTACGTCAAATAAACAGATTCGTACGAAAAATCCGTAACCATTAGTTTAATATGAAAATAATGAAAATCGCTTTTGCTTGCCTGGTTGGTATAGCAGGGTGTTCCTGTTCAGGTAACTCCGGCAGGAACACACCACCGGAGCCCGGGTTCAAATACCTGGCAGACGAATTTGCAGATCTGAAGGTCATCCGTTACCGTCTCCCCGGATGGGACGATCTGACCTTAAAACAGAAGTCTTTTATCTACTACCTGGGAGAAGCGGCCAAGAGCGGCCGGGATATTTTCTGGGATCAAAATTTTAAATACAACCTGGCTGTCAGAAAATGCCTGGAAAACATTCTGGAGACTTATTCGGGAGACAGGGATACCCCTGAATTCAGCCAATTTCTGACCTACGCCAAAAGAGTATTTTTCAGTAACGGAATCCATCATCATTACGCAGAAGACAAGATCCTCCCCGAATGCAGCTCTGAGTACATGCTTTCCCTAATACAAAATTCCCAGGACAGTCTTGGGGAAGAACTGCTGGCTATCATGTGCGATCCCGCTCTGTATCCCAGGAGAGAAAGCAATTTCTACGGTGATGTTTCGTTGACCGAAGCCGAGGCTTTTTATGAAAGAATGTCTGACCGCAAAGATCCCCGCCCGGTGGAATACGGGCTCAATAGTAAACTGATAAAAAAGGACGGTGAGATCACAGAGGACATTTACGGTATTGACGGCCTGTACGGCCCGGCTATTACACAGATATGCAACTGGTTAGAAAAAGCAGCAGAAGTGTCCGAAACACCCCAACAGGCAGCCTGTCTGAAAACTCTTATTGAGTATTATAAGACCGGGGATCTAAAATCATGGGATCAGTTCAACATTGCATGGTCACAGGACACACTCAGCGAAGTGGATTTCGTGAACGGATTTGTAGAGGTTTATGCAGATCCGCTGGGAATGAAAGGTGCCTGGGAAGCCAACGTAAACTACATAGACAAAGAGGCTTCCAAGCGGACTTCCATTATAAGCGCCAATGCTCAGTGGTTTGAGGATCACTCCCCTATAGATCCCCGCTTCCGCAAGAGCGAAGTCAGGGGCGTATCCGCCAAGGTAATAAATGTAGCCATGCTCGGAGGAGATGCATTTCCCTCGACTCCTATAGGAATAAACCTGCCAAACTCGGACTGGATAAGGAAAGAATACGGATCAAAATCGGTGACCATTGCCAATATATCCAATGCCTATGACCGGGCAGCCGAAGAGTCGCCCAAGAACATGATTGACGAATTCTCCTGGGATTCTACTGAAGTGGCCCTCCTGAGAAAATATGGCAGCCTTACGGGGGACCTTCATACCGACCTTCACGAATGCCTGGGACATGGCTCCGGACAGCTGCTTCCGGGCACATCTCCCAATGCCCTCAAAGGATACTCTTCCCCGCTGGAAGAATCGCGGGCAGATCTTTTTGCCCTGTATTATATTGCCGATCCCAAAATAACGGAATTGGGCATTTTACCAGATGACCAGGCATACAAGGCCGAATATATCAATTATATACGGAACGGGCTTTTCACCCAGCTGGTACGTATTGAAGAAGGTAAAGACGTAACCCAGGCCCATATGCAATGCCGTCAGCTGATTGCATCGTGGTGTTACGAGAAAGGTCAAAAAGATAATGTTATTGAAAAAAAGATGCGTGACGGCAAAACCTATTTTGTAATCAATGATTTTGATGCCCTCAGGAATCTTTTTGGAGAATTACTGGCAGAGATGCAACGGATTAAATCGGAAGGAGATTACCTGGCGGGCAAAAATATGGTAGAAACCTACGGAGTGAAGACAGATCCGGTCTTACACAAAGAAGTTCGTGCGCGTTATGCTGCGTTGGAACTGAGACCTTACGGCGGGTTTATGAACCCCGATATTATACCTGTGACCGATAAAAAAGGTCAGGTGACCGATTACCGTATTGAATATGCCAAAGACTTTATACAGCAACACCTCACATACGGTAAAGCTTACGGTTTTCTGTAGTTGAACAACTCTTCGGTGGCCAGGGAAATCTTGGTCACCGAAAAATTATCCCCCCGGGGAAACACCCAGAACGAATCTTTCAGTGTATTGAGATCAACGCAGTCTCGCCGGTATTTTCCGTATTCGTATTCAATATGACATGAATAAACGGATTGCGCCGGAATGGTCAGTTTGTACTGAGTTCCGTCGTATGCTCCGGTAAGCTCAAAGCCGTTCATATCGTGAACCATTTCTCCGCGACCGATATCAATGAACCCTTTGGAATTGGGCAGCATTCTCACCGTTACATCAGAGCGGAAGCAATAGGTGCCTGATTCCACTTCATGCCGGACCTGCTCCCGCTCCCACTCATACCAATCGGGGATATGAGAAAATCGCGTATCCCCTTCAACCGCCTTAAGTTCTCCCAGTTCGGACATTTTCCATCGTTTTGAGCAATGTTCGCACCATATTTCGTCTCCGCCCGAGGCCATTTTATATTCAGTCCGGCAATCCGGACACTGGTAAAGGACCTTATGAAGTCCTTTTGCCCTGTTTTTGTACTTTACAGGAATTTTATTCTCTCTTTGCCAGGCAAAATCGTCGTATTCAAATGCCTGGTTAATCCTGTCGTTAATTTCATCAATTGAGAGAGTCCCTATTTCTTTTCCGTTGATGATTTGTGTCATGGTGGCCTTAGTTCGCACTCCCCTGGTTGTTTGGTTCCAGAACGGGGCATTGATATGATGTCCGTACGTAATGAGTGTCACCACGGGCACATTCAAATGCTTAACCAGCTTGCCTAACGAAGGCGGCAACACGGCATTTGTTCCGCACAACGAATACCTGGCCTCGGGATATATGGCTGTGATCTTCCCCCTTTCCACTACCGTTTTCAGGTGCCTTATAAGCGCAATATCGTTAGTGAATTTTCTTTTCCCTATGCACCCTACCCGTCTCATAAGCCACTCCCTGCCTATAAAACCGTCAACCGCCACAACATAGAACGCCTGATGAGGAAAAGTCGCCACGGTTGCCACCATGAAATCATAAAATGCGTTGTGGTTGCATAACAGAAGATAAGGAGGTTTAACCCCTTCCATATTGACCTTTTTTATTTTGGTATGATGCCTCCACAGGGACGGAAAACTTAATAACCAGGTAATGGGCCTTAGATACCAGCTGACAGGCTGGGGCATTTTTGCAAGATCAAAACGTTTAACTTCCCTTAATGGGAAAAAGTTCATTGCATAATTCATGTAACAAATATATACGAAAAAAAAGACAACTGCTATTATAAAAAAGGGCACCCAAAAGGCGCCCTTTTAATAAGAAGTAAAATATCCCTCTATTTTAGTCCTGTACGGGTGTCAAACCACATTTGCTTGCCCCAGAAATCATCTAGGACATCTCCCATGGAACTGGCAGAGTTGGCTGCATTCAGCGTACTTTCGGAAATAGGATAAGGATAGCGGAAAGGAGGAGTATTGTGTCCCGTGTAACCGCTTTCTGCCATTGAGCTGGCAATATGGTGGGTTGTGGGAATACCCGTCTTTCTATACAGAGACCAGGCCTCCATCCCCTGCTTAAAGAGACAGATCCATTCCTGCATGTATATCTGGTCCAGCGTGCCGGTAAAGGCAGCCGGTCCGGCCAGGTAGGCAGCAGCCTGTGCAGCCACTCCGTTTTCGTCCAGCGATACGGTAACGCCGGCTTCGTAGGCAGCCTTAGCTGTTGTCCCCACATTCCAACCGCGCTGGGCAGCTTCCGCCAGGTGGAAATACGTTTCAGCCGCACGGTAGATAGCCGAAAAACCGGCCATATCTTCACGGAAACGTGCACCAATGAGCGAATACTTCATAGCATGACCGGTAGTAATGGCATCGGGTCCGCCAATTTCGCAACCGGCATATTCTCCGTAACCGTTGAGTTGGGCATACACCGGAAGACGCGGGTCACTCAAACCTTTCATTACGTTAACCAGAATATCGGAAACGCAATGGTCATCACGCGTACGAAAATCATCGGCCCAGGGCTCATAGTAGGGCGATTCTCCCGGCCACCAGAAGAAAGCGTTCTGACTGTTCTCTTTGATAAGAGGATATTTGGCGGGGTTACCGGCAATCTCTTCGGCCACTTGTTTGGCAAGCGAAGGATTTACGTTGGCAATACGCATGGCCATACGCAAACGCAGTGAATTGGCCAGGCGGAGCCAGGCATCGGTATCGCCGTAGAAAAGAATATCACCCGAACCCAGATCGTCAATACTGCCTTCGTTCAGTCCGTCGGCGGCTTCTTTCAGCAGGGTCATAAGGGCCGGGTAGATCTCTTCCTGGGTATCATATTTGGGAGTCACAATACCGTTATCCAGACCAATGGCCTCTGAATAAGGAATATCACGCCATCTGTCGGTTCCAAGCTGCACAATAACGGCTTCCCATATCTTAGCCACACTGGCCATATTGGTCAGACCTTCTTCAGCAGCCCTGTCTCTGACATCCCTGACATTATTGAGCGTGATGTATAAATAGTGCCAGTTGTTGGCCACAACGCCCGAACGATAAACATATCGGGCTTCGTCAATATATTGCTTTTTGGCAAGATGCCCTCCGTAGGTGCTGGGTTCGTTCATATCGGCCCAGGGATCAAAATAAGTATCACAGGTATACCTGATACAATAGGCCAACACATTGGTGATGGGCGCATCTGCAGAAGCATTGGGGTTAGTGTTGATTTCATCAAAATCTTTAGTACACCCCATCAACAGCACACCGAATACGGCGATTACAGAAAATTTGAGTATTTGTGTTTTCATATCTTCAATTATTTGGGGTTAGAAAGTGATACCTACTTTAAGACCAATGCTGCGGGTAGGCATGTATGCATTGGACTCCAGGCCCACACCGTCATTACCGGAGGTAAGGCTCGATTCGGGATCTACCCTGGCAATGTTGGACTCGTGCAGCCAGAGAATAGCCACGTTGCTGCCCACAAGAGACACGTTGAACGCCTTAACCAGGCTGCTCTTTGTAAATCTGGATGCAGGAATGGTATAAGTTATGTAAAGATCTTTCAATTTCAGGTAGGAACCGTCAAATACGCAGAACGAACGGTTACTGTAGAAATCGGCAAAAGCAGAGGTAGGCGCAACCACAATGTCATTCACGGTACCGTCTGCTTTCACGAATGTCCTGTCGGTGAGAATGTCTTTACCGAATACCACACCGTTCTCGCGGACGCCGTTGGCTGCGGTATACTCATAGATACCGGTATAGGTACCGAACATTTGGGACACGGAGAATACATCGCCTCCTTTACGGAAATCGAGCAGGAAGCCGAAAGAAAGGTTTTTCCAGCTGAAATCCATGTTCAAGCCGGCAATCCAGTCCGGGTTTACATTGCCTAGGATCTTGCTTTCGCGTTTGGCCCGACCGTTAGCCCCAACAATAATGTTCCCGTTGTCATCGGTAACAGAACCTGTCCCGTAGATAGCACCCCAGGGCTCACCTACACGGGCCTGGGTATATACAGACCAGGACGATCCAATGTTATAGGTAGTAATATTCTGGCCCGTTGCTTCGTCAGTATAAAGAGAAATGATCTTGCTCTGGTCTTTGGACCAGTTGAGGGTAATATCCCAGTTAAAGTTATTTGTTCTGACGGGGGTAGCCGTCAACTGGATCTCAATACCTTTGTTATTGATTTCCCCTGCATTGACTTTCATAGAGCTGTAACCCGTGGCACGGGATACTTCGGCCGAAAGAATCTGGTCTGTGGTCGTTTTGTCGTACAAAGCCACATCGAGTCCCAGACGGTTGCCAAAGAACCGGGCTTCCAGACCAACCTCGGCCGTTTCAACGGACTCGGGCCTCAGGCCTGCCGGCGGATAAGTGGTGGGATTGTAAAACTGACCGGACCCATTTATGTTATATCCCACTGAGCTATAATACCTGTCTGTCTGGTAGGCAGAAGTGGCCGCTCCAACCTGGGCCCAGCCCCCGCGAAGCTTCAGAAACTCAAGCACGCTTCCCTTCATGGCGGGGAACGTCTCGGTAAGAAGCCAGCTGGCCGATACGGAAGGATAGAAGAAAGGATCTGCAATGGTAGAACTCCAGTCGTTACGGGCCGAGGCATCTATGTAGAGCATGCCCTTGAATCCGAGGGACAGGTTGGCATACACAGAGTTGGAACGGATACGGGAGCCGCCCATACTGGTACCGGGGCTGCCGGAAACGTTGGAAATCGTAAACAGACCGGGTACTATTAGAGCTTCTGCAGTCAGAGAAGAGTTCATATAGTTCACATCGCGGTAATTAGCGCCTAAAACGGCATTAACGCTTAACAGGTTATCTCCAAAGGTTTTGTCAAAGTATGCCAGGAAATCGGCATTGATCTCGGCATTTTTCCGGTTATAGGACCAGAACCCGCCATCGGGATAGTCGGTATGGTAAAGTACCACCTGTTTGGTATAGGTGTCATAATAATCATAACCCAGACGACCTTCGAACTTCAACCAGCTGGTAGGCTTTATCCACAACGAAGTCTTACCAAAAAGACGGTTCCGTTCAAAGCTGTTTGTGTTATAATACATGGAATAGTAAGGGTTCTGGTGGTAATCCGGGCACCAGCTGTACGGTTTTCCGGTATAAGGATCGTTTCCTTTATCGTACAAATTTTTCAGGGATTCCATATTTACCTGGCGGCCAAACCACTGCAGCAATGATTGCAGGGGGTTGCCGGCGTTATAGGAACCCTGGGGAAGGTTGTCGCTCTGCGTCCTGGTATAGTTCATGCTCAGATCAAACGAGATATACTTGTTAATATCTACGTTGGTATTCATCTGCGCCGAAATACGTTTCTGGTCCGTATTGGGAAGCGTTCCCTTCTGGTCCCTGAAACCGAGGGAGGCACGGGTGGTTGCCCGGTCGCCTTTAGTAACCACAGAAACGTTATGGCTCTGCGAATAGCCTGTCTCGAAGAAACTCTTAATGTTATCCGGGTGAGAAACCCAGGGAGTTGCCTGGTGTACCCCGTTGGCATAAGGACTGTCCCACTGGGGAATGTTCAGCCCTATATCCAGACGCGGGCCCCAGCTTTCGTCAGCACCCATATAACTGGAAAGGTCGCTGTAACCGAGCACATCATACACCCAGTCTGCATAGGTGCCGTTAAAATCGCTGTTTTTGTATTCGTATTCGGCACCTTCATAGCCCTGTCCGTAAAGGTTCTGCAGGGGAGGCAAATTGAATACTTTGTCTACGGTAAAGCTACCGCTGTAATTGATTGAAACGCCTTCTTTAGCAGATTTTCCGGATTTGGTAGTGATAAGTACGACTCCCTTGCCGGCGCGCATTCCGTACAAAGCGGCGGAACCGCCCTTCAGGACAGAGATGCTCTCTATATCCTCGGGGTTAATATCATATAAGCCGGACCCGTAGTTAATAGACCTTTCCATATAGTTATCATTGGAAATAGGAACACCATCTACTACAATCAGGGGTTCGTTACCTCCCAGCGAAGAGTTACCGCGAACCACAATACGGCTTGAGGCCCCGACAGCGCCTCCGGCCTGGGTCACCTGCATACCTGCCACGCGTCCGGAAAGGGCCGAGGAGACATTCATGTGACCTGCCTTGGTGAGCTCATCTGCTTTCACATCCTGAATAGCAGCCCCGATTGATTTTCTTTCGCGGGTGATACCCAGTGCAGTAACAATGACCTCGTCGAGCACATTGGCAGCACGCATGTCTACATTAATTACGGAACGGTTGTTCACTGCCACCTCTACGCTCACATACCCGACGTAACTGAATACGAGGGCAGCGTCCGAAGCGCAAGTGATGGCATAGTTACCGTCGTTGTCGGTAACAAACGCGGTACGTTCTCCCTGGACAAGGATAGT
>ERZ1645187.4045-NODE-4045-length-12013-cov-31.044489_pt1 | contig 12013 bp, 9 predicted proteins | sample MGYA00575352_ERZ1645187 | MGnify/ENA primary metagenome ERZ1645187 (study PRJEB40837, sample SAMN11349314) | freshwater sediment metagenome | isolation source: river sediment | host: Sediment | place: India: Wazaribad , New Delhi | collected 2017-02-21 ... | reverse complement strand
GCCTTCAACGCCGACTTCGACGGCGACCAGATGGCCGTGCACGTGCCGCTGTCGCTGGAAGCACAGCTGGAAGCGCGCGTGCTGATGATGTCCACCAACAACGTGCTCCACCCCGCCAACGGCGCGCCCATCATCGTGCCGTCGCAGGACATTGTGCTCGGCCTCTATTATGTGTCGCTGATGCGCAAGAACGAGCCGGGCGAGGGCAAGGCTTTTGCCTCGGTGGCCGAAATTGACCACGCGCTGGCCAATGGCGTCATCACCCTGCACAGCAAGATCAAGGGCCGCGTTTCGGAAATGGGGCCCGACGGCAAGATGCGCACCCGCATGGTGGAAACCACGCCGGGCCGCATGAAGATCGGCGAGCTTCTGCCCACCTCGGTCAACATTTCCTATGACCTGTGCAACAAGCTGATGACCAAGCGCGAGATCTCCAAGATGATCGACGCCGTCTATCGCTATTGCGGCCAGAAGGAGTCGGTCATTTTCTGCGACAAGATCATGGCGCTCGGCTTCTACAACGCCTATCGCGCCGGCATTTCCTTCGGCAAGGATGACATGGTCATTCCTGAAACGAAGGAGAAGATCGTCAATCAGACCCGTGATCTGGTGAAGGAGTTCGAGCAGCAGTATATCGACGGCCTCATCACCCAGGGCGAAAAATACAACAAGGTTGTGGATGCCTGGGCCAAGACCACCGACAAGGTGGCCGAGGAAATGATGGCGCGGATTTCATCGGTGCAGATGGATGACGCAAACCTCCGCGAAAAGCCGATCAACTCCATCTACATGATGAGCCATTCGGGTGCGCGTGGTTCGCCCACCCAGATGCGCCAGCTGGCCGCCATGCGCGGCCTGATGGCCAAGCCGTCGGGCGAAATCATCGAAACGCCGATCATCTCCAACTTCAAGGAGGGGCTGTCGGTTCTGGAATACTTCAACTCGACTCACGGCGCCCGCAAGGGTCTGGCCGATACGGCGCTGAAGACCGCCAACTCCGGCTATCTCACCCGCCGTCTTGTTGACGTGGCCCAGGACGCCATCATCAGCCAGGATGATTGCGGCACCGAGCATTTCATCACCACGCGGCCGATCATCGACGCGGGCGAGATCATCGCCTCGCTGGGCAGCCGCGTTCTCGGCCGCACCGCGGCTGAGGACGTGAAGGAGCCCGCCTCGGGCACGCTGATCGTTGCCAAGGGCGAGGAAATCCTCGAACCGCATGTGGAGAAGATCGAGAAGGCGGGCATCACCGAGATCAAGATCCGCTCGGTGCTGACCTGCGAGACCAAGTTTGGCGTTTGCGCCAAGTGCTATGGCCGCGATCTGGCGCGCGGCACGCCGGTCAACATGGGTGAGGCGGTGGGCGTCATCGCCGCCCAGTCCATCGGCGAGCCGGGCACCCAGCTCACCATGCGCACCTTCCACATCGGCGGCACCGCTCAGGTGCTCGACCAGTCCTTCGTGGAATCCAACCACGAGGGCAAGGTGGCCTTCAAGAACAAGGCAGTGGTGAAGGACTCGGCGGGCAAGCTGGTGGTGATGGGCCGCAACGTGGCCATCATCATTGAAGACCCGCAGGGCAATGAGCGCGCCATGCACAAGGTCGCCTATGGCACGCGTCTGTTTGTGGACGAGGGCGACATGGTGAAGCGCGGCACGCGCCTTGCCGAATGGGACCCCTATACGCGCCCGATCCTCACCGAGGCCGAAGGCACGGTGGAGTTCGAGGACGTGGTCGAGGGCGTGTCGGTGAACGAAGTGGCCGACGAAGCCACCGGCATCACCAACCGCGTCATCATCGACTGGCGTTCCAACCAGCGTGGCTCCAGCCTGAAGCCGGCCATTGTCATCAAGGACAAGAGCGGCAAGGTGGCCAAGCTGGCGCGCGGCGGCGAGGCCCGTTACCTCCTGTCGGTGGACAGCATTCTGTCGGTCGATCCGGGTGCGCATGTGCGGGCCGGTGACGTGCTGGCGCGCAACCCGCTGGAGTCGGCCAAGACGCGCGACATCACCGGCGGTCTGCCGCGTGTGGCGGAACTGTTCGAAGCGCGCCGTCCGAAGGACGCGGCGATCATCGCCGAGGTGTCGGGGCGCATCGAGTTCGGCCGCGACTACAAGAACAAGCGGCGCATCCGCATTGTGCCGCAGGACGAGTCCATCGAGCCAGTGGAATATCTGATCCCGAAGGGCAAGCACCTGCCGGTGCAGGAGGGCGACTTCATCGAGAAGGGCGAATTCCTGATGGACGGCAACCCGGCGCCGCACGACATTCTCGCCATCAAGGGCGTCGAGGAACTCGCCGCCTATCTGGTGAACGAGATTCAGGAAGTCTACCGGTTGCAGGGCGTGTCGATCAACGACAAGCACATCGAAGTTATTGTGCGTCAGATGCTGCAGAAGGTGGAGATCACCGACTCGGGCGAATCCACCCTGCTGGTGGGCGAACAGGTGGACCAGGTGGAACTGGATCACGAGAACGCCAAGCTGGAAGCCGAGGGCCTCAAGCCTGCGGTGGGCCAGCCGGTGCTGCTGGGCATCACCAAGGCCTCGCTGCAGACGCGCTCCTTCGTGTCGGCCGCGTCGTTCCAGGAAACCACGCGTGTTCTCACTGAAGCTGCGGTGCAGGGCAAGGTGGATACGCTGGAAGGCCTCAAGGAGAATGTCATCGTGGGCCGCCTCATTCCGGCGGGCACGGGCGGCATGCTGTCGCGTCTGCGGCAGGTGGCCGACAAGCGCGACCAGCTCATCCTGGAGGAAAAGGCCAAGACCGAAACCCTGCCGCCGGCTGCGGAATAGGGACCGGCTGCACGAACATGAAAAGGCCCGGCGTTTTGCCGGGCCTTTTGCCATGCGGCACAGGCGCTCCCGGCACCGCCGACATTGGGCGAATGGCAAAGACGCGTTATTCTCTCCCCTTGTGATTCTGAAGGGACGCGACAGAAAAGACGGAGACGTGGCGCGCCTTGAGGCGCTGGCCCGGCGGGGTGACTGCGCCCTGCCGCTGGAAAAAGCCATTCGCCGCCAGATTACCCTGCTGCGCTTTGCGGCCCTGGGAGAAACCGCCGTGGAGCAGGTGATGCGCCGGGCCTGGGGCGATGATCCGGAATGGCTGGTGGCCCACCAGCTTTCCCTGCCTCTGGAGGAGGGGGTGGTGGAGATTGATCACCTGCTCATCAGCCGGCTGCTGGATATCTGGGTGTGCCGCGCGGTGCGCTGTCCCGAGGGGGTGATTGTCAGCAGCACCGGGCAGTTCATGGTGCGGCGTGGAAGCGGGGTGCAGCCCATGGATATGCCGTTTGACGGGCTGGCCGATGAGGTGCTGGCCGTCAAGGAACTGTTCCGGCGCAGGCTGGTGACCGTGCCATGCATGTATGGCCGGGCCATTGCGCCCAGGGTTCATGCCCTGGTGCTGGTTTCATCACCCACGCCGATGGAGGTTCTGGGCCGCGATTTTCCGGGCGATGACATGGTCATTGCCGATGAGGATCTGCCGGCTCATGTGTTTGAGCATCAGTCCAGGCTCACCATCACCAATCTGGTGCGGCTCATGTCGCCACCGCTGTTTCAGCGGCTGGGAGAGGAGTTGCTGGCCCTGCATCAGCCGGCCGCGGTGGACTGGGCGGTTCGGTTCGGCCTGCCGGACCCGGAACCGCCGGAAGAGAGAGCGCCGAACCTGCCGCCATGGCAGCCGCTGCTGGCGCTTCATCGCATGGAAGCGGCCGATGAGGTGGTTCAGGAACCGGCCGAAGTGGTGATGCTGCCGGCGGGCGACAGCTACTGCCCCAGCTGCGGCGGGGTCATTCAGCGCCGCGACCGGCTGCGTCTGGCGGCCAGCCGCATCCGGCTGGGGAACGAGGTTCCGTGCCTCGCCTGCCAGCAGATGCTTCAGCGCGGCTACGGCTGAAGCAAAAAAGCCCGGCCGGGGCCGGGCAGTCTGGTGCTGCAAGGGGGATGTCGGCTCAGTGTTTCACCATGGCGGTGGCGTGGCCGTCGTCCGGTTCCATGAGGCCGATGAGGGCGCCGGTGGTGTCGGTCACCATGGCCAGCCGCCCGACGCCCGGCACCGCCACGGGGGCGCGCGTCACCTCGCCGCCTGCCGCCAGTGCCTCCAGCACCGCGCCATCCATGTCGGAAACGCTCATGTAGGTCATCCAGTGGGATGGCACACCGGCATGATCGGGGTCGGACAGGGCGAAGACGCCGCCCACGGCACGGCCATCCTTGCGGGCAATCCAGTAGGAGGCCCCATCGGGCAGGGGCTGAGCCTCAAACTGCCAGCCCAGGGCGCGGGCATAGAAGGTGAGGGCGGATTCCGGTTCCCAGGTGTTCAGTTCGTGCCACCAGATGCGGGCAGGCGTGGTCATCATCGCGGAGTCTCCGTGCAAGGTTGTCGCTGATGTCGCCGTGGGGGCAGTGTCACGAGGGCGTGAGGCAGGGAAAGGGCAGGAATGGGGCGATTTTGGACAGGGCAGCACCCGTGATCCGCGTGGAGGTGAATTGTCTTGCCCGTGGCATGGTTTATATAGGGTCTGCAATGATGTGATGGCTTTGCCGTCGCGCCCACGGCGCAGGGATGATGTGATGAAAAGTGTGCGGATGATGCTGGTGCTGGCGATTGTCGTCGGTGGCGCCGTGGCCATGTGGCTGTGGTGGCAGCATGCGGAAAAATATCCGTCCACGGATGATGCCTATGTGGGCGCCAACATCATCTCCATCGCGCCGCAGGTGTCGGGCCTGGTGGAGCTGGTGAAGGTGAAGGAAGGCCAGCACGTGAAGGCGGGCGAGGTGCTGTTTGCCCTCAATGCCGCGCCCTTCCGCAATGCCAAGGTACAGGCCGAGGCCAGCCTGGCGGTGTTGAACAATGGCGAGGAACCGGCCCGGCAGCAGGTGGCGGCGGCCGCCGCCGCGGTGACCAGCGCGCGCGCCGCGCTGAACGCCGCCAAGGCCCAGTTTGACCGCGACACGGCGCTTCTGGCGCGCGGGTCGGCCTCCACCGCCACGGTGCAGAACTCGCGCGCCGCCATGGCCCAGGCGCAGGCCGGGGTGGATCAGGCCCAGGCCGCTCTGGTGGCGGCGCAGGCCCAGTTCAATGACCGTCAGAACCAGATAGCCTCGGCGCAGGCGCAACTCGCCACCGCCGACCTCAACCTGTCCTATGCCACGGTGACGGCCCCGGCGGACGGCATCATCGCCAATCTGGACCTGCGCCAGGGGGCGGCGGTGGCGGCCTATCAGCCGCTGTTCGCGCTGGTGGAAACGGCTGACTGGTGGGTCGATGCCAATTTCAAGGAAACCGACCTGCCGCGCATCAGGCCCGGCCAGCCCGCCACCATCGCGGTGGACATGATGCCGGGCACCAGCATGACCGGCACGGTGGCAACCATCAGCCCCGGATCGGGGGCAACCTTCGCGCTGCTGCCGGCCCAGAATGCGTCCGGCAACTGGGTGAAGGTGACACAGCGCTTTGCCGTGCGCATCCGGCTGGACACGCCTGCACCTGAGCTGCGGGTGGGCGGCAGCGCCATGGTGACGGTGGACACCGTGTCCGGGGCCTCTGCCGCCGGAACCACGCCGTGAACAGAGAGGCCGCGGGCCCGGCCGCAGCCCCCGCAGCGGGTGAGGCGCATCATCCCCCCGTCAATCTGATGATCGTGGTGGCGGTGGTGTTGTGCGCCGTGCTGGAGGTTCTGGATTCCACCATCGTCAATGTGGCGCTGCCCCACATCGAATCCAGCTTCGGGGCCACCAACGACCAGATCACCTGGGTTCTCACCAGCTACATCGTGTCCGCCGTGGTGGTCATGCCCTTGACCGGGCTGATGGCGCAACTCATTGGCCGCAAGCGCCTCATTCTCATGTCGATCATCGGCTTTGCGGTGTTTTCGGCGCTGTGCGGCCTGGCCCAGAGCCTGGACATGATGGTGCTGTTCCGGCTGGGGCAGGGCATGTTCGGCGCCTTTCTCATTCCGCTGTCGCAATCCATCCTGTTTGACGCCTTCCCGCGGGAAAAGCGCGGCCAGGCCATGGCCATGTTCGGGCTTGGGGTGATTGTGGCGCCGGTGCTTGGCCCCACCATCGGCGCCTATCTGACCGACACGTTTTCCTGGCGCATGGTGTTCTATGTGAACATTCCCATTGCGGCGCTGGCGCTCATCATGATGACGGGGGAACTGCCCGATGACCAGCCGAAGCGGGTGAAGATCGACTGGACAGGGCTGGTGCTGCTGATGCTGGCCATCGGGGCGCTGCAGTTCATGCTCGATCAGGGCCAGACGCTGGACTGGTTCTCATCTCGGATCATCCAGTCGGCGGCCTTCGTGTCGGGCATGTCGTTCCTGGCCTTTCTCACGCGCGGCATCGGCAAGGCTGACAACATCATCGACCTTGGCCTGTTTGCCGACCGCAACTACATGCTGGCCAGTCTTGTCATTGCCTGTTTTGCGGTGGCCATGTTCGGCGGCATCGCGCTGCTGCCGCTGTTTGTGCAGGGTCTTCTGGGCTATCCCGTCATGCTGGCCGGTCATCTGTTCATTCCGCGCGGCCTGGCGGCGGGCTTTTCCATGGTGTTCACCGGGGCGGTGCTGGTGTCGCGGTTTGATGCGCGCCTTCTGGCCGGGGTGGGTTTGGCGCTGACGGCCTGGTCCAACTGGATGATCGCGGTTCTGCCCGTGGAGGTGACCTTCTGGGATCTGGCCTGGCCCGGCGTGGTGGCGGGCTTCGGCATGGGGCTCATCTTCGTGCCGCTGTCCACCCTGGCTTTTGACAGCATTCCGCGCGCCCGGCAGGACGAGGCGTCGGGCCTCTATGCGGTGACGCGCCAGCTTGGCTCTTCCATCGGCATTGCGGCGGTGGCGGCGGCGCTGTCACGCTCCATTGCCGTCAATCACAGCCATCTGGTGGAGCATGTGACGCCCTATGCCGAGGCGGCGCGGGCCTTTCTGGTGCCGCTCGGCCTGTCGCCGGAAAACCCCAGGGGGGCGGCCCTCATCGCCCAGCAGGTGCAGATGCAGGCGGCCCACCTGGCCTATGTGCAGGTGTTCGCAGTGCTGACCGCCATTCCGCTGGCGGTGATTCCGCTGTTGCTGTTCATGCACAAGCCCACCCATGGCCGGGGCATGCCGGCGGGGCATTGAAGGGCAGGGCGCCCGGCGAACAGGGACATTTCCACCATTGACCCAATGCAGCAGAGGCCTAGGCTCTCCGGTGTGATCCGGGAGATATGACCGATGCGCTGGCGCTTTTCCGTTGTGATGGCGGTTGTTATGGCTTCAGCCGGTTTGCTGCTGATGCCGCAGCAACTGGCAGCCAAGACCTATTACCGTCCCGCAGAGTTGAGAGGATCGTGCCTGTTGCCCAGCGCTACTGGCGCAAAAGACTGGGATTGTCAGGTCGTCAGCTTTCCGCCCATGGGTTTGAATAACCTGGCCTGTAGCACACATCCCATTCCCCTCGATCCGGTATGGGACACCATTACCGACGCGAAAGACCCCCCCATCATTCTTGAGAAGATGATGCTGGCGCAGGGCGTCAGGCCGGTTGTCGACTGGCTGCTGTGTCAGGGGTTTCCTGTTTATGCAAGACCACACGAATCCTCGAGTGGACGCGTCGGAAAGATCAGGATCTATTTATATACCGGGCATCCCGACACAGAAATGTTTGATATTGGGATTCGGCAGGTTCGAAACTGGAAGCATAGAAAGGATTGTTTAGGTGGGGGATGGCCTTCACTATTCAACTTTCTCTGCAGGCCCGGAACTTCACTGACGCGATATGGCGTTGACCTCTCTTTTGATACAAAATTTTCATCTTATAGAATTCATGATTTTATAAGTTATAAGTAATTGGGGGTGGATAGCGCCGGTGTTGATACCGCCGACTACCGCTACTCGCGCGATGGCGTGGAGGTGAGCCTTTCCACCGGTACCGGCACGGCGGGCGAAGCCCTGGGCGATACGCTCACCGGCATCGAGAACCTGACCGGCTCCAACTTTGACGACACGCTCATCGGTGATGCGGGCAACAACCGCCTCGTCGGCCTCGACGGCAACGACACGCTTTCGGGCGGCGCCGGCAACGACGTGCTGGTGGGCGGCACCGGCGCCGACACGCTGATCGGCGGCGACGGCGATGCCGATGCGGCTGATTATCAGGCGGCCACGGCGGGCGTCATCGTCAATCTCGCCACCGGCGGCACCGGCGGCGAAGCGGCGGGCGACACCTATTCCGGCGTCGAATATGTCTGGGGTTCTGCCTTCAACGACATCATCACCGGCGATGCCGCCATCAACCGCCTGACCGGCGGGGCGGGCAATGACGTGCTCGATGGCGCGGGCGGCAACGACTACCTCCTCGGCGAGGCGGGCAATGACCTGCTCACCGGCGGCGCGGGGGCTGATGTCTTTGTCTTCACCGCCGGACTGGGTCAGGACACCCTCACCGATTTCTGGGCCGGTGCCGGACGCACCGACCGGGTCTGGCTCACAGGCCTTGGCGTCAGTGATTTTGCCGGCGTGCAGTCGCACCTCACCGACACGGCCCAGGGCGCGGTTCTGGCCTTCGCCTCCGGCGATACCATCACCTTCGCCGGGGTGAGCGCTGCCAGCCTGGTGGCCGACGATTTCATCTTCTCGTAAGCGGGGATTGCGACCTGGGGCACAACCAGTGATTGGTGAGCCTGTCGTGCGCCGCTTCTTGCGCTGCAAAAAAGCGAGTCGCGGCCAGCGGATAGGGGTTGACGCCCCCCTTCGACCTGAGTAGAACCCGCCTCGACCTTCAGGCGGCAGGCAGTCGGAGCTTCGCGTTCCGAAACGCTGGCCAGGGGGTCGCAAACGACACTCAAGGTCATGCTTATGCACCGCTGCCGGTGCCTTAAGCCTCTGGTTTTGTGCACTGGGCCCCTCCCGGACCGGAGGCGCGTCAGTGCTTGTGGTCATGTGTGAAACCGGTCCGAGAGATTTAGCCAAGGTAGAGCAAGGCCCACATGCCGACGATCAACCAGCTCATTCGCAAGCCCCGCCAAGCCCCCACCTATCGCAACAAGGTGCCGGCGATGCAGTCTTGCCCGCAGAAGCGCGGCGTTTGCACCCGCGTTTACACCAACACGCCCAAGAAGCCGAACTCGGCGCTGCGCAAGGTGGCCAAGGTGCGCCTCACCAACGGTTTTGAAGTGGTGAGCTACATTCCGGGCGAGGGCCACAACCTTCAGGAACACTCCGTGGTGATGATCCGCGGCGGCCGCGTGCAGGATCTGCCGGGCGTGCGCTATCACATCATCCGCGGCATTCTCGATACCCAGGGTATCGCGAAGCGCCGTCAGCGCCGGTCGAAATACGGCGCGAAGCGTCCGAAGTAAGAGCGGAGGAGTAACGAATGTCCCGCCGTCATCGCGCCGACAAGCGCGTCATCAATCCCGATCCGAAGTTTGGCGATCTCGTCATCTCCAAGTTCATGAACAACCTCATGTATGAGGGCAAGAAGTCGGTGGCCGAATCCATCGTCTATGGCGCTCTCGACAAGGTGCAGGCCAAGGCCAAGGCCGATCCGGTGCAGCTGTTCCATCAGGCGCTGGACAATGTGGCCCCGGCCATTGAAGTGCGCTCGCGCCGCGTCGGTGGCGCCACCTACCAGGTGCCGGTTGAAGTGCGGCCCGACCGCCGCCAGGCTCTGGCCATCCGCTGGATCATCACCGCCGCCCGCGGCCGCAACGAGACGACGATGGTTGACCGTCTGTCCGGCGAGCTGATGGACGCTGCCAACAACCGTGGCTCCGCCGTGAAGAAGCGCGAAGACACCCACAAGATGGCCGAGGCGAACCGCGCCTTCAGCCATTACCGCTGGTAATTCAGGACCCGTATCATGGCCCGCACCCACGCCCTCGAGGACTATCGCAATTTCGGCATCATGGCCCACATCGATGCCGGGAAGACGACCACCACCGAGCGCATTCTCTATTACACCGGCAAGAGCCACAAGATTGGCGAAGTGCACGACGGCGCTGCCACCATGGACTTCATGGAGCAGGAGCAGGAGCGCGGCATCACCATCACCTCGGCTGCCACCACCGCCATCTGGCGCGGCAAGCGTCTCAACATCATCGACACGCCCGGCCACGTTGACTTCACCATCGAGGTGGAGCGCAGCCTGCGCGTGCTGGACGGTGCGGTGTGCGTGCTCGACTCGAATCAGGGTGTGGAACCGCAGACGGAAACCGTGTGGCGCCAGGGCGACAAGTACAATGTGCCGCGCATCGTGTTCTGCAACAAGATGGACAAGACCGGCGCCTCGTTCGAGCAGTGCATCAAGGACATCAAGGAACGCCTGGGCGCCAAGCCGGTGCCGATCCAGCTGCCCATCGGTGCGGAAGCCTCGTTCAAGGGTCTCATCGACCTCGTGCGCATGACCGCTGTCGTCTGGGAAGACGAGGAGCTGGGCGCCAAGTATCACGATGAGGAAATTCCCGCCGACCTCAAGGCGGCCGCCGAAGCGGCCCGCGCCGAGATGATCGAAGCCTGCGTCGAACTCGACGAGAAGGCCATGGAAGATTATCTTGAAGGCAAGGAAATCTCCAACGACACCATCAAGACGCTGCTGCGCAAGGCCGTTGTCACCGGCGCCTTCTTCCCGGTGCTGTGCGGCTCGGCCTTCAAGAACAAGGGCGTGCAGCCGCTGCTCGACGCGGTTGTGGACTATCTGCCGTCGCCGCTCGACCGTCCGTCGATCAAGGGCATCGATCCCAAGAATGACGAAGAAGTGGTGCGCAAGTCGTCCGACTCCGAGCCGCTGTCGCTCTTGGCCTTCAAGCTGATGGACGACCAGTATGGCGTGCTGACCTTCTGCCGCATCTATTCCGGCGTGCTGGCCAAGGGCGTGTCGCTCCTGAACTCCACCCGCGGCAAGAACGAGCGTGTGGGCCGCATGGTTCTCATGCACGCCAACAACCGCGAGGAAATTGCCGAAGCCCATGCGGGCGACATTGTGGCCCTCGTCGGCCTCAAGGATACCCGCACCGGCGATACGCTGTGCGATCCCAACAAGCCGGTGATTCTGGAACGGATGGAATTCCCCGATCCGGTCATTGAAATGAAGGTTGAGCCCAAGACCAAGGGCGACCAGGAAAAGATGGCCGTGGCGCTGCACAAGCTGGCGGCCGAGGATCCGTCCTTCCGCGTCACCACCGACTCCGAGTCGGGCGAGACCATCATCAAGGGCATGGGCGAGCTTCACCTCGACATCAAGGTGGACATCCTGCGCCGCACCCACAAGGTGGAAGTGGCCGTGGGCGCCCCGCAGGTGGCCTATCGCGAGACCATCACCCGCAAGGTGACCAAGGACTACACCCACAAGAAGCAGACCGGCGGCACGGGCCAGTTCGCCCGCGTGATCCTCGAGATCGAGCCGGCCGAAAAGGGCACCGGCAACAGCTTCGAGTCGAAGATTGTCGGCGGCTCGGTGCCGAAGGAATATGTGCCCGGCGTGGAAAAGGGCCTGAATTCGGTTCTGACCTCGGGTCCGCTCATCGGCTTCCCGGTGGTGGATATCAAGGTGGCGCTGGTCGACGGCGCCTATCACGAGGTCGACTCGTCGGCCATCGCCTTCGAAATCGCCACCCGCGCGGCCATGAAGGAAGCCTTTGAGACTGCCGGCGCCATCCTGCTTGAGCCGATGATGAAGGTGGAAGTCACCTCGCCGGAGGAATTCGTGGGCTCGGTCATCGGCGACCTCAACTCGCGCCGTGGCCAGATTGTCGGCACCTCGATGCGCGGCAACGCCAACATCATCAACGCCCTGGTGCCGCTGGCCAACATGTTTGGCTACATCAACAACCTGCGCTCCATGAGCCAGGGCCGCGCCAGCTACACCATGCAGTTCGATCACTATGCGCAGGTTCCGGGCGCGGTGGCCGAAGAAGTCAAGAAGAAATACGCGTAATTGCAGATTTGAGAACGGAGACCTCCGATGGCCAAAGAGAAATTCAACCGCGACAAGCCGCATTGCAACATTGGCACGATTG
>ERZ1645187.4042-NODE-4042-length-12019-cov-3.577817_pt1 | contig 12019 bp, 11 predicted proteins | sample MGYA00575352_ERZ1645187 | MGnify/ENA primary metagenome ERZ1645187 (study PRJEB40837, sample SAMN11349314) | freshwater sediment metagenome | isolation source: river sediment | host: Sediment | place: India: Wazaribad , New Delhi | collected 2017-02-21 ... | reverse complement strand
GAGCTCAAAGCTGGGGTTTTCGGTGGTGGCACCTACCAGAACGATGGTTCCGTCCTCCACGTACGGAAGGAATGAGTCCTGCTGGGCGCGGTTGAACCTGTGGATCTCGTCCACGAAGAGCAAGGTTCCTTGGCCCATCTCGCGCCGCTTCTTAGCTGTGGTGAACACCTTGCGGAGGTCGCCAACCCCGGAGAATGTTGCCGAAAGGGGCTCGAATTCGAGGTTCGTGCGCTCGGCCAGAAGCCGGGCGATCGTGGTCTTCCCACAGCCGGGAGGCCCCCAGAGCACCATAGATACAAGGCGCTGTTCATCAACCATCCTGCCAATCGGACCGTCGGGGCCAAGAAGATGATCCTGGCCAACAACGTCCTCTAGAGACATCGGGCGCATGCGATCGGCAAGCGGCCGGGAATCATCGTCCGGTTCAAATAGGGACATTTGCGTATCAGACATTGGACCCTCCTCGGCTCGCTGTTTCTGCGCTCTCGCCTTATCCACCCAGCCTAGAGCTATGCTCCGGCATCGTGCTGAGCTGGACGTATGTAGCGCTCGATGAGCGGAACCAGATCCGCCACCATCTCTTCCCGGCTCAGTTCTGAGATAGGCGGGATCTTCACGATGTACCGGGCAATGCCGGTACCCAAAAGGTGGGCGCCCAGCAACTGGAGTTGAATTTCCGCCTGATGGCGCCCGTCCTTCGGTGAGTTCTCCCCCGAAATCAACGTGGTGAGAGTGGTTGTTTCCAGAAATCCCATCGCCACGTTGGGGAGCCGCTCACGCAGCTTGTCCGATTCGACGGCCGAGCGAAAAATCGCCCGGACCGTTGAGGCCGAGGGTTCCTGTTCCCACAGATCAAGGTAGGCTTCAGCAATTCGTTGCGAAAGAGCTGGTGGGTCCCCTTTCAGGACCTCTTCGAGAGCGAAACCAATCTGAGCCTGCTTCAGCACAGCCGCATCGAATAGACCAGCCTTATCGCCAAAGAAGTGGCGGACCAGCGACACATCCACGCCCGCGCGGGAGGTGATGGCGCGCAGGCTCGCCTTCTCGTATCCTCGCTCGGCGAAGAGCTCAACTGCCGCCTGAAGGATCTCGTCACGGGTGGTACTGGTTCCCTTGCGGCGCCCGCCTCTGTGCCGATGAGCGCTATCCCCAGGTCCGGCCTTCAACACCCCTCGGGCCGCATCTGCGCGCGCTACCGAACCAGCTTGAGTGAGCGCACCATCAGATAGTCCAGCTGCCTCTGCGCCCCGGCTCGACTGTGCTTTGTTAGTCACTCTATACTCACCTCCCGATTCGCTTTCGCCATACTGCTCTGTTCAAAGATACAACCATTCTTGTGTACTAAACTCAACGGGTGTTGTATTTAGCTTGACCGAGGAATAGTATTGCCCGACGGTAGGGACGAATGTCCCCTATATGACAAGCGAAAACAATTCATGGAGATGAGATGACGGAAACGACCGTGCTGGAAGATTCCAACCAGCAGAAGCATCAGGGCGCTGAGGCGGCTAGCAAGGCTGAGAGGAAAGAGGCCACGTGGGCGCAGGCAGGCATGTTCGGCCTCCTCATGGCGCTCGTTGCTTCCCTCTTTATCAGCGCATTTCTATGGCCGATGACCACGGCTACACCAAAAGACATCGATCTCGGAATCGCGGGACCGGCCGAAGCGACGGCGGGTATCGAGCAGGTTCTGGCCACGAACGGCAAGGACACCTTCAACGTCACGAACTATGAAAACGCAGAGGCTGCAACAGACGCGATCAAGGCGCGCGAAGTCTCCGGCGCAGTTGTGGTTAGTGCGGATGGCATTCAGGTTCTCACAGCATCGGCCGGCAACGCTCAAGCCTCCCAGCTACTCACGCAGATGGCATCGGGAATTCAGACCCAGATGCAGCAGGCCGGGCAGAACGTTCCTGTGGCGGTTGAGGATGTGGTTCCTGCCGGTTCCACAGGCGCAGCCGCGAACTTCACCATTCTCCCCGCACTCATCGCCGGGCTGACCGGCTCCGTTGTTGCCTTCCTCTTGGTCCAGCGCCCCTCGCGCCGCATCGCCACGCTGCTTGTCGCATCCGTTGGCGCGGGCCTCCTTGGCGCACTCCTTGTTGGCCCCGCCTTCAACGTCCTTCCGGGCAACTACTGGATGATGGCTCTCGCCATCGGCACTGGCGCCATGGCCGTTGGCTCGTTTATTTCTGGCCTCGGCGCGCTTCTGGGCGCACCCGGCTTAGGACTTGGCGCACTGACCATCGTCCTGTTCGGCAACCCGTGGGGCGGGATGATGATGCCCAGCGAGTTCCTCCCCACACCGTGGAGCACCATCGGATCATTTATGCCCAACGGTGCGATCATCAACCTCATGAAGTCGATCGGCTTCTTCCCCGAGGCCAGCACCGGACGCGAGTGGCTGATCCTCCTTGTTTGGATTGCGGTTGGATTGACAATGCTTGCCGCCGGGTCCTACCTGCACCACCGCAAGAACCTCGTGGATGGGGCACAACAGGCCTGAGCTTTCACGCAGGTCCAACCACAGCCGCGATATTTTCGACGACGACGGCGAACACCTCGGACTACCGATCCGCCTACCGTGCGCCTCAATCTTGCACGGGGACAGTCTCACTTCCGCTGGACAGAGGCTTAGACGGGAGAAGCACGGTCAGCACGAAGCCTGCGATGAAAACAACCACGCCCCAGCCGTAGATGGGAAGCAGAGCGTCGGAGTAGGCGCCGGCGATCAGGTTCTGGGCGGCATCTGGCATCTGGCGGACAAGCTCCGGGGTGAGCGCGTTGGGATCGTCCGGCATGAAGGAAGCTGCGTCCCCCAAAGCACCGGGGGTTAAGTACGAGCCGAGGCGCGAGGCAAAGAGGGAGCCGACGAGGGCAATGCCCAGCGTTGCGCCGATTTCGCGGAAGAAGTTGAACGCGGAGGTCACTCGGCCCGTTTCGCGAAGGTCAAACTGGTCTTGGACAACCACCATGAGGTTCTGAATCATCGTTCCCATGGCAATGCCAATCGGAATCGTGCAGGCCACGGCTACCCACAGGCTGGCGCTGTCGCCGATCACCGAGAGCAGGACGATTCCTATTGCACCGATCGCGATGCCTGTCATGACCACGCCGCGGTAGTAGCCCGAGCGTGCGATGATCGCGCCGCTGACCATGGTGGTGAGCACCATCCCCAAAGACATCGGCAGCATGAGCAGCCCGGCCGCCATGGCCGTCACGCCGTATGACATCTGCAGGTAGCTGGGCATGTACATCACCACGGCAAAGTTGGCGATACCCACAAGCAGAATCGCGATCGAGGTGGTAAGCACGAAGGTCTTGTTACGGAACATTCCAAGGGACATCAGGGGATCCTCCGCGCGGTGCTCGCGAACCACGAAGGCGATCCACGCGATGATGGACAGCGCCGCTAGGCCCAGAATCTGCGGGGAGATCCACTCGTACTGGCCGCCTCCCCAGCTGGCGGCAAGGATTAGGCTGGTCACGGCGACCGCCATGGTCAGGATTCCCCACACATCAACGCGGACGCTTTGACGTTCCTGCTTGATTTGTATTCCGCGAAGCGCTGCAAAAAGGGCGATGAGTCCGAGCGGCACGTTGATCCACAGGGCCCAGCGCCAGGAGTGCGCATCGGTGAGCCAGCCGCCCAGCAGCGGCCCAACCACGGCGCCAACTCCGAACATCGCGCCCATCGGTGAGGAGTACTTTGCTCGCTGCTGGGCGGGAACCAACAGTCCGATGATCGAGAAAGAAGTGATCATGAGGCCGCCGCCACCCAGACCTTGGATGGCACGCCCGACGATCAGCATCGCCATCGACTGCGCGGCGCCAGCAACCAGAGAGCCCGTAATGAAGAGGCCTAGCCCCACAACAAAGGCACGTTTGTGGCCAATGGCGTCGCCGAACTTTCCGTACAGCGGCATCCCGATGGTGGCAGCCAGGGTATAGGCGGTGGTGACCCACGCCATATGTTCCAAGCCGTGCAGCTCGCCCACAACGGTGGGCAGCGCCGAGCTGAAAACTGTCTGATCCATGGAGGACAGCAGCATCGTCAGCATGAGCGCACTCAGGACGATCCAGAAATTACGGTCGGGGCGCCATTGCGCCGGCTCCGAGCGGTCTACACCACTTGGCTCACGCCTGTCCATATCAACCTTTTCGCTCACGTATCTCACTACCTCTAATCAAACGGAGATCCAACCAACTAAACGGAGATAAAATCTCCTTTTCGCCGTGAACGAGCGTACCAGAGATGCCATCTCCGGTTATATACTTTTTATGTGAAGAGCCAGACACCCCCCGGTAGCAGGAAGGGCCGGACGCCCCAATCCGCACCCCAGAAGCCACGGAAGCCGCGGAAGGATTCGCTTGCCAACCGCCAGCGTTTACTGGAGGCCGCACGCGAGGTGTTTGCGGAGCAGGGCATGGGAGCCACCTTGGACGACGTGGCACACCACGCCGGTCTGGGAGTGGGAACCGCCTACCGGCATTTTGCGAACAAGCACGTGCTGATCGATGGCCTGTTCGACGATCGGATCGAAACCTTCGTGGAGTTCGCCGGCGCCACCCTCGAAGATTCCGATCCATGGGAGGGCTTCGCCGCCGCCATGACCCGCTTGGCGGAAGATCTTGTAGAAATCCGCGCACTACACGATCTGGTGTTGGATCCCAACGAAGGAGTGCCTGCCCCGCCCGATGCGCTCGGACAGACCATGACGGCGCTGCTCGAGCGCGGGCAGCAAGCTGGCGCCATCCGCAAAGATCTCACTGCCACCGACCTCATGACCATCCAGTCGATGGTTGATGCCGCCGCTGAACGTGATCCTGAGAATTGGCATCGCTTTCTGGAGATCCTCTTGGACGGTATTCATTGCCGAGGCTAGCGCGTTACGCTGCGAATCATCGTGATGAGTAGGAACCCGATGACGGAAGAGATGATCGAGAGAATGAAAACCGCGGAGAAGCCAAACAACCCTATAACCACGGAGGCCAGTACCGGCGCAATCGCCTGAGTCAAAGTATTACCTAAGTTGTAGACACCGAGAAAGAATCCCACACGGGATTTGTCAGGAATTACCTGCAGGTTCAGGTAATTATCCAGAGAATTCCACATTCCCATACCCAACCCAGCGCATACTCCAAATGCGACGATCCCGCCGTTGGGACCTAGCACGTACATCCCGAGCGCGCCCACACCCACAAGCAATGCGGCACTGGCCACCGGCCACTTCAGCAGATTGAGGCGATCGGACAGCGGTCCGGCGATGAATCCCATCGCAACGGAGAAGCAGAGCATGATGCCGTTGATCAGCTGGATCGGGGATTGGGCACCTTCGGTGGAGTAGCCCATGAAGTCCGTCATGATATAGAGCAGATACCCCATAACGGCGAAGTTGCCGACGCCCTGAAAAATCTTGCCCATGAGCGCAAGGTAGTAGTCACGCCCAATGTGCCACGCAGGAAACACCGTCTTCAGGGACCGCAGTGAGACCTTTTCCTTCTTTACTTTCGCGTCCGAGGAGAAGACCTCGTCCAGATTCGATGGCTCTCGCACGATAAGTACCGCAATCAACGTTCCCACGAAAGTCACGGTTCCGAAGATCGCAAACCCCATTCGGAACTGTCCGAGCAGAGTCGCCGCTATGATGTTGAATCCGTTGTTGCCCAGCGCCATGCCGAGGCCGCCGTATACGGAGGACGCGGTAGCCCCACCGCCCTCCGGTGCGATATCGATCCATGCCACCATTGGGGCAACGATGAAGTTGAGCGCTACCTGACCGAGCAACCATGCGGCAAAAAGCACAGGAATGCTCGGGGAAGCCGCCGCCCCGAACATCGTGAGCATGAATCCGAATCCGCCCAATAGAATCCACGGGGTACGCCTACCCCATCTGGTCCGGGTGCGATCCGAGAGTGCTCCGGCCGCCATGTTCGAGATGGCCGCAACAATCATCGCGGCACTGGCGAACAAAGCTACGAGTGATATCTTGTTGTCCTCATCCAGCGAGGCGATCATTGCGGGCAGGAAGAGGCTCGAGGAGGCAATATAGGGGCCGAGCCACGACGCCGGACCGATAACCAGCCCTGGCAGCAACCGGATGAGGGGAACCGTGCGCTTGTCTGCTTTCGACTCGTTGGCACTGGCATTGATGGCATCATCTGTGGGATGTGATGTGGTTTCCATGAGGCTACCTCTGTTCCAAATTCGTGACGGAGTAGCGGCTAAAATCTGCGAACGATTCGCGCTGGTTGGAATCCGTGGCTCCTATGAAGCTGAAGAGTCCAGTGAAGCCGCCGATCTCACCGGGTTCTCCGTTGACTCCTTCATCGGAGAGATACGAGACGTCAATGCTTTCAGCCACGTCGCGCCATGGCCCCTCACTCTGATCGTAGGAAAGCCGGGCTGTCCCGAAACGATAATGAAGCTTGAGCCCGATGGCTCCGTCGGGCACATTGACCTTCTGCGTGTATTGAATCCGCTCGCCGAGTTTGGCTTGGAGTATCCCAAGCGCCGTGCCGCCGAGCGATTCCGAGTAATACAAGCGCAGGTAGAGCCAGTTGTTCGAATCGTAGTAGAGACCCAGCCCTGCCGATTCCGAGTAGTGATTGGGATGAAACTCGAGCACCGTTTCCACCGTGAAATCGAAAGAAGTGGCGCGCGTTGCCACGAGGGTTGGGTTCATCTGCGAAAAGAGGGATTCACCGCCGTGAATTCTCAAGTACCCGGGACGCTCGATGGTATTGACCCACGACGCGTCTTGTTTTCGATACGGGGTCATGAAACGCAGATCCGGTTTAGATGATTGGAATTTGTCGACGACGACGGACAATTCCCGTCCCGCAGCCCCGCCGGTCTCCCCTGTGTTCAGGGAAGCAGGCCCCGGAATGGACATCTTGGCAAGATTGGAACCATCGGCCATCTCGATCCAACCGTCGGCTGTCCATCTGACGCGCTGCAGCGCGGTTTCGCGGCCGAGTGGGTTGAGCGTGGTTCCCGGCAATGGACGGGACATCAGGTGAGCTACATACCACTCATCGTCTTGAGTCTGGACTAGCGAACCGTGACCCGCCTTCTGCATGACCGAATCCGGGTTGTACATGGCGAATTGACCAGCGTCCGGGTCCCCGAGCGAGTCGAGGTGTTGTGGTGAGGAGGTGATGATGGGCTCCCCTGAGGGGTGAGGCTCGTACGGTCCAAACACATTGCGGGAACGCCCAACCTCCACGCCGTGTGCGTAACCCGTGCCCCCGGCGGCGATAAACAGGTAATAGTAGCCATCGTGCTTGTACAGCTGTGGCGCCTCGGCTGCTCCGCGCGTGGTGAATCCCTGAGTGACGCGATGCTACGTACCCACGATTCCGCCGTTGTCTAAATCCGCTTGAGCGATGACCATGTGACCCGGGTGCCTGTAACCCTGCCGAGATTCCCATTCGAGGATCGCGGCGTAGTGGGCGCCGTCGTCGTCGTGAAAAAGAGAAATATCGAACCCAATGGACGTGAGGTAAATCGGATCGGACCACGGGCCTTGAATGTTCTCGGACCAGATCGCGAACGAATCAGCGCAAAACTCACGCCCTGCCATGTTGAGCATGTGCGAATAGGCGAGCCAGAACCTGCCGGTGGATTCGTCGTAAGACAGGTGGGGCGCCCATATTCCGGCCGGCGTGTTGGTTCCACGAAGGTCGATAGGAGTATCCGCGAGCGCGTAGCCGATCAGCTCCCAGTTGGTCAGATCGCGTGAGTGAAAAAGCTGGACAGCTGGTGTCCAATGAAAGGTGGACGTTGCAATGTAGTAATCATCGCCGACGCGAATGATTGATGGATCCGGAGCCATCCCAGGGATCACGGGGTTCTCTATGTTTGTCATCAGCATCCTTACCGAAGGAACGAAACTGTTTCGTAGCGTTTCGGTCATGTTAAGATGATGAGGTGAATCGGAGGAAAGAATCTGGCCTCGCCGCCGTGGCGCGGGCGGCGGGAGTTTCCAAGGCCACGGCATCCAAAGCGATAAATCAGCGCTCGGACGTGTCCGCAGAAACTCGCCAGAGGGTGCTCGCCTGCGCGGAAGAAGTAGGGTATGCGCTTCCCTCTTCTGGCGCGGCCGATATCCGACCACAGATCTGGGTAGCGATGACCAGTTTCGTCAACCCTTACATGGGCCTTGTATTGGACGGATTGCTGGCTGAAGGTCAAAAGCTTGGCGCCACGGTGGTGGTGGACCAGCATGTTCCGGCCGTGGAACAGGACACTCTCCCCGCCTCCCCCGAGTGGATCAAGCAGAGCCTCGATCGTGGGGCAAGCGCCTTTGTGCTCATCACAACACCCATCACTGCCGCTCTCCTTGAGGCCACACGCGGCGCGAAGGCGCCACTGATCGTCGTTGACCCCCTTGTCATCCCCGATGGTTCGTTGGGCGAGGATACGTTAAGTGTTGGCGCCACCAACTGGCGAGGCGGCTATCAGGCGACCGAGCACCTCATCGAGCTGGGCCATCGCCGTATCGCCTTCGTTGGAGCACCAGCGCAGTCCGAACCCGGTGCCGAGCGTTTGGCCGGATATCGCAGCGCGCTCGACGCCCATGGCTTGTCCTACGATCCCATGCTGGTTCGGCCCGGAGAATTCGGCGTTGCCGATGGCCGGGCGATCCGGGACTTGCTCGACGAAAACCCTGACCTGACGGCCGTTTTTGCAGCAAATGACATGGTCGCCTGCGGCGTCCTAGACGCGGCCAGACTAGCTGGCCGTTCGGTTCCTGATGACCTGTCCGTGGTGGGGTTCGACGATACGATCGCCTCCGCCGTTTCAGCCCCGCCGTTGACCACCGTTCGGCAGCCTCTAGCGGAGATGGGAGCTCTGGCCATCCGCACATGCGTCAACGCCCTTAGTGGCACGAAGCCGGCCGGCCCACACGTTCAACTGGCAACATCGCTCATTGTCAGGGAATCAACTGCGCCAGCTTTGCGATAAGCGGGCGCCATCATCGCCGATGCCCTCGGGGCCGCCGGAGTTCGGCAGGGCTAGTTCGCTCCTACCCCACCCACTGGCGCTCGATTGCCGCAGATCCAATTAGCGGATTGACAACCACCGAGTAGGATGGGCGCGTGACTAATCATGCGTTGAAGAACCCGATTGTTTGGATCGACTGTGAGATGACGGGCCTGGATCTGTCCATCGACGAATTGGTTGAGGTATCCGTAGTGATCACCGATTACGATCTCACGCCCGTGGATGAGGGAATCGATTTGCTGATCAAGCCCACACCTGAAGCCGTGGCGAACATGGGTGATTTCGTGCGCGATATGCACACAAACTCTGGGCTGATCACCGAATGGGACGGCGGCTTGGAGCTGGCCGAAGCCGAAGCACAGGTGCTCGCCTATATTACGAAGTTCATTCCCGAGGCAAGCAAGGCTCCGCTGGGCGGAAACTCGGTGGGCACGGATAAGACGTTCCTCGAGAAGTACATGCCATCCGTTATCGCACACCTGCACTACCGCATCGTGGATGTGTCCTCCATCAAGGAGCTCGCCAAGCGCTGGTACGCACGCAGCTATTTTAACGCTCCAGCCAAGACGGGCAATCACCGCGCGCTCGGAGATATCTACGATTCGATCGACGAACTGCGCTACTACCGCCGCGTCCTCATGCCCAAGGGAGACGGGCCATCTCTTTCCGAATGCGAGGCCGCTGCCAAGGAAGTCACTGGACAGACGGTCAAGATGGCGGCAGCTAAGGCGTAGCAGCCCGGGCATCAGCTAAGCTAAGGGAGTTCGTTTCGAACTTCGCGATGTTTGGCGGCGCGGTTCACGCCGATCCGCCGTACTTCGCGACAACCACACAATCTAGCCTTAGGAGATCCCGTGGCAACGACGCCCGAAGCCCCAGTCCTTTGCCTCGGCGAGGCACTCATTGATGTTGTGCATCGCGATGGTGAATCCACCGAACACGTGGGAGGAAGCCCTCTCAACGTGGCGTGCGGCCTAGCCGCCCTCGGCCATCCCACCGAGCTTGCGGCGTGGTGGGCCAACGATCCTCGCGGCAAGGCGATTGAGGAACTGCTCGCCAAGAACAACGTGAGAGCGGTTGCAGGATCTAGTCAGGCAGAGAAGACTGCCGTAGCGATGGCCTACTTGGACGAGCAGGGCCGCGCCACCTACGAGTTCGATCTCGAGTGGAAGGTACCCGCCCTTCCTGCCCCTGCAGAGATTTCGCACTTGCACACGGGGAGCTTCGCAGCCACTCTCGCCCCGGGCGGCAACGATGTTTTACGTGCCGTCAAAGCCCAGTCCATCGTGGGCACCGTGTCCTACGATCCCAATGCACGCCCCCACCTCATGGGCACAGCGGATCAGGTGGTGGACCGCATCGAGGAGATCATCAGCGTTGCCGATGTTGTCAAGGCATCTGACGAAGATATCGAATGGCTGTACGGCAAGGACACCCCTGTCGAAGACATCATGCGTAAATGGCTTGCCATGGGCCCGGCCATGGTTGTTGTCACGCGCGGTCCATGGGGTGCCTACGCACGGCTAGCCAACGAACGCGACATGCTCGTGATCGATCCGTTGAACGTTGAGCTCGCGGACACCGTGGGGGCTGGCGATTCCTTCATGAGCGGCATGCTCTCCGCATTGCTGGATGCCGGACTGCTTGGCAGCGCCGAGGCCAAGAGCCGCCTGCGCGAGGCCACGTGGCGCGAGATCGTTCCCGCTCTGCACCGCGCAACCATCACCTCCGGTCTGACCGTCAGCCACAACGGGGCCTACGCCCCCAATCGAGACGAGGTGGCACAGGTTCTGGCCGCCAACCCGCTACTTGGCTAGAGCTGAGCCCATCATCTGGGACGATTTTCATAGATTACACAAACTTCTTTAAGGTGAATGTGCTGTCGCCCAGATGTGCGGCGGTACCAACGAGAGGACAAACACGTGAAGTTGAAGAAGCTTTCAGCACTATTCATGATTCCGGCGCTTGCTGTCTCGCTCGCTGCCTGTGGTAGCGAAGAGAAGCCCACCAAAGAAGAAGTGACCACCGGCCTATCCAAGGCGATGGAGAGCGAGATCGACGACGCCACTGTTGAGCAGCTTGGCCAGGAAGCTCTGGACAACTACTACAGCTGTATTGTTGACGGATCGTACGACGATCTCTCGGACGATACCCTTCGTTCACTCGCCGATGGCGAGGAGCCCAAGGCGGATACAGATTCGGCCGATTACAAGGTTTTCGAGGGAGCAATTGAAGACTGCACCCAGAGCCTCATGGAAGAAGCAATGAGCAACTTGGGTGGCTAGCCCAAGCTTCTACCGCTTGTTTCATAAGGGGGAGCGAGTCCTGATAGGGATTCACTCCCCCTTTGTCGTCACATAAACTACGCGCGCCCCCGACAAAAGTCCATGATGTACACGCCCGCGAAATACTAGGCTGGAAAGTACCAGCCGCTGCCAACCCCAGTAGTGCTTTCACAGCGAAGGAATAGTCCATGCAGAACGTGACTCTGAACAACGGCATTGAGATGCCAATCCTCGGATTCGGCGTTTTCAAGATCCCTGACGAAGAGACGGAAGCTGCGGTTCTCGCAGCTCTTGAAGCCGGATACCGTTCAATCGATACCGCAGCGATCTACCACAATGAGGAGGGCGTGGGCCACGCAATCGCGAAGTCTGGCATTCCACGTGACGAACTCTTCATCACCACAAAACTATAGGTCCAGCCCAGCGCTGAGAATACCCAGCGCGCGTTCGATGCTTCGCTGGGACGCTTGGGGCTCGATTACGTTGACCTGTACCTCATCCATCAGCCCTTTGGCGATGTGTTCGGAGAATGGCGCGAGATGGAGAAGATCTACTCGGAGGGGCGCGCCCGCGCCCTCGGCGTATCGAACTTCTACTCTGGGCGCCTCGTTGACTTCCTTCTGCATACGGACGTTCGCCCGGCAGTCAATCAGATCGAGGCCCATCCGTTCTTCCAACGCGGCAAGAACCAGCGCGTCATGGAGAACCGCAACGTTCAGATGGA
>ERZ1645187.4041-NODE-4041-length-12020-cov-256.543251_pt1 | contig 12020 bp, 9 predicted proteins | sample MGYA00575352_ERZ1645187 | MGnify/ENA primary metagenome ERZ1645187 (study PRJEB40837, sample SAMN11349314) | freshwater sediment metagenome | isolation source: river sediment | host: Sediment | place: India: Wazaribad , New Delhi | collected 2017-02-21 ... | reverse complement strand
ACCCGTCCAGGGGGTCGAAGGTCAGCAGGTACTTGCCGCGGGGATAGGCGGCGGGGATGGGATAGATATCGTCCATCTCCTCGGAGGCCATGGCCGCGAGGTGACCCGCCCACTCGTTGGACTTGATGAAGATGTCGTTGGAAAGCACGTCCAGCTTTTTCTGGGTCTCGCCCTGGACGTTCTCGCTGCCCGCGCTACCCAGGATGCCCACCAGGGCGCCGTGGTTCACCAGGTTGGAGATGACCTTGCAGGCGGTCACCACGTCGTTGAGGAGAGAAGTGAAATCGCCCGTGGCGCCGCTGACCCGGCGCTGTTCCTCGATGATGAATTGGGTGATGGTGGTGCCGTTGTGCATATCCTGCTCCCGAATGTGACATACCCCAGGCCGGGGTGCGGGCTATATTAGCGAATCTTGATAATAAGCTCACCCTGAAGATGGATACCTTGCTTGACATCCTGACCTTCCGACGCTTCCTGGCCCACTATGCCCTCCCCTTCTTTTATTATCTGGGCGCCCTAGGGGTACCCTTCGCCGCCTGGGGTCTGCTGATCTGGCTGCGCCGGCGTTACGGCCGCCTGGACCAGGCGATCCAGACCGGTGGCGCGCTCGCCCGGCGCTACACCCGACGTCGGGACCGGGTGCTGTTCCTGCTTCTTTTCCTGGCCGCCTTTTTGTTCATGGAATTGATGTGGCGCCTTCTCTTCGAGTACCTGATCGCCTTTTTGCAGATGCGTGACGCCCTGCTGTTGCTGCAGGAGGGCCGCATCAGTGGCTGAGCCGTGGTGGCGTATTTGTTCAGACCCCCGCTTTCCAGGAGTGCTTCGGTAGCGCCAGCCGCTGGCTGTCCTTTTCCCTCCCCCCTGGCGGAGAAGGGTTGGGGAGAGGGGGTCTGAACCGTAACTGTTTGGCGACTGGCTGGCCGCTGACCGGGGTCATCAGGGGATGCCGGGGCCGCTGATAGCCATTCCGAAGCTCAAAGGGCCACCGATAGCCATCCTGACGCTGAAGGGGCAAAATAACCGCCAAATAATCAGAAATAGGGATACTCGGGGCCACCCCATGCCTGACGCCACCGCCCTCTCGCCCCCCGCACCAGTGCTCGTCGACCCCTACGGCCGGCATGTCACCTACCTGCGCCTGTCGGTCACCGACCGCTGTGACTTCCGCTGCGTCTATTGCATGGACCCGGACCAGCGCTTCGCCCGTCGTGACCAGACCCTGAGCACCGCGGAGTTGCTGGCGGTCGCGCGGGTGTTCGTCGGCCTGGGCGTGCGCAAGGTGCGTCTCACCGGCGGCGAACCCCTGGTGCGCCCGGATCTGATCGAACTACTGCACGCCATCCACGCCCTCCCGGGCCTGGAGGAACTGGTCCTGACCACCAACGGCTCCCAGCTCGCCATCCGCGCCGCGGACCTGCGCGCCGCCGGGGTGCGTCGCATCAACATCAGCCTGGACAGCCTGCGACCAGACCGTTTCCGGGAGCTGACCCGCCATGGCGACCTGGGCCAGGTCCTGGCCGGCATCGACGCCGCCCTGGCCGCCGGCTTCGAGCGCGTCAAGCTCAACACCCTCATCCTCGGCGAGCGCAATGGCGACGAGATCCTCGACCTGGTGCGCTTCGCCCTGGCCAAGGGCATCAACCTCAGTTTCATCGAGGAGATGCCCGTGGGCGCGGTCGACCGCCGAGACACGGATTTTTACTCCAGCGAACGCATCCGCGCCCTCATCAGCCCCCACTTCCCGCTTATCCCCACCACCGAGACCACCGGTGGCCCGGCCCGCTACTACCGGATCCCCGGCAGCCCCACCCGAGTCGGCTTCATCTCCCCCCACAGCCACAACTTCTGCGCCGACTGCAACCGGGTCCGGGTCACTGCCGAAGGCCAGTTATTGCTGTGCCTGGGCCGGGAGGACGCCCTCGACCTGCGGACCCTTCTCCGCCGCCACCCCGGTGACGACGCGCACCTCCGGGCCGCCATTATCGAGGCCATGCGCATGAAACCCGCCGGTCACCACTTCCAGATTGGGGTGCCGGCGGTGGTCGGGCGGCAGATGAATCTGACCGGAGGCTGAGCCCCCTACCGCGCCTGCACCGCCGCCAGGGCGGTCATGTTGAGCAGCCCCCGCACCGTGATCCCGGGGGTGACGACATGGGCGGACTTGGCAGCGCCCAGCAGGATGGGGCCGATGGCCGTCCCGTCGCCCATCACCTTGAGCAGATTGAAGGCGATATTGGCGGCATCCTGGTTGGGCATGATCAGCAGGTTGGCCCGGCCTTCCAGTTGGGAGTCCGGAAAGCGTGCCTGACGCATGGTGGCGGACAGGGCCAGGTCGGCGCGCATCTCGCCCTCCACCTCCAGGTCCGGGTAGGCGCGCTGAATGCGGCACAGGGCATGATGCATCTTGCGCGCCGAGGGGTCCTGGTGACTGCCGAAGTTGGAATGGGACAGCAGGGCCACCTTGGGCTCGATGCCGAAGCGTCGCACCTCGTCGGCGCAGAGGGCGGTGATCTCCACCAGGGCCTCGGTATCCGGATCGGGCTGGACATCGGTATCGGCGATAAACACCGGGCCGGTGGGGAGGACGACGGCGGTCATGGCGACCATGTGCTCCACCCCCCGGGCGCGGCCGACGATCAGCTCGATCTGCTCCAGGTGGCTGCGATAACGACCGATGGTGCCACTGATCATGGCATCCGCCTCACCGGTGCGCAGCAGAACGGCGGCCAGGGCGGTGGCGGACCCGCGGATGTGGACCCGCGCCTCGGCGGGGGTGAAGCCCCGGCGCTTGGCGCGCTGATAGAAGGCGGCGTAGTGGGCCTCCCGGTCGGGGTTGTCCTGGGGGTCCACCACCCGGCAGTCCTCGTCCAGGCGCAGATTCAGGCCCAGGCCGGCGAGACGCCGCTCGATGACGGCGCGCCGACCGATGAGGATGGGCCGGGCGATGCCCTCCTCCACCGCCTGCTGGGCGGTCTGCAGGACCATCTCCTCCTCCCCCTCGGCGAAGACCACCCGCCGCGTCTCCTTGCGCGCCAGGTCGAAGATGCGCTTCATGGTCATGCCGGTACGGATGACCCGGTTCTGCATGCCCTGGCGGTAGGCCTCCAGGTCCTCGATCGGCCGGGAGGCGACGCCGGAGGCCATGGCGGCGGCGGCCACCGCCGGGGCGACCACTTCCATGAGCCGCGGATCGAAGGGCTTGGGGATCAGGTACTCGGGGCCGAAGCGCAGGTCCTTGCCGCCATAGGCCTGGCGGACGATGTCCGAAGGCCGGGCGCGGGCCAGGGCGGCGATGGCCTCGACGCAGGCACGCTTCATCTCCTCGTTGATCTCGGTCGCGCCGCAGTCGAGGGCGCCGCGGAAGAGGAAGGGGAAGCAGAGGACGTTGTTGACCTGGTTGGGATAGTCGGTGCGCCCGGTGGCGATGACCGCGTCCGGCCGGGCGGCCTGGGCCTCCTCCGGCAGGATCTCGGGGTTGGGGTTGGCGAGGGCGAAGATCAGGGGATTCTCCGCCATCCGCGTTAGCCAGGGGGCCTTGAGGATGCCGCCGGCGGAGAGGCCGAGGAAGATATCGGCATCGGTCAGGGCCTCCTCCAGGGTGCGCAGCGGGGTATCGACGGCATAGCGCGCCTTGTAGGGGTCCATGACCTCCGTGCGGCCCGCGTAGACCACGCCGGCGATATCGGTGACCAGGATGTTCTCCCGCCGCATGCCCAGGGACACCAGCAGGTCCAGGCAGGCCAGGGCGGCGGCCCCGGCCCCGGCAGTGACCAGGCGCGCCTCCTCGATCTCCTTGCCCACCAGCATCAGGCCATTGCGGATGGCGGCGGCGACGACGATGGCGGTGCCGTGCTGGTCGTCATGGAAGACGGGGATCTTCATCCGCGCCTTGAGGGCCTTCTCGACGATGAAGCAATCGGGGGCTCTGATGTCTTCGAGATTGATCCCGCCGAAGGAGGGCTCCAGCCGGGCGATGGTCTCGATGAGTTGCTCGGGGTCCCGTTCGTCGATCTCGATATCGAAGACGTCGATATCGGCGAACTGCTTGAAGAGGACCGCCTTGCCCTCCATGACCGGCTTGGAGGCCAGGGCGCCGATGGCCCCCAGGCCCAGGACGGCGGTGCCGTTACTGATCACCGCCACCAGATTGCCGCGGGCGGTGTAGTGGGCCGCAGTGAGGGGATCGGCGGCGATCTCCTCGCAGGCCGCGGCGACCCCAGGGGAATAGGCCAGGGCCAGGTCGCGCTGGTTGGCCAGGGGCTTGGTGGCCTGGATCGCCAGCTTGCCGGGCCGGGGATAACGGTGATAGTCCAGGGCGCTCTTTCTCAGTTCTTCCGACATCTACAGGATTCCTGATCCGCCAACGGGTTTTAGGGTTTGGGTAAAGGTGAAGACGCCCGCGGCGTCTTTCAGCATTGATGGTCATCGCGAGATGGTGCCTGCACCTCGGGGTGAAGGGCGAAGGCCCCGTCTTTCAGCCTCACGGATCCGTGTCGCGACCAGCCTCCACCTCAGGCCGAGGGCTCAGGGGCCAGCGGCGCGAAGGGGGCCGCGCCAGCCTGCTGGCGGCTGGCGGCTGGCGGCTGGCGGCTGGCGGCTGGCGGCTGGCGAGGGCAAGCGACATTCAGATCTCCTCCGGCACCATCTTGATCGCCCCGCAGGGGCACTCGGCGGCGCAGATGCCGCAGCCCTTGCAGTAGTCGTAGTTGAAGCGGAAGCGCTTGCCCGGGCCCAGCTTGATGACGGCGTTGTCGGGGCAGACCCCGTAGCAGTTGTCGCACTCGAAGCAGTTGCCACAGCTCATGCAGCGCCGCGCCTCGAACAGGGCGTTGCCCTCGTCCAGGTTGCCCACCACCTCGGCGAAGCCACTGGTGCGGCGCACCACGTCCAGCAGGGGGCGGACGGTGCGCGGGGCGTCCGAGTAATACCAGGTGTTGAGCTTGCCGATGTCGGCGACCTCGGCCTTGGGCCGGGGTTGATAACGCGCGCCCCGCAGCCAGGCATCGATGTGCCGGGCCGCCTTTTTTCCCAGGCCGATGGCGGCGGTGGCGTTGCGCGCCCAGGGGATCATGTCCCCACCGGCGAAGACGCCGGGGGCGCCGGTCATCAGGTCCGGGCCAACCTGGACCGCCCCGTCGGCGATGACCAGGCCAGGGAGCTGGTCGAAGGCGGCGAAATCCCCCGTCTGACCGAAGGCCTGTACCAGGACGTCAGCCTCGATGGTCTCGGTCTGGCCGGAGCGGATGATCTGGCCACCCTCCACCGGCACCATGACCTCCAGGATCAGGGTGCGGTCCTGGATGGCGGAGATCTGGCGCAGGTTGAGCAGGCGCATGCCCTCCTCCAGCCCCTCGCGGATCTCGGAGGGATGGGCCGGCATGTACTCCCGGCCGCGGCGTACCACCACCGTCACCGACAGGGCCCCCAGGCGGATGGCGGAGCGGGCGACGTCGATGGCGGTGTTGCCGCCGCCGTTGACCACCACATGGCCGTGGAGGGCCACCGGTTCCTCCAGCTCCACCGCCCGCAGCACGCCAATGGCGTCGAGGACCGGCAGGCCGCCGGTCTGGGGGATGGCCATCTGCTGGCCCCGTTGCAGGCCGACCGCCAGAAAGCAGGCATCGTAGCCCCCCGCCGCCAGGGTCCCTGGCAGGTCCATCACCCGGCTGTTGAGGCGGATCTCCACCCCCATGGCCTGAATGCGCTGGATCTCGGCGTTGAGCTTCTCCCGCGGCATGCGGTACTTGGGGATGCCATAACGGATCATACCCCCGGCCTTGGGGCTGGCCTCGAAGACGGTGACGGCGTGGCCCAGCCGGGCCAGGTGATAGGCGGCGGACAGGCCGGCGGGACCGGCACCGACCACCATCACCCGCTTCCCCGTCGGCTTGCCCGGTTCGATGGCCCAGCCATACTTGAGGGCCTGATCGCCGAGGAAGCGCTCCACGGCGTTGATGCCCACCGCCTGGTCCACCTGGCCGCGGTTGCAGGCGCTCTCGCAGGTGTGGTAGCAGACCCGCCCCATGATGGCGGGGAAGGGGTTGTCGGCCATGATCTGCCGCCAGGCCTGCTCGTAGTTGCCCTCCTCGGCATGAAAGAGCCAGGCCTGGATGTTCTCTCCAGCCGGACACTGATGGTTGCAGGGGGGCATCCGGTCCAGATAGACCGGGCGGAAGGTGCGCCAGGAGCCGGTCTTGTTGGCGAGGGAGGAGCCGACCTTGAGGGTGATGGCAAAGGGCTTGTTGGTTGGAGTGCTCATCGCCGGGCTCCCGCGTCGTCAAGCAGGCCGTAGTGGCGGATATTGCGGTCGGCCAGCGCCTGGATCCGGGCCAGGGTCTCGGTGGCCGGGGTCTTGCCGAAGAGGTGGGCGTAGCGCCGCTGGGGCCGCAGATAGTCCTCCACCGGGATGGGCTTGCGGATCTTGGCGACGCCGGTGACCTCGCCGTGCTCGGCCTCGAAGACCGGGAAGAGGCCGCACTGGGTGACCAGGCGCGCCAGCTTGATGGTCTCATGGGAGGCCGACCCCCAGCCCAGTGGACAAGGCACGAAGATGTGCAGGTACTTGGCACCGCGGATGCCGATGGCCTTCTTGACCTTGTACTCCAGGTCGTGGAGATCGGCGACGGTGGCGGTGGCGACGTAGGGGATGCCGTGGGCCATGGCGATGGCGGGCAGGTACTTGCCCTGGCCGAAGACGTTGCCCGGCGCCGGACCCACCGGCAGGGTGGTGGCGGTGCGGGCCGCCGGCGGGGTCGCCGAGGAGCGCTGCACGCCGGTGTTCATGTAGGCCTCGTTGTCGTAGCAGATGTAGAGGACGTCGTCGTTGCGCTCGAACATGCCGGACAGGCAGCCGAAACCGATGTCGGTGGTGCCGCCGTCACCGCCCTGGGCGATGACGCGGATGTCCTCGCGGCCCTTGACCCGCAGGGCGGCGGCGATGCCGGTGGCCACGGCGGCGGTGTTGCCGAACAGGGAGTGGATCCAGGGTATCTGCCAGGAGGTCTCCGGGTAGGGGGTGGAGAAGACCTCCAGGCAGCCGGTGGCGTTGGCGGCGATCACCTGGCGGTCGGTGGCGGCCACGGCGGCGTCGATGGCGTACCGGGCCCCCAGGGCCTCCCCGCAGCCCTGGCAGGCGCGATGGCCGGAGGTAAGGGAATTGGCCCGCACCGGCATGGCCTGGACGGTGCGGTCGTGCTCGTCGAGGAGGCGGTTGCCGACGGTGAAGGTGCCGGTCTGGTAGAAGCGGACGGGTTGGTAGCTCATGGTCTCCCCCTCAGGCAATCTTGGCGGCGACGGTGCCGACTTCGCGCAGGATGGCCTCGGCGGCGGGCCCGGAACGGCGCACCAGGCGCTCGCGCTCCAGGACCCGCTCCACCAGGGCCTCGTCGAGGTCGAGGAAGGTCATGGCCTCGAGCTGGTCCGCCATGGCCCGCTCAAAGGCACGGGCCAGGCTGCCCATGGTGATGGCGCGCCCGCCGAGACCGGCGACCAGGGTGCGGACCGGCTGACCGGTGCCGTCCAGGGCGAGACGAAGGTTGATGGCGAGGATGCCGCCCACGCCGACGGCGAAGCACTTCTCGACGACGATGACGCGCTCCACGTCCCGCAGGGCATAGCGCACCGCCTCCAGGGGGAAGGGGCGGAAGGAGGTGATGCCCAGGACGCCGATCGCATGACCCGCGTCCCGCAACTGATCGACGGTGTCCTTGATGGTGCCCAGCACCGAGCCCAGGGCCACCACCGCCGTCCGGGCCCCCTCCAGCCGGTAAGGACGGATCAGGCCGCCGGCGTCGCGGCCGAACATGGCCTTGAACTCTGCCGCCACCCGGGGGATCAGGTCCAGGGCGCGGCGCTGCTTGAGATGGGCCAGGTAGCGCACCTCGGTGTAGGCCTCGGGGCCGACCATGGCGCCGATGGACAGGGGCGCCACCGGGTCCAGGACCTGGCGGGGCTCGAAGGGCGGCAGGAAGTTGTCCACCCGCTCCTGATCGGGGACGTCCAGGCGCTCATAGGCGTGGGTGAGGATGAAGCCGTCCATGCACACCATCACCGGCAGGGACAGCTCCTCGGCGATCTTGAAGGCCTGGATGTGCAGGTCCAGGGCCTCCTGGTTGGTCTCGGCGAAGAGTTGCAGCCAGCCGCAGTCGCGCTGGCTCATGGTATCGCTGTGGTCGTTCCAGATGTTGATGGGGGCGCCGATGGCGCGATTGGCCACGGTCATGACGATGGGCAGGCCCAGACCGGAGGCGTTATAGACCGCCTCGACCATGAATAGGAGCCCCTGGGAGGCGGTGGCGGTATAGGTCCGCGCCCCGGCCGCCGAGGCGCCGATGGCGACCGACATGGCGGCGAACTCGGACTCGACGTTGATGAACTCGGCGCGCAGGTCGCCGGCCTTCACCATCTCCCCCAAGCCCTCGACGATATGGGTCTGAGGACTGATGGGGTAGGCGCAGATGACCTCCGGCCGGCAGAGGGCAACGGCCTCGGCGACGCCGTGGGAACCTTCGATTTGCTTGAGGGCCATCAGCGGGCCTCCTGATGTTGGTCGGCGCGTGGCTCCTTGACCGGCTGGCAGGCGGCGAGTTGGGCCCTGACCTGCTCGCAGGCGGCGGTGGCGGCGGCGATATTGCCCTCGGCGACCTTGCCGGTGAATTTGTCACGGATGGCGGAGACCACCGACGGCAGGGAGATTTCCCCCGCCAGCCCGGCGAAGGCGCCGAGCAGCACGGCGTTGGGTAGGGGCCGTCCCAGGTGCTTGAGGGCAATCTCGGTAGCTGGGACGCAGACCTGGCGCTCCGGGCGCAGCCGGACCGACACCTCGTCGATGCCCAGGTCGGTAAAACTCTTGGCGGAGTTGATCAGGACGTAGCCGTCCGCCTTAAGCCCCTGAAAGACGTCCACCTGATGCAGCAAGGTCGGGTCCTGGATGATGATGGCATCCGGGGCCATGATAGGCTCCCGCAAGCGGATCTCCTTGGTATCGATCCGGCAGAAGGCGACCACCGGGGCCCCGGTGCGCTCCGAGCCGAAGCTGGGAAAGGCCTGGGCATGTTTACCCTCAAGAAAGGCGGCGATGGAGAGCATCTCGGCGCCGGTAACGACGCCCTGACCCCCGCGGCCATGGATACGGACCTGGAACATGTGTCCTCCGTTGTCTGGGTCGGTAGCGACCTGGATACCGCGGGGCCGCCGGCAGTTGCGCCTGGTACGACGGGTCATGGCCCGCAGGCCGGCGATTCCTGCTAGGACCGGGGTCCCTGCGCACGGCCTCCGTCATGGGAAGCGATTAGGCTGCTCCGGAGCAGTCAAGCTCAGCACCTGCCGGGCGTCGGGGAAGACAATTTACGCGCATGCCAGGCAACTTGGTCAAGGGCAAGCGTATTGGCTTGTGAGAACCCAAGGCATCGCCCACAATGCCAGCATCATGTTGATGACGCCGATGCTCAGCGTGTTCCTGAAAATCACCGCGGGTCTGAGATGCGCACCGATATCAATATCATGAGCTTACCCGCATTACGCTGGCCACGACGGGGGGCACGGAGATGATGCTGCGCTTCACCAAGATGCAGGGTCTGGGTAATGACTTCGTCGTCTGCGATGGGGTCAGGCAGGCGGTGACCCTGAGCCCGGAGCAGTGCCGCTTCCTGGCGGATCGCCGTTTCGGCGTCGGCTGCGATCAGATCCTGCTGGTGGAACCGCCACGCCTGGCCGGGACCGATTTCCACTATCGCATCTTCAACGCCGACGGCTCGGAGGTGGAGCAGTGCGGCAACGGCGCCCGCTGTTTCGCCCGCTTCGTGAACGACCAGGGCCTGACGGCCAAGACCGAGATCCCGGTGGGTACCGCTGCCGGCCCCATCCGCCTCTTTATCGAGCCGGACGGCCAGGTGCGGGTCAACATGGGGCCGCCGATCTTCACCCCCGCCCGTATCCCGTTTCTGGCGCCTGCTGAACTGCTGCCGAAAGCGGAACTGCTGGCGACGGCTGGGCCAGGGGTGACGGCGACATCAAACGCCATCGCCTTGACGGAAGCGAATGACTACGACCTGGAGGTCGCGGGCGAGAGCCTGCGCATCGGCGCCGTCTCCATGGGCAATCCCCACGCCGTGCTACGGGTGGACGACCTGGACCAGGCCCCGGTGGAGCGACTCGGCCCCCGCATCGAGCGCCATCCCCGCTTTCCCCGCCGGGTGAACGTCGGTTTCATGCAGGTCGTGGCCCCGAACCACATCCGGCTGCGGGTCTACGAACGGGGTGCCGGGGAGACCCTGGCCTGCGGCACCGGGGCCTGCGCCGCCGTGACGGTGGGTCGCCGGCTTGGCCTGCTGGGGGAGCGGGTACGGGTCAGCCTCCCCGGTGGCGACCTCCAGATTCACTGGGCGGGCGACGACCAGCCGGTGTGGATGACGGGCCCCGCCGTGACCGTCTTTACCGGGGAGATCCAGCTATGATCACTCCTGCCAGGACCTGGCTCATGAGGAGCGATCGGCCGATCAGCCTCCTGGTGACCGTGGAGGTGTGGCGATGACCCTGAAGCTACCCACCGAAGAGGCGTGGGTCGCCGCTTATTTAGAGGCCGACCCTGACTTCTTTCTCCGCCACCCTGACCTGACCGCCCGGCTGCGCCTGCCCCATGGCCCCGCGGGCACCCTGTCCCTGGTGGAACATCAGATGGGCATGCTGCGCGCCCAGGTTGAAGGCGAACGGCGGCTGCTGGCGCAACTCATCGCCCGGGCCCGGGATAACGAGACTCTGGCGGAGCGGCTGCACCAACTGACCATCCAACTCATCCTGGCCGCTGACCGACCCGCCCTGGAAGCCATGCTCCGGGAGGGTCTGTGCCGGGAATTCGACACCGAGGCCGTCGGCCTGATTTTCCCTGATGAGGTGGTGGCGCCTATGGCAGGGATGGGTCTACCGCCGGACCGGCCTCCGCCCCCCGGTAACCCCATCCCGGACCAAGTCCAAGCCCAGACCACGGCCAAGGTCCCTATCCAGCTCCCAGACCCCGCCCAGCCCAAAGACCCAGCCCAACCTCAGATTACTGCCCAAGTACAAGTCCCGGCCGCGGCCCCGCACCAGGCCCACATCCAGGTGCAATGCGGTCCCCTGGACCCGGTCAGCGCCGACGCCCTGTTTCCAAACACCACCCGCCCGATCCTGTCCGCGGCCCTCATCCACCTTCGCACCCCGAGCCAAGAGGGGCTCCTGGCCATCGGCAGCGCGGACCCGACCCGCTTCGCCGCGGACATGGGCACCGAGCAACTCCACCGCCTGGGTGAACTGGTCAGCGCCTGCCTCACCACCCTGGAGCGGCAAGGGCCGGATCATGCCTGAGTCAGAGCCCCCCGGCAGCGGTGATGCTGGGGTCCATGCCAGCACCTCCCTCGTCCTGGACGCCTTTCTGGCCCACCTCGGCCAGGAGCGGCGCCTCTCCCCCCATACCCTGAGCAGTTACCGCCGCGATCTGACGGGCATCGCCGCCTGGCGGGAGGGCGCCGGCCTGGGGACGGACTGGACGGGCATGACCACCGACGAGGTGCGGCGCTACGTCGCCTGGCGCCATCGCGCGGGGGCCGGTGGCAAGACGCTGCAACGGGAACTGTCTGCCCTACGCAGCCTCTTCCGCTATCTGCTGCGGGAGGGCCGGCTGGGCTTCAACCCCGCCCAGGGCGTCCGCGCACCCAAAAGCGAACGCAAGCTGCCGATGACCTTCGAGGCCGACGGCCTCTGCGCCCTCCTCGACCAGTCCCTGGACGAGGATCCCCTCGCCATCCGAGACCAGGCCATGATCGAGCTCTTCTACTCCAGTGGTCTGCGCCTGGCGGAACTGGTCTCGATCAACCTCAACGACATCGACCTGGAGGACGCCAGCCTGGAGGTCTTGGGCAAAGGCGCCAAACGTCGCCGGGTCCCCGTCGGCACCCAGGCGCTGGCAGCAGTCAAGCGCTGGCGCCAGGTGCGCGGCCTGCTCGCCGCCGCCGATGAGCCCGCCCTCTTCGTCAGCCAGCGCGGCC
>ERZ1645187.4040-NODE-4040-length-12033-cov-32.261980_pt1 | contig 12033 bp, 9 predicted proteins | sample MGYA00575352_ERZ1645187 | MGnify/ENA primary metagenome ERZ1645187 (study PRJEB40837, sample SAMN11349314) | freshwater sediment metagenome | isolation source: river sediment | host: Sediment | place: India: Wazaribad , New Delhi | collected 2017-02-21 ... | reverse complement strand
GGCTTCAACCACTTCTTCCGCGGCAAGGACCACCCCGGCGGCGGCGACCAGATCTACATCCAGGGCCACGGCTCCCCCGGCATCTACGCGCGCGCGTTCCTGGAGGGGCGGCTCAGCCAGGAGCAGCTGTACAGGTTCCGCCAGGAGGTCCAGCACGGCCCCGGCGCCGGGCTGCCCTCCTACCCGCACCCGAGGCTGATGCCGGACTTCTGGGAGTTCCCCACGGTCTCCATGGGCCTGACCGCGCTCAACTCGATCTACCAGGCCCGGTTCAACCGCTACCTGCACAACCGCGGCATCAAGGACACCAGCGGCCAGCGCGTCTGGGCGTTCCTCGGCGACGGGGAGATGGGCGAGCCCGAGTCGCTGGGCGCCATCGGGCTGGCCGCCCGCGAGGAGCTGGACAACCTCACCTTCGTGGTCAACTGCAACCTGCAGCAGCTCGACGGTCCGGTGCGCGGCAACGGCAAGATCATCCAGGAGCTGGAGTCGGTCTTCCGCGGGGCCGGCTGGAACGTGATCAAGGTCGTGTGGGGCCGCGAGTGGGACGCACTGCTGGCCAAGGACGTCGACGGCGTCCTGGTCAACCGCATGAACACCACGCCTGACGGGCAGTTCCAGACCTACCACTCCGAGGGCGGCGGCTACATCCGCGACCACTTCTTCGGGGTCGACCCGCGGCTGCGGGCCATGGTCGAGCACATGAGCGACCAGCAGATCCTCAAGCTGCCCCGCGGCGGGCACGACTACCGCAAGGTGTACGCCGCCTTCGACGCCGCCACCCGGCACGCCGGGCAGCCCACCGTCATCCTGGCCAAGACCATCAAGGGCTGGACCATCGACGCGCTGGAGGGCAAGAACGCCACGCACCAGATGAAGAAGCTCACCCCGGCGGACGTGAAGACGTACCGCGACCGGCTGCGGCTGCCGATCAGCGACCGCGAGCTGGACGAGTCCTACGAGCGCACCGGCGCCCCGCCGCTGTTCCACCCCGGTCAGGACGCTCCCGAGGTCCAGTACATGCTCGAGCGGCGCAAGTCGCTGGGCGGGCCGGTGCCGCGTCGGGTCGAGCGGGCCAAGCCGCTGTCGTTGCCCGGCCCGGAGATGTACGACGAGCTCAAGCAGGGCTCGGGCAAGAACCGGGTCGCCACCACGATGGCGGTGGTGCGGCTGCTCAAGGACTGGATGAAGCACCCGGGCATCGGCGAGCGGGTGGTGCCGATCGCCCCCGACGAGTACCGCACCTTCGGCATGGACTCGATGTTCCCCAGCGCCAAGGTCTACAACCCGGCCGGCCAGCAGTACGAGTCGGTGGACCGCAAGCTGCTGCTCTCCTACAAGGAGTCGAAGTCCGGGCAGATGCTGCACGAGGGCATCTCCGAGGCCGGCGCGATGGCCTCGGCCACGGCCGCCGGGTCGGCGTACTCGACCCACGGCGAGCACATGATCCCGTTCTACATCTTCTACTCGATGTTCGGCTTCCAGCGCACGGGCGACTCGATCTGGGCGATGGCCGACCAGCTCTCCCGGGGCTTCCTGATCGGGGCCACCGCGGGCCGCACCACGCTGACCGGTGAGGGGCTGCAGCACGCGGACGGCCACTCGCCGCTGCTGGCCCTGACCAACCCGGCGGTCGTGCACTACGACCCGGCGTTCGCCTACGAGGTCAGCCACATCATGGAGAACGGTCTGCACCGGATGTACGGCGAGCAGGCCGAGAACGTCATCTTCTACGTGACCGTCTACAACGAGCCGGTGCCGCAGCCCGCCGAGCCCGAGGGCGTCGACGTGGACGGCATCCTGCGCGGCATCCACCACGTGGCCACCGGCGAGGGCGAGGGCCCGCGGGTCCAGCTGCTCGCCTCCGGGGTGGCCTGGCCCTGGATCGACAAGGCCGCGCAGCTGCTGCGGGACGAGTGGGGGGTGGCGTCCGACACCTGGTCGGTCACCTCATGGAACGAGCTGTCCCGGGATGCGGTGGCCGCCGAGGAGTGGAACCTGCTGCACCCCGACCAGCCGCGCCGTACCGCCTATGTCACCGACCGGCTGTCGGGCGCCCAGGGGCCGGTGATCGCCGTCTCGGACTTCATGCGGGCGGTCCCGCTGCAGATCTCGCGTTGGGTGCCGGCCGACTACCGGGTGCTCGGCACCGACGGCTTCGGCTTCGCCGACACCAGGCCCGCGGCCCGGCGGTTCTTCCACGTCGACGCCGAGTCGGTCGTCGTACAGGCGCTCCAGGCGCTGGCCGACGCCGGCCAGGTCGACCCGGCCACGGTGGCCGAGGCGGCCGCGCGGTACCGGATCGACGACCCGACGGCGGTGCGCGACGTACAGCAGGAGGGCGGCGACGCCTGAGGCGGCTGGCCTCAGGCGCCCAGTCGCGGGCGGATCACCCGCACCGGGGCGATCGGCGCGTCGCCGGCCTCGGCCTGCAGCACCTGCTGGGCGGGCCCGTCCCGCAGCAGCCGCCGCCACTGGGCGCGGGTGTGGGACTGCGCCCGGCTGTGGGTGATGAAGTCGGTGAGGATGTCGACGAACTGCTCGGGGTGGTCCTTGTGCGGGAAGTGCCCGCTGCCGTCCATCACCTCGATCCGGGCGTCGGGGGCCAGCGCGCGGGCGTTCTCCGCGTGCCGGGCCGGGATGACGTGGTCCTCGCGGCCCCAGATGACGCACATCGGGATCTGGTTGGTCAGGTAGGCGCGGTCGGACATGGTGACCACCTGCCCCTGCCAGTCCACCACGGCCCGGACCACGTGTCGGGTGGCGGCCCGGGCGTGCGGGTCGGCGAAGGAGTGGTAGATGTCGGCCACCTCGCCCAGGTCCCGGGTGCGCGGCAGCCCGCTGGCCGCGAGCACCCGCAGGGCCGCGCCCGAGACGTGCCGTACGCCGGGCAGGGTCAGCACGCCGAGCACCTGGTGGAAGCCGGGGGTGGTGATCGCCCGGATCAACGGCGTGACCTCGGGTCCGAGACCGCCGGAGGCGACCAGCACGATCCGTTCGGTGCGCTCGGGGTACTGGTAGGCGAACTGCATGGCCACCCCGCCGCCGAAGCTGTGCCCCACCACCGTGGCCCGGTCGATGCCCAGCACGGTCAGCAGGTCGCGCATCCCGTTGGCGTACCCGCCCAGGCTGTAGTCGGCGCGCGGCTTGTCGGAGCGGCCGTGACCGAGCAGGTCGGGTGCGATCACCGTGTAGTGCTCGGCCAGCTCGCGCAGCACCGGCTCCCAGGTGGTGTGGTCGCAGCCCAGGCCGTGCAGCAGCAGGAGCACGGGTCCGGAGCCCACCTTGACGTAGGCGCGCTGGTGTCCGTGGATCTCCAGGAACGAGACCTCGAAGGGGGTTCTGCGCACGCGACCTCCTGTGGGTGGCGCCGGACGCGGGGGCCCGGCGAGACCGGATGACGTCGGGTCAGTGTGCCCTAGGTAACACCGGCGGGCGTCGTCGGGGGGTGGGTAGCGGCCCCGTCGTCTAGCCTGACCGCTGTGACGTCAGCCACTGATGACCGCGGTGGGCACCGGCTCGGGGTCCATGACCGGGTGGTCCCGGTGCTGTCGCGCTCGACCGGCGCGCTCAGCACCGCCGCGATGGCTCGGATGGAGTCGGACTTCGCGTGGTTCCGCGAGCTCAGCGCCGAGGACCGGTCCTGGGTGGGCGTCATCGTGCAGGCCGGCATCAAGGGGTTCGTGGACTGGCTGCGGGCCACGCCCGCGCCCGGGACCGAGGGCCCCGCCGGGCACGCGTTGGCCACCGCGGTCTTCGGGGCGGCCCCCCGCGAGCTCGCCGGGGTGATCACCCTGCGCCAGACCGTCGACCTGATCCGGCTCAGCATCGACGTGGTCGAGGCCAACATCGACGAGCTGATCACCCCCGCCGACTCCCCCGCCGTACACGAGGCCGTGATGCGCTACGCCCGCGAGGTCGCCTTCGCCACCGCTGAGGTCTACGCCCGGGCCGCCGAGTCCCGGGGCGCCTGGGACGCGCGCCTGGAGGCGCTGGTGGTGGACGCGGTGATCCGGGCCGAGGGCGACGAGGCCCTGCTGTCTCGGGCCAACGCCCTGGGGTGGGGTGCCCACGAGGACGTCAGCGTGGTGCTGGGCGCGGCGCCGCTGGAGCGCACCGACACCGACCTCTTCGAGGAGGTACGCCGCCACGCCAGGGCCGCGGGGATGGACGCGCTGTGCGCCACCCAGGGCGAGCGCCTGGTGGTGATCCTGGGCGGCGTCGAGGACGCGCTGGTCGCGGCGGCGAAGGTGGTCGACCTGTTCGGTCCCGGCCCGGTCATCGTCGGCCCGGTCGCCGCCGGGTTGGGCCAGGCCCACGTCTCGGCTCGCGCCGCGCTCTCGGCGCTGCGGGCGGCCGCTGGCTGGCCCTCGGCGCCGCGGCCGGTGCGCAGCGTCGAGCTGCTGCCCGAGCGGGCGCTGGCCGGCGACGGGCACTCCCGGCGTCACCTGGTCGAGGAGATCTACGCGCCCCTCGCGGAGTCCAAGGGGTCGCTGCTGGAGACCCTGGAGGCCTGGTTCGGCCAGGGCGGCTCCACCGAGGCGGCGGCCCGCGCGCTCTACGTGCACCCCAACACCGTGCGTTACCGGCTGCGACAGGTGGCCGAGCTGACCGGGCTGGCGGCGACCACGCCGCGCGAGGCGCTCACGCTGCAGGTGGCGCTGGTCCTCGGACGCCAGTCGAGCCGTGCCGCCGGCCGCGCGGCCGCTCCCGGCGCCGCACCGCCGACTTTGTAGGAACCCGACAAAGTTCGTCCGAGTGATTTCGTGAGGTCCCGAGGCGATCCGGGCCGCCCGCGCGGGCAGAGTTGAACCGTGCTCGTCATCGTCGCCCCCGGTCAAGGGGCCCAGACCCCCGGCTTCCTCACCCCCTGGCTCGAGGACCCCACGTTCCGTGCGCGGTTCGAGTGGCTGGCCTGCGTGGCCGACCTCGACCTGGTCCGGCACGGCACCGAGTCCGACGCCGAGACCATCCGCGACACCCGGATCGCCCAGCCGCTGTTGGTGGCCACCGGCCTGGTCGCCGCCCTCGAGCTGTTCCCGCACCCCGCCGACGCGTTCAGCCGGGTGGGTGCGGTGGCCGGCCACAGTGTGGGCGAGCTGGCCGTCGCCGCGGGCGCCCGGGTCATCACCGCCGAGCAGGCCATGGTGCTGGTCCGCGAGCGGGGCAACGCGATGGCCGCCGCCGCGGCGGTGACCCCCACGGGCATGACCGCGGTGCTGGGCGGCGAGCGGGACGACGTACTCGAGACCCTGGCGCGGCACGGGCTGACCGCGGCCAACGACAACGGCCCGGGTCAGATCGTGGCCGCGGGCACCGCCGAGCAACTCGCGGCGCTGACCGCCGACCCGCCGACCAAGGCCCGCCTGATGCCGCTGAGCGTGGCCGGCGCCTTCCACACCCAGCACATGCAGCCGGCCGTGAGCCGCCTGGGCGAGCTCGCCCGCTCGGTCTCCACCCACGACCCGCGAACCCGGCTGATCTCCAACCGGGACGGCCAGGTCGTGCACGACGGCCGCGAAGTGCTGAGCCGGCTGGTGGGGCAGATCGCCAACCCGGTGCGCTGGGACCTGTGCCTGGACACCATGTCGGACCTGGGCGTCACCGGCATCCTGGAGATGCCTCCGGCCGGCACCCTGACCGGCATCGCCAAGCGGGCCCTGAAGGGCGTGGAGACCTTCGCGCTCAAGACCCCGGACCAGCTCGACGACGCGCGCGCGTTCGTCGACAAGCACGGCGAGCCGTCCCCGATCGAGATCTCACCCACCTGGCGGATGGTGGTGGCCCCGGCCAAGGGCACCTTCCATCAGTCCCCCGAGGCGGCCCAGTCGCCCGTGCTCTCGCCGGGTAGTGTGATCGGCGACGTCGCCAGCCTGCGCGACCTCACCCCGGTGGCCGCCCACCACGGCGGCCAGGTGGTGGAGTGGCTGGTCGAGGACGGCGACCTGGTCTCCCCCGGCCAGCCGCTGCTGCGGCTGCACCCCGAGGGCGGTGCCGCATGAGCACCGCAACGTTGACCACCGCGACCGGCGCCTCGCACGCGCGGATCCTGGGCATCGGCGCCTACCGCCCCAGCCTGGTGGTGCCCAACGCCGACATCGTGGAGGCGATCGACTCGAGCGACGAGTGGATCCAGCAGCGCTCGGGCATCAAGCAGCGCCGCTTCGCCACGCCCGAGGAGACCGTGCAGCTGATGGCCGTCTCGGCCTCCCGGGAGGCGCTGGAGCGCGCCGGTGTGGACCCGCGCCAGGTCGACTGCGTGATCGTCGCCACCGTCAGCCACCTGCTGCAGACCCCGGCGGTCGCGACCGCCGTCGCCCACGAGCTCGGCACCGACCAGGCCGCCGCCTTCGACATCTCGGCCGCCTGCGCCGGCTTCTGCCACGGGATCACGCTGGCCAACGACCTGATTCGCGGGGGCAGCGCCCGGCACGTGCTGGTGATCGGCGTGGAGCGCCTCAGCGACATCACCGACCGCACCGACCGCGGCACCGCGTTCATCTTCGCCGACGGGGCCGGTGCGGCCGTGGTCGGACCCAGCGACACCCCCGGCATCGGCCCGGTCGTGTGGGGCTCGGACGGGGAGCACTTCGACCTGATCCGGCAGCGCGAGGACTGGCGGGCCGTAGTCGGCACCGACGAGGTCGCCGGCACCGGCACGATGCCGCACCTGACCATGCAGGGCGCGGCGGTGTTCCGCTGGGCCTCCTTCACCATGGCCAAGGTCGCCCGGCAGGCGCTGGACCGAGCAGGCGTCGACCTGGACCAGCTCGACGTGTTCGTCCCGCACCAGGCCAACATGCGCATCATCGACGCGATGGCCCGCTCGATGCACCTGCCCGAGCGCGTCAAGGTCGCCCGCGACATCGCCGAGCAGGGCAACACCTCGGCCGCCTCGGTGCCGCTGGCGCTGGACCGGATGATCGCCGAGGGCGACGCGCGCCCCGGTGACACCGCCCTGCTGGTCGCCTTCGGCGCTGGCCTGGCGTACGCCGCCCAGGTCGTCGTCGTGCCCTGACGCACCCAGTCAAACCCGAACTCACCCCTGGTTCACCACCTGAGTAACACCCCACCCAACAAGGAGAAGGAAAGCCACATGGCCACCACCGAAGAGATCCGCGCCGACCTCGCCGACATCGTCAACGAGGTCGCGGGCATCGACGTCGAGGACGTCGCCCTCGACAAGTCCTTCGTCGACGACCTCGACGTCGACTCGCTGTCCATGGTCGAGGTCGTCGTCGCCGCCGAGGAGAAGTTCGGCGTCGCGATCCCCGACGACGAGGTGAAGAACCTCAAGACCGTCGGCGACGCCGTCGCGTTCATCGAGCGCGCCTGCGCCTGAGGCCCGTCCTCTCCGCGCCACGACCCGTCCAGCACCCGCACGCTCGAGGAGCCTCATGTCTGCCACCCGCGTCGTCGTCACCGGTCTCGGAGCCACGTCTCCGGTCGGGGGCGACGTACCCAGCACCTGGTCCGCCCTGCTCGCCGGGACCTCCGGGGTCGCCGCCCTCACCGAGGAGTGGGCTGAGCCGCTGGCTGCCCGGATCGCCGGGCGGGTGGCCGTCGAGCCCAGCGAGGTGCTGGACCGGGTCAAGGCGCGGCGCATGGACCGCTCGGCGCAGTTCGCCATGGTCGCAGCGGCCGAGGCCTGGGCGGACGCCGGGCTGGCCGACGCCGGGGTCGAGCCGGAGCGGCTCGCCGTCTCCATGGCCTCCGGCATCGGGGGCGTCACCACGCTGCTGTCCAACTACGACGCCCTGCTCGAGAAGGGCCCGCGGCGGGTATCGCCGCTGGCGATCCCGATGCTGATGCCCAACTCGCCGGCCGCCACGGTGGGCCTGTCCATCGGGGCCCGGGCCGGGGTGCACACCCCGGTCTCGGCCTGCGCCTCGGGCAACGAGGCGATCGCGCTGGGCATCGACCTGATCCGGCTGGGGCGCGCCGACGTGGTGGTGTGCGGGGGCACCGAGGCCGCCGTGCACGTGCTGCCGATGGCCGCCTTCGGCCAGATGATGGCGCTGTCGCGCCGCAACGACGACCCCGCCGCGGCTTCCCGCCCGTGGGACCGGGGACGCGACGGCTTCGTGCTCGGCGAGGGGGCCGCCGTCGTGGTCCTGGAGTCCGCCGAGCACGCGGCCGCTCGCGGGGCCAAGGTGTACGCCGAGGCCGCCGGCGCCGGCATCACCGCGGACTCCCACGACATCGCGCAGCCGGATCCGGCCGGGCTGGGTGCGACGCGAGCGATGCGGATCGCGCTGCGTGAGGCGGGCCTGGAGCCCCCCGACATCGCCCACATCAACGCCCACGCCACCTCGACGCCGCAGGGCGACGTCGCGGAGGCCTCGGCCATCCGCTCCGCCCTGGGCGAGGACCCCTCGGCGATCGTCACCTCCACGAAGTCGATGACCGGCCACCTGCTCGGTGCCGCGGGCGCGCTGGAGTCCGTGGCCACCATCCTGGCGCTGCGGGAGCGGGTGGTCCCGCCCACCATCAACCTGGAGGACCCCGAAGACGTCGGGCTCGACCTGGCCGACAAGCGCCGGGACCTGCCCGCGGGCGACGTGGCCGGGTTGAACAACTCCTTCGGCTTCGGCGGCCACAACGTGGCCCTGGCCTTCAAGAGCGTGTGATGACCTCCACCAGCCACGAGACCGGCCAGCAGACCAGTCACACGACCGGCGCCACCACGAAGGTGCCCGCTCAGCCCGGCGCGCCCCGCGTCGCCGCCAAGCTGCCGCGCGAGGAGGACCCGCGCTACCCCCTGAACCGGCTCACGGCGCTGCTCGACCCCGGGACGTGCGAGCCGATCAGCGACGTCGACGACTCCGGCATGCTGGCCGCGGTCGGCCGGGTGCACGGCACGCCGGTCGTGGCCTTCTGCTCAGACGCCACCGTGATGGGCGGCGCCATGGGCGACCTGGGCTGCCGGGTCGTCGTCGAGGCCTACCAGCGGGCCCTGAGTGACGGCGTACCGATCATCGGGCTGTGGCACTCCGGCGGCGCGCGGCTGGCCGAGGGCGTGATCTCCCTGCACGCGGTGGGCCGGATCTTCCACATCATGACCCAGGCGTCGGGTCGGATCCCGCAGATCTCGGTGGTGCTCGGACCGGCCGCCGGTGGCGCTGCCTACGGGCCGGCGCTGACCGATGTCGTGATCCTGGGCCCCGAGGGGCGGATCTTCGTGACCGGCCCCGACGTGGTCCGCTCGGTCACCGGCGAGGACGTGGACATGCTGCGGCTCGGCGGGCCCGAGCCGCACGGGCGTCGCTCGGGAGTCGTGCACATCCTCACCGAGTCCGAGCGCGAGGCGCTGGACCGGGCCCGCGGCGTCGCCAACCTGCTCGGCACCCAGGGCAGCCTGGAGCCGGACGCGGTCAACGACCTCGACCTGGCCAGCCTGCTGCCGGAGTCACGCCGCCGGGCCTACGACGTGCACCCACTCGTGGAGGCCGTGCTGGACCCGGGCACCACCCAGGAGCTGCACGCCCGGTGGGCGCCCAACGTCGTCACCGCCCTGGGGCGGCTGGGCGGCCGCACCGTCGGCGTGGTGGCCAACAACCCGCTGCGGCTCGGCGGTTGCCTGGACTCGCTGTCGGCGGAGAAGGCCTCCCGGTTCGTGCGCATGTGTGACGCGTTCGGGGTGCCGCTGGTCGTGCTGGTGGACGTGCCCGGATACCTGCCGGGCGTCGGCCAGGAGTGGGACGGAGTGGTACGCCGCGGCGCGAAGCTCCTGCACGCCTTCGCCGAGTGCGTGGTCCCGCGGGTCACACTGATCACCCGCAAGACCTACGGCGGTGCCTACATCGCCATGAACGCCCGATCCCTAGGTGCGACCAGGGTCCTGGCCTGGCCCGGCGCCGAGGTGGCCGTGATGGGCTCGGTGGCCGCGATCCGGATCCTGCACCGGCGCAAGCTCGCCGAAGTGTCGACGGAGATCCGCAGCCAGGTGGAGGCCGAGCTGGCCGCCGAGCACGAGGCCATCGCCGGCGGCGTGGAGCGCGCGGTCGAGATCGGCGTCGTGGACGAGGTGGTCGAGCCGAGCCTGACTCGGACCGCGATCGCGGCGGCGCTCAGCGCGGAGGTCTCGGCTGTCGGCGTACGCCGCGGGGCGCACGGCAACATCCCGCTCTGAGTTGGGTCAGACGACCTGGTGCAGCCAGCGCACCGGGGCGCCCTCGCCGGCGTACCGGAAGGTCTCCAGCTCGTCGTCCCAGGGCTTGCCGAGCAGCTTGTCGATCTCCAGGAGCAGGGTCGTGTCGCCGAGGGCGGCCTTGACCACCGCCGCCTTGAGCCGGTCCTCGGGGATCATGATGTCGCCGTGCAGGCCGGTCACGGCGTGGAAGACGCCGAGCTGAGGGGTGTAGGAGTAGCGGTTGCCCTCGGTCGAGCTGGTCGGCTCCTCGGTGATCTCGAACCGCAGGTGATCCCAGCCGCGCAGGCCGGAGGCCACCGCGGCACCGGTGCCGGCCGGGCCGGACCAGGAGAGCTCGGCGCGGTAGGTGCCGGGCTGAGCGGGCTGCGGGGTCCACTCGAGGCTGACGGCACTACCAAGTACGCCGCCCACTGCCCACTCGATGTGAGGGCACAGTGCCGACGGCGCTGAATGCACGTACAGAATCCCCCGGGTCCCAGGTCCACTCGGGCGGGGTGCAGTGCGTGTGGTCACTGTGGCCTCCTTCATTCCCGGCGCGAGCTACGCCTTCCCCAGCGATCTCTGTCGGGAATGGGTGTCCAAGTGACACGTATGTTGTTTGTCCCGCAATTGTGGCCGAAGAACGCGCGGTTTGCCAGTCACGCGCCCGGAGACACGCCGCGAGCGATCAGTCCTGCCTGCGCTCCAGGAGCTCGGCTCGGTCCGCGGCGTCGGTCAGGTTGTCCGCGTCGATCGCCTGAGTGCGGTGGAACCACGCCAGCGCGTCTCCCTCGCGACCGGCCACCTCGAGCAGGTCGGCGTACGCGTAGCGCAGCCGCACGACCCAGGCGGAACGGCTCTTGGACATCAGCGGCGCCAGCTCCAGGGTGCGCAGCGCCGCATCGAGCTGACCCAGGTCGCGCCGGGCGCCGGCCTCGACCAGCGTCATCTCGGCCTTGGCCTCCGGGGCGAAGTTGGCCACCGACGGGGACTTCGCGAGCTTGAGCGCCTGCTGGGGCTGTCCCAGCGCTCGGTGGCAGTCGGCCATGATCGGCAGGTAGTCGGTGGCGCCGTTCATCCGCTTGGCGGCCCGCAGCTCCGACAACGCCTCGGCGTAGTGGCCGGCCGCGTACGCCGCCTCCCCGGTGGCCTCACGGACGACCGCCAGCCGGGCGGCCCGGGCCCGGGCGGCCAGGCAGTGCTGGTACGCCGTCTCCGGGTCGTCGTCGATCAAGGAGCCGGCCGCGGCGAGGTGCCGCGCCACCCGCGCGGCGAGCTTCTCCGGCAGGCCCTTCAGCTGCCCCAGGACGGCGCGGTCCAGCTCCTTGCCGGTGATCTCCTCGGGCAGCTCGGGACCGTCGTACTCGGCCTGGTCGGCGGTGCGCGGCTCGCGCTCCTCGCGCGGCTTGCGGGACCAGTCCGACCCACCCGGCTTACGCGGCGGCCGGCCCGCGCCCCGTGAGCCGCCCTGGGAGCTCCGGTCCCGGCCGGCGGAGCCGCCCGAGGGCTTACCACCGGATGACTTGCCGCCCGAGGGCTTACCACCGGATGACTTGCCGCCGGTGGGCTTGCCACCCGACGGCCTGCCATCGGAGGACTTGCCGCCCGAGGGCCTGCCGCCCGTGGACTTGCCCCCGGAGGGACGCCCACCGCCGGACTTGGACCCGGACGAAGGCCTGCTCCCCGCGTTCGAGCCACGCGACGGGCGTTGGTTGCGACGTTCCTCGGGCACCGGGCCACCTTCTGTTCGTTCTGGGTTGTGTCGAAGTCTGAGTCTCACTGTAGGCCGTCCGAGTACGGCCAAAATACGGCAGAGGCCACCCGAAAGGGTGGCCTCTGCGTAAAGGTTGTCCGGCGGCGTCCTACTCTCCCACAGCCTCTCGGTTGCAGTACCATCGGCG
>ERZ1645187.4039-NODE-4039-length-12038-cov-5.003338_pt1 | contig 12038 bp, 9 predicted proteins | sample MGYA00575352_ERZ1645187 | MGnify/ENA primary metagenome ERZ1645187 (study PRJEB40837, sample SAMN11349314) | freshwater sediment metagenome | isolation source: river sediment | host: Sediment | place: India: Wazaribad , New Delhi | collected 2017-02-21 ... | reverse complement strand
GATGCCTTTTTGCTCATAGATGCGTCAGGCGGCGGTGCAGTCTTGCCCGGCGTTGTAGAATCCGAAGGCTCGGATACCTTCGACGGCGGCATCGATGTCGGCGTCGTCGAACAGGATGACCGGTGCCTTGCCGCCCAGCTCCATGTGGGTGCGCTTCATGGTCGCAGCGCCGCTGGAAACGATGTTGACGCCAGTGGGGATGGAGCCGGTCAGCGACACCATGCGCACCTTCGGGTGGCTAATCAGTGGCTGGCCAACGCTCGGGCCGCGGCCAAACACCACGTTGATCACCCCGGCCGGGAAAATCGGGGTGATGAGTTCAGCCAGCTTCAGCGCGGTCAGCGGAGTCTGCTCGGAAGGCTTGAGCACCACGGTGTTGCCGGCCGCCAGTGCCGGGCCGAGTTTCCAGGCGGCCATCATCAGCGGGTAGTTCCACGGCGCGATGGAGGCCACCACGCCCACCGGGTCGCGGCGGATCATCGAGGTGTGCCCCGGCAGGTATTCACCGGCGGCGGAACCCGGCATGCAGCGCACGGCACCGGCAAAGAAGCGGAACACATCGGCCACGGCCGGCAGCTCGTCATTCAGCGCCGCGCTGTAGGGCTTGCCGCAGTTCTGCGATTCAAGACGTGCGAGGGTTTCGGCGTTGGCATCGATGATGTCGGCCACCTGCAGCAGCAGCGCCGAACGCTGCGCGGGCGAGGTCTGTGACCAGTCGGCGAAGGCAGCATCGGCGGCGCGCACGGCGGCATCGACCTGCTCGGGGGTGGCTTCGGCAATTTCCACCAGCGTGCTGCCCAGCGAGGGGTTGAGCACTGCTTGCTTGGCGCCTTGGCCTGCTACCAGCTGGCCGTTGATCAACAGTTGGGTTTGCATCGCATAAGCCTCGCTATCGGAACTGCATGGTCTGTATGACCCCTCTCCCTTTGGGTGAGGGCTTGGGGTGAGGGTTTACTTGCCGCTGCCGGCCACGCCTTCGTTGTCCTTGGTCAGGTAGTAGGCGCCGAGGATCGGCAGCATGGTCACCAGCATCACCAGCATCGCCACCACGTTGGTGACCGGCACATCGCGTGGGCGCGCCAGCTGGTTGAGCAGCCAGATCGGCAGGGTCTTCTCGTGGCCGGCGGTGAAGGTGGTGACGATGATCTCGTCGAAGGACAGGGCGAACGCCAGCATGCCGCCGGCCAGCAGGGCCGAGGACAGGTTGGGCAGGATGATGTAGCGGAAGGTCTGCCAGCCGTCGGCGCCCAGGTCCATCGACGCCTCGATCAGGCTGTGGCTGGTACGGCGGAAGCGCGCGATGACGTTGTTGTAGACGATCACCACGCAGAAGGTGGCGTGGCCGATGATGATGGTCAGCAGGCCCGGTTCGATGCCCAGCGTCTTGAACGCCGAGAGCAGGGCGATACCGGTGATGATGCCGGGCAGGGCAATCGGCAGGATCAGCATCATCGAGATGCTTTCCTTGCCGAAAAAATCGCGCCGGTAGAGCGCCGCGGCCGCTAGGGTACCCAGCAGCATGGCGATCAGGGTGGCGATGGCGGCCACTTCCAGCGACAGCTTGATGGCCTCCAGAACGTCGGCACGGGCGAAGGTGACGCCGAACCACTTCAGGGTGAAGCCCTGTGGCGGAAAGCTGAAGCCCGAGCTTTCGGTGTTGAAGGCATAGAGGAAAATGATGGCAATCGGGAAGTGCAGGAACACCAGCCCGCCCCAAGCGGCGAGTTTCAGACCCCAAGACGCTTTTTCAGAGTGCATCGAAGGCCCCCAGACGTTTGACAATGGACAGGTAGACGGCGATCAGCACGATCGGCACCAGGGTGAAGGCGGCGGCCATCGGCATGTTGCCGATCGCGCCCTGCTGGGCGTAGACCATGCTGCCAATGAAGTAGCCGGGCGGACCGATCAGCTGCGGCACGATGAAGTCACCCAGGGTCAGGCTGAAGGTGAAGATCGAGCCGGCGGCAATGCCCGGGATCGACAGCGGCAGAATCACCTGCCAGAAGGTCTGAGCCGGGTGGGCGCCGAGGTCGGCCGAGGCCTGCAGCAGTGACGGCGGCAGACGCTCCAGCGAGGCCTGGATCGGCAGGATCATGAACGGCAGCCAGATGTAGATGAACAGCAGGAAGCGGCCCAGGTGCGAGGTGGACAGGGTATTGCCACCCACGCCCGGAACGCCCAGGAGAAACTCCAGTAGCGGCTGCAGGTGCAGCACCTGGACGAACCACATGGCCACGCCCCCCTTGGCCAGCAGCAGGGTCCAGGCATAGGCCTTGACGATGTAGCTGGCCCACATCGGCATCATCACCGCGATGTAGAAGAAGGCCTTGGTCTTGCCCGTGGTGTAGCGTGCCATGTAATAGGCGATGGGGAAGGCCAGGATGGCGCTGGCGATGGACACGGCCACGGCCATGCCCACGGTGCGCAGAATGATGTCGAAGTTGGCCGGCTGGAACAGCGCGGCAAAGTTGGCCAGGGTCAGCTCCGGCGACACCGTCATGGTGAAGTCGTCGAAGGTGTAGAACCCCTGCCACAGCAGGGTCAGCAGCGAGCCCAGATAGATGGCGCCGAACCACAGCAGCGGCGGCACCAGCAGCAGCGACAGGTACAGGTTGGGCTTGCGGTAGAGCAGGGTGGCGGCGCGGCGCAGCCAGCCCTCGGCGGGCAGGCTGCTGGCAGCGGTGAGGCTATGGCTCATCTCAGGCCTCCTGGCGCAGGCTGACCATGGCCGCGCGGGCCCAGCGCGCCGTGACCTGCTGGCCGGGCTGCACGGGTGCATCGCCCAGCTGCCATTGATTGTTGGCCTGACTGACGCAGAAGTTCTGGCCGTTGGCCAGGCGGATCTCGTAACGGGTCGACGCGCCCTGGTACTGGATGTCGTGCAGCAGACCGCTGATTTCCACTTCATCACTGCCCAGCGGTTCGCTGCCCGCCAGACGGGCGTGCTCCGGACGGATCGAGAACGGGTTGTCGCTGCCGCTCAGTTGCCGGGCCAGGTCATCGCGCAGCACGTTGCTGGTGCCGACGAACTCGGCGACGAAGGGCGTGGCAGGCTGCATGTACAGGTTGCGCGGGGTATCGACCTGCTCGATACGGCCCTTGTTGAACACGGCGACGCGGTCGGACATCGACAGTGCTTCGCTCTGATCGTGGGTCACGAAAATGAAGGTGATGCCCAGCTGGCGCTGCAGCTTCTTCAGCTCGCTCTGCATCTGCTCGCGCAGCTTGAGGTCCAGCGCGCCGAGGGGCTCATCGAGCAGCAGTACGCGCGGACGATTGACCAGTGCCCGGGCCAGGGCCACGCGCTGACGCTGGCCGCCGGACATGGCCGCCGGCTTGCGTCCGCCGAAGCCGGCCAGGGCGACCATGGCCAGGGCTTCCTCGGCACGGGCCAGGCGCTCACTCTTGCCGACGCCCTTGACTTTGAGGCCATAGGCCACGTTTTCCAGCACGTTCATGTGCGGGAACAGCGCGTAGTCCTGGAACACCGTGTTCACGTCACGTTGGTAGGGCGCCAGGCCCACGGCCTCGACGCCATGAATGCGGATGGAGCCGGCATTGGGTTGTTCGAAGCCGGCGATCAGGCGCAGGCAGGTGGTTTTGCCCGAGCCGGAAGGGCCGAGCATGGAGAAGAATTCGCCATCCTGGATATCGATCGAAACCCGGTCGACGGCTTTGACCTCGCCAAATACGCGGGAAACATCAGTGAATTGCACGGCAACAGTCATAAAAACTCCAGGAGGATAAAAGCCATCCGCTGCGCCCGGGGCGACAGGGTTTGCCGACACGAGCCGCGCCGGGCGCAGGGGATGTATTCAGGTGAAACGGTCAATCGGAACATGAGCCTTTAATGGCACGCAGGATGCGTATCGCTACCGACTAAACACTCAGAACTTGAGCTTCGATTGGCCAGCGAAGCGAGGCGGCCTCAGCCGTGGGCAGCCAGCGCACAGGAACCGCAGCGTACTGAAGTACGTGAGGATTTCGAGCACTGCCTGCCTGCGGATCAGGCTGACGCAGCTGCTCGCCAACGAAGATCAGCGGCCGCCCATGATGGCGATGTAGTCCTGAGTCCAGCGGCTATAGGGCACGTACTTGCCACCCTCGGCCTGCGGGGTCTTCCAGAAGGCCACCTGCTCGAAGTTGTCGAAACCGTTGGTCTTGCAGCCTTCGTCGGTCAGCAGGGCATTGCCCTTGCACGCCGCCGGCACCGCCGGGTTGGAGCCGAACCAGGCCGCCAGGTCGCCCTGCACCTTGGGCTCCAGCGACCAGTTCATCCAGGCATAGGCGCAGTTGGGGTGCTTGGCCTCGGCATGCAGCATGGTGGTGTCGGCCCAGCCAGTGGCGCCTTCGCTAGGCACGGTGGAGCCAATCGGTTGCTTTTCCGCCTGCAGGGCGTTGACCTGATATTTCCAGGCGCTGGAAGCGACCACGCCTTCGTTTTTGAAGTCGTTCATCTGCACGGTCACGTCGTGCCAGTAGCGGTGGGCCAGCTTGTTCTGCGCACGCAGCAGCTCAAGGGCTGCGGCGTACTGTTCTTCATTGAGCAGGTAGGGGTCGGTGATGCCCAGGGCCGGCTGGGTGGCCTTGAGGTACAGCGCGGCGTCGGCGATGTAGATCGGGCCGTCATAGGCCTGCACGCGGCCCTTGTTGCTCTTGCCGTCGGCCAGGGTCTGCTCCTCGAACACCACTTTCCAGCTGGTCGGGGCTTCCTTGAACACATTGGTGTTGTACATCAGGACGTTCGGGCCCCACTGGTAGGGCGTGCCGAAGTGCTGCTTGTTGACCACATGCCAGGGCGCGTTCTGCAGGCGCGGATCGACATTCTTCCAGTTGGGAATGAGGTCGATGTTGATCGGCTGGACGCGCTTGCCGTAGATCAGGCGCAGGGAGGCGTCGCCGGAGGCGGTGACCAGGTCGTAACCACCCTTGGCCATCAGGCTGACCATCTCGTCGGAGGTGGCGGCGGTCTTGACGTTGACCTTGCAGCTGGTCTGCTTCTCGAACTCGGTGACCCAGTCGTAGTTCTTGTCGGTCTCGCCGCGCTCGATGTAGCCCGGCCAGGCGATGATATCCAGCTGGCCTTCATTCTGGCCGAGGGCCTTGAGTGGTTCGGCGGCCTGCGCGGCGGTACTGGCGAGGATGGCGGTGGTCAGTGCGCTAAGCAGCGCGGTGGTGCGCTTGGACATCGGTATTCCCTCTTCTTGGCATCGTTGTGGTCAGGGCAGTACATGTCTTGCTGGCAGTTCAGACTAGTTGAGCCTGGCGCCACCAGCGGTGGCTCGGGTGTTGTTGTTATGGGTTTAGCTCAGCTCCGTGCCATGGCGGGCCATGATGTGGCGCACCACGCTGTAGTCCTGCAGGGAGTCGCTGGACAGGTCCTTGCCGTAGCCGGAGCGCTTGAGGCCGCCGTGGGGCATTTCGCTGACCAGGGTGAAATGGGTGTTGATCCAGGTGCAGCCGTACTGCAGGCGATTGGCGATCTGCATGGCCTTGTCCAGGTTCTGCGTCCACACGGAGCTGGCCAGGCCGTATTCGCTGTCGTTGGCCCAGTCCACTGCCTGACTCAGGTCGTCGAAACGGGTCACCGAGACCACCGGGCCAAACACTTCGCGCTGGACGATCTCGTCGTTCTGCCGGCAGCCGGCCAGCAGGGTCGGCTGGTAATAGAAACCGGGGCCGGAGTGCACGGCGGCGCCGGTGACGCGCTCGATATGCGGCTGGCCCAGGGCGCGCTCGACGAAGCTGGCCACGCGGTCGCGCTGGCGGGCGCTGATCAGCGGGCCTATCTCGTTGTCGCTGTCCTTCTTGCGGGCAAAGCGCAGGCTTGCCACGGCGTCACCCAGCTCGGCCACCAGACGGTCGTGGATGCCGGCCTGGGCATAGATACGGCAGGCGGCGGTGCAGTCCTGTCCGGCGTTGTAGTAGCCGTAGCTGCGCACGCCCTGAATCACGGCGGCGAGGTCGGCGTCATTGCAGACGATCAGCGGCGCCTTGCCGCCCAGCTCCAGGTGTGTGCGCTTGAGGGTGCGTGCCGCCGCCTGGAGGATTTTCTGCCCGGTGACGATGTCGCCGGTCAGCGACACCATGCGCACCTGCGGATGGCTGACCAGCGGGCTGCCGACCGTCTCGCCGGCGCCACAGATGATGTTCAGCACGCCGCGCGGCAGCAGCTCGGCCAGCACCGGGGCCAGGGCCAGGATGCTCAGTGGCGTGTGCTCGGAAGGCTTGAATACCAGGGTGTTGCCGGCGGCGATCGCCGGCGCGATCTTCCAGGCCGCCATCATCAAGGGGTAGTTCCACGGCGCGATGGAGGCCACCACGCCCAGCGGGTCGCGGCGCACCAGGCTGGTATGGCCGGGCAGGTACTCGCCGGACAGCTGGCCCTGCTGACAGCGCACGGCGCCGGCGAAGAAGCGGAACACGTCGACGGCGGCAGGAATATCGTCATTGCGCGCCAGGTGTTGCGGCTTGCCGCAGTTCAGCGCTTCCAGCGTGGCCAGCTCGGCACTGCGTTGCTCGATGGCATCGGCAATCTGCAGCAGAACCAGTGAGCGTTGTGCCGGGGTGGTACGCGACCAGCCGGCAAAGGCGCTGCGGGCGGCGGCGATGGCCTGCTCCAGCTGCTCGAGCGATGCCTCGGCGATTTCACACAGGGTTTCCCCGGTGGCCGGGTTGAGGATGGTTTCACGCGCGCCCTGGCCGGCGACCAGTTGGCCGTCGATCAGCAATGCCGAATGGAGCACGGGGGCGGTGGCGTTCGTCATCTTCTTGGTTCTTTTATTGACGTTTGTGTCCTGGGACATGCTCTGGCTCCTGGCCAGCGCGCCGTTTCAGATGGCTGAGGATCAGTCGATCCCGAGACTAGAGTCCGAGTTGGCGCGCGACAATTTCTAATTTATGAAAGCAGCGTTCGGTTAAATCGATACCTTGCGCGAATGCGGTTGTTCGCGGGCGATCGACAGGAAGGGATCGACCAGCGCCGGTCGCGCGGCGCCACGGCGCCAGGCCAGACCGACATCCAGGGTGGCGCTGAGGTCGGCCAGCGGTCGGGCTTCGATGATGTCGCCTTCCAGCGACCAGGGGCGGTAGGTCATGTCCGGCTGGATCGACAGGCCAAGGCCGGCCGCCACCAGGCTGCGCACGGCCTCCACCGAGGCGGTGCGCAGGCTGACCTGCGGGCTGAGGCCGGCGCGCGACCAGATGCGCTGGGTGTGCAGGCCCATTTCGTCGGCGTTCAGCTGAATCAGCGGCTGGCTGGCCACATCGGCCAGGCTGATGCTGTCGCGCTCCAGCAGCGGGTGCTGCGGCGGCAGCCAGAGCCGGTGCGGCGAGTGGGTCAGTACTTCGGTCTGCAGGGCGTGGCGGTCTTCCAGGTTGGACAGGATCAGCACGCCGACATCGATTTCGCCGGCCACCAGCAGGTGCTCGATATAGCTGCGCTCATCCTCGACCACGCGGGTCTGCACATTGGGATAGGCGCGCTGGAAGCGGGTGATCAGATCGGCCAGGTAGTAACCGGCCACCAGGCTGGTCACGCCGATGGTGAGGTGCCCGGCCACCTGGTCGGTGCTCTGCTGCAGGCTGCGCTTGGCGTTGTCGACGGTGGCGAGGATCAGGTGGGCCTGACGCAGGAACTGATGGCCCTGGTGGGTCAGGCTCATGCCCTTGGCGTGACGGTTGAACAGGGCGACGCCGATCTCTTCCTCCAGCTGCTGAATCGCCTGGGTCAGCGTGGACTGGGAAATGTATACCGCCTGGGCGGCGGCCGAGATGGAGCCGGTTTCCGCCACCGCGATGAAGTGACGGATCTGACGCAGGGTCATCATGACTGATGTCCTTAGCTGAGGCGTCCATGCCATTCCAATGAAGAAGGCTGAGCATAGCCTTCAATTTTTCAGAATGACATGCAGCTCGCGCGCCAAAACCTATGGTCGATGCGCGCGGCTCCTGGTTCCCTGCCGGCTATCGCGACCAGTCGACCTGATAGTCGGCCAGGTAGGCATCCACGGCTGCACCTACCGTGGGCTGGATGCGCCGTTCCTCCTCCGGGGTGATCAGGCCGAAGCGGCGCAGCTTGTCCTTCACCGGGCCCTTGACCTCGGCGAAGTGGAAATCGATGCCGGCGTTGCTGAGGATCTGGCCCAGTTCGGCCAGCATGTCGGCCGAGGTGATGTCGATGCTGGTCACGGGTTCGGCGGCCACCACCAGGCGCCGCACCGGCGTGGGCGATTCGGCCAGGGCCTGCAGTACGCGTTGCTGGAACCATTCGGCATTGGCGAAGAACAGCGGCGCGTCCCAGCGGAACAACACCAGGCCGGGGATGCGGCGGGCATTGGGGTGGCGCTCGATATCGTGGAAACCGCGAATGCCGTCGACCCGGCCGAGCACGGCGGAGTAGGGGCGCCAGCCGTCCCAGAGGAATTCGATCACCGCCAGCACCACGGCGATGCAGATGCCGGGGATGGCGCCGAAGACGACCACACCGGCAAAGCAGGTCATCGACAGCCAGAACTCCCACTGCTGCACCTTGTAGATGCGCTTGAGGTCGGCAAATTCGAACAGGCCGATGGCGGCGGCGATCACCACGGCGGCCAGGGCGCTGTTGGGCAAAAACTCCATCAGGTTGGGCGCCACCAGCAGCAGGATGGCCACGGCCACGGCGCCGACCACGCCCGTGATCTGGGGCTGCGAGCCGGCCGCTTCGGCCACCGGGGTGCGTGACGAACTGCTGCTGATCGGGAAACCCTGGAACAGCCCGCCGATCAGGTTGGCCGCGCCCAGGCCGATCATCTCCTGGTTGGGGTCGACATAGCTGCGCGTGCGCGCGGCATAGGTGCGCGACAGCACGCTGGTATCGGCAAACGCCACCAGCGCCGCCGCCACGCCACCGAGCGCCACGGCGGCCAGGTCGACGCCGCTGAGCCAGGGCAGGGCAAAACTGGGCAGGCCCTGGGGCAACTGACCGAGCACCTTGACGCCCTGGCTGTCGAGGTCGAACAGGCCGACCGCGACGGTGGCCAGCACCACGGCGATCAGAATGCTCGGCAACTGCTGGAAGCGCTTGAGCGCGAGGATCAGCGCCAGGGTGCCGCCACCCACGGCAAAGCTGTAGCCATTGCCTTCACCCGCCCAGAGCGCCTGCGCCAGCAGCCAGACTTCGCGGCCCGGGCCGTCGCCATCCACCGAGATGCCGAACAGTTTGGGCGTCTGGCTGATCAGCACGGTCAGGGCGATGCCGTTCATGTAGCCGTAGCGGATCGGCTTGGACAGCAGTTCGGTGATGAAGCCCAGGCGCAGCAGCCCGGCGACGATGCAGGTCAGGCCGGCCACCACGGCCATCATGCTGGCGAGGATCACCGCGCGCATGGCATCACCGCCGGACAGCGGCAACACCACAGCAAGAATCAGCGCCGCCAGTGCCGAATCGGGGCCCAGCACGAGGATGCGACTGGGCCCGAACAGGGCATAAGCCAGCAGCGGCACGATGGTCGCGTACAGGCCGTAGATGCCCGGCACGCCGGAGGCCTCGGCATAAGCGATGCCCACTGGCACCAGCATGGTGGTCAGTACCAGTCCGGCGGCGATGTCCTTGGGCAGCCAGGCCAGTTGGTAGTTCTTCAGCATCAGCAGGCCCGGCAGCCAGCGCAGCCAGCCACTGGGCGCACTGACGATGGGCAGCGCGGCGTTTTGCGGCTTGGGGGATTCGGTGCTCATGGGGGCGCTCTGCAATCAGGGAAGCGGGATGGCGGGAATGAAGAAGAAGGCCAGGGCGAAGACCAGGTACACGGCCAGCAGTTGCACGCCCTTGAGCCAGTCGGAGCGGCCATCGCCGGCGATCTGTCCGGTGATCAGCACCGACAGCAGCATGGTCAGGGTCAGGCCGGAGGTGAAGGCCAGGTTCATGGCATCCGGGCCGATGAACAGGCTGCTCAGCACCAGCACCGGTGCCACGAACAGCGCCACCTGCAGGCTGGAGCCGATGGAAATCGACAGCGCCAGGTCCATGCGGTTCTTCATCGCGGCGGTAATGGCCGAGGCATGCTCGGCGGCGTTGCCGAGAATGGCCACCACGAACACACCTATGAACAGGTTGGAGAGGCCAAAGGCCTTGGCGCTGGGCTCGATGGCCCCGACCAGGATTTCACTGACCCAGGCGATCAGGCCGGTGGCCACGGCCAGAATCGCGATGGCCTTGCCCATCGGCCAGAGGTCCACGGCCTCGCTGTCATCCTGGCGATTGCCGGCGAACAGGGCCTTGTGGGTCACCAGCGAGTAATACAGGAACAGGCCGTAGACCAGCAGCAACACCACGGAAATTGCATTGCTCAGGTGCTGCACCTTGCCCAGCAGGGCCGGCGCCTCTTCGGCGCGCATCATGTACACCGCCGGCAGCACCAGGGCGATGGCGGCCAGGGTCAAAAGGCTGGCTTCGGCCCGTGCACCATCGGAATTGAAATGCTGCTCCCTGAAGCGCAGGCCGCCGCAGAGCATGGAGGCGCCCAGCACCAGCAGGATGTTGCCGATGATCGAGCCGGCCAGCGAGGCCTTGACCACGTCATGCAGGCCGGCGCGCAGGGCGGCGATGGCGATGATCAGCTCGGTGGCGTTGCCGAAGGTGGCATTGAGCAGGCCGCCGACGCCTTCGCCGCTGCGTTCGGCCAGTTGTTCGGTGGCTTTGCCCAGCCAGCCGGCCAGCGGAATGATGGCGATGGCGGCGGCGATGAAGATCGCCAGATGCTGCTGGGGCGCCAGGTACTCCAGAACCAGGGTGACGGGTACGCAGAGCAGCAACCAGTTGAGCATGCCGTGGAACTCCCTTCGGGCAGTGAGGTGGCGGCGAGCAGACACAATTGGTTAAACACTCGCGTGAAGACAGTGTAATCAAGCCGCGCAGGCGCGAGCCAGACAATCCGCGGCGGCGCTGCCTCGCTTTGGTTCTGCGGCAGTAAAATCCCACTGAGGCGCGCCTTCTTATGGTGCATGTTTTTTGTGGTGATTTTCAAAAGTGCTGATTTAGAAAGGAAATTTAACTGGCACGGGCCTTGCGATGTCTTCTTCGCCTGCAGCGAGAAGGAGTACGGCATGGCCCGGATTCTCTATGACGAGATGTACGACGCGAGTGGCGCTGTCCGCCCGCACTACCGCGAATTCGCCCGCTGGTTGGCGAATACCCCGCCCGAGCAACTGGCCCAGCGCCGCCGTGAGGCCGACCTGCTGTTCCACCGCGCCGGCATCACCTTCACCGTGTACGGGGATGATCAGGGCACCGAGCGCCTGATTCCCTTCGACACCATCCCGCGCAGCATCCCGGCCAGCGAGTGGCGCGTAGTCGAGCGCGGCTGCATTCAGCGGGTCAAGGCGCTGAACCTGTTTCTCGCCGACCTCTACCACGGCCAGCGCATCATCAAGGCCGGCATCATCCCGGCCGAGCAGGTGCTGGCCAACGAGGGCTACCAGATGGCGATGCAGGGCCTGGACCTGCACCGCAACCTCTACGCGCACATCGCCGGGGTCGATCTGGTGCGCGACGGCGACGGCAGCTACTACGTGCTGGAAGACAACCTGCGCACCCCCAGCGGCGTCAGCTACATGCTCGAAGACCGCAAGATGATGATGCGCCTGTTCCCCGAGCTGTTCGCCGCCCAGCGCATTGCGCCGATCGACCACTACCCGAGCCTGCTGCTGTCGACCCTGAAAAGCTCCAGCCCGGTGGATGACCCGAGCGTGGTGGTGCTGACGCCCGGGCACTTCAACAGCGCCTACTTCGAGCATGCCTTCCTCGCCCGCGAGATGGGCGTGGAGCTGGTGGAGGGCGCCGACCTGTTCGTCCGCGACGAGAAGGTATTCATGCGTACCACCGCCGGCCCGCAGCAGGTGGATGTGATCTACCGCCGCCTGGACGACGCCTTCCTCGACCCGCTGGCCTTCAATCCGGACTCCATGCTCGGCGTGCCCGGCCTGCTGGCGGCCTATCGCAGCGGCAACGTGGTGCTGGCCAACGCGGTCGGTACCGGGGTGGCGGACGACAAGTCGAT
>ERZ1645187.4038-NODE-4038-length-12038-cov-16.458066_pt1 | contig 12038 bp, 10 predicted proteins | sample MGYA00575352_ERZ1645187 | MGnify/ENA primary metagenome ERZ1645187 (study PRJEB40837, sample SAMN11349314) | freshwater sediment metagenome | isolation source: river sediment | host: Sediment | place: India: Wazaribad , New Delhi | collected 2017-02-21 ... | reverse complement strand
CGACATCACCAGATTCTTGAGATGGATGATCTCGTTGATGACGTCGGAGATCTCCTCGCGCGCCGAATCGGGATCGAGACGGGCGAGCTGCGACAGATCGATGGTGTCGATCAGCGCGGAGAAGATCGACGACTTGACGTCGTAATATTCCTCGGACCGGCCGCGATCCTGGGCGCCGCCCTGCGGGCCGCGACCGGGAGGCAGCGGCTGATTGGGATCGGCCGCCGCGGGCGCGGACGGGCGGGCCGTCTGAGGAGCGGGCGCGCGGGCAGCCGGCGCCGGGGCGGAGGGGCGCGACGCCTCCACCTTGGTTGCCACCGGTCCCGATCCCGCCGATCCACGTCGACCGAACATGCCGTCACCCCAGTTGATACGCGATCACGACGCCTTGCGGGCGCGCAGTTTCTCGAGCAGCGGCGCCAGCGACAGCGCCACACGCTTGGCCTTGCGGACTTCGACCCGCCCGGTGACGACGCCGCCGAGCGAGCCGAAGATCTCGGCGGTGGGATGCTTGGCATCCATCTCGCCGATCATCAGGCCCTTGTTGGCGGCGTTGCCGAAGGTGGCGGCGTCGAAGGGGATCACCGCGGCGATCGGCAGTTCGAGCGCCTTGGCGAAGTCCTCCGGCTTGATCTCCGGCCGCTTGGGCACGCCGACCATGTTGAAGACCAGACGCGGCGGCGCATCGTTGGGGCGGCCGGCACGCAGGACGTCGACGAGGTTCTTGGCGTTGCGCAGGTTGGCGAGATCGGGGGCGGCGACGATCACCACCTCGTCGGCCTCGCGCAGCAGGCGGCGCACCCAGCCCGACCACTGATGCGGCAGGTCGAGGACGACCACCGGCACGCCGGAGCGCGTCGTCTCGATCAGACCGTCGAAGTCGAGTTCCTCGAAGTCGTAGGGCCGATCGAGCATGGCCGGCGCGGCGAGCAGGCTGAGGTGCTCGGCGCATTTGGCCAGCAGGCGATCGAGGAACATCTCGTCGAGGCGCTCGGGCGCGTTGATGGCGTCGAGCACGCCCTGGGTCGGGTCCTGGTTGAAGTCGAGACCGGCGGTGCCCCAGGCGAGGTCGAGATCGGCGACGACGACGTCGGAGGAGAAGCCCTTGCCGATCGACCAGGCGACGTTGTGGGCGACGGTCGAGGAGCCGCAGCCGCCCTTGGCGCCGATGAAGGCGATGGTGCGGCCGAGGGGCGCGGCCTCGGGGTTGTGATAGAGCTCGCCGATCGTCGCCAGGACGTCGAACATGCCGAGGGGCGCGACGACGTATTCGCTGACGCCGCGGCGCATCAGTTCGCGATAGAGGACGACGTCGTTGAGGTGGCCGATCACCAGCACCTTGGTGCCGGGATCGCAGACCTCGGCGAGGCCGTCGAGATGGGCGAGCACCTCCTCGGCCTTGCCGCGGCTCTCGACGATCACCAGATTGGGGGTCGGGGCCGAGCCGTAGAACTCGACCGCCGCCGGCATGCCGCCCATCAGCACCTTGAGATGGGTGCGCGACATGCGGCGGTCGGCGCCGGCCTCTTCGATCGCCGAAGCGATCTCCGGGGTTTCGCAGAAGGCCTGGATGGCGATGCGCGGGATCGGGCGCAGATCGCCGTCGGCGACGCCGGCGTCCATCGACGGGTTCATTGGCCACCTCCGACGCTGGACAGACCGGGCGAGGGCAGACCGGACTCGGTCTTGGTCGGCTTGCCGGCGCGATAGGCCTGCATGACCACCGCCTGACGGGTGCCGTCGCCGACGCCGAGGGTGCGCGGGGCGACGAGGTCGGTCGGATTGGCGGTCATCGCGGCGATGTTGGCCTGGGTGGCGCAGCCGAAGTTCCAGTAGTCGCGGTTGCCCCAGTCCGAGGTCGCCTGATCCGGCCAGCGGCCACATTCGTGCGGCACCCGGGCGACGATGCGCGGATAGGTCAGGCGGATCGGCGCGGCATCGTCGGGGCCGAGCGCCTCGTAGGTGCGGCGGGTGACGGCATGGGAGGCGATGCCGGCGCGGCCGAGGGCGGCGACGAGTTCGCGGGCGGTGCGATGGGCGGCGACCTCGTTCACCGAGCCGTTCGGCACCATCATGGTGACGCCGCTGGCGCCGTTCTGGCGGGCGTCGCGACCGAAGCTCTCGACGGCGGCGAGCATCGCGGCGGGCAGGCGGGCGACATGGACGCCGACCGGAACGTCGAGCGTCTCCTCGCCTTCCTCGACGACGATGGGATGGCGGGTGCGGAAGCCGTCGGTGTCGATCGAGCCGGTCTGGGTCGGTTCACGCGGCGCGCAGCCGCCGAGGCCGAGGACGACCGCGGTCAGGCCCAGACCGAGCGCCAGTCCGGCGGTGCCCAGCGGAGATCGGATGTCGGAGGTCATGGTCGGAAGCCCTCACTCGAAGATGTAGCCGAAGCGACCGCCGTAGGAGCCGGACGGGGCCTGATCGTTGCCGCGATAGATGCGATTGAGCCGGCCCATGAACATCGCCGAGGCGTCGCCGGAGGGGGCGAAGTTGCGATCCGGGCGCTGGAGCCGGGCGGCGGCCACCGGGCGGACGACGATCGGCTGGATGAAGATGGCCAGTTCGGTCTGCGACGACTTGAAGTCGCGCGAGCGGAAGAGCGTGCCGAGCACCGGCACGTTGACGAGACCGGGAGTGCCGGTGATCGCCTGACGGACGTCGTCCTTGATCAGGCCGCCGAGCACCATGGCGCCACCCGAGGGGATCTCCAGGGTGGTGGCGGCGCGACGGACGCGCAGCGCCGGGATGGTCAGCGTGCCGATGGTGACGGCGCCGTCGGTGGTCAGTTCCGAAATCTCGGTCTTGACGGTCAGATTGATGCGATCCTCGGCGAGGACGACCGGCTGGAAGTTGAGGGCGATGCCGTAGGTCTTGAATTCGACCGAGATGGTGTTGCCGCCCGACACCGAGGACTGGGCGACCGGCACGGGATATTCGCCGCCGACCAGGAACTGCGCCTGTTCGCCGGAGAGCGCCGACAGATTGGGCTCGGCCAGGGTCTTCATCAGGCCGTTCTGCTCCATCGCCTGCAGGCGGGCGCGCAGCTTGAAGGCGCCGGCATTCCAGACGTAGTTCTGGTCGAGCGCGGTGGTGACGCCGGAATTGACGGCGAAGGCGTTGTTGGTGACAGAGTTCGACGCGAAGTTGCCGTCGCTGACCAGGGCGCCGATGATCCCCGACGCTCCGGACGTATATTCCGTCATGTTGACGTTGGTCAGGTTGATGCCGAGCATCTTGATGACGTCGCGCTGGACCTCGGCGACGGTCACCTTGAGCATCACCTGCTCGCGGCCGCCGACGGTCAGGGCGTTGACGACCTGGACGCCGCCGCCGGCGGTGCCGGCGGTCGAGCCGGAGGCGGTGGTGGAGCCGGTGGTGCCGGTCAGCGCGGCCGGGTCGGCGCCGATGAAGCGGCTGGCCAGCTCGTAGGCCTGGACCACCTCGGCGTTGGAGCCGACCGTGCCCGACAGCACGACGGTGCCGGCGACCGCCTCGATGCGGATGTTGCTCTTGGGCAAGAGGCGCTTGAGCAGCGCCTCGAGCGCCTTGGTGTCGACCTGGACCTGCAGCTCGAGGCTGGCGATCGGCCGGCCGGAGGTGCCGAAGACGACGATGTTGGTGTTGCCGAACTTGTTGCCGATCAGATAGAGGCGGCGCGCCGAGCGAACGACGGCGTCGGCGATCTTGGGGTCGGAGACCAGGATGTCGCGGATGTCCTCGTCGAAGTCGATGATCTTCGACTTCGACAGCGGCAGGTGGATCACCCGGTCGCGACCGGTCTCGGCGCCCTGATCGACGCGCTGCACGCCGGCCGTCTGGGCCGAGGGCGGCGACGACGGCAGCACCACGACCGCCAGCCCGAGCAGGGCGGCGACGGCGAGGCGGCGGAAGGGACGGGACGTCATCAACATGCGATCACCCTCGAACGGACGGCAGCGCCTCAGCGACGGATCGATACGGAGGAGGTGACGCCGTAGCGCACCACCTTGACGGCCCCGCCGGCCTGATCGTCGGCGACGGGCACCGAGGTGTCACCGACCGGACGCAGCACCAGGGAGAGGACACCGAGCTGTTGGGCCAGGGCGACGATCTCGGTCTGGCGCGGGGTCAGCTCGAGCGTCACCGTGTTGCGGGCGACCATCGCCGCCTCGCCCTTGACGTCGGTGATGGCCTGGTCGACGGCGAGGACGCGAATGTCGGTCAGCAGGGTCTCGGCGACGTAGGGGTCGGCCGACTGGCCCTTCGGCGAGGCGCGGGTCAGCAGGACGTCGACGTGGTCGTTGGGCAGGACGAAACCGCCGGCAGTCGAGGACAGCTTGACCTCGATGGCGCTCGCCCGCATGCCCGGCGTCAGGATCACCGACATGAAGCCGCGATCGGCCTTCATCAGGCGCTGCTCGCGCACCGGTTCGCCGGGCAGCATCGGGACGCGGGCCACCGATCCGGAGAACTCGTCGACGGCGCCGGCGCGCATGTCCTTGGTGATGTAGAATTCGACGATGCCGGCCTTGGGGAAGGCCTGCCAGGAGAGGTCGCCGGCCTGCAGACGCTTGCCGGCCGGGATCTCGGTCGCGGCGACGAGGACGTCGACGGTGTCGGGCGGCGGCGCTTCGGCCATGACCGGCGCCGGGGCCTGCTCGGCCGGCTTCGACACGAACTGGAAGATGAGGAACGCGGCGGCGATGCCGGCACCCAGAGCGACCAGAAAGACGATGAGACGCGAGGCCTTCATGTGAAACCCGATGGTTGCGGCGGGCGCTCTTCGAGCACCTGTTCCCGTCACCATCGGGCGGAATTGGTTCAGGTATGGTTAACGGCGGGTCACTTTTCGTGGTGACCACATCCTTAAGGCGGTCCTCAGCCGGCGAGGAAGACCGCGAACCAGGCGGTGTGCGGGAAGATCTGCAGGGCGGCCGCGGTCATGGCGATCCCGTAGGGAACCGTGCGATGGCCGCCGAAACCGCCGAGATATCCGACCTTGAGGGCCGGAATCGGCGACAACCAGTGATCGGCCGCGAGGGTCAGGAGGGTCAGGCCGCCACCCCACAGGGAGAACAGCAGCACGTATTCGAACATGTCGCCCCAGCCGAGCCACAGCGCGACGGCGGTGGCGAACTTGACGTCGCCGCCGGCCATCTGACCGGTGGCGAAGATGGCGAAGCCGACCACCAGCACCAACGCGGCGGTGCCGAGATGGGCGCCGAAGGTCTCCCAGCCGGGCGCGGCGAGGGCGAGGGCGGCGAGACCGGCGACGAAGAGGGCGGCCGACAGGGCGTTGGAAATCCGCATCCACAGGAAGTCGTTGACGGCCGCGACGACCACCAGGATCGGAAAGGCGGCGACCACCACCGGCATGAGATGAGCGAACATCGAACGGCCTCCATGGGACGACCGGCCGATCCTGCCCCAGCTCGGTTGAAGGTCGGGTAAACGTCGGGCGCGGCGACTTGATCGATCTCAGGGCGGGACGAGGCGGCGGCCGTATCATCCGCCGGCCGAGACCACGGACGGACGGGGAGAGGGACGGCATGATCGACGTGCACCTGCGATGGTGCTGCGGCGCCGCCTGTGCGGCGGCGATCGGCGTCGGCGTCGCGGCGGGCGTGCCGACAGTGCCGCGGCAGGCGGCGGTGTCGGCGCCGGCGGGCCCGGCGATCGCGCTGCAGGCGCTGATCGACGCGACGGCGAGCGGCGGAACACTGACGCTCGAGGGACGGCGCCACGCCGGGCCGGTGCGGATCACCCGGCCGATGACCATCCGGGGGCAGGACGGCACGGTGATCGAGGGCGGCGGCGTCGGATCGGTGGTGACGGTGGAGGCCGACGACGTGACGATCGCCGGGGTGACGATCCGCGGTTCGGGCGATCGCCACGACGAGATCGACGCGGCGATCCGGCTGCGCGGCCGCCACGCGATCGTCAAGGACAACGTCATCGAGGACTGTCTCTACGGCATCGAGATCAAGCAGGGCGGCGGCAACGTGGTGCGGCGCAACCGGATCTCGTCGAAGGCGGTCGACGAACCGGAGCGCGGCGACGCGATCCGCATCTGGTATTCGCGCGACAACCGGATCGAGGCGAATGTGATCCGGGCGGTGCGCGACGGGGTCGGGCTGCAGGCCAACGACAATGCGATCGTCGGCAACACGGTCGAGGACAGCCGTTACGGGGCGCTGCTGCTCTATGCGCACGGCAATGCGATCAGCGACAACCGGATGCGGCGCAACACGGTCGGGGTGATGGCGATCGCCTCGCACGATCTCACGGTGCGCGACAATTTCGTCGGCGAGGGGCGGCACGCCTTCGGCAACGGGCTGGTGCTCAAGGATTCGAGCCGGGCGCAGGTGACCGGCAACGCTCTCGTGGGTCAGGCGCAGGGGATCTGGCTCGACGCCTCGCCGTCGGAGCCGGAGGAGACCAATCTGTTCCGCGCCAATCGCCTCGCCTACAACGGCACGGCGGTGGCGTTCCATTCCGATCTCGTCGGCAATCTGTTCGAGGCCAACGACTTTCTCGGCAACCACGGCGAGGTGGTGGTGCGCTCGGGCGGCACGGCGCGGCGCAACGACTGGCGCGACAATCGCTGGGACGGCTGGGTCGGGTTCGACCGCGACTGCGACGGGGTCGGCGACACGCCGTTCGAGGTGTGGGCGTGGGCGGACCGGCTGTGGATGGACGTGCCGGCGGCACAGCTGTTCCGGGCGGCGCCGTCGCTGGCGCTGCTCGACTTCACCGAGCGGCTGGCGCCGCTCAGCGAGCCGCGTCTGCTGATGCGCGACGACCGGCCGCGCAGCGAGGTCTGCGCGGCGCCGGGCTGAAGGGGGCGGTCACTTGAGGCGGACCAGTTCCTCGGCGGTTTCGGCGTCGAGACCGACGGCGTTGATCCAGCCGCCGATCAGGGCGGCGCGGATCGCCCGGGCCTTGGAGGCGTGGGTGGCGACGCCGAGGCGGACCGGCACCGACTGGAGGACGCGCGGCGGCACCGACAGGGTGCGGCGATCGAAGGGGGTGGAGACCACTTCGCCGCGCGGGCCGTAGAACCAGCCGCAGATGGTGCCGACCGCGCCGGCACCGGCGATGGCGGCGATCTCGGCGGCGGGGATGACGCCGTGGCGGAAGACGGTGGCGGCGGGATCGATGGCGCCGATGCCGACCAGGGCGACGTCGACGCGGGTCATCAGGTCGAAGACGGCGGCGACGCTGGAGGTCTGGCGCATGTGGTCGGCGGCGGCGACGTCGTCGACGATCGCGGGCACCGGCAGCTGCCATGCGCGGGCGCCGAGGCCGGCGGCGAGCGTGCGGCAGACCTCGCTCGAATGGGACGGCACCTGGGGGGCGCCGACGCCGCCGATCAGCGAGACGACGTCGATGTCGGTGGAGCGGGCGCGGCGGGCGGCGGCGGCGACGGCGGCGACGGTGTCGCCGTCGGAGACGCCGATCACGGTGCCGGCGGTGGCGCGTTCCTCGACGACGCGGGCGACGGCGCGGCCGAGGACGTCGGCGGTCTGGGCGCCACCGGCGCGCGGCTGGACGACGACGGCGAAGTCGATGCCGTAGGCGGCGATCAGGCGGCGTTCGAGCGCGAAGTCGCGCAGGCCGGTCGGCGAAATCTGAATTTCGACGAAGCCGAGATCCATCGCCGCCTTGAGCGCCCGGCTCACGGTCGATTCGGAAATGTCGAGCGCGCGGGCGATCTCGTTCTGGGGAAGGCGTTGGTCGTAGCGCATCTGAGCGATGCGCAGAATCGTGTCGTCGTCTCGTCGATGCCGCGCCATGGGACCCGCTGATCGGTGAAGTGAAAGAAATTCGATATCACATCGAAATTGCCCCGTCAGTCGTATCGTTTCAACGAAAGAATGCGAGCGCGGCGCCATTCGTCGCAGTGCGAACCGGTTCGCAGGCAGGCTCCCGCAGCGCCGCCGGCGGCCGACGGTACGGCGCTGCGCACCGGCGGCAGGGGGCGGCGGGTCAGTGGGCGCCGAAGCGGCGGCGATCGCGGGTGGCGAGGTCGACGACGCGATCGGCGACGGTGACCTCGAAGGTGGCGCCGGGGCCGCCGTCGACGAGTTCGATCGAGCCGCCGTGGGCCTTGACCAGTTCGGCGCAGATGGCGAGGCCGAGGCCGGTGCCGCCGGGGCGCACGCCACCCTGGAAGGCGCGGAAGAGCTTGTCGCGGGCGCGCGGCGGCACGCCGGGGCCGGTGTCGGCGACGCGCAGGGTGACGACGGTGCCGCGGCGTTCGGCGGAGACGGCGATGCGGCGGACGAGGGCGGGGTCGCTGTCGGCCTCGAGGGCCTGCCGGGCGTTGCGGACGAGATTGAGCAGGACGCGGAAGAGCTGATCGGGGTCGGCGTCGATCTCGAGATCGGCGGGCACGGCGATGTCGAAGCGAATGGCGTCGTCGAGCAGGAGGGCGCCGTCGACCTCGCGGGCACCCGACATCTCGGCGACGTCCTCGACGAGGCGGCGCAGGGCGATCAGGCGGCGTTCGGGCGGGGCCTCGCCGGCGCGGCCGTAGTCGAGCACGGCGCGCGAATAGCCGATGGCGCGGTCGAGGGTGGCGACGAGCTTGGGGACGAAGCGCTGGACGGCGCCGTCGGGGATGGCCGAGAGGCGATCGGTGACGAGCTGGGCGGAGGCCAGCATGTTGCGCAGGTCGTGATTGATCTTGGAGACGGCGAGGCCGAGGCCGGCGAGATGGCGGCGCTCGGTCAGCGCGGCGGCGAGGTCGGTCTGCAGGGCGGCGAGGCGGCGCTCGGTCTCGCCGATCTCGTCGCCGCGGTCGCTCGGGCGGATGATGCGGTCGGGGTTCTCGGGATCGTCGGCGAAGTCGGCCATGGCGCCGCCGAGGCGGGCGAGCGGCTCCAGAAACATGCGGCGCAGGGCGAAGAACACGGCGACGGTGACGAGGCCGAGCATGGCGATCGAGAGGGCGGCGAGGCCGCCGGCGAAGCGGACGAGGGCGACGCGGATCGGCTGCGACGACATGACGAGGTCGAGCACCTCGCCGGCTTCGTCGGCGGGGGCGAGGACGCGCAGGGTCTGCGGCGTGGCGTCGGCGAGCATGTCGAGGGCGGCGAGCGACCAACGCCAGGGGTCGGGATTGCCGAGATCGACGGTGCGGTCGATGCGGCCGGGCGGCTCCTCGGCGATGGCGACGAGGCGGCGCATGTCGCCGCGGCGCACCGAGATGACCGAGGCGTCCATCTCGGCGAGCAGGCGGTTCTGCAGGGCGCGGTCGACGTCGGGGGCGCCGGAGAGGGCGAGCGCGACGAGATCGGCGCGGTGCACCGCCTCGTGGATGCGGTTGATGCGGAAATGGGCGATCGAGGGGACGAAGACCAGGATCTCGACGACGATGCCGAACAGCGCGGTCAGCGCGACGAGCTTCCACGACAGCCGCACGCCGCGGCGGGGCGGCGGGGCAGGCGCGAGGGGCGCGTCGCGGTCGGTCATCGGATCTCCTCGCCGGCGAGGGGGCGGCGGGACGATGGTACCTCGCGGGCGGGCGAGTGCAACGGGCGGAAAACCGAGGGGGCGACCGGGCGCGGCGTTGACAGGGTCCCCCCGCGGCCCCTATAAGCCCCCTCGACCGGGACCCTCGTCCCTTCGGGCCGCGCAGTGGCGTGCGCCCACGACCCTTCGGGATCGGCGACGTCGATCGGAAACGATCGAAACCGCAGCACGGGTTGCGGGCGACGAGGATTTCCCACGCAGACCCGTCCGCCTTCCGGCGGGCACCAAAGAATGTCCGCCCTCCGGCGGGTATCGACAGAGCGCCCGTCACGAGCGGGCAGGACACACTCTCGACCAGGGGGCCGCTCGACGGAGCGGCGTTCGACCGATGAAGCGCACCTACCAGCCCTCCAAGATCGTGCGCAAGCGCCGCCACGGCTTCCGCGCCCGCATGGCCACCGTCGGTGGTCGTCTGGCGATCAACCGTCGGCGCGCCCGCGGCCGCAAGCGTCTCTCGGCCTGATCGGGTCGAGCCTGCCGTCGCCCGAGGGGCGTGCAGGGCGGGTCGACGTGCGACGCCGACGTGCGACGCCGACCGTGATCCGAGCGCCCGAGGACGTGCGATGCTGAGACTGAAGAAACGCGCCGAGTTCCTGGCCGTCGCCAAAGGGCAGCGGTCGGCTCGGCGCGGTTTCGTTCTGCAGAGCCTTCGGCGCGACGAGGGCGAGGCGGAGCCGCGCTGCGGCTTCACCGTGACCAAGAAAGTCGGCAACGCCGTGGTGCGCAACCGCGTCCGGCGGCGTCTCAAGGAGGCGATCCGCCTCGACGGCGATCGTCTGGCGCGGCCGGGCCACGACCATGTGGTGATCGGCCGACGCGAGGCGCTGAGCCTGCCGTTCGCGACGCTGCGCGCCGATCTCGCCGGCGCCTTCGGCCAGGCGCGCAAGGCGCTCGCCAAGGGCGATCGCAGCGCCGCGCCGGCGCCCGCCTCGACTTCTCCGACTTCGTCCGATCCGATCTCGTCCGCGCCGGTCCGCGCCGGCACCGAACCCACCGGAACCTCCCGATGACCGAGAACAAGAACTACCTCGTGGCGATCGTGCTCTCGATCGGCGTCCTTCTGGGGTGGCAGTATTTCGGCGCCGGCCCGCGCATCGAGGCGGAGCGGCAGCGCCGCGCCGTCGAACAGGCGCAGGTGCAGACGCCGCCGGCGGCGCCCGGTGCGACGACGGCGGCCGCTCCGGCCGGGGCGGCGAGCGGGGCGGCGGCGCCGACGACGGGGGCGGCCCCGAGCGGGGCGGTCGGTCCGGCGACGGTTCCGGGCAGCGGTGCGCTGGGCAACGGCGTGGTGGCGACGGCGATGACCCGCGAGCAGGCGCTGGCCCAGCATCCGCGTGTCGCCGTGGAAACGCCGACGCTGAAGGGGTCGATCGATCTGGTCGGCGGGCGCATCGACGACGTCGCCTTCACCCGCTATCGCGAGCAGGTCGATCCGAAGAGCCCTGCGATCGATCTCCTGTCGCCGACCGGCGCCAAGGACCCCTATTTCGCCGACTTCGGCTGGCTGCCGGATGCCGGGGCGCCGGTCAAGGTGCCGGGACCGGACACGGTGTGGACGCAGAAGGGGGCGGGGGCGCTGACGCCGACGAACCCGGTGACGCTCACCTGGGCCAACGGCGAGGGCATCGTCTTCGAGCGCACCATCGCGATCGACGAGCGCTACATGTTCACGATCACCGACACGGTGACGAGCACGAGCGACAAGGCGACGACGCTCTATCCCTATTCGGCGCTGTCGCGCTACGGCACGCCGGCGACGTCGGGCTACTACATCCTGCACGAAGGCGCGATCGGCGTGTTCGGCGACGAGGGCCTGAAGGAAGTCTCCTACAAGGACCTCAAGGAAAAGCAGAAGATCGAACCGACGCGGGTGGCCGGCGCGTGGATCGGCTTCGTCGACAAGTACTGGGCGGCGGCGCTGATCCCGGACAAGGCGGTCACGGTGCAGCCGCGCTTCGCGGCGAGCCCGGCGGTCGGCGGGCAACCCGAGATCTATCGCACCTTCATGCTGGCCGACGGCATCGCGCTCGGCGCCGGTGGCAAGATCTCCACCGCGACGCGCTTCTTCGCCGGCGCCAAGGAAGTGGCGACGCTCGACGGCTATGCCAAGAGCTTCGACATCGCCCGTTTCGACCTGCTCATCGACTGGGGTTGGTTCTACTTCCTGACCAAGCCGCTGTTCCATCTGATCAGCTGGCTGCATCAGGTGGTCGGCAACTTCGGCATCGCCATCCTGATCGTCACCGTGATCATCAAGGCGATCTTCTTCCCGCTTGCCAACAAGTCCTACGACTCGATGAGCAAGATGAAGAAGGTCCAGCCGGAGATGAAGGAGATTCAGGAGCGGTTCAAGGAAGACCGCGCCCAGCAGCAGCAGCACCTGATGGAGCTCTATCGCCGCGAGAAGATCAATCCGCTGGCCGGCTGTCTGCCGATCCTGATCCAGATCCCGGTGTTCTTCTCGCTCTACAAGGTGCTCTTCGTCACCATCGAGATGCGTCAGGCGCCGTTCTACG
>ERZ1645187.4037-NODE-4037-length-12039-cov-6.972547_pt1 | contig 12039 bp, 10 predicted proteins | sample MGYA00575352_ERZ1645187 | MGnify/ENA primary metagenome ERZ1645187 (study PRJEB40837, sample SAMN11349314) | freshwater sediment metagenome | isolation source: river sediment | host: Sediment | place: India: Wazaribad , New Delhi | collected 2017-02-21 ... | reverse complement strand
CATCATCCAGATCGTGAAGGCGAGGTTGAAGGCCGTGTAGAGCAGGATGATGCCGAGGTAGGAGCCTGAAAGTCCCACGACACGGAACATCAGGATGATCGGGATGATCACCACAATTGCCGGCAGCATGCGTGTCGTCAGGATGATGAAAAGATAGGTGTCGTTGCCTTTCAGCGGATAGCGGGAAAAGCCATATGACGCGAGCGTTCCAATCATCAGCGCCAGCAAGACCGACAATGAAGATATGAAGAAGGAATTGAAGAAGAATCGGTCAAATCCGGTCGGCTCAGGATTGCCGCCGGAAATCATGACCCGGTTGAAGACCTGACCGAAGTTTTCCAGTGTCGGAGTGAAAACAAATTGGTCCGGGATGAGCCCGAAGAGAGAGGTTGGAGACAGAGTCGGCGGCACCGAAAGTGCCCCACCCGACGGCTTGAAGGCCGTGAAAACAATCATCAACACGGGAAGGAAGTAGATGAATGAAACAATGGCAACGACAAGCGTGCGCCCCCATCCGGCTTCGCCGACACCGGAAGCCTTCTTGAAACCCATTCGTTCAGCAAGAGTGGCCATTGTCTATGCCCCCTGATTCCGGCGATTGGCCAGATAGAGATAAAGGTTGGTGAGCACGATCACCATGAAGAGAATGACATAGGAAAGGGCAGCGCCTTCACTCGTCTTGTTTTGCTCGTTGGCGATTTCGGCGATGAGATAGGCAATGGTCTTGGTGTCCTGGCCGCCGCGTATCAGGATGTAGACGAGATCGTAGAGCTTGAAGGCCTCAATGGTGCGGAACAGCAGGGCCAGCATCAGCAGTCCGCGGATATAGGGAAACGTGATGGTCCAGAACTGGCGCCACTTGGACACACGGTCGATGGCGGCGGCCTCATAGAGGTACTTTGGCACGGACACCAGCCCAGCGAGCACAAGCAACATGACAAAGGGTGACCACATCCAGGCGTCGGCAAAGACGATGCCGGTGACGGCACCTGCCTTGTTGTCCATCAGAATGAATTGCTGGCCGGTAATCTCGCCCATTGCATAAGAGAGGATGCCGAAGGTCGGATCGAAGTAGTAGGTGAAGAACACGCCGGAAGCCACCACCGACAGCATCATCGGCGTCAGCACGAGGATCAGCAGGTACTTGCGCAGCGGAAACTGCTTGGCGAAAAGCATGGCAAGCAGAAAGCCCGTGATCATTTGCGCCGCCACGGTGCAGACCACAAACATGCCGGTGTTGATCAGGGCATCCCAGTTGGCAGGGGCCGCGATGTCGTTGGTCAGTACCTTGATGTAATTGTTCAGACCCACGAAGCGGATGGATTGCTGGTTCGACTGGTAAGCGAAAAATGAAAGCCCCAGCGACCACAGCAACGGGAAGATGTTCATGACGAAAAGGACGGCGATCGCGGGGGCGACCAGAAGTCCTCCGTAATATCTCTTGCGATAGGCATTGACCACGAAGGCGGCGGCAACGAGTGCCACAGCCGCACCGACCACCCAAAACGTGGCATTCGCAGGCAGAGCCAGAACGGCGAGAATTGTTGCAGCGATGCCAACGAGGATGGCGAGCTTCCAGTTGTCCGCGGAAGGATCAAGAAGGGCAATGGCTGAGTGTGAGGTGCGTACCGCGGTCATGAATCGGGATCTGCCGTGCAGGATATGAAATGAGGAGAGATGCGCGGGAGTTCCCTCCCGCGCAACGCATGTTTCAGGTTACTCGATCAGGCCCGATTCCTTCAGCTTGTCCTGCTGGAACTTGGCGATGTTGTCGAGCGTGGTCTTGGCGTCCTGCTTGCCAGTGATGGCAAGATCGAACTGGTCCTGCTGCTGGGTGAGCAACTCGAAGAACTGCGGCACGTGCCACACGTCCTTCTGCCAATCCAGCTGCGGAGCCCATGCGCGGTTCCAAGGACGATAGGTCACGTACTTCGGATCCTCATACACGGCCTTCACCGCCGACTGGCCGCCACCGGCCGCGAACTGGTGCTGAATGTCGCTCGACAGCCACCACTTCACGAAGTCCACGGCTTCCTTGATCTGGGAATCCGTCGTCCAGGTGGTCAGCACGAACGGCTGACCGCCGATGTTGGACCAGCGGATCATCTTGCCGTCGGCGCCCATGGTACCAGGCATCTGACCGAAGACCAGCTTGTCCTTGACCTTGGAGTCCGGCGCGAGGGAGGCTTCGCCAAGGCCGATCCAGTCGATGTTCATGGCAACCTTGCCTTCGCGGAAGAGCTGGTCAGACACGAAGATGTCCATTGTGCCGGTCTTGGCAACTGGCGGCATGAACTGAATCATGTCGAGATACTTCTCGAGGGCCTTCACGGCCTCCGGAGAGTTCACGACACCTTCAGCCTGGCCTTTGGGGGCTTTGGTTTCATCCCAGGTGTCACCGCCCATCTGCCAGATGAAGCCGTTGATCTGCATGGACGAGAAGTCATAGCCCTTGCCGGCCTGATAGGAGATTCCATAAAAATCGTCCTCGGCAGGCTTTCCGGCCAGCATGTCGCCCTTCTTGCGCATGAAGAATTCGCCGACGTTGCGGAAGTCATCCCACGTCATCGCGTCGAGTTCTTCACCCGTGCACGGCAGCTTCTTGCTGTACTTGGCCTGGAAGTTCTTCTGCTCCTCTTCGTGGCAGAGGATGTCCTGGCGGCCATAGTTCACAAGCACGTCGGGGAACTGCGGGAAGCCGTAGTAGTTTTCCGTCTTGTGCGGATAGGTGGAGTAGGCGTTCAGCGGATTCGGATGGATCGTCTTGAAGGTCGCCATGAACTCCGGATCGGCCTCAAGAAGATCATTGATCTTCCGGAAGTAACCGCCCTCCACGAAGGCACCGAGCCACTGCGAATCCGAGACGATGAAGTTGTACTTCTGCTCGCCTGAAGTGAGTGAAGCATTCACGCGGGTGTAGAAGTCCGGCCAGGGAATGAAGTCGACTTCGAGCTTCACGGTGTTGCCGCTCTTCGGCTTGTACTGCTCGTCGAAGAACTTCTTCAGAATGCGCGTCGGGGGCCAATCCGGCACAGCCATTGTCAGGGTCACTTCTTCTGCGGAGGCCATGGAGGCCCCGCCAACCAACAGCGTTGCGGCAAAGCCTGCCGCCGTCGCGAAGGTCTTCATCTTCGTCATCACGGTCATCTTGAGGTTTCCTCCCTTTGTTACCGTATTTGCCTTCAGGCTCTTCACGTCAGGACAGCGCCTGACCGTTGGAAGCACGGAAGATGTGGAATTTCTGCGGATCGAGATAGATGTACGCGGCCTGGCCAGGTTGCAGCGAAGCAGCTGCGGATTCGGGGAGAACCATGCGGAGCGTCTCACCCCCGGCCTCAACGGACACGACTGTCACGTCGCCCAGTGGTTCGAGCATGGCGATGCTTGCGGCAACACCCTTCTCGCCCTTGGCGGCGAAGCGGATGTCGCTGGGGCGAACGCCGAGAAGTGTTTCTTCCCCGGCCACCACACCAGCCATCTTCCGCGCAAGCGGCAAGAGGCCGATGCCCGATTCGACGGCCTTGCTGTCCCTGGTTGTCTTGCCCCGGATCATGTTCATGTGTGGCGAACCGATCTTTCCGGCGACATAGGTGTCCCTGGGCTTCTCATAAAGTTCGTCCGGCGTGCCCACCTGGACAACGCCGCCGTCACGCATGACGGCAATTTCCTCGCCCATGGACAATGCTTCCAACTCATCCGGCGTGGCATAAACGATCGTCAGGCCGAATTGCCGATGCAGCCGCTTCAACTCGGCGCGCATGTCGTGGCGCAGCTTGGCATCGAGATTGGTCAGCGGCTCGTCCAGGAGCAGAATCTTGGGACGGCGGATCAATGAGCGGCCAAGAGCCACGCGCTGCTGCTCGCCGCCCGAGAGAGTGTTGGGCTTGCGGTCGATCTTCTTGTCGAGTTTCAACATGGCCGCGGTTTCGCGGACACGGCGGTCTATCTCTTCGCGCGAGACCTTTTCCTCAACGAGCGGATAGGCGAAATTGTCGTAGACCGTCAGATGCGGGTAAAGTGCAAATGACTGAAACACCATCGAGACGCCGCGACCGGCAATCTCGGCATCGGTCTTGTCACGCCCGAAGATGTGCACACTGCCCTTCTCAGGCCGAACGAGGCCGGCAATTGTCCGCAGAGCCGTAGTTTTTCCGACGGAGCTTGGCCCAAAGAGGACAAAGAATTTCCCTTCCGTGACATCGAAAGACAAATCCTCCAGAGCACGCACGCGACCGTAACTCTTGCTTACGCCTGTCAGTGAAAGTGCAATGTTAGCGCTGGGTGGCATGGTCCGTCCTTGTCAGAAGCCCAAGCCTAGCGCAGGTGCGGCGGGTTGCAAGTGCCTGATGTAAATCCCTCTCCATGCCGTCAGCCCTTGGCGCTTTCCCACTGTCCGGATGCAGCCGACCTGAGCACGGCATCAGTCACAAGGTCTGTTGCCATTGCCTCGCGGAACGTCGGCGCAGCGGCTTGGCCCTTGTCCAGAGCCTCAATAAAGTCCGCGACCTGATGGGTAAAGGAATGCTCGTAACCAATCTGCAATCCGGGCACCCACCACTTGGCCATGTAGGGATGATCTCCGTCCGTGATGTGGATGGAGCGCCAGCCACGCGTCCGGCTCTCGTCGCGATGATCAAAATACTGCAGGCGATGCAGGTCATGAAGATCCCAGAAGATCGAGGCCTTCTCGCCGTTGATCTCCAGCGTATAGAGGGCCTTGTGGCCGCGCGCATAACGCGTCGCCTCGAAATTCGCCAGCGAGCCGTTGTCAAAACGGGCGAGGAACAGGCTGGCATCATCGATCCCGACTGGTTCCTTCTTGCCCGTCAGGTTGTGCTGCCGCTCCTTGATGAAAGTTTCGGTCAGTCCAACGACCTTGTCGATGCCCCCGTTTAACCACATTGCCGTGTCGATGCAGTGCGCCAACAGATCGCCCGTGACGCCTGATCCGGCCACATTCACATCCAGACGCCACAGACCCTGCCCGCCCTGCGGGAGATCGGCCGAGATGGTCCAGTCCTGCAGGAACTTGGCACGGTAGTGGAATATCTTGCCGAGACGGCCCTCGTCGATCATCTGCTTGGCGAGCGTGACAGCAGGAACACGGCGGTAGTTGTACCACACCATGTTCGGCACCTTGGCGCTCTCGATGGCATCCACCATCTTTTTCGATTCAGCAGCATTGCGGCCCAGCGGCTTTTCACACATGACCATCTTTCCCGCCGCTGCAGCGGCAAGGGCGATTTCCAGATGCATGTCGTTGTGTGCGGCAATATCGATCAGATCGATGTCCTTGCGCGCGATCAGCTTGCGCCAATCCGTTTCAGTTGATTCATAACCCCACTGGTCAGCGAAACCCTTGAGCTTCTCGGCATCGCGGGCACATGCGGCCTTGAGCACGGGCTGGTATGGCAGATCAAAGAAGTGGCTGACCTGGGAGAACGCGTTGGAGTGGGCCCTGCCCATGAAGCCGTAGCCCACCATTCCAACATTGAGTTTCTTCTTGGCCATCTCAGGCACTCCAGCCGTGCTTGTCGCGCACCTTGATCATGGTGGCGAGAATGTCATTCCATGTCTGCTGCTTCATCATCACTTCATTGGGGAACATGCAGCCATCCCAGCAGATGTGGCGGAAGGCCTTCATCAGCTCGCCGTCGCGGTCGCGCAGCCAATAACCGGCGTGCTTGACGATGTCGAGTTTGCCGTTCCTGTCCGTCACCATGCAGTGGCGACCGGTCTTGTCATGGTAACCAAGCCCTTTGACCGTGCCGTCATTTTGGGCAACGTGGAAGTCTATGGTCCAAGGACGCAGTGCGTCCGTCATCTTCTTCAGCGCTTCATCAAGCGTCGGTTTACTTTTCCAGTCGAATTTCGCGGGCAAGAGGCGCGACTTCGGCGCGTTGTAGCCCATGGTGTAGAGTAGGGTATGTGCCATGTCGGCCTGGAAGCCGATGGTCTGCGGCCTGTTGGTTTCCTCCAGCGTGTTGATCATGTCTTTCCATGAATGCATCCCGCCCCAGCAGATTTCACCCTCTGCGGCAAGGCGCTCGCCATAGTCGGACGCAACTGAACAGGCTTCGCGGAAGGTCTTGGCAATCTTCTTGGTGTTGCCCACTGGATCCTTGGCCCAATCAGCCGGACTGGAGGCCGAATCGATACGGATGACACCGTAGTGACGAACGCCCAGGTCCCTCAATCTCTTGCCCAGATTGCAGGACTTGCGCACGTTCTCGACAAATTTCTTGCGGTCCGCCGTTGATCCCATGGCAGACCCGCCACCCACCGGTGGCCACACGGGTGCGACGATCGATCCGATCACCAGTTTGCGCTTCGCAACCTTGTCGGCCAAGCGTTTGATCTCGTCATCATCGCAGTCAATGTTCGTATGTGGTCCAACGTGGAAGATATCGACTCCGTCGAACTTCACACCGTTGACCTCTGCCTTGGCGGTGAGGTCAAGAAGTGTGTCCAGTTCGATGCCGGGCTCCGAATCAGGCCCCTTGCCGACGAGTCCCGGCCACATGGCATTGTGCAGCTTCGGGAAATTGTTTGCCGCCATGGCAGCCTCCCAGATTTTTTCTTGTGCGTTGAGGACAAACTTTGCAGGTTTTGATCTTGCTGTCCAGAACTGTTATATTAGTATGCCAGCCATGCCGTACGAGCTGGATGCAAGCCGACTTGACCGCAAACGCCCCCTGCGTGACCAGATTTATGATCTGGTTCGCCACCTCATCCTGACAGGGCGGGTCGCACCGGGTGACGTGCTCGATGAGAAATACATCGCCTCGAAACTCAACGTCTCCCGCACCCCGGTGCGCGAGGCGGTGAAGAAACTTAGTGATGAACACCTTGTCGATGTGGTGGCGCAATCGGGAACGCGCGCCTCGCATATTGACCGCGAAGAAGTCGAGCAGGCTTATCTTATCCGGCGGGCACTGGAGATGGAGAGCGCGGCGCAAGCGGCAAACAGGATGAACGACGGCCATGCGGAGGCGCTCAACGACCTGCTGCACCAGCATGCACGGGCCATCGAGCGGAGCCGCGTCGCCGAAGCCATCGCAATCGACGACAGGTTCCACCGCTACATCGCCGACATCAGCCATCTCGACAGGTTGTGGCGTGCCATTGATATTTCAAAAGCACAACTTGACCGCTGCCGTCATGTGATGTTGCCGCGGCAGGGTCAGGGCGAGGCGACACTGGAGCAGCACCGCAACATCATCCGCGCGCTCAACAGCAAGGACGGCGAACGGGCGCGACGGGCCATGGGTGAACACCTCGAGTCAGCCTTCGCGAGCACCTTGAAGGCAATTGAATCTGGTGACATCGAAAGTCGCTGAGGCCCCTTTTTCAGAGCACCAGTATCGCCCGGAAGTCATTCACGTTGGTGAGCGTCGGCCCGGTCACGACCTGATCGCCCAGCTTTGCAAAGAATGTGTGGGCGTCGTTGCGCTTTAACATGTCCCACGGGTCAAGTCCGATGGCACGAGCCCGTTCAAGGGTGCCGGGCGCAATCACCGCTCCCGCAACTTCGCGGGCACCGTCAATGCCATCAGTGTCAGCTGCGATGGCATGGATGCCCGGGCTCCCTGCCAGCTTGATGGCCAGCGCCAACAGGAATTCCACGTTGCGCCCGCCAGAGCCATCACCCCGTACCGTCACAGTCGTCTCACCACCCGAAATGAGGACACAGGGCGGCGTTGTGGGCTGTCCAAACAGCCGTGCCTGCCGGGCCATTCCGGCCATCAGAAAGCCGGCTTCGCGGGCTTCGCCCTCCAATGCGTCACCCAGAATGAGCGGCGCAATCCCTTGCGCCCGTGCCACTGCGGCCGCAGCCTCCAGCGAGGTCTGGGGAGAGGCGATCAGTGTGGCACGGGATCTTGCCAGGCGTGGATCGCCCGGCTTTGGTGTCTCGTCCACTGCGGCTTCGAGATGGCGGCGAACTGATGAGGGAACATCCACATTGTATTTGGCAAGAATGGCGCGTGCTTCGGCAAACGTCGATGCGTCGGGCACAGTCGGCCCTGATGCCACTGCCGACATGTCATCGCCCGGCACATCTGAAATCACCATCGTTTCAACGCGTGCCGGATAGGCGGCAGCGGCGAGACGACCGCCCTTGATGCGGGAAAGGTGCTTGCGCACACAGTTCATTTCCTGGATCGGCGCACCAGACTTGAGCAGCGCCCTGTTGACCGCGCGCTTGTCCTCTGGACTCACACCATCGGCCGCGAGACTGAGAAGGGCGGAACCTCCACCCGACATCAGGGCAACAACGAGATCGTCCGGGCCAAGCCCGTCCATCATTGCCAGCATGTCGGCGGCGGCGCGTTCGCCCGCGGCGTCGGGCACCGGATGGGAGGCCTCAACCGCGCGAATGCGCCGGGTCGGCACGGCATGGCCATAACGCGTGACGATCAGACCTTCGAGTGGTCCGTCCCAATGATCCTCAAACACCCTCGCCATGGCAGCAGAAGCCTTGCCCGCACCCACCACGATGGTGCGTCCCTTGGGCGCTTCCGGCATATGCCGGGGTACGGACTTGTCTGGCAATGCGGCGTCGACCGCCGCTGCAAAAAGCTGTCGGAGCAGGGCCTCAGGTTCCGGACTCATCCCCCCACCCACGTTCTTAACCACGCGAGGCTCTTGCCTGTCGATGTCCGGGGAACATATTCGCAGCCAACCCAGCCGCCATAGCCGATTGCATCAAGGTGGCGGAACAGGTTCGGAAAGTTGATCTCTCCTGTCCCCGGCTCATGGCGGCCCGGCACGTCGGCAATCTGGATGTGGCCGATTCGGGGCAGCAGACGCCGTACTGTATTGAACAGCTCACCTTCCATCCGCTGCATGTGATAGACGTCATATTGGAATTTCACATCCAGCGGCTGGAGTTCATCCATGAGCACTTCCGCATCAGCACTGCGGTTGAGAAAGAAGCGGGGCATGTCAAAACTATTGATCGCTTCGATGACAAGCTGGATGCCGTTTTTCGCCATGATGCTTGCAGCAACCGACAAATTTGTCTTCAGCGCCATCCTGCCCTCTGCCTCGGAAGTCTTAATAGGCAGAAGACCGGCGAGACAATTGATGGTACGGCAATCCAGCATGGCTGCATAACGCAAGGCCTCGGACACGCCCGCAGCAAACTCTTTCTCGCGCCGGGGGTGGCAGGCAAGGCCGCGCTCGCCCGCAGCAAAATCTCCTGGCGGCAGATTGAACAAGACAACCATGAGGCCGGCGTCTTTCACCCTTGCCGCGATCTCCTGGGGTGTGAAATCATATGGAAACTGGAATTCAACAGCCTCAAATCCCGCCTCACGGGCCGCGGCAAACCTGTCCAGGAACGGAAGTTCGGTGAACAGGGTCGAGACATTGGCGGAAAAACGCGGCATGGATGCCTTATTGCGCGGCCTCTGGCCCATGGCAACAGCGGCCTGCAACGTAGGTCGCGCTGACCGCCCTGTCATCGCCCAGGATCATGAGGGCGAACAACACGTCTTCCAACGATTGAGACAGTGCATGTCGTGCTGCAAGAACGGGCGTGGCCTCGGGGTCGAGTATGACAAGATCGGCAAACTTGCCCGTGCTGATCGAGCCGGTTTCGGTTTCAATCCGCAATCTGGAGGCATTGCCAATGGTGGACATGGCGAACAGCTCGGCCGCTTTCGGCTTGTAGCCACCCAGCATCTGGACCTTGTATGCTTCGCCCATCGTCTGCAACATTGAATAGCTGGTTCCACCACCCACATCCGTTGCCAGCCCCAGGGAAACCGGACGTGCCGTCTCCCGCAGGAATGTCATTGACATCAGTCCCGAGCCCAGAAACGTGTTGGAGGTCGGACAGTGAATGACACTTGAGCCCGATTCCGCGAAACGCCTGGCCTCGCGTTCACTCAGGTGTATGCCGTGGGCGAAGATGCTGCGGGGACCGAGAAGGCCGAAACGATCATAGACATCCGTGTAGTCTTTCTCGGCCGGGAAAAGTTCCTTCACCAGCGCAATCTCACCGGGACTTTCAGAGATGTGGGTCTGCATCAGCGCGCCCGGCAGTCCTGCGAGCAGTTCACCGCTGAGCTTCAACTGCTCTTCGCTGGAGGTGATGGCGAAGCGGGGTGTCACGGCATAGCGCAGGCGGCTCTTGCCGTGCCATGTCCGGTACAATTTTTCGGTCTCGCGCGCACCTGTCTCGGGTGTATCCTGAACTGCCGGACTGGCATTGCGGTCCATCATGGTCTTGCCCGTGACAAGCGCCATGTTGGCCTCATGCCCCGCTGCAAAGAGCGCATCCGCACAGCTCTTGTGCACGGAACAGAACGCCAATGCAGCTGTTGTGCCATGGGTGAAAAGGCGCTTCAGGAATAGCTTGGCGGCAGCGGTGGCATAGTCGGCGTCAGCATATCGGGCTTCTTCGGGAAAGGTGAAGCGTCGCAGCCAGTCGAGCAGGTCTTTGCCCGGTGCCGCGAGCATGCGGTATTGCGGAAAGTGGATGTGTGCATCAATGAAGCCCGGCAGAATCAGCTTCTTGCCAAAATCATTGCGGGGCGCTGCCCGCCATTCTTGCGGCAATCGCGCTTGCGAGCCGACCCAGGCGACGTGGCCGCTGTCCGAAATCGCGACCGCGCCCTGCTCCAAGTCGAGAGCCACATCCAGTGAACCCGAGAAGGACACGACATGTCCCGTGACAACGCGCGTCATGCCGGAGCCACGCGATCTTCGAGGCGAAACCGGAAGATGCGCATGACCTGGGTCAGCGCCATGGCGAATTCGGCTTCCTCGCTGTTGCCAATGCGGGCCTCAAAGCTCTCGAGAATCTGATCTTTTGTTGCTCCCTTGACAGCGAAGATGAAGGGAAATCCAAAGCGCTCCTTGTATCGTTCGTTGAGCGCCGAGAACCGCGCGTATTCCCCTGCTGTCAGTGCTCCCAGCCCTGCGCCTTGTTGTTCCCGCGAGGAGTCATCCGTGAGTCTGGCTTTTGTGGCGAGGTCAGGATGGGCCCTGATCAGGTCAAGCTGGCGTGCCGCTTCGGCCTTGCGCAGGATCGTCTCGAAGGCAGAGATCATGGCCTCCCTGTCTGCGAATGGGCGGAGTAAGGCTGCGCCTTCCGCCACCCAGGGCGAATGCTCCGCGATGTCGCCAAAGGCCGCGACGAAGGCTTCAGGCATCATGCTGTTCACGTCCGCGAGTGCCATCATTGCCGTGCCAGCCACGCACCCAACTTGGTGCGTTCCTCGTCGGTCATCTCCGTCTTGTTGCCCAGCGGCATGGCATTGTTGTTGATCGCCTGCACCACGATCTGGACCTTGTGGCGGCGCAGCGCGTCGAGGGAATCGAGGATGACCCCCTTGGGAGGCTCGATGAACGTGTCATCGGCGGGTTTTGCGGTATGGCACGAAACACATCGTGACTGCGCGATTGCGAGTGCTTCCGCATCTGTCACTTCACCTGTGTAAGCGCCTCTGCCGGAGGGTGCGGTCAAGAACATGGCAAGACCCAGAACACCACCGATCAATGGCAGCAGCCATGCAATCTCGCGCTGTTCATCTCCCACCTCGGTGCGCACAAGATAGTGGCGCATCGATGCACCGCCCAGCACAATCAGGAGGATCAGCATCCAGCTCTGCGGGTGACCGGTGAGGAAGGCGTAGTGGTTGGATACCATCATCAGCAGCACCGGGAGCGTCAGGTAGGTGTTGTGCAGACTACGCTGCTTGCCCATGGCTCCGAAAATTGGATCGGGCCTTTCGCCCTTCATGAGACTTGCGACGATCTTGCGCTGGTTGGGGATGATGACCATGAAAACATTGGCCGCCATCATGGTGCCGATGAAAACGCCCACATGAATAAAGGCACCACGGCCAGAATACACATGGGTGAAGCTATAGGCTGCGATGCCAATCAGCATAATCACGCAGGCGATGAGCAGCGTTGGATGGGATATTGCAAGGCGGCGGCAAAGCTGGTCATAGACAATCCAACCTCCGGCGATTGAAAGCACGGAGATCAATACCGCCTGCACGTCGGTGAGCGAGAAGGTACGCA
>ERZ1645187.4036-NODE-4036-length-12041-cov-6.889204_pt1 | contig 12041 bp, 12 predicted proteins | sample MGYA00575352_ERZ1645187 | MGnify/ENA primary metagenome ERZ1645187 (study PRJEB40837, sample SAMN11349314) | freshwater sediment metagenome | isolation source: river sediment | host: Sediment | place: India: Wazaribad , New Delhi | collected 2017-02-21 ... | reverse complement strand
CCCCGGGGGTGAAACTCGCCCTCTCCATCGGCCCGTAGAGCTGGATCTTGCGGTAATGGCCGCGCAGCGCGCCGCCCGCGTCGATCGTGGTGGCGGCGTTGTAGACGGTGCCGTCCGCCGCCTCGGCCCAACCGATGGTCAGCCCGCAGCCGGTCTCCCGCGCGAGCGCGCAAAGCGCGGTCATCCAGGCGCCGCCCTGCGGCTGGGCGAGGGCCGCGTGATGCTCGGGGTGGTTGTAGCCCGGCAGGAAGAGCTCGGGAAAGAGCGTCATCCTGGCCCCCGCCGCCGCCGCCGCCGTCAGAACCTCCCGGATCTTGGCAAAAGCCTCCCCGGTGGCCCCGTCGATGACGGGGCCCTGATAGAGTGCGAGTTTCATGGGGATGACCGGTTACTTTTTCAGATTGGTCCAGATCGCGTCATACATCTTCTGCACCTCCTGCGGGCAGGCCTCGACGAAGACCGCATTGCCCCCCGCCGGCGGGTTCGACTCGGGCGAATTCGCGACCTCGGGCGCCAGGAACGGCGCAACCCCCGAAACCCCGGCCGAATATTGCGCGTAATTGGTCAGCGCCGCGGCGTTTTCCGGCTCGAGCATGAAGTTCATGAACTTCAGCGCGTTCTCGCGGTTGGGCGCGTCCTTCAGCAGGGCCACGTTATCCATCCAGACGATATAGCCCTGTTTCGGGAAGGCATATTCGATCGGCGCGCCCTCGACGCGGGCCTTGGCCGAGAAGCCCGACCAGATCATGCCCACCGAGGCCTCGCCCGAGACCAGCACCTCCTTGGCGGTATCGGAGCCGAACGAGCCCCAATCCTTCTTGGCGTCGAGCACGAGATCGTTGAGCGCCTTGAGCTGGGCGCGGTCGGTGGTGCATTGCGGGATGCCCAGGTGCAGCGAGGCGAAGGTCAGCAGCTCGCCCGCGGTGTCGAGCACGTTGATCTTGTCCTTCACCTCTTCGGGCGGGTTGAAGATCATGTCGGTGGTGTTGATATCGCCCTTGTAGACGTTGCGGTTCACCGCAAACGAGGTCGAGCCCCATTGATAGGGGATCGTCGACTGGCGGCCCGGATCGAAGGGCACATCGACCCATTCGGGCGAGATATTGGCGAAATTCGGGATCTCGTCGGGGGTGAAGGTGTCGAGCATGCCCTCGTCGGCGAGGATCTTGACCATGTAATCGCCCGGCACCGCGAGGTCATAGGAGCCGAGCTTGCCCGCCTTCAGCGCGGCCAAAAGCGCCTCGTTGCTGTCGTAGGTATCCATGGTGACCTTGACGTCATATTCCTTGGAGAACTTGTCGACGAGCTCCTGGGGCAGGTATTCGAACCAGTTATAGAGCAGCAGGCTGCCCTCGGCCTGGGCGGCGGAGGCGAGCGCGAGAAGGCTGATCGCGGAGGAAGCGAGGAGGGATTTCATCAGGTTGGCTCCACTGTTGGGTTGGTTTGGTTGGTCTTGTCATGAGGTGGTCAGGCGCGTTCGGCGCGGCCCTGCCCGGCTCGGCCGATCAGCCAGGAAAGCGTGACGAAAAGCGCCGAGATCGCCAGCATCAGCGTCGAGATCGCCATGATATTGGGTTTGATCCCCTGTTTGACGGCGCCGAAGATCGCGGTGGGCAGGGTCTCGACGCCCGCGCCCTTGACGAAATTGGTGATCAGGAAGTCATCGAGCGAGATGATGAAGGCGAGCAGGAACCCCGAGAGGATCCCCGGCGCAAGGAGCGGCATCAGCACCAGTTTGAAGGCCTCGCGGGGCGAGGCGTAGAGATCCATCGCCGCCTGTTCATAGGTGTCGGGCAGGCTTTGCAGCCGCGCCGCGATCGGCAGATAGGCGAAGGGGATGCAGAAGGTGATGTGGGCGAGCAGGATCGTGCCGAGCCCGCCCTTGAAGCCGAGCGTGGTGAAGAAGATCAGGCTCGCGACCGCGGTCACCACCTCGGGCACCATGAGCGGCAGGTTGATCAGCGCAAACGAGAGGGTCTTGGCGCGGAACCGCCCGGCGCGGTGCATGGCGACGGCGGCCGCGGTGGCGATCATGGTCGCGGTGATCGAGGCGGCGACCGCGATCAGGAGCGAATTCACCGTCGCGGCGCGGAACTTGCCCGCCTCGGGCCCGGTGAAGACATCGAGATACCATTTGAGCGACCAGCCGCCCCAGTTGGTGATCGAAGCCGAGGCGTTGAAGCTGTAGACCGCGACGACGATCAGCGGCGTGTAAAGCACCACGAGGCAGAGCAGCGTGATCGCGCGAAAGCCGGTGAAATGGCGCAGGTCGATCTTGCGAGCCATCATTTGCCCCCCTTGGCCTGAGCCCGCGCATAGACGAGCAAAACCCCCATCACGATCGTCATCAAGACCATCGAGACCGCCGCGCCGAAGGGCCAGTTGCCGGCCGCGCCCTTGAACTGCTCCTCGATCAGCGAGCCGATCATGAAGGCCTTGGCCCCGCCCAGGAGATCGGGCGCAAGGAAGGCGCCGAGCGAGGGCACGAAGACCAGGATGCAGCCCGCCACGATCCCCGGTTTGACCACCGGCAGGATGATCAGCGCGAGCGTCTCCCAGGCGCCGGCGTAAAGATCGGCCGCAGCCTCGGAGAGCGCGAAATCATAGCGCTCCACCGCCGCATAGATCGGCAGGACCATGAACGGCAGGTAGCTGTAGAAGAGCCCGAGTTGCACCGCGAGGTTGGTGTTGACGATGCCGAGCGCGCCATCGAGGAGGCCCAGCGCGTTCAGAAGCTCGTTCAGCGGGCCGCCGTCGCGGATCAGGAATTTCATCGAGACGGTGCGGATCAGGAGGTTCACCCAATAGGGCACGGTGACGAGGAAGAGCCAGATCGCCCGGCTTTTCGGCGCGCGCGTGGCGATGAACCAGGCGGTCGGGAAGCCCACGATCAGGCACAGAAGCGTGGCCAGCCCCGCCTGCCAGATCGAGCGCCAGAAGATCGTGAGATAGGTCCATTCGATCACCGGCGGCTCATCGCCGAAAAGCCCGCGGTTGAGGAAGAAATGATCATAGGCCGCGAGCGTCGGGCGCCAGATCACCCCGCCGCGGAACTCCTGCGTGAGGAAGGAATAGACCGCCATCAGCAGCACCGGCACCAGCATGAAGAGGCCGATCATCAGCCAGCCGGGCAGCATCAGCCGCGCCGCCGCGCCGCGGTAGATCGCCGAGCCCGAGCCGCCGCCCGTGGGAACCCCGCCCGCCATCAGTCGACGAGCAGGCGCGCCGCACCCGCCTCCGGTTTGAGCCCGACCTCGGCGCCCACCTCGGGCAGGCCGGAGGCCGCGTTTTGCACCCGCACCACCACCTCTTCGCCATCGACAAGCCGCGTGCGCAGCTGGATATCGGTGCCGAGATAGACATGATCGAGCACAGTGGCCCGCATCAGCCCCGCGCCCGGCGCGCAGAGGTCGATCCGCTCGGGGCGCAGGCTCAGATGCCCCCGCCCGAGCCCCGGCGCATGGCCCGCGCAGACAAGCCGCGCCCCGCCCGGCAAGATCACCTCGGCGGTGCCGTCCCCCTGCCCCGCGATCTCGACTCGATCAGGTTGGTCTCGCCGATGAAATCGGCCACGAAGCGGTTGACCGGCGCCTCATAGATCTCGCGCGGGGTGCCGACCTGCTGGACGCGGCCGGCCGACATCACCGCGATCCGGTCGGACATGGTCAGCGCCTCCTCCTGGTCATGGGTGACGAAGATGAAGGCGATGCCGGTCTCGCGTTGCAGCGCCTTGAGCTCGGAGCGCACCGCCTGGCGCAGCTTCAGATCGAGCGCCGAGAGCGGCTCGTCGAGGAGCAGCACCTTGGGCCGCGGCGCAAGCGCGCGGGCGAGCGCCACGCGCTGTTGCTGGCCGCCCGAAAGCTGCGCGGGGCGGCGCTCGGCGAACTCGGAAAGCTGCACCAGATCAAGCACTTGCCGCGCGCGGTCGCGGGCGTCCTCGACCGTCCAGCCGAGCCGGCGGGTGCCGAAGACGACATTCTCGAGCACCGTCATATGGGGGAACAGCGCATATTGCTGGAACACCGTGTTGATCGGGCGCTTGTAGGGCGGCAGCGGCGCGATATCCTCGCCATGGAGCAAGATCGCCCCCTCGGTGACATCCTCGAACCCCGTGATCGCGCGCAAAAGCGTGGTCTTGCCGCAGCCCGAGGGGCCGAGCAGCGTGAAGAATTCCTGCGCGCGGATCTCGAGCGAGACGCCATGCAGCCGGTCACCGTGCCGTATGTCTTGACGACCTTGTCGACATGGATCGCGATATCCTGTGCGGGCATGTTTTTCCCTTTATTGATACCCCCCTGCGGGCCTGGAAAGCGTAAGGGAGAGGTTTTGCGGGGGTATATACCCCCAAGGTGGTATGATGCGGCCCTTGCCGAATTCGACCGAAGCGAGCCTCGGGCGCGCGATCGAGGCGCTCGGCGGCGAGCGCTTCGAAGTCACGCTATATCAATGGCTTGCGCGGTGTTATGAAATCGACAACACGACCATGTTGGCCTATTTTCAGAACCGCGCGCCCGAAGTTCTGTTCACCCAGTCGATGCAGCCGCGCGTGCATGATCAAATTTTCAGCACTTATCTCGCGGGCGCCTATCTGGTGGACCCTTTCTATACGCTCCACCTCGAGCGCGCGCCCGCCGGCCTCTACCGGATGCAAGACATCGCCCCCGACCATTTCCAGCGCAACGAATATTACGCCACCTATTACCGCGCGACGACGCTGGTCGACGAGATCGCCTATGTCGCCTACTCCGCCGAGGGGGTGTCGGTGCATATCGGCCTCGGCCGCGACGCGGCCTCGGGGCGGCGGTTCAGCCCGCGCGACATCGCCGAGGCCGAGCGGATCACGCCGATCGTCTGCGGGCTGATCGCGCAAAACTGGGCGAGCCTGAAATCGGGGGGCGATTTCAACGACGAGGCGCTTCTCGATGTGCTGATCGCCGAGTTGCGCGCGGTGCATGATATCGCGCTCAGCCCCCGTCAGGCGCAGCTCGCGCTGATGATCCTGCGCGGCCACAGCTCGGTCTCGATCGCGCTGCGCCTCGAGATCTCGGCGCAGACGGTGAAGGTGTTTCGCAAACAGCTCTACCGCAAATGCGCGATCAGCTCGCAAGCCGAGCTCTTCTCGCTGGTGATGCCGCTTTTGTCGCAAAAACTGGCCTGAGGCGGCGGCGCGGCGCTCGCGACACGGCGATTTAAGTCTACCGGCGGCATTTTCTGCGCCTTTGCCCGTATTTTTACGGTTTCTTTCGCTTTTGCGGCGAGGGTTGCCCGAAACCTATAGGAGCCTCGGCATGAAATCGCTCTTCGCCACCGTCTCGGGAAAACTGGTGCTCGCCACCGGCCTCGCCATCGCGTTGATCGTCACGCTGATCACTGCGGTCGGCGGCTGGATGACCTTTCATCGGGTCGAGGCGCAGGTGACCGACCTCGCCCGTGACAAATCCGAATGGGCCGCGAGCGAGGTGTCTCGCGAGATCACCGTGGCGACCTCGGCCGCGACCGGGCTTGCCGGGGCGCTCGGCGGTTACCTGGGCACCGGCGCGGCCACGAGCGAGCAGCTGATCGCGCTGCTCGAGGCGGTTCCGGGCGAATATGATACGCTCTTCTCCTCCTGGATGTCGGGCCTCACCGACGGCACGACCGACCGATTCGTGACCGGCGCGAGCGGGCGCAACGAGGCGGGCGTGTTCACCCCGTTCTGGACGAAATCCGACACCGGCGGGCTGAATTTCTCGACCTTCGCGATCGACGAGAGCGCGAGCTGGTATACCTCGCCGCTCGCCACGGGAAAGATCCTGATCACCGAACCCTATATCACCGACGAGGGATTCGTGATGACCTCGGCAGCGGCGCCGGTGCGGGTGAAGGGCGAAATCGTCGCGATCGCGGGCGTCGACATCACGCTGAAAGAACTCTCCAGCCTGCTGGCCGCGATGGAAACTTTCGAAGGCGGGCGAATGACGCTGGTCGACAGCAATGGCAAATGGGTCGCCCACCCCGATGCCGCGCGGCTGACCAAACCCTATGAAGACGAGGGCAAGGAGCTGCTCGCTCAGGCCCTCGCCGATGGCAAGCCGCGCGAGTTGCGGAGCCTCGATGGCAGCTATCGCCGCTTCATCTACCCGTTCACGACGACCGGGATGAACACCACCTGGGCGACGATTCTCGACGTGCCGGAAACGGTCTTCACCGCGCCGGTGCGCCATGAGGTGCTCGGCGCGATCGCGGGGGGCGCTGCGATCTTGCTGATGGCGCTGCTTACCATCGGCTTCTCCGCACGCAAGATGGTGCGCCGCCCGCTCGCGCAGATGCTGGCCTCCGTCGATGGCCTCGCGCAAGGCCATTATGACACCGAAGTGCCCGGCGCCGACCGCCACGACGAGATCGGCACGATGGCGGGCGCGGTCGAAACCCTGCGCCGCGGTCTGATCGAGAAGCGCAGTCTCGAAGGCGAGCAGGCCCGCCTGCGCGCCGAGGCCGAGCGTCAGCGCGAAGAACGCCTCGAGGAGCAACGCCGCCTCGCCGAGGAACGCGAGGCCCTGCGCCGCGCCGAAGAGGAGCGGGAACGCCAAGCCGCCGAGGCCGCCGAGGCCGCCCGCGCGCGCGAAGAGGCCCAGCGCGCCGCGCGCGCGCGCGAACAGGGCGCGGTCGTCGACAGCCTCGCCTCCTCGCTACGCGCCCTCGCCGGCGGCAATCTCGATGTCGCGATCTCCGAGCAATTCTCGAGCGATTACGAACAGTTGCGCCTCGATTTCAATGAAACCGTGGCGCGGCTGAGCGATCTTCTCTCCGCGATCGATGGCGCCACGCGCAACATCGTCGGCGGGGTCCACGAGATCACCAACGCGACCGGAGACATGTCGCGCCAGACCGAAACCTCGGCCGCGACGCTCGAGGAAACCGCCGCGGCGCTCAATGAGCTCACCAATGCCGTGCAATCGGCCGCCTCGAGCGCGCGCGACGCCGATGCGCTGGTGCGCCGCGCGACCGACGAGGCCCGCGACACCACCCGCGTCGTTGAAGAAGCGGTGACCGCAATGGGCACGATCCAGGGCTCCTCGGCGCAGATCTCGAAGATCATCAACGTGATCGACGACATCGCCTTCCAGACCAACCTGCTCGCGCTGAACGCAGGCGTCGAAGCGGCGCGCGCGGGCGAGGCCGGCCGCGGGTTTGCGGTCGTCGCCTCGGAGGTGCGCGCCCTTGCCCAGCGCGCCTCGGAAGCCGCCCGCGACATCAACTCGCTGATCTCGGAAAGCGGGGTGCAGGTCGATACCGGCGTGGCGCTCGTCGGCCGGGCCGGCGAAGCGCTGCATTCGATCGTCGTCTCGATCGAAACGATCTCGCGCAATGTCAGCGAAATCGCGTCCTCCGCACATGAGCAAGCCTCGGGGATCGCCGAGATCAACACCGCCGTGACGCAGCTCGACCGGGCCCAGCAGACCAATGCCGCAGGCGTCGAAGAGACCGCCGCCGCCTGCATGGTGCTGCGCGATCAGGCCCTCTCGCTCGACGAGCTGGTCGGCCGGTTCCGCGGCGACGAGAGCGCGGGCGCCGCCTCCCGGGCGGCGTAACCTCCGCCGTGCCCGGCGTCAGGCCACAGCCCGGCGCCGCGCCGCGTTGCGCAAATCGCGGTGCAACGAGGAATAGGGCCAATCTTCCGGCGTGCGCACCAACCCATGCCGGACCGGGTCTTGCCAGCAGAGCGCCAGGTGGCGATTGACCTCGGCCTCATCGCGCAGATCCTGCGCGAGGATCTCGGGCTCCCAGACGGTCTGAGGCGCGTCCGGCCGCACCGTGCGGGCAAAAGCGTCGCGAAAACACCGCCAGCGCGTGAGCGCCTCGCGCGGTCCCGGCGGCAGGGTCAGCACCGCATGGAGGTGATCAGGCAGCACCACCATCGCCTCGCAGCGCGTTGCATGGGCCGCGACCGTCGCGCGCCAGGCAAGCCGCAGCGTCTCGATCTCGCGGATCAACAGATCCGTCTCGCCCCGCGCCAGGCGAAGGGTGAAAAACCGGGTCTGCCCGGGAAGGGGGATTCGACTCAGTGCAACCATGCGAGCAGGATTGCCCGACAGGGTTAACAAATCCTGAATCCGAGGCGCCCCCGCCCCGACGCGATCGCGCTCACGACTATGTGAGAAACCGGTTGCCCAAAAACGGACCAGATGCTCAAATATCCCCGGAGCAGAAAGATTCGCGCCCAGATTGTAACGAAGGGAAGCCGGGACCGGCCCCATCGCAGGGTTCCGCCTTTGCCGTGCAGCATTTTACCCGTCCACCCCCGCAGCCTCACACCGCCCCGAGGGATCCGATGACAGACACTTTCGCCCTTATCACGCGCTCCTGCGCCCTGCTCCGCGCCGCCGGCCCGCAGACCCGCGAGCGCCTCAGACGAAGCGCGCGGCTGCGCCACTATCATCGGGGCGAGACGATCTTCCTCCACCAGAGCCGGGCTCAAGCCTGTCATCTGGTGCTCGAGGGCTGGGTCAAACTCTACCGAATCGCCCCGAATGGCTGCGAGGCGCTGCTGGGCATCCACACCCGCGGCGAAACGTTTGGCCTCGCCGACGGGCTGCGCGGCGCGGCGCGCAGCTTCGGCGCCGATGCCGCCTCGGACTGCGACTTGCTGATCCTGCCGGCGCCCGAGATCCGCGCCGCAGCCGCAACAGACCCGGGCCTGCAAGAGGCCTTGCTGCACGAGAGCTTCGCCGCGACAGACCGGCTGCTCGACCAGATCACCGATCTGAAATCGTGCAGCGCCCTGCAGCGCGTCGCGGCCTTCCTGTGCGCCCATGCCTGCGTGACCGAGGACGGGCTGCGCGTCATCCTGCCGTTCGAAAAACACCTGATCGCGGCCTATCTCGGGATCAAACCAGAGAGCCTGTCGCGCGCGCTCTCGCGGCTGAAGCCGCTCGGCGTCACGATCTCGCGCGACATCGTCCTGATCCGAAACCCGGAGGCGCTCGACGTGCTGTTGCGCGAAGAGGCCGCGGCCTGAGTCAGGCGAGAAGCTCGTCGAGCAGCGCCTCGATCTCGGCGCTCGCCAGGCCGCGCCGCGGCGCCTCGAGCACGCCGAGCCCCTGCCCCAGCGTTTCGGCAAAAACCACCCGATGCGCGAGCGAGGCCTCCACGAGATCGGCCTCGAGCTGCTCGGCCGCCTCGCGCACCTCGGCGTCGAGCCGGGTGCCGCGCTTGACACGGTTGAGCACGACCTTCGGCCGCTTGCCCTCGCGCCGCGCGAGATCGAGCACCCCTTCCGTCGCCCAGAGATCGACATGGCTCGCCGCCACCGGCACCACGATCAGATCCGCCTCGCGCAGCGCCGGGCGCAGATCGCTGTCCACCTTCGGCGGCGTGTCGATGATCACCACATCGACGATTTTCTTAAGCTTTTCACACTCATAGCTGACACCCCAAGCCGAGGAGGTCGAAAAATCGAGCCCCGGATCGCCCAGCACATCGCGCCGCGCCATGAACCAGCGGCCGAGCGAGCCCTGCGGATCGGTGTCGAGAAGCGCGACGCTGCGCCCCCGCGCGCGCAGCGCCACCGCGAGGTTGACCGCCAGCGTCGTCTTGCCCGCGCCGCCCTTTTGCTGCGCCACCGTGATTACCAATCCAGCCATCCGACCCCCCATGCTGCGCCGCAGAATAGGGCGAGTCGGCCCGCATTGCACGCGAATTCGGGCTCAGAAATCGGCCTGGACCTCATACATCACCGGCTCGAAACTGCGGCACAGCGTCGCGATATGGCGGTTGCGCTTGATCATCTCGGGGGTGCGCAGCATCGCCTGATAATCGCCGCTCTTGTACCATTTGCAATACGTGGCGATCCGGGTCTGGGCGTCGTTCATATGCAGCCCCGCGCCGATGAACCCCGGCTGATGGCGGATGCAATGGGTATAGGCCTCGCGCAGCGCCTCCATCAGCTCGGCCGCGGTGGCGGGCGTCATCTCGAAGGTGCAGATGACGGTTTGGCCTTGAAAATCCTTGGTAATTTCGGTCATGTCGCAATCCTCCCGAGGCTCAGGATCGCATGGATCGGGCGGAAAATCACCAACAATCGCCGCCCCGGGCCGGCGCCGCGCCCCCGGCCCGGGCGCTTGCCGCAAGGTCAGGCGCGTAAATTTTCGGCAAAGATGACGACTGCGTAACAGAATTGTTGCGAAGTGCCGGATTTCAGGCAAGTCTTGCCCAACCGGTCAAAGAAACCGGGCCAAGTCGCGCCGCTGTCGCGAGAGTGTCACAGAAGGCGCCTAGCTGCTTGTCGAAGCCCAGAGGGGGCCGACACCGATCACGGGGAGTGAGACCACATGACGATGAATTCGAAGCACTGGTTGATGGGCGTTGCGGCGCTTTTGGCCAGCACGGCGATGGTGCAGGCCGAGGACATGGCCGCGCTCGAGGCCGCGGCGAAGGCCGAAGGCATGCTGACCACGATCGCGCTGCCGCATGATTGGTGCGGCTATGGCGCGGTGATCGACGGGTTCAAGGCGAAATACCCGGACATCACCGTCAACGAGCTGAACCCCGATGCGGGCTCGGCCGATGAGCTCGAGGCGATCCGCGCCAACAAGGGCAACACCGGCCCGCAGGCCCCCGACGTGATCGACGTCGGCCTCGCCTTCGGCCCGCAGGCCAAGGAAGAAGGGCTGATCCAGCCCTACAAGGTCGCGACTTGGGACGAGATCCCGGACACGATCAAGGACGCCGACGGCTATTGGTATGGCGACTATTACGGCGTGATGTCGTTCATGGTGAACAAGGATCTCGTCGAGAACGTGCCGACCGACTGGGCCGATCTTCTGAAGCCCGAATATGCCGGTCAGGTAGCGCTCGCGGGCGATCCGCGCGCCTCGAACCAGGCGATCCTCGCGGTGCTCGCGGCGGGCCTGTCGAAAGGCGCCGAAGCGGGCAAGGCCTCGGGTGAGGCGGGGCTCGAGTACTTCAAGGAGCTCAACGCGGCCAACAATTTCGTGCCGGTGATCGGCAAGGCCGGCACCCTCGCGCAAGGCGCGACGCCGATCGTGATCTCGTGGGATTACAATGCGCTGTCGTGGCGCGACACGCTCGCCGGCAACCCGCCGGCCGAGGTGGTCGTGCCCGCCACCGGCGTGCTCGCGGGCGTCTATGTTCAGGCGATCTCGGCCCATGCGCCGCACCCGAACGCCGCGAAACTCTGGATGGAATACCTCTATTCGGATGAAGGTCAGAACCTCTGGCTGAAGGGCTATTGCCACCCGGCGCGCTTCAACGCGATGGCCGAGGCCGGCAAGATCCCGCAGGAGCTGATCGACGCGCTGCCGCCGGCGGAGGGCTATGCCAAGGCCTATTTCCCGACCATCGAGGAGCAGGGCGCCAACAAGGAAGCCGTTGTCGGCGGCTGGGATGCCGTCGTCGGCGCCAACGTCCAGTAACGAGACCCGGAGCCGCAAGGCTCCGCCCGGCGCCGCGCGACCCGCGCGGCGCCCCTGACCGATCGGAGACCGCGTGAGCGAGACCCAAAGCCCCCCCGCGCCTGGGCCCCTGGCCCCCGCGAGCCCGCCCGCCCCGGCCCGGCGCCTGCCGCTGGCCTGGCTCGGCATCGTGCCTTTCGCGCTCTTCGTCGCGCTGTTTCTGATCGCGCCAACGATGAAGATCGTGCTCGGCGCCTTCCAGCGTGTCGACGGCTCCTTCACCTTCGAGAACATCGCCGGGCTCTTCACCCCGTCGATCCTCTCAAGCTACTGGATTTCCATCAAGATCTCGGTGGCCTCCGCCGCGCTTGGCTGCCTTGCGGGGTTCTTGATGGCCGCGGCGATGGTGCTCGGCGGGCTGCCGCGCGCGATCCGCGCGCCGCTCCTGACCTTCTCCGGCGTCGCCTCGAACTTCGCCGGCGTGCCGCTCGCCTTCGCCTTCCTGGCGACGCTGGGGCGCACCGGCCTGGTCACCTGGGCGCTCTCCAACTGGGCCGGCTTCAATCTCTATTCGACCGGCTTCAACCTCCTGAGCTTCCTCGGCCTGACGCTGACCTACCTCTACTTCCAGATCCCGCTGATGGTGCT
>ERZ1645187.4035-NODE-4035-length-12042-cov-54.969550_pt1 | contig 12042 bp, 11 predicted proteins | sample MGYA00575352_ERZ1645187 | MGnify/ENA primary metagenome ERZ1645187 (study PRJEB40837, sample SAMN11349314) | freshwater sediment metagenome | isolation source: river sediment | host: Sediment | place: India: Wazaribad , New Delhi | collected 2017-02-21 ... | reverse complement strand
ACCTCGTGCGCCATGGCCAGGCCTCGTTTGGCGCGGACGACTACGACCAGCTCAGTGACCTGGGCCGGCGCCAGAGCGTGCGCCTGGGCGAATACCTGCGCGGCAAGGGACTGGCGTTTGACGCCGTGCTGACCGGCACGCTGCGCCGCCATGCCCAGACCTGGGACGGCATCGCCGAAGGCGCCGGGCTCGACCTGCAGCCGCGGCAGTTTCCGGGGTTGAACGAATACGACAGCCACGCCGTGATCGAGGCGGTGCACCCCCTGCCGCTGCAAAAGCCCGATACGCCCGAGCTCTACCGCCACCACTTCCGCCTGCTGCGCGATGGTCTGGCGCAATGGATGGCCGGCGTCGTCAGCCCGCGGGGCATGCCGAGCTACGTCGATTTCGTGCATGGCATCACCGCCGCGCTGGACCACGTGCGCCGGGAACACACCGGCAACGTGCTGCTGGTGTCCAGCGGCGGCCCGATCGCCACCGCCGTGGGCCATGTCCTGGGCACGCCGGCGGAAACCACCATCGAGCTGAACATGCGCATCCGCAACAGCGCGCTCACCGAATTCGCGTTCACGCCCAAGCGCCACATGCTGCTGACCTACAACACCCTGCCGCACCTGGACCACGCCGACTACGCGGACTGGGTGACCTACGCCTGAGCCGCGCGCACGGCGGCTGTACAGGCGACGTAGTCCATCACCCCTCGGAGAAGGCCATGACCCCCATTCAATCCCTGCTCGGTTTTGCCGCCTGGACCTTGTTGCTCGTCCTCGCCGTGTTCCTGTACCGGGGGCTGCGTTTCCTCGGTGGCACACCGATCAACCATTGGCCCCGCGGTGCCAAGCCCGCCGACGACGCGCCCCTGGTCCAGCGTCTGGAAGACGCACACGCCAACTGCCTGGAAAACCTGCCGATCTTCGCGGTGATCGTCCTCACCGGGGCCGCCCTGGGCCGGCTGGGCGACCTGCAGGCGCTGGCGTCCTGGGTGCTGGTCGCGCGCATTGGCCAGAGCCTGGCGCACCTGAGCGGCACGGGGCCGGCACAGGTATTCGTTCGCGCCACGTTCTGGGCGGCGCAACTGGCGCTGTTCGCCTGGATGCTCGCCCGACTGTTCGCCTGATGGCGCCTGCGTCAGCGTTCCAGTTCGCCGGCGGGACGGATATCGCGCATGGCGAGCGGGATGCGCCGAAGCGGCGGCCCAATCGGGTTGCGCGCGCGCAGCTGCCCGCATCCGCCGTCGACGTCCTGCGCCGCCGACTGGCGCAGCTTGGTCAGCACGCCGCGCCGATGCAGCGCACGCGCCATCGCCGCAGCGCGTTCGGCATCGGGTCGCTCGAAGGGCAGGCCGTCCACCACGTTGTAGGGAATCAGGTTCAGGATCGCGTAGCGGCCGGCCAGCAGGCGCGCCAGCGCATCGATGTCCGGGTCGCGGTCGTTGACGCCTTGAAGCAGCGTCCACTGGACCTGCATCGGGTAGCCCGTGGTGCGCGCATACCGTTCGCCCTGCTCCACCAGATCGGCCGGATCGATGCGAGGCGCGCGCGGCAGCAGCCTGGCGCGCAGTTCCGCATCCGTCGTGTGCAGCGACAGGGCCAGCGCCGGCTTGACCCGCCCCAGCGGCAGGCGCTCGAAAACGCGCGCATCGCCGACCGTGGAAAACACCAGGTTCTTGTGGCCGATGTTGCCCGCCGTGCCCAACAGCTCGATCGCTTCCAGCACCGCGTCCAGGTTGTGCGCCGGCTCGCCCATGCCCATGAAGACCACCTTGTTCACCGTGCGGCGGGTGCGCGCCAACGCCACCTGCGCGACGATTTCGGCGCTGCCCAGCTGCCGCAGCAGGCCGCCCTGCCCGGTCATGCAGAACTGGCAGCCGACCGCGCAGCCCACCTGGGTCGACACGCACAACCCGGCGATGCGTCCGGGCGCCAGCAGCACGCTCTCGACCGTCTCGCCGTCGGCCAGCTCGACCAGCAGGCGCGCCGAGCCGTCCTGCGCCGGGTGCTCGGAACGCAGCCGCGCCAGGCCAGCCAACGCGCCGGTCAACGCGGGCAGGCCCTCGCGCAGCGTGGCCGGCAGGAAGTCTTCGAGCTTGCGGCGCCCGCTGTCCTGGGGCAGGGCCTGGGCCCACAGGCGCAGCAGGCGCTGCTCGTGAACCGGCCGCGCGCCCAGCGCGCGAAGGTGCCGGCGGATGCCCGCGAGTTCCCGCAGCGCGTGCGGGTCGGCCGGCATCACTGCGGCTGGAAACCGCTGTTCTTGATGATGCGGGCCCAGACCTGGGCGTAGGCGTGTTCACGCGCGGCGAGTTGCTGCGGCGTCATGTAGCCCACGGTCAGTCCCATCGCGGTCAGGCGGTCGCGCACCTCGGGCACGGCGATCGCCTTGGCCACCGCGGCGGAGAACTGGTCGACCGTGGCCTTGGGCGTGCCGGCCGGCGCGAAGATGCCGTAGTAGGGCACGTCCTCGAATCCGGCCAGGCCCAGCTCGGCGAAGGTGGGCACGTCGGGCATCGCGGCCTGGCGCTTGTCGCCGAGCACACCGACCACGCGCAGCTTGCCGGCCTTGTGGTTTTCAATGAAGTCGGGTACCGAGGCCACGCCCGCGGCGATCTGGTTGCCCAGCATGTCGCCCATCATCGGCGCGCTGCCCCGGTAGGGCGCGGCCACCAGGTCCAGCTTGTATTTCTCGCCGATGACCTTGACCAGGAATTCGGGGGTGGACGCGGGCGCGGGCACGCCGACCGAGCCCTTGCCGCCGCCCTGGGTGCGCACCCAGCTCACGTACTCGTTGAACGACCTGGCCGGCGTACCGCCCGAGACTGCGAACGCGTTGACGAAGGTGGCGAACCCTGCCACGGGCATGAAGTCTGTCGCGGGTGTGAAGCCGGGGTTCTTCGTGACCATCGGCAGGATGGTGATGGTGTGGTCGTGCGACAGGAAATAGGTGCTGCCGTCGGCCGGCGCAGCCTTCAGCGCCTGCGCGGCGATCTGACCGCCGGCGCCGGGCTTGTTCTCGACGATCACCGGCACGCCCATCTCGTCCTTGAGCCGTTCGGCCAGGATGCGCGCGATCGCGTCGGTGCCGCCGCCGGGTGGGAAGCCGACCATCAGCTTGATGGTCTTGGGCGTCTGGGCACCGGCGACGCCGAGCGTGCCGACGGCGGCCAGGGCCAGAACGGTGCGGGTGAAACGGGACATCAGCCCCCTGCGCGAGAACGTCATGAGCAACTCCGGGGTTCGGTGAAAAAAACCTGCAAAAGGTGGATTATCGATGCGGGCCGCTCGAGTCCGGATCGCTGGAACGGTCATGAGAACTGCCGTGCGAGCTTCTGAGGCTGGCGCCGGAGGCCGGCATGGTTTCCGACTCCGGCGCAAGGGCGACCGCGGGGCGCCGATGCTCGTCGGGCTCCAGGAACCGGATCGGCCGGCGCGTGCGCGGCGACATGCGACCCAGCAAGTGGTCGAGCTCGCGCAGGATCAGCGGCGCGGTGAGCACGCGTTCGTTCAGCAGCACGCAGGCCACGTGAAACTGAACCGGGACGTCCAGCGCCGCGCCCTTGGCCGGTGTCAGGCCGGCCGAGACCAGCCGGACCATGCGGTCCTGCAGTTCGGGCCGCGAGCGCACGCCTTCGAGTACCAGCCCGAAACGCCCGGCGCCGATGCGCCCGGCCGGATCGGAGTCACGCACCACCCGGTGCAACTTGATGACCGCCCGCAGCAGGCATTGCTCGGCCATCTCGTCGCCGTAGGACTGACGGATCGCCTGCAGGTTGACCACCTCCACCACCGCCACCGCCGCAGCCTCCTTGCGCATGATCGCGCCGGAGACCGCGTTCTTGAGCTGGCGCTCGAAGGCCGCCGACGACAGCAGGCCGGTCAGCGCGTCCTGCTGGGTGAGCTTGTTGACCCGGGTCTGTACGCCGTGGCGCTCGCGCGAGCGCGCGCCGAGCGCGCCCAGCAGCAGCGGCACGGCCAACGCCGAGGCCGCGGCGCTGGCGTCGAAGGTCAGCCACGACGCGGTGATCCCGCCGTACAGGCGCACCACGACGAGCACGATGGTCACCGCCATCGGCGCATAGGCCAGCAGGATCCAGCCGCCGACCGGATCGCCACGGCGCCAGGCCAGCCCGGCCAACGCGTAGGTCAGGCCGATCGCGGCCAGCAGGCTGGCGGTGAACAGGACGTTGGCCACCGTGACCGGCACCCAGGGATAGATGACGGCGAACACCAGAATCAGGGTGCCCGCGCCGAGCGCGAGCCGATCGAGAGCGGGAAAACGCGCCCCCAGATCGCAGAGGTGGCGCAGAAACAGGGTGTTGACCCCCGTCAGCACAATCGGCAGCACACCCTGCGCGTTGTCTGCCCACCAGGGCGACCGGTTCCACAGCAACTGGGTGCCGAGTCCCGTCGCCGCAGCCATCGTGAGGGTCATCGTCAGCGCATACAAGGCGTACCAGCCGTAGGCCAGGTCGCGGTGGGTCACGGCCTGGATCACGCACCAGGCCGTCAGGATGAGCAGGGTGCCGAACACCATGCCCAGCGCGAGATATTCCAGCTTGCGTTCCAGCTCCAGCGTGGCGGCCGGCGCCACACGCAGCGCGAACCCGATCGCGTCGCGATGACGCACCTGCACGTAGACCTCGCGCGGCGAACCGGGGGGCAGGTACAGGTCGAAGCTGGCGTACCGCCCGGGCCGGCTCCAGTCGGCGCCGGCCACCGAATCGCCGGCGCGCTGGGCGGCCCACCGGCCGTCGGGACCGCGCTGGTACAGGCTGACGCCATCGAGCAGGGGCACAGGAATGTCCAGTCCCCAGGAGGGAGAGGGCGTGGTGCCCTGCAGGCGCAGGCGCAGCCACAAGGTCTTGTCCGGCCCCAGCGCATGCACCGCATCGGCCGGCACCGGCTTGAAGCGTGACGCCAGCGTGGTGCTGACCTGCTCGATGGTGGCCTGGCGCCCTTCTTCCAACCAGCCGTCCAGCGACAGCAGCGCCGTGGCGCCGGCTTGCGCCGGCAGCCACAGCATCAACGCGGCGATCCACGCCAGCCACGCCCTCAGGCCTGGTTTCCACACGGACCGGTCGGCGGGCTTCATGCGGTGCCTTGGAATCCAGTCAGGCGCCAGACGGCGGATCTTTCAGGGTGGACAGCGGCAGACGGGAGACCTCTTGCAGGAGCCGCGCCAGGTTCAGGCCAGCCGCGTCGATCACGGCGCGCCCCTTGTCGGCGGTCGCCGCGGCCGCGTTGCCCACGGCGCCGGCGGGGTTGTAGTCCTGCATCTGCCAGCCCAGCCTGGCGCTGCGGCCGTTGCCCAGCAGCGGCAGCGTCACCGCTCGGTCCTGCGAGGTGGACCGGAAATCGCGGGCCTGCGCCATGCGAACCTGCCCGGGCCGCAGCGCCAGCATCATCGAGGTCTCGATGTCGCCGGCGTGGATGCCGAAGCGGTGCTCGTCGGCGCTGAACAGATCCCCGGCGTCGGCGCCCAGCGCATCGACCAGCGGCAGGTTGAACCAGTTCACGCTGTAGACCAGCAGGCCGCGGCGCGCGCGCAGATCGCGCGCCACCGGGTCCATCAGGCCGACCTGCCCGCCATGGGCATTGAACAGCACCATCTTCTTCACCCCGCTGTCGGCCACGGCCTCGCCGATCTCGGTCCACAGACGCATCACCGTCTCCGCCTTCAGCGTCAGCGTGCCGGCAAAACGCGCGTGCTCCGGGCTGAACCCGATCGCCTGGGTGGGCAGGAACAGCACCGGCAGGTCCGACGCCAGGTGCGGCAAGCAGGCCGCCACGATGCCCTCGGCCAGGTCCGCATCGACCGACAGCGGCAGGTGGGGTCCGTGCTGCTCGGTGGCCGCGACCGGCAGCACGGCCACCGTGCGCTCGGGGTCGAGCCGCGCGAAGTCGGTGGTGGCCAGGTCGGACCAGAGGCGAGAGGGCGGAACCATGCGTCGCATCTTAATGCGAACGTCTGCGTCGAAGCGACAAGGGCCGCCCGATCTCGCCCCCGCCGGCGATCTATCATGCGCCGATGACCCACGACCTCTTTCGCGAAGACGCCTACCGTTCATCCTGCTCCGCCACCGTCACTGCGATCGGCGCGCAGGGCATCGTGCTGGACCGCACCGTGTTCTACCCGCTGGGCGGCGGGCAGGCCGGCGACGCCGGCGATCTGGTGCTGGCGGACGGTCGCGAACTCCCGATGGCCGACACCCGAAAGGGCAAGGACGCGGCAGGACGATTTACAAGCGAAATCTGCCATATCCCAGCGTCAGATGGTCACGGTTCGCTATCTCTTCAGGAGCTATGCCAGAGCGTCGGTCTGAAGGTGGGCGATGCCGTCACCGCGCGCATCGACTGGGCCCGGCGACACCGGCTGATGCGTTTTCACACCACCACCCACCTGCTGTGCCACCTGGTGCCCCAACTGGTCAACGGCTGCTCGATCACGCCCGACTACGCACGCCTGGACTTCAACATGACCGATCCGCTGGACAAGGACGCGCTGACCGCCGGCATCGCCGCGCTGGTGGCTGCCGCCCACCCGGTGACGGTGGGCCACATCACCGACGCCGAACTCGACGCCAACCCCTCACTGGTGAAAAGCATGAGCGTGCAGCCGCCGCGCGGCAGTGGCACGATCCGAACGATCCGCATTGGTGAAGCCGACCTGATCGACTTCCAGCCCTGCGGCGGCACGCACGTGGCCAACACGTCCGAGATCGGCGCGGTGGTCGTGACCAGGATCGAAAAGAAGTCCGCCAGCACCCGCCGCGTGGTGCTGGGGTTCGCCGGCTGAGCAACGGGTCCGGTGCCGGGTGCCGAGACGGCCAGCCGATTCAACAGCGCTCGCAGCCTCGCGCAGCGTTCAGCGCCGGATCTCGCAGACCTTGGCCTTTCCCGGGTAGGGGTCACGACCGAAATCGTCGGTGGAGCAGATCACGCCATGGGTGCCATCGCGATACGCATAACGACCGGCCGCGCCAAACCGCACCTGGGCAATGCCCTTGAAGTTGCAGCGCTCCCCTTCCCGGGCGCACTGGACCCAGCCCGACGAATCCCCCCCTTCGTTGTAACTGACTGCCTGCACCTCGCAGTGCTTCGTGGCGCCACGGGCCGGGTCGCCAAAGGCGCCGGTGGTGCACGGGACTTCCCCGCTCACGTTCAGGGTCTTGAAATTGCGGCCGTCGCCGAAACGCACGCGTCCGTTGCCCTTCACGCGGCAGGTTTCGCCCTCGGCTGCGCAATAGCGCCAGCCACTGTTGGCCGCACCGGAACCCCAACCGTCCCAGGTGCCCTGGGTGCTGTTTTGATAGGTCTGGCCAGCCAGCGGGCGAACTTCGCAGAATTTCGTCGCGCCTCGGGCCGGGTCACCGAAGTCCGCGACATCGCAGCGCACGCTGCCATAGGCGACCCGGGTGACAAAACGGTCGCCTTGCCCGAATCGAACTTCGGCCCTGCCATTGAACCGACAGATTTCGCCTTCGGCGGCGCAATAGCTCCAGCCCTGGGCCGAACCGGGCCTGTATCCGCCATCGGAGTTGCCGCCACCGGAATGGCCACTCACCCGGACCTGGCAACGCTTGGGCACATGGGGTGCGGGGTCGCCAAAGGAATCGTTGTCGCACCGCACCGAGTAGGAAACCGTGCGGCTGAACCAACGGTTGTCCGCACCGTAGCGGACTGTGGCCCGACCATCTACGCGGCAGTTCTGGCCTTCGGGTGCGCAATCTCGCCAACCGTCGATATAGTCCGAGAGATCCGCCGGAAGTGCCTGCGCCAACGCAGGGACGGCGGGCAAACAGCACAGGGCCAGCAGGGCAATGAAACGGGATACGCGCGGCATGGTGAAAATCCTGAGGTTGAACAAGATTCGGCAACCATCGCCATTGTTACCGGGTTTCCCTTCGCTGAGGCATCCGCCGGTTCCGGGTGCGGACGCTGCCATGCACTGACCCGGCCACCGCGATGCAACACCGCAACATCACCGGCGACTCGTTCTTCTGCTGGGATGGCGACACACTGGTCGTCAACATCCTCGGCAAACCGGCGGCCCGGGTGGACGCCCTCGGCGAACCGCTGGGCAACCAGCTGCGGGTCAGCGTCAAGGCCAAGCCGGAAAACGGCAAGGCGACTGACCACATGGTGAAATTCCTGGCGCCGCTGTTCGGCGTGCGCGTGGCCGACATCGAGGTGGTGTTCGGCCAGGAGAACGTGAACAAGCAACTGCGCATCCGCTCGCCCACCACGTTGCCCGCCGTCTTCGGGGCACCGCCGCCGGTCCGAACCCCGCCCAAGCCCCGGCGCGGGCATTGACACGGCGTCGGGCGCACCGGGCGGCCAGCGGCGACAATCGCGGCTGCCGGCGCCGTTTGCGCCGGAGCGCGAACCGCCGGGGAACCAAACCGGCGCCGACGCACTCCCACCGCTTTCGCCGCGACCCTTGACCATGACCCGATCCCGCCTGCTCCACGCCCTCACGTTCGCTATGGTGTTGATAGCGGCTGGTGGCCATTCGGCGACGGGATGGGCCCAGAACTTCACCAAGAACGTGGTGGTCACGCCCCAGGTGCGGGCCGAACTGCTTGCGTTTGCCCCGCAGGGCGTTCCGGTCGGCCAGCCTGAGGCGGCGGCGAAGAAACAGCCGGTCTGGGTCGGTCTGCAGCTGGCGCACAAGCCCGAGTGGCACACCTACTGGAAGAATGCCGGCGACTCCGGACTGCCGACTTCGCTCGAATGGACACTCCCGCCGGGCGTGATCGCCGGCGACATCGCCTGGCCGGTGCCGAAGAAGATCCCGATCGGCAGCCTGGCCAACTACGGCTACGAGGGCACGGTGCTGCTGCCGGTGCCGCTGACGATCACGCCGGACTTCAAGCCGACGCTGACGAGCAACACGCTGGATGTGAAGCTCAAGGCCTCCTGGCTGGTCTGCCGCAAGGAGTGCATCCCCGAAGAAGGCGAATTCGCGATCCAGATCCCGCTCAAGGGCTCCACCGCACTCCACGCCGAAGCCTTCGAGACCGCGTTCAAGGCCCAGCCCCGGCCCGTCATGGGCAGCGTCGCGGGCATCCTGCCGGACAGCCAGATACAGATCGACGGCAACCTTCTGCGGTTCAGCGTGCAAGGCCTGCCGGTGGAGTTGCGCGGCAAGACGTTAGACGTCTTCCCCGAAACAACCGAAGTGATCGAGACCGCGGCCACGCCCCGGCAGGCCTGGAACGGCGCGGAATGGACAGCGAGCATCCCGCTGGCGCCGCAACGCCTGAACAGCCCGTCGGTGATGCCGGTGGTTCTGGGCCACGGCGGCCAGGGTTGGCGGACCGAACTCAAGGTGCTGGGCACATGGCCCAAGGTTCAGTCCGGCCCGGGCGCGGTGGGTTCGGCGGGGGCGCTGACCGCGGCTGCGGCGCCGGGCTCGCAAGTCTCGGGCAGCGCGGCCTCCCTGGGGCTCGCGCTGCTGGGCGCGCTGCTCGGCGGATTGATCCTGAACCTCATGCCCTGCGTGTTCCCGGTGCTGGCGATCAAGGTGGTGGGCTTCACCCGCCACGCCAACGACCGGCGCGCGCACCGGCTCAGCGGCCTGGCCTACACCGCGGGCGTCGTCGCCTCGTTCGTCGCGCTCGGTGCGCTGCTGCTCGCGCTGCGCGCCGCCGGCGAAGGCCTGGGCTGGGGCTTCCAGCTGCAAAGCCCCGGCATGGTGGCGGCGCTGGCCGCGCTGTTCACCTTGATCGGCCTGAACCTGGCGGGCGTGTTCGAGTTCGGCAACTTCCTGCCTTCGGGCGTGGCCAGCCTGCAGGCGCGCCACCCGGTGGCCGATTCGTTCCTGACCGGGGTACTTGCCGTGGCCGTGGCCTCGCCCTGCACCGCGCCGTTCATGGGCGCCTCGCTCGGCCTGGCGGTGAACCTGCCCGCTGCGCAGGCGCTGGCCGTTTTTGCCACCCTGGGCCTGGGCCTCGCCCTGCCCTATCTGGCGGCCAGCTTCGTGCCCGCCGTGGCCCGCGCACTGCCGCGCCCCGGCCCCTGGATGAACACCTTCCGCCGCCTGATGGCCTTTCCGATGTTTGCCACGGTGGTCTGGCTGGTCTGGGTGCTGGGCCAGCAGACCGGCATCGACGGCGCCGGCGCGCTGCTGGCGCTGCTGGTGGGCGGCGCTTTCGTGGTGTGGACGCTCACGCTCACAGGCGCCTCGCGCACCTGGCTTGCTTCTCTTTCGATAGCTGCATTTGGCCTCTTGACGCTGGGAATCGGCCCAAATGTCTTGAGAATGGTCGATCCGGAACCCATGGCGGCCACAACCGGACGCTGGCAGCCCTGGACCCCAGGCAAGGTGGACACCCTGTTGGCCGCCGGGCAGCCGGTGTTTGTCGACTTCACCGCCGCCTGGTGCGTGACCTGCCAGTACAACAAGAAGACCACCCTGGCCGACGCCGGCCTGCTGGCCGACTTCGACGCCCGAAAGGTCCAGCTGCTGCGCGCCGACTGGACCCGGCGCGACCCGGCCATCACCGCCGCGCTGGCCGCGCTGGGCCGCAATGGCGTGCCGGTGTACGTGCTCTATGCCGCCGGCAAACCGCCGGTGGTGTTGTCCGAAATCCTCAGCGTCGGCGAAGTGCGCGCCGCGCTGGCGGGGCTGTAACCAGCCCGCGAGTTCCGCACGGTTTCACGTTGGAGACGGTTCCATGCAACGACGTTCTCTGCTCATCGCCTCGGCCTCCGGCCTGGCCCTGGCCACACCGCTGACCACCTGGGCCGCCGCCAGCGTCGGCCAGCCGGCGCCCGGCTTCACGCTGAACGACACCGCCGGCAAACCGGTGCGGCTGGCCGATTTCAAGGGCCGGGCCGTGGTGCTGGAATGGAACAACCCCGGCTGCCCGTTCGTGCGCAAGCACTACCAGGGCAACATGCAGGCGCTGCAAAAGGAAGCAGCTGCACAGGGCGTGGTCTGGCTGGCGATCAACTCCACCGAAACCGCCAGCGGCGACTACCTGAGCCCCGCGCAGCTGGCCCGCTGGATGCAGGACAAACAGGCCGCCCCCACCGCCACGCTGATGGACGAAGACGGCACGGCCGGCCGCGCCTATGGCGCCCGTGTCACGCCGCACATGTACATCGTCAGCGCCCAGGGCACCCTGGTCTACGCCGGCGGTATCGACAGCATCCCGAGCGCCCGGGTGGACGACATTCCCAAAGCCACCAACTTCGTGCGCCAGGCCCTGGCCGAGATGAAGGCCGGCAAACCGGTCTCGGTGGCCACCAGCCCCGCGTATGGCTGCAGCGTCAAGTACAAATCCTGATCCCCGTTTCAGACGGGCAACACCGTAAACTGCGGCCATGAGCCGCACCCCCGACACCATCAGCACCCTGCGCGACGTGCTGCACCGCTGCCGCACGATCGCGGTAGTGGGCCTGTCGCCGCAGTGGCACCGCCCGAGCTTCTTCGCGGCCAAGTACATGCAATCGCACGGCTACCGCATCGTGCCCGTCAACCCGCTGGTGGCGGCCGAGGGCGGCAGCATCCTGGGTGAGCGCTGCTTCGGCACAGTCATGGAAGCCGCGCAGGCCATTGCCGCCCAGGGTGGGCGAATCGACTTGGTGGACTGCTTCCGCAAAAGCGCCGACATCCCGCCGCTGGGCGAAGAAGCCATCGCGATCGGCGCGCGCTGCCTGTGGCTGCAGCTGGGTGTGGTGAACGAAGCCGCCGCCGAACGCGCGGAGGCGGCCGGCCTGCAGGTGATCCAGAACCGCTGCGTGAAGATCGAGCACGCCCGGCTGTTCGGCGGCCTGGGCTGGGCCGGCGTGAACACCCGCGTGATCTCGGCCAAGCGGCCGCAGCAGCTGCCGTATTGAGGGCCGGACCATGAGCCAAGTTCCAAAGAGTGGTGACCGCGACTACGCGTTCGCCACCCGCGCCATCCACGCCGGCGCCATCCCCGACCCGGTGACCGGCGCGCGCGCCACGCCGATCCACCAGACCACGAGCTTCGTGTTCGACAGCGCCGAGCACGCGGCCAGCCTGTTCAACCTGCAGACCTTCGGCAACGTCTACAGC
>ERZ1645187.4032-NODE-4032-length-12048-cov-14.960310_pt1 | contig 12048 bp, 8 predicted proteins | sample MGYA00575352_ERZ1645187 | MGnify/ENA primary metagenome ERZ1645187 (study PRJEB40837, sample SAMN11349314) | freshwater sediment metagenome | isolation source: river sediment | host: Sediment | place: India: Wazaribad , New Delhi | collected 2017-02-21 ... | reverse complement strand
GTCGCCAACATGGGGCCGCTGATGGGCGGCATGATCCTGCAACCGGCGGTGGGCTGGATGCTCGACCGGCACTGGTCGGGAACCATGGCCGGCGGCGGCCGGATCTACGACGCGGCGGCCTACCAGTCCGGCTTCGCGCTGCTGTTCGCCACCGTGGCCGCCAGCCTGGCGCTGGTCATTTTCGCCCGCGAGACCGGCTGCCGCCAGACCCCCTGAACGCGAACGCGGCCAGCCCGAGCAGCAGGAAGCCGGTCATCGCCAGCGCCAGGCTCAGCGTCGAATCCCAGAGCAGCGGCGCCAGCACCGACGCGGTGACGGCGTTGATGCCGGTATGGGTGGCGCCCTGGCAACTCGACACCAGGCCGCGCCGCGCCGGGAACAGGTCGAGCACGCGCAAGGTCAGGTTCGGCGACGCCACCGAAATGCCGAACAGATAAAGCCCCTGGGGCAGCACGGCCCAGGGCAGCACGCCCGGCCGCCACAGGTTGATGGCCACGTTGAGCGCGGCGGCGCCGGCCATGATGGCGAAACCCAGGCCGATGGTGCGGCGCGAGCTGACCTGCCCGGCCAGCCGCGCCGACAGCCAGTTGCCGCCGACCAGGCCCAGCGTGGCCGGGCCGAACAGCCACAGGAAGGACTGCGCCGAGACGCCGAGATGTTCGAGCAGGAACTTCGGCGCCGACACCACGTAGATGAAGAAGCCGCTGAACGACAGGGCGATCGCCAGCGCCAGCGCCAGGAACGGCGGGTGCGTGAACACGCTGACGTAGGCGCGCGTCAGCTCGCCGGCGTGCAGGCTCTGCCGGTTTTCCGGCGGCAGCGTTTCCGGCAGCAGCAGCCAGACCGCGCCGAACAGCAGCGCGCCATAGAGGGCGAGGAAGAGGAAGATCGCCGACCAGCCGAAGGCGTGGTGAATCCAGCCGCCGATCACCGGCGCGATCGCCGGGGCGATGGCGAAGATCATGGTGGTGTGGGCGATCAGCCGCTGCGCCGCCGGGCCGTCGAGCAGGTCGCGGATGATGGCGCGCGACAGCACCAGGCCGGCGCCGGCCGACATGCCCTGCAGCGCGCGGCCGAGCCACAGCATCTCGATGCTGGAGGCGAACACGCAGAACAGCGAGGCCGCCACGTAGACCGCGAAGGCCACCAGCAGCACGCGCCGCCGGCCCAGCGCGTCGGACAGGGCGCCGTGCCAGAGCATCATGAAGGCGAAGGCGGCCATGTAGAACGCCAGCGTCTGCTGCACCTCGACCGCCGTCGCCCCCAGGTCGGCGGCCATGTCGGGAAACGCCGGCAGGTAGGTGTCGATGGAAAACGGCGCGATGGCCGTCATGGCGGCCAGCAGGGCCGCCATGCGGCGCGGCGCGGCGCTCAACGGGAATTCCTCATGACGTCCTTTTGCGTATCGTTCAAGGGACGGCGGCGACGATCGCGGCGACGAAGCGCGCGACGCCTTCGTCGACCGTGCCATCATTGACGACATTCACCCGCCCGACATCCTCCGGCAGGACGAGGTCGACCCGCCGGCCCAGGCGCGTCGCCACGGTGTCGCCGCTCTCTCTCGCGCGCCCGGCGATCCTGTCCTTGAGCGCGTCGGACGGCGCCGAGACCACGACGACCGTCAGTCGCGGAACCCGCCGGGCGAGCTGCGCGATCGTCGCCCGCGAGCCGTTGGCGATCACGTGGCGCCCGGCGCCGATGTCCGCGGCGAGCGCCTTCGGCAGCCCGTAGCGGAATCCGTGGGCCGACCAGGTGATCAGGAATTCGCCCGCGCCCTCGGCCGCCGAAAACCCCGCCTCGCTCATCGCCAGGTGGTGTTCGCCGCCGGCATCGGCGGGCCGCGTGATGACGCGCGTGGTGAACACCCAGCGGGGATCCCCGGCGAGCGCCCGGCGGGCGCCGTCGATCAGGGTATCCTTCCCGGCGCCGCTCGGGCCGACCATGAGGAAAAACATGCCCGGCCGCACAGCTGGGGCCCCGGTCCGGCTACGCCGCCTCGTCGAGGCCGATGTCCACCGCCGGCGCCGACTGGTGCGTCCCCGAAGTCGAGATGTAGTCGACGCCGGTTTCGGCCACGGGCCGTATCGTCTCCAGCCGTATGCCCCCCGATGCCTCCAGCTTGACCCGCCCGGCCACCAGCCTGACCGCCTCCGCCATGTCGGGCACCGGCATGTTGTCCAGCATGATCACGTCGACGCCGGCGGCGAGCGCCTCGCGCACCTGGTCGAGGCGGTCGCATTCGACCTCCAGCTTCGTCAGCACCGGCAGCAGGCGGCGGGCGCGCTCGACCGCCCTGGCGATGCCGCCGCACACCGCGATGTGGTTGTCCTTGATCATCACGCCGTTGTCGAGGCCCAGGCGGTGGTTCAGCCCCCCGCCGCACGAAACCGCGTGCTTCTCCAGCATCCGCAGGCCCGGCGTCGTCTTGCGGGTATCGACGAGACGGGCGCGCGTGCCGCGTATCGCATCGACATACCTGGCGGTTTCGGTGGCGATGCCGCACAGCCGTTGCAGGATGTTGAGGGAAGTGCGCTCGGCGGTGAGCAGGCTGCGCGCCGGCCCCCTGACGTTCATCAGGCGGGCGCCCTTCTCGACGCGCCCGCCATCCCGGACCAGCAGTTCCACCGCCACGTCCTGGTCATAGCGCCGGAAGACGCGGGCGGCGACATCGATGCCCGCGATGACCATCGGCTCGCGGGCGTTCATGGCGAACGCGCCCTGCTCGTCGGGTTCGATCATCACCTGCGCCGTGAGGTCGCAGGCGCCCACGTCCTCGGCAAGCCACGAATCGATCAGGCGGTCGGTCTGGAATTTGTCGTACATGCGGGATTCTCCGGTGGTCGAGGGCCCGGCCGGCAAACGCCGGCATGAATGAATGTAGTATCCGCAACACTTTTCGATTCGGTGGCCACGGCATGCAATCTACCGCAAGCGCTCCGGCGCGGCTCGACATCCGGTTCACCGCGGGCCGCGCGACCGGCATCGCGGCCCTGCCATGAGCGCCGTGAACACCGGCGGCGAACGCCGGCCGCCGCCGCTCGCCGGCATCCGGGTCCTCGATCTTTCGCGGGTGCTGGCCGGCCCCTGGGCGGGCCAGATGCTCGCCGACCTGGGCGCCGACGTCGTCAAGGTGGAGCGCCCCGGCGTCGGGGACGACACGCGCGCCTGGGGGCCGCCCTGGCTGAAGGACCGCGCGGGAGACGATACCGGCGAGTCCGCGTACTACCTGTGCGCCAACCGCAACAAGCGCTCGGTGACGATCGATCTGGCCGCGCCGGAAGGGCAGGCGCTGGTCCGCTCGCTCGCGCTCGAGGCCGACGTGCTGATCGAGAACTTCAAGGCGGGCGGCCTCGCGCAGTACGGGCTCGACTATCCGAGCCTCGCGGCGGCGCACCCCCGGCTCATCTACTGTTCGATCACCGGCTTCGGCCAGACCGGGCCCTACGCGCCGCGCGCGGGCTACGACTTCCTGATCCAGGGCATGGGCGGACTCATGAGCGTGACCGGTCGCGCCGACGGCGAAGAAGGCGCCGGCCCGCAGAAGGTCGGCGTCGCGCTGACCGACATCCTGACCGGGCTGCACGCGACGATCGCCGTGCAGGCCGCCCTCGTCGAGCGCGCGCGCTCGGGCCTGGGCCAGCACATCGACCTCGCGCTGCTCGACGTGCAGGTCGCCTGCCTCGCCAACCAGGCGTCCAACTACCTGGCCGGCGGCGTCGTGCCCCGGCGCATGGGCAACGCCCACCCGAACATCGTCCCCTACCAGGACTTTCCGACCGCGGACGGCGACATGATCCTCGCCATCGGCAACGACAAGCAATTCGCGAAATTCTGCGAGGTCGCCGGGCAGCCCGGCTGGGCGGCCGATGAACGCTTCGCGACCAATCCGCTGCGCGTGGCGAACCGGGCTACGCTGATCCCGATGCTGAGGCGGGTGACGGTGACCCGCGCCACGCGCGACTGGATCGCCGCGCTCGAAGCGGCCGGCGTGCCCTGCGGACCGATCAACCGCCTCGACGAAGTGTTCGCCGACCCGCAGGTCCAGGCCCGCGGCCTGCGGATGAACTTGCCGCATCCGCTCGCCGGCGAGCTGCCGCTGGTGGCCAATCCCCTGCGCTTGTCCGGCTCGCCGGTCGTCTACCACACCGCGCCGCCGACGCTGGGCGAACACACCGGCGAGGTGCTCGGCCAATGGCTCGGCCTCACCAGCGCCGAGATCGACGGACTGCGCGCGCGGGGCACGGTTTGAGCGCGGACGTGGTTTGAGCACGGCCGCGCGCGCCGGGGTCCGGCCGCCTATGCGCTTGCCGATGGATTGCCCAGCAACGCCGCGAGGTGCTGCAATTTCGCGTTCACGGCCTCGATGAACGGCCGCAGCTCGGCCGCATCGGTCGCATCGGCTGTTCCAGCGCCCTGCCGCATCCGCGTTTCCAGATCGGCGGCGGCGGCCGCGAGTCCGTCGGCGCCGAGCGTGGCGGCGACACCCTTCAGCGTATGGACGATGCGCAGCGCCGTCGCGTCGTCTCCGGCGCACAGCGCCGCCCGCGCCCGTTCCATGTCGTCGCCGTGGGTGGTGGTCATTTCCCGCAGCAGCAGCAGGTAAGTCTCGCGCTTGCCGCGCAGCATCCGGAGGCCCCTGGCGACATCCATGCCCGGTTCCACGCTCAACCGCGCGAGCAGCGCGGCGGCGTCCGGCACGGCCGCGTCCGGCGGCGTGTCGCCAACACTGACTTTCGTGGCGTCCGGCGGCGTGTCGCCACGGCTGACTTTGGCGGCGGCCGGCAGCCATTTCAGCAGGGCGGCATACAACTGGTCCGGATCGACCGGCTTGGCGACGAAGTCGTTCATGCCCGCTTCGTCGCAGACCTGCCGGTCTTCGTCGAAGGCGTTCGCCGTCATGGCCAGGATCGGCAGTTCGTCGCGCCCGCGCCCCGGCAGGGCGCGGATGGCCAGCGTCGCGTCCACCCCGTCCATCTCCGGCATCTGCATGTCCATCAGGATCAGGGCGTAATCGTTGTCGCGCGCCTGGTCGACCGCCGCGCGGCCGTCGGCCGCCACGTCCACCACCAGCCCGGTGCCTTGCAGCAGTTCGAGCGCCACCTCGCGGTTGATCGGGTTGTCCTCGGCCAGCAGCAGCCGCGCGCCGGCGTGGCGGCGGCGCAATTCCGCCTCGCCGTCGGCGTGCCGCGACGTCTTCGCCACCGGCAGGCCGGCCTCGAGCCAGGCGGTGAACCAGAAGGTGCTGCCCTGGCCGGGTTCGCTCTCGACGCCCGCCTCGCCGCCCATCAGGCGGGCGAGGCGCCGGGTGATGGTGAGGCCGAGGCCGGTGCCGCCGAACTTGCGCGTCGTCGAGGCGTCGGCCTGCTCGAAAGCCTCGAACAGGCGCGGCAGCACCTCCGGGGCGACGCCGATGCCCGTGTCGCGCGTCTCGAAGCGCACGAGGTAGCGGCCGTCGCGTTCTTCCAGCAGGCGAGCGCGCAGGGCGATGCCGCCGGAGAGCGTGAACTTCACGGCGTTGCCGGCGTAGTTGAGCAGCCCCTGGCGCAGGCGCGTCGCGTCGCCGCGCAGCCAGGCGGGCACGCCGGCGGCATCCATCGTCACCGTCAGCCCCTTGGCGCGCGCCGCGTCGCCGATCAGCGAGGCCACCTCGTCGAGCAGGCCCCCGGGCGAGAAATCGCGCAGCTCGAGCACGATCTTGCCCGCCTCGATCTTCGACACGTCGAGGATGTCGTTGATCACCGACAGCAGGTGCTTCGCCGCGTCGTCGATCTTGTCCAGCCGCCCGGCCGCGAGCGGCGCGTCGAGCTCCCGCCGCAGCAGGTGGGTGAGGCCGATGATGGCGTTCATCGGCGTGCGGATCTCGTGGCTCATGTTGGCGAGGAAGGCCGATTTCGACTGGTTGGCCGCCACCGCCAGCGCGCGCGCCTGCTCCAGTTCGGCGGTGCGTTGCGCCACCAGTCGTTCGAGGTGGTGGCGATGGGCGTCGAGCTCCTCGCCGAGGCGCTTCTTCTCGGTGACATCCTCCTTGACCGCCACGTAATGGGTGACCTGGCCGCCGGGCTGGCGGATCGGCGTGATGATGGCGAACTCGGTGTATTCGCCGCCGTCCTTGCGCCGGTTATGGAACTCGCCCTTCCAGACCTCGCCGCGCTTGAGCGCCGCCCACATGGCGACGTAGTTTCCGGGCGGCGTCCTGCCCGAGTGCAGGATGCGCGGGTTCTGGCCGATCACGTCCTCGCGCGCATAGCCCGTGACGTCCAGGAAGGCCGCGTTGACGTACTCGATGCGCGCGTCGAGATCGGTGATGACGATGCTTTCCGAGCTCTGCTCGACGGCCATCGACAGCTTGCGCAGATCATCCTCGGCCGCGTGGCGCGCGCGGCGCGTGGCGACATCGTCGAGGGTGCGCCGGATCGCCGGCATCAGCCGCACCAGGTCGTCCTTGAGGATGAAGTCGGCAATCCCCAGGCGCAGCAATGCGATCGCCGCCTGCTCGCCGATGCTGCCGGAGACGAGGATCACGGGCAGTTCGGGCGCCCGCGCGCGGATGCGCGACAGGCTGGTCTCGATGGTCATGCCCGGCACGTTGTAATCGGACAGCAGCAGGTCCCAGCCGCCTTCGGCCAGCGCCGCGTCGAGTCCGGCATTGCTGGCGACGCGGCGCATCTCCGCCGGCAGCCCCTGCTGGCGGAGGTGGCGCTCCAGCAACAGGAAGTCGGCGGGGTCGTCCTCGATGACGAGCAGCTTCAATGGCGTTTCCATGACCCTTACCGGTCCGGCGGGGCTTCGTTGGTCACCAGCCAGTAGAGGCCCAGCCGCGCCACCGTTTCGGCGAAGTCGACGAAATCGACGGGCTTCCTGACGAAACTGTTGGCGCCGTTTTTGTAGCTCTCCAGGCAATCCCGCTTTTCATCCGACGACGTCAGGATCACCACGGGCAGCAGGCGGGTACGCTCGTCGGCCCGCAGGCGTTCGAGCACTTCGAGGCCCGACAGCCGTGGCAGGCCGATGTCGAGCAGCACCACGGCCGGCAGGTCGGGGCCGGCGCGGCCGGCGAACTCGCCGGCCTTGAACAGGTAGTCGAGCGCCTGCTGGCCGTCGCGTACCACGTCGATGCAGTTCGCCACGTGGGCGCGGCGCAGGGCGCGCAGGGTGAGCATCTCGTCCTGGTGATTGTCCTCGACGAGCAGGATGGATTTCTCGCTCATGGCAGTATCTCCTTGTCCGACAGGCCGTCTTCCGGCAGCGTGAAACAGAAAGTCGCGCCCTGGTCCGGCGCGGCCGCGGCGACGATTTCGCCGCCGTGGCGGTGGATGATGCGCTGCACGGTGACGAGCCCGATGCCGATGCCGGGAAACTCGTCCTGCCGGTGCAGGCGCTGGAAGGGCTGGAACAGGCGCGCGGCATGCGCCATGTCGAAACCGGCCCCGTTGTCGGCAACACAATACCAGCGCCGGCCGTCGCGGATCTCGGCATGGACGCGGATCGAGGCCGCGGCCGCCTTGCCGGTGTATTTCCAGGCATTGTCGACCAGGTTCGTCATGACCGCGGCGAGCATGCGCGCATCGCCCTGCACGACGAGACCGTCCTCGACGGAGACCGCCACCCGCCGCCCGGGCTCGGCCGCCGCCAGTTCGTCCAGCCGCCGTTCCGCCAGCGCCGAAAAATCGACCCTGTCGCGCTGCAGCTCGCCGCGCGTGCTGCGCGACAGCGTGAGCAGGCCCTCGATCAGTTCGCCCATGCGGCGGCTGGCGATGCCGATCTGTTCCAGATAGACCCGCGCCTCGCCCGTCAGTTGCGCGCCGAAGTCCTCCTGCAGCGCCTGCGAAAACCCGCTCATCGCGCGCAGCGGCGCGCGCAGGTCGTGCGAGACGGCATAGGCGAAGCTTTCGAGTTCCCGGTTGACGGTCGACAATTCGGCGGTACGCTGCTCGACGCGGCGTTCGAGGTTCTGGATCAGGTCGATGTTGGCCAGGCCGATCGACATCGCGTCGGCGAGCGCCTGCTGCAACTCCACCTCCTCGTCGGTGGGCTTGTGCCGCGTCGCCCAGTAGGCGCCGATCGCGGCGACCGGCCCGCTGCGGCCGATCGGCACCATCGCCAGGCTCTTGACGAAGGTGGGACGGTAGGCCTCGTGGGGAATGCGCTCGTCGGCATAAATGTCCTCGATCACCGCCGCCTGGCCGTGCAGCATGGCCCAGCCGGAAATGCAGCTTTCCAGCGGGAAGCGCTGACCCTTCCAGAGCGGGCCGATGGCGTCCTCGTCGGCGTAGAAACAATAGCCGTTGTCGTTGAGCACCAGCGTGGCCCCGTCGGCGCCGGTCAGCCGGCGCACCGCGGGGCGGACCACCGCCATTAGCGACGGCAGGTCATGCACGGCGGCGATCCGCTCGACCGCCTCGGCGAGCAGGCGTATGCGATCGGCGCCGGTCTCGGCCTGCCGGCGCGCCGCGTTGGCGTCCTCCATCCGGTTCAGCGCGGCGAGCCGCGCTTCCTTCAGGTCCCGGGTCGCCTTGCTGCGCTCGGTGATGTCGAAGAAGGCGGCGATGAAATCGTCGCCGAGCAGGATGCCCGAGACGAGCATGGTGCGCACGCCGCCGTCCTTGCAGGTGATGTCGTATTCGCGCGGCGCGAGGTCGGCGCTCCGGTGCGCGGACTCCGCCAGCACCTCGTTCCAGGAGTCCAGCACCTGGGCGCGCCGGGCGGGGTCGGGATAGGCCAGCCGCCACCAGTCGTCGAGCGTGCGCAGCTCGTCGCGGCCGTAGCCGAAGGTTTGATCGAAGCGCAGGTTGCGATCGGTCAGCACGCCGCGCTTGTCGACGCAGCACAAGGGCACCGGCGTTTCCTGGAACAGGCCCGCGAAGCGCGCCTCGCTCGCCGCTTTCTCCTGCATCGTCGTGTTGAGCTGGCCGTACGCCGCCACGGCCTGCAGCCAGTTCATCTCGGCGCGGTCGACAACGATGGCGCCCCACCAGGCGGCGGCGGTCAGCAGCGCCATGATGGCGAGGATCATGAGGAACAGGCTGTATCGGGCGGGAACCAGGCCGAGGCGTTCCCCCGTCATCCACAGATAGAACAGCAGCGGCACCAGCAGCAGGATCGCCGGCAGCAGGCAGCGCAACAGGGCGCCGCCCGAGGTGGCGGCGGTGATGGAGGCCATCCAGCCCCAGCGCGGGCGGGCCATCAGGATGCCGAGCGCGAGGATGAAAAAGGCCGCCGCGGTATGCACGGCCATGGCGGTGAAATGCGCGGGGCCGTACAGGGCGTCGAGGTCGTAGAGATAGCCCAGCAGGGCCACGAAGGCGATGCCGAACGTCGGCAGGACCAGATACGGAGCGGGTTGCCAGCGGCCGCTGCCGTTCCGGCCCAGCAGCAGCAGCGCCAGGCCCGTCAGGCAGAAATTCATCGCGGTGCCCGGCGCCATGCGGCCCGGATGGGAAGTGAGGGGCGCGCCCGGCGGTTCCGGAATCAGGCGGTTGTCGATGGCGAAGTCGACGCCCAGCAGATATTCGGTCAGGGTCAGCAGCCCCAAGCCGGCGACGGCCGCCGCGCAGGCCAGGCCGACGCGGCGCGCCGCCGTCCCGACGCGCCCGGGATGCAGGAGCCAGAGCGCGATCCCCGCCAGGATGAACGCCAGGGCCGTGTTCGCCTTCATGGAAACGGCGTCGGAGAACAGGCTCTTGAACGACGTGATATCCAGCCACCAGCCGAGGAACGCCAGCCCGCCGATGGCGACGGTCGCCGCCGCGAACACCGCCGGCCCCGGACCGACCGCGCCCGTCACGCCCGGGGGCGTCGCGGCGGGAGAGTCCGGCGTCATGCCTTCCCCCCGTCGTCATCGAGCGACGACAAGTCGTAGGGCGGCCCGCGCCCGAGCTCGCCCGCCAGCGCATTGACTTCGCGCTTGAGCGCGATCATCCGCAGCTCGCGGTCGACCGAGGCGCGGTCGATGCGTTCCAGTTCCTCGTTGCGCGCTTTCAGCTCGTCCTCGGTCGCCTTGCGCCCGGTGATGTCGATGGCGTGGACGACCCGCATCAGCGGCTTGCCGGCATCGGACTTGAGCACGGTAATGTCCAGCAACACGGGGATGCGGCGGCCGTCCTTGCCAAGATGCTCGGCTTCAAAGGTGCCGTGGCCGCTGATGTCGAGCGCGGCGATTCTGTCCCTGGCCCTGGTCACCTGCTCGGGCATGTAAAGGATCATGACCGGCTTGCCCGGCAGTTCTTCCGGCGTGTAGCCGCGTTCGCGGGCGAAGGCGGCATTGACCGAGACGAAGGTGTCGTCGAGCGGATCTACGATCGCGGTCGCCAGCCTGCCGCGGTCGAATGCCTCGGCCCAAAGCCGCAATTTGTCCTCGTTCTTCTTGCGCGCGGTGATGTCGCGCGAAATGCCGAAGACGCCGAAGACCCTGCCCTCGCTGTCGCGCAAGGGGCCCTTGGTGGCAAGGAAGACCTTCTTTCCTTCGATCGTGTCGAGGTCTTCCTCGACGGTCTCGATCCCGCCGGATTCCATCACCCGGCGGTCGGTGGCCATGAGCTTCTCCGCCTGCTCGGGCGGAAAGAGCGCACGGTCGTCCCGGCCCAGCACCGCCTCGACGGGCTTGCCGACCAGGCGGGCGGCCGCTCGGTTGAACAGCAGGAAGCGCCCCGATTCGTCCTTCGCGAAGATCACGTCATCCGTGTTGTCGGCGAGGGCGGCAAGCATGGCCGGAACGCGTTGCCGCTCGCGCGCCAGCTCGAGTTCACGCCGATGCGCGGCGGCCTGCCGGCCGAGGAGCCGCCACACGAGCACATAGAGCAGCAGGGAAGTAACCGCGACGAAGAGCCAGCCCATGGCCCGGTCGGACAGCAGGACCCACAGCGCGGCAAAAAAAGCATAGGCCAGCATGACGCGCAAGGCGCCACGCCAGGTCTCGTCGCGTACGCCGGTCCCGGTCATAGGTTCAGGGCGGAAAAGCAGCTTCCGCGGTCATGTTCGCTGTGCATCGGATCGATCCAGCCGAAAACCCGCGCCGGTGGTGGATTGCTTGCGCAACACCGCGCCCGCGCCCGGGCGCAAAGAGCGCAAGCAGGGATGGCAAATGAGTGGCGACTTGAAGCGGCGACATGACTTGCGGGAACGGGCTGCTATGATATCCGCCCCCAATATAACTTTTGAGTGGCCTCAAGCCAACCGCAAAATGGCCGCGGAATGGCCGGCGCGGAGCGTTCAGCCGGCCAGCCCGCGCCGGTACTGGATCGCCTCGGCGACATGCAGGCCGCCGATGTCCGCGGCCCCGGCGGGGTCGGCCAGATCCGCGATGGTGCGCGCGACCTTGAGGATGCGGTGGTATGCCCTTGCCGACAGGTCGAGCCGGCTCATCGCCTGCTTGAGCAGCGCCGCGCCGGCCGGGTCGGGCAGGCAGTGGCGGTCGATTTCCTCGGGCGTCAGCAGCGCGTTGGCCTTGCCCTGGCGGGCGATCTGCGCTTCGCGCGCCTTCATCACGCGCTCGCGCACGGCGGCCGAGGGCTCGCCCGTGCCGCGCGCCGAGAGATCGGCCTCGGGAACGGCGGGCACTTCGATCATCAGGTCGATGCGGTCGAGGAAGGGACCGGAGAGCTTGGCGCGGTAGCGCGCGATCTGGTCGGGCGTGCAGCGGCAGCGCGCCTCGCCGAGATAGCCGCAGGGACAGGGATTCATGGCCGCGACGAGCTGGAAGCGGGCCGGGAATTCGGCGCGGCGCGCGGCGCGGGCGACGCGGATGTGGCCGGTTTCCAGCGGCTCGCGCAGCGCTTCTAGCACGCCGCGCGAAAACTCCGGCAGCTCGTCGAGGAAGAGGACGCCGTTGTGGGCGAGCGAAATCTCGCCGGGGCGCGGCACGCCGCCGCCGCCGACCAGCGCCGGCGCCGAGGCCGAATGATGCGTGGCGACGAAGGGCCGCTGGCCGAAGCGGCCGACATCGAAACGGCCGGCCACCGAGAGGACGGCGGCGCTTTCCAGCGCCTCGGCCTCGGTCATCGGCGGCAGGATGCCCGGCAGCCGTTGCGCCAGCATCGACTTGCCGGTGCC
>ERZ1645187.4031-NODE-4031-length-12050-cov-6.675198_pt1 | contig 12050 bp, 15 predicted proteins | sample MGYA00575352_ERZ1645187 | MGnify/ENA primary metagenome ERZ1645187 (study PRJEB40837, sample SAMN11349314) | freshwater sediment metagenome | isolation source: river sediment | host: Sediment | place: India: Wazaribad , New Delhi | collected 2017-02-21 ... | reverse complement strand
GCCGCTGACGTGGATGGTGGCGAGCTGTTCGAGGTTCAGCAGCCAGGTGTGGCCGTCGTCGGTGGTGCCGCAGCTGACCAGCAGCGGGTAGGGGGCGGGCTGGTACTCCGGCAGGTAGCCGACCGCCGCAAGGTCAGTGTTCGCAGGCAGCCGCCAAACCTGAGCGTTCGCGTCCAGTTGCTGCCATGGACCGGTCAGGTCGGTGACCGGTTCGGCCATGTGCAGGGTGAGCCCGTCGCGCCCCAACTCGATAGCTACCAATTTCGGCATCGGGCGGCCCGCAGAGGTTTGGGCCTCGGCGAGCCGGCAAAACGCCTCATCCACCCGTTCGACGGAGGGCAACCCACGGGTGCCGACGGCGGTGATGGTCTTCTCGACCGGAGCGATCACCGGGGGCGGTGTGGCGATGGCCCGCCCGGGACGGCGTTCCCGCTGCTGCTGGCGCCGGCGGGAACGCAACACCAGCAACGCAGACGCCGACAACACGATACTGCCGGCCAACCCGCTCAGCAGCCAGGGCGCGGACAGCATTTGGGCGTCGTCTTGATCATCTCGAGTCGGGGCTGCTGGCGCTGGCTCCACGGTCCGGGTGTCGTGGTCGCCTCCTGGGGCAAGCCCGCCGCGGGAAGGGTTACCGGCCGTGCCATCACCTGGCGGCGCATTCGCAGGCTCAGGCTCGCAAGGATCGATGGTCGGCGAGGGCGCCGGAACAGGCCGACCCGCCGGTACCTGCTCTTGAACGGTCTGTGTGGCCGGGTTCGCGGCGGGGACGGGGATCTTGAGGGTCCAACCGGCGTCAATGACATCCGGGTCGGTCAGCTGTAGACCGTCCGGTTGGATGACGCTCTGGGTGGCGGCGTAGATCTCGGGCCACCGGTCGGCGTCCCCCAGGTAGGCTTCGGCCACGCTGGACAGGGTGTCGCCGGGCTTGGCGATGTGCTCCAGCAGCGTTGTACCGTCGCCGGCGGCTGGCTGGTGGCTGCTGGTGGGGATGTTGAGGGTCCAGCCGATGTCGATGATGTCGGGGTCGGTGAGTTGTTGGTCGGCGGGTTGTGTCAGGTGCTGTGTGGCTTCATAGATTTCGGGCCAGCGGTCGCCATCACCCAAGTAGGTTTCAGCAACGCCGGTGAGGGTGTCGCCTGGTTCCACTACGTGTTCCAGCACCGCCGTCGAGCCGGGGCGTGGCTGGCCTCCGGTCGCCTGGGTACCTGCCCGCGCCGGTACGTGTTGGTTGATGCCGTTTGCTGGTGCCAGAACTTGCGCGGTGACCGGGGGCGGGGTGGTGTTCCCGGACGCCAGTGCGGGGGTGGCGAGGGTGGCGCCTGGTGTGGTGACGAACAGTAGGGCGGCGGTGGCGACCAGGCGGCGGGCGGTGTCCTGTGGCATCCGTAGGCCGGGCAAGGCAGGGGCGCGGACGCCGCGGACCGCCGCAATCAGTTCGGCGATGATGCTGAACGCCAGGAACGCCCACACCAGCCAGCCGCCCAGGATGATGGCGTTCAGGGCCAGCGTGCCGTCGTCCGGGGTGGTGAACCAGTCGAGGAAGTCCGCGGGAGTGGGGAGTTCGGTGGGGATCGGGTTGCCGCCGACCGCGACGAGCACGATCGGCAGCCCGGCCAGGATCGCCACGATGGCCAGGCTGGCCGCCAGGCCGACCAGGCGGCGTCGGATCATCGTTCTACCCCTTCGAGGACGCGTAGCGTGTCCGCGGACGCGGACCCGCTGACTGGCAGGCTGTTGACCCCGATGACCGACAAGAACGCGCATTGGTAGGTGTCGACCACGTTGACGGTGACCGTGCCCGCGTTGATAGTGACGCTGCCGGTTACTCCGGCCTGGGTCAGGTAGGCGCTGGCTGCGGCTGCGGCCTGCTGGGGGTCGGTTTGGGCCTGACCGTCGCGGACGAGCTGGTCGAGGTTGACCTGCTGACCGCCGGCGCGGGCGGCCTCGAACGCCACGGAGCGGGCTTTCTGCTCGGCGACGGCCTGGCCGGAGAAGTCGACTGCGATCCCGACGATGATGATCATGCAGAACGCGATCAGCACCGCCCACATGGTGACCGCGCCGCGCTCCCCACCGGCGTCCTGAAGTCTGGGTCGTGGTCGACGGGTCATTTCAGCGTCCTCGGTAGGTGTCAAGGGGCGATTGCATGGTGGCCTCGATCGTGACCTGGCCTGGCATGGCGGGGATGGGGGTCAGATCGGCCAGCCAGACCTGGCAGACCACGGTGGCCGACACGGTGGCCGGGGTGCCGACCGGAACCGCGAAACCGGCGGTGTCCACGCTCACGTGGGTGGACGCACACCTCAGGCCTTGGTTATCGAGGGCCTGCTGGCCGCTCGCAGTGGCGCGGGTTTGGGCTTCGGTCGGGGTGCGGGCGATGGAGGCGGCGCGGGCGGCCTCGGCGGCTGCGGCGTCCACGCTTTGGTGGGCCATCTGGACCCGGCCGGCAGCGATGATCAACGCGATGAACATCATGATCGCCGGCACGATGATCACGGTCTCGACCACTGCCGAGCCGCGCTCTGGATGGAACCGGTTCATGATGGTTGCTCCCACGGCAGCGAGGCAGACCGGGTCACGGTGAACACCATCCCGGGCAGCACCGACAACGTCTCACCAGTGACCGTCATGCTGGGCCCGCCAGCCCCCACACTGCCGGTCACGTCATAGTTGGACAGCGAACCGTGGGACTGGTCCAACGCCGACCAGGCGGCCGCAGTGCCCGCAGCGAGGCCACCGCCGCCGTGGGCTGCGGCCACCCGTGCGCCGTCCTGCGCGGCCGCCCCCGCGACAGTCGCCGCGTAGTAGTACAGGGCGGCCTGCAGGCCGAGGAAGACGATCCCGAACAGCACCGGCAGCAGCATCACCAGTTGAATCGTCACCGCGCCACGCTCGGACGCCCCCCACCGCCGGATGCGGGTAGGGAGACGTCCAAAACAGGGTTTGTTGCGCATCAGGGTCAGGCGATCTTGCCGACCTGGGTGTTGATGAAGGCGGTGATCGCTGCCACCACAATCCCGACGAGCGCGATCATGGCGACCACCCACAGGATCTGTTCGACAGTGATGCTGCCACGCTCGGAATCGCCGCGGACCAGTCTGCGAGTGGCCTGCTGCTGCAGTGCCCGCAGCCGGCTGGTGGTCTTAACCAATAGGGAATCGAGGGAGCTCATTAGGGGTGTCCTTTCAACAAGGGGGATTCGTTACTTACAACAAGCCGGAAAGCAGGGGTTTCCTGCTCACCAGCCGCGGGTTGGATTCTTGTGACAGGTCAGCCGGCTCCGATCATTCGCAGCAGGGCCGGGACGATGAGGATGACCAGGAAGACCACCCCGAGCAGGCTCATCGGGATCGTCATCTTCTCCCCCACGGCGTTCGCGGCCGCGAGTTCGTCGTTGAGCATCGCGGTACGCATCGACGTTGAGCGGGCCCGCAGCTGGCTATAGACTTGGGAGCCCTCCTCACCGCTGAGCCGCATGATGTCTGCGACATCACCCAACTCCGGCAGACCGAGCTCGGTCGACAGGCGCTTCAGGGCGTCCCAGGGTGGTTCGCCGGTCCAGGCGGACAGGGCCAGTTCCTCACGGAGCCGGCGGAACACCCACGAATCCCCCACCGCGGAGGCAACCTCCATGGCCTGGCGGGGTCCGGAGCCGGAGTTGCGCTCCAGCGCGACCAGGTCGGTCCACGCCCCCAGGGCCCGGTCGAACTCAATCCTGGCCTTCTTCGCGTCGTCGCGGACGTTGTAGTCGGGCAAGAAGAACATGCCCACGCCCATGGCCGCGGTGGCGCCGACCGGCAACACGATCGGCATCCGCCAACCCAACACCGCGAACAGCGACGTCAACACCGCTGGGATCAACAACCCGACCAGGGCGTAGAGCAGCTTGTCGCCGTAGAACCGGTGCAGCGGGATCCGCATCAACGCCAACTCCTGCCGCGGTGGTGTCCCCCACACGCTGCGGGGCAGCAACCGTATCCCCCACCTGCCCAACCGATCCGCCAACGTCGCACCATCAGCGGGATCAGCCTCAGCGTTGGCGCGTGCCAGAGCAGCGTCAGCGTCGGGTGATAGTCGGGCCAGGACGTCGCCGGGGTGGGCGTGGACGGGGGCGAGCCGCCAGACCAGACCGGCCAGGCCAGCCCCGGCGAGGACACCCCCGAGGATGGCCAGCTGCAAACCAGTGGTGATCATCGCGCCGCCTCCGCCCTCGCCGTCGTGCCGATAAAACGCGGGAGTGGTTTCCCGGCCGCCATCCGCTTCATCCACACCAACAGCCCGACATAGCCGGCCAGCAACAGCGCAAGGATCATCTGCCCCACCGGGGTCGCGTACGGCTCGACGTAGTTACCGGTGAACCCGAGCACCCCCAACACGGCGATGGTGATGATGGTCACCCAACGGGCGGTGGCGCGGGGCTTGGCGCGGTCGGCCTCCACCTGCCGACGCGACCTGACGTCTGCAGCCACCGACTCGGCCAGGCTGTCCAACACCGCCGCCAGACCGGGCCCCCGGCGCCGGGCGGCGAGGATCAGGTTCGCCGCGATCAAGTCCCCCGTAGCGTCATCCAGGTCGTCGGCCAACTGCCGCAACGCGGACTCGGTCGACCAACGGGCCCGCAGACGAGCCGCCAACCTCGACACCTCGGGTTTGATCGCCTCCGGTGTCGACCGCAGCGTCGCGATCAACGCCTGCTCCAGACCGACCCCGGCAGTCAACACCCCCGACAGCGACCGGATCCACTCCTCCATCGCCTCCAACCGGCGAATCCTGGACGTCTCCTCACCCGCAGATAACAGCACCGGCAGACCAACGGTTGCGGCCGGCACCAACACCAACCCCAGCAGCCAACCCGACACCAGCGCCACCACCACACCCAGGGTGAGCCCAGCCGCGAGCAACAGCTGCGTGCGCCGCGACAACCGTGGTAACGCGAACCTGGTGTTGCTGCGCGGCGCGGCTGGCTTGACGGGGGTTTTCTGGATGCCTGCGATCAGGCCGATGATGCCGATGACCATCAGGGCGCCACCCAGGGCGGGGACCAGGACGGTCATGACGCCACCCGCTGGCTCTCTGCGACATAGCCGTTCAGGTCGAACCCGTCCCGGACCAGTTCCCGGTACGCCTCTGGCATCCCCGACACCGCCCGAATCGATGTGCTGCCTCGTGGGCAGCCGAACACCGTGGTCAGCGAGTAGCCCTTCTCCCGCTCCCCCGGCTCCAGGATCACCACCTGCGAAGTCCACCGCCGCTTGATGGAGCCAGCCCCGCTTTGTTCGACTCTGGCGTCGACGTGCACGATGATGTTCAACGCCTCCGAAATCGCCCGCACCGCGTACTGCTCCGTCACATGGGAACCCGCCTTCATCGCACACGTGACCAGCTTCCCGACCGCACGTTCGGCGGACTCGGCGTGCGTGGTCGACAACGACCCGGTGCCGGACTGCATCGCCTCGATCATCGCCAACACCTCCGACCCGCGGACCTCACCCACGATCTGTCTCGACAGGTTGAACCGGTACGAGTCATACAACGCGTCATCCAGGGAGAACTCACCGGCGCGGCGGCCGCTCGGGAGCATCTCCCCACCCGGCCTCGCCTCCCACGCGTGGACGATCGGATGCCGGTCGGTCATCTCATGCAGATGCAGCTCGTACTCGGTCTCGAACGTGCCAATAGCCTCAGTAGGGCCGATCTCCGCACACAACGCCCGCACCATCGTGGTCTTCCCCGCACCCTGCGGACCGGCCACCACAATCGACTTGCGGGCCCGCACCGCAGCCGCCAGGAAACTCGCCGCCACCTCACTCAACGAGCCCTTCGCCACCAAATCCGACAGCGTGACATCCCGCATCCGGTGTCGGCGCACCACCACCGACGGCCGCGGGGTCACCCACGCCGTCGCCGCCAACCGCGCCCCACCATCCAGCCGCAAATGCAGGCGCGGGTTCGCCTCACTGAACTGGCGGGCATTCACCTCAGACCGGGAGCCCAGGAAGACCAGGAAATCGATCAAGTCCTGGTCCGAATCCGCCACGGATGGGCCACGCTCCAGGCGGCCGTCGCCGTGTTCCAGCCACACCTCGTCAAACCCCAGGATCGTGATGTTCTCCACACTCGGGTCATCCACCAAAGGCTGCAGGCGGCCCAACCCGAACAGGGCGTCGAACACCGCCTGACCAAGCCTCGCCTGCTGCTGCCGGTCAATTGCGCCACGACCAGACCTCGCCTGGTCGGTGACCTCGTCGTCCAACAACTCGCCGATGATCCGCCACCCCAGCGACCGCTGCTGATCCCGGCCCAGGGACGGGTTCGAATCCAACCCGGCCATCAACCGCTCCGACGCCGCAGACCGCAACGCCGACACCAAACCCCAATCCACCCCATCACCCGCCGCGACGCGCCCCGCCCGATGACCATGCCCACTAATCGACACCACCCGGTGCTCGGCAGACAGCGGAGGCACCGGCGCGGGAGGCAGCGTCGACACCGGCGATGCCGACTGCACTGGGTCGGACAGGGAGAACGTGGACCTGGTGCGGCCCGGCCGCGGCTGCACCGGCGCCGAGAACAACGGCAGGCTCATCGGATCGGTCAGATCACGGGAAGCCTCAGAAGACTGAATCCGGTCGTTCATAGTGTCACCACTTCCTGCCGCGCCGATGTCTCGTGCCGCAATGCGGTTTCCTGCCTCGCTGCCGAAATCTGCTGGTCGATCGCCGCCGCGACACTCGCCAGCGATCGGACCAGCCGGCTGGTGCCGAACTTGCGGCCACCCGCCCGCCCGGCGCTCAACACCGCCGCGGCGTCCGGGTCCCAGGACAGCGTGCCGAACACCGGCAACCCCAACGTCCGGGCAACATCCCGGCCGCTGTAAGGACGGCCCTCACCCACCACCACACACCCAGCGCTCAGCGCGCCGCTACCATCCTTGGCTGCGGCCGACCAGGAAACCGCCCACTGCCGAGCCCCGGCCAGCGCGGACAGACCACTCCCGGTGACCAGCAACCCCACATCAGCCGCGGCCACCAGTGGGGTCGGTGAATGGGCCATGCCGAGCCGGCCGGCGTCCACGATCACGTCGAGGCCGTTACGCTCCAGCCCGCGTAGTTCCACCGCAAGCGGTGCCCACACATCCACCAGGCCCGCCGCCTGCGCATGCGAGCGTGCCCCCGGCAACAACACCACGCTCGTGTCCGGCAGCGGCATCAACACGTTGGGCAGCACCCCTGCCAGCTGGCCGTCCCGGTGCGCCAACACCAGCTGCACCATCGCGTCATTGTGGACGACCGTGCCCTGCAGGTAGCCGGCCAGGATCGCCGAACCACCCACCGGATCCGCGTCCACCAACACCACCGGACGCGGCCAACACATCGCCAACCCCAACCCGGTGGTCGTCACCCCGGGTGCCCCCGACGCGGAAGCCAAAACGATCACAGCCATCAGCGTTCCCGCGAATCCAGCACGATCGCCAACTTCCCGGACGCCGACCGGGCCGCCAACTCCGGTGCCTGAAGGGCTGCCACCTCAACCACCAGCGCCACGTTCCCCGACGCATCGACCGGCGCCACCGAGATCACCGTGCCGTCGAAGACCCGCAACTCGGCCTCCACCACGTCACCCTGCTGGCCCGGTGTCGACACCACCCTGATCGCATCCCCAACCTGCAAAGCGTCCGCCGGCAGCTGACCTGCACCCAACGACAACCCCACCACCGAGAACCCGGCATGCGGAACCACCTCAGTTGTGACAGCCGACGGCACCACCAACTGGCCGGCCCGAAGGTCAGCACCGGCACGCTGACCAACCAGCAACCCCAAGTCCGCTGCGGGGACCACCTGCAGGGCCGGGTCCACCCCAACGCGGACGACCTGCAGCGCCTCCTCGGTGATCACCTCACCCCGGGAGATGTCGGCGCGGACCGCGATCACCTGCTGCGCATTCCCCAGGCTCGAATACGCCCACACCGACAACAACGCCCCCAACACCACCAACGCCAGGGACAGCGCAACCACCGCCGGCCGCCGACGCATCCGAGGCGGCGGCACCACCCCAGCCTCCGGCACCGACGCCCGGCCGGCCGGTTCGGCGGACCGCTTCACCCCGTTACGGGCACTCGGACGGGGCAACTCGATCGTGGAAGACTTCATCACTCGACTACCTTTCCGTCACCCGACGCGGACGACCTGCAGCTCACCGATCTGCACGATCCGTGACTGCGTGAACTGCAACGGGATCGAACCCGAAGGCCCCGACGACGACGTCCAATCCACCGACCAATAACTCGTCGCCCGAACCGTGAACGTGCCCTGCTTCGGATAGGTGTAGCCACAATCCGGGGACTCCTGACCACCATGACCATCCGTGAACGGCGTGCCGGTCGTGGTGCACGTAACGGCGCCGCCGTCACCCATCTCCCACAACACCTTCGACACACTCGCGGTCGCCGTCACTGTCACCCCACCCAACGACGCGCTACGCGTCATCGGACCGAACGACTGCTCCGACGGGGCCTCCACCCACATCCACAACGGCAAACCAACCACACCCATCGAACCCGGCCGATCCTCCGGCACCATCCCGATCGTGATCGCCCGCAACTCCATCTGCTCCACAATCGACTGCGCCACCACCGCCGGATCCACCGGAGCCGCCGGCCCAGCCGGCATCGAAGCCGACCAGAACAGCCCAAACGGATTCGCCACCCCAGAAGCACCGATCCGACACGAATAGATCGCACCCTCCGTGTTCCCCTGCCACACCGCATCCGTCTTCGGAGGCTGCGGATCCGCCAACTGCACGTAACAGAACTTGTCAGTCGACCACCAGCCATACTCTGACTCACACGGCACCACCTCACTCCGGCCAAACGAATGATCCATGCAGGCCGAAACACTCCCGCCCTGATCAACCACATCGACCGGAGCTGCCTGAGCAGTCGCTTGAGAACCCGGCAGGGAAACCACGATCACGCAGACCGCTGCGTCTCTGCTCCAATACTGGCCTTGGGGGCAGGAAACGCCTTCAGCATGTGCGACGCCGACAGGCAATGTCAGGCAGACGATCGCACCGAGAAACAGCAGGAGGATGCGCCTCAGCACGTCTCTTTCACCTCATCGGTAGCCACGTACCAGGTGTCATTCGCGAGCTGGTGATCAACCTGGAACTCGGTCAGGACACGACTTGGGCTGTCCGGGCTCTTGACGGACGTCCCTGTTGCGTCGAGTAGGTCGACTTCGCTGATGTCGATACACATCTTCACGAACCACTGCGATGCACTCGATCCAGGCGTTGACCCGACAAACGCTGGTACTTGTCTCCCGACCTTTCGCCAGCCCTGAACGCGATACTGCATCAAGTCGTGCTGCCACTGCGCTAGAGCTTGTCCCGTCGCGACCGTGTTGAGCTCGTTGAGGTCGGATTCCGGGTCGCTACCAAGCTTGTCCAGCACCTCAAGGTACGAGACGACGGTGTCAACGGCTGCCTGCTCGCTGGCCGTCGACGGCGTCGGTGCGGGTGAAGGCGTCGGCGTTAGTGTCGCAGACACGCTCGGGGTCGGCGTGCTCGGTGTAGGGGTCGAGTCCACCTCAGTCGACCCAGAACAACCGACTAGCGCCATGGACAGGGCCAGCCCTACTGACGTGACCCACGCGCATCTTCCCTTGTTGAGCGCCATGCTGTGCCTCCTCGGCTTCCGTTGTTTGCACGCTCCCGCAACACAACAAACCGCCCACGGCACGCACCTGCTCAGCTGATCGCAGCAAATTCAGCAAGAAATCCAGCACTTGTGCCAGGACCTGAGGGGTGGGTCGCGAACGTGCCCAGTATCCGCACTCAACACGCTCTGCATGATGACCGTCCAAGTTCTGGATGCAGTGAAACGCTGGGTAGCGGTGATCCACTGACAGAGGCGTCACAAACTGCGGCACCCCGGAGATGAAGGCGAGTGCCTGCTTGCCGACACCTCCTTGGTGGATGACCACATGGCAGTGCGGGAAGAGCCTGTCGAACCGCTCGAAATCGATCGGTAGGACCCGGTCGGTCGGCCACCGGGACTCCAGAACGCCGGCGGCGCGGCGGACCACTGCCCGACGCCCCGAGGCCAAGATGCCGTCAACGACACGTTCGGTGACGGGCCAGGATTCCTCGCTGTGACCGAACCGAGACTTGAATAACACGGGTGGGTCCCCGGCGTCCAGGAAGGAGGACACCCGATCCGACAAGGGGGCGCTGGATTCCAGGAACAGGTAGCCGGCCCCCGGGGATGGTCAGCGAACGCCGGTGCCAGATAGCCGCTCACCGGAATGAATGTCGGCTCCGTCATGAACTGCGCCATCTGACGTGCGATCAGCAGCGGACGCTGACCCAATCGTTCGCTCACCTTCTGGATGCCGGCCCCCAGGGCGCGCACCATGTCCAACGACACCCGCGACCCTTGGAGCAGGTTGAAGAGTCGACGCCGCGAGTCTGGCGCGCCCATGTGGCTGTCCCCGTGGCTGGTCGGCTGACCCGGAGTGTGTTTGCATTCAGGCCATCCGCACGGGGTTTGCTTGCGGCGGAACTCCAAGGCGAACGGCTGCACCATCGGAGCCACAACAGCGGCATCATGGATGGTGAACGACTCAAACAGAGGCTCGAACGCCGCCTCCGCTATCAGCCGTGATCACGTGGAAATGACCTCCATCTGGGCGTGGTGATCCCCGCCCTCCCATGCCTTCATCAGTACATGGCCCAGCACCTCCGCGGTCTCCCAGTGGTACGGCAAAGGGTTTAGCCCGTAGGAGTAGACCACGCCGGCAACGAAGGAGACACACACCAAGGTCACGGCGTGACCAGCCTGCTGCAGTGCCACACCGAGTGGAATCAGCGGCAGAGTGTCTCCGTAGCCGCCGACCGTCGCCATGAAGATATTCCAACTGCGCCCAACCGAATTCTCTAGCGTCGGCGGCCACCTCACGACGCATCGCTGAATGCTCGTCTGGGAACCGCAGCCGCAAGCAATGGCCATCCCCGCTGAACCGCGTAGCGCATCGCCCGCCAGTACGGCTCTCTGTGCCGCCAAAATCAGGGTGGGCACGTCGGGTACCAGGCGAAAGGCTGGCCTCGCGCACCCTGCGGCGAAGGAGGGCGTTTGGGCCACCTGCAAGTTGGTAGCTCAGTTCTGGGACAGTCGTGAGCCGAGTTCGGGGATGCGGACGCTGAGGGCCGCCCACACCAGGTCGTGACTGACCCTGTCGTAGTGGTGGGCAACCAGGTTCCGCATGCGGTTGATCCCTCGCCAGTCCACGTCGGGATGCGCGTCCTTGAATGCTTGAGGCAGTTTCTCGGCGACGGTGGCGACCTTGATCAGGATCCGTTCGCCGGCATTGCGCAACAGAGCCCCGTCCATCGAATCCGCGAGGTAGGCCTCCCGACCCTTGCTGGTCAGGTACTCGGCTTGTCGTACGAACTCCGCCAAATCCGCCAGGCGCCGCTTGACCCGAGCGTCCCGGTCGCCCCCGGCCTCACCGGTGCGGGCCGTGGATCCGTCGGCCGGGCCCGTCACAGCGGCACCGCCTCAACGCGAGCGCGGTCAAGGACGCGTCCCGAACTACCTGAGGACACCACGTCGACCGGAACGGTGAGGATCTTGGCCAACTCCTCCTCCAGGGTCAGCAACGTCACGATGTCCGCATCGGGCGGGAAGGTGACCAGCAAGTCGAGGTCCGAACCAGGGTCATCCTCGCCACGTGCCACCGAGCCGAACACCCAGGGGTCCTTAGCCCCGATCCTCGCGAGGGCAGCCAACACCTCGTCACGCCTGGCGCGCAGGAGCGCCGAGGGCCGCACCTGAAGTGCGTGCTCCAAGGCGCTCCTTGCGGCGTCGGACGGCACCCTCGTGCCTCGCTCGATCGCCGCGATCAAGGGTTGCTTCACTCCGGACAACTCGGCCAGTTGACGCTGGGTCAACCCGGCCGCTGTCCGCCGCAGCTTCAGCCGCTCCGAAAACGAATGCTCCTCCACACACCCATGATATCGCGCGTGTTATCGCGAGAGAAGGGGGGTCC
>ERZ1645187.4030-NODE-4030-length-12052-cov-6.836209_pt1 | contig 12052 bp, 11 predicted proteins | sample MGYA00575352_ERZ1645187 | MGnify/ENA primary metagenome ERZ1645187 (study PRJEB40837, sample SAMN11349314) | freshwater sediment metagenome | isolation source: river sediment | host: Sediment | place: India: Wazaribad , New Delhi | collected 2017-02-21 ... | reverse complement strand
GTGCTGACCGCTTTCGCCTCGTTCTGAACGTCGTTCTGTCCTTCAAACACGTCCATCGTGAAGCCGTACTCGCCGCAGTATTGCTGGAACTGTTTCCAAGCATAGGCCTGCGACTCGTTGGAGAGCGCCTGCGTGATGAACGCGGCTTTGTGGGTCGCGGCACCGTCCGCGGTTGCGGGGGCCGTCGTTGCGGCGGGCTTGCAGGCAAACACGCCAACAACCATCATGAGCGCCAGGAGCAGTACGAGAATCTTTTTGTACATTCTGTTTTCTTCCTCCTTTTTATTTAAGCAAACAACGCTATTTTTTGCGTCGTCCGCTTATTCCGTAGTTCGTGCGCAAGCAGCGCAAGGGGGTATGGGGTTCTGATTCGAAATTTTGTGTATGCTTGTTTTTAGTTAGCGTTGGATCAACTGATGGAGAATTTTCAAAAATCCATAATTCAGAAATGCTGGTTTCGTCTGATTCTATCACTGGAATAAGACATGTTATATGGCATTATTGCCAGTAATATTTCTATTCTTGCTCTAACGAGACATGTTATAGTCCTTTATTGCCAGAAATATTTCTATTCTTGCTCTGTCGCGTTATCTTCACGTCGGAAACAGGCATTAACTTAGCGCTTCTTGCAGGGCTTTGAGCATCACGTTCTTGTCGGGCTTGAGCCCCGTCCACATCTCGATGTTCAGCGCAGCTTGATTGATCAGCATCCCCGTGCCGGTGTTCCAGCGCGCGCCGCGCGCTTCGGCTGCACGCAGAAACGGCGTGATCGCGGGATTTGGAATCACGTCCTGCACAAACATGGTCGGCAAAATCGTGTCCAGATCGATATTCGGGATATCGTCCACGTTGGGATAGAGCCCGATCGACGTTGCATTCACGAGAATGTCCGTGTCCGCGGGCACCGCAAAGGCATGATCCCAGGTGACGAATGTGTTGTTCGGCAGGATGCGGTTGAGAAGCTCCATCAGGCTCTTTGCCAGATGCGCGTCCTCCGGGCGGTTGACGATGGTGATACTGCCCGCGCCCGCAAGCGAAAGCTCCACGCTGACCGCGCGCGCGGCTCCACCCGCGCCGAGGATGACGATCTTCTTTCCTTTCGGGTCTACCCCGTTTTGCTCGAGCGATTCCATGAAGCCTTTGCCATCCGTGTTCTCGCCGAAGAGCTTGCCGTCCGTGTTGACGATGGTGTTCACGGCGCCGATGAGCCGCGCGCTCTGAGAGAGCTCGTCCAGATATGGAATCACGTTGATCTTGTGCGGAATCGTGCAGTTGATGCCGCGCATCTTGAAGGCCTTTAGCCCCTTGATCGCGTCCTCCAGTTGATCCGGGTCTACGTCAATCGTCAGAAACCGCCAGAGGTTGAGGCCTAGCGCACGAAACGCCGCCTCCTGAATCACCACGCCGGGATTTTCCGCCGCCGGGTGCCCAAACACGCCAACCAGACAATCCAGATAATTCTGTTCCTTCATATGAGATACCCTCCGTCGATTCCGATCGTTCTGTGTGCGTCTAGAGTTGCGATGCCGCGAAATATGCCACGCCAACCGTTCTGAGCTTTTTATAGTTGCGATGCCGCGAAATATGCCGCGCCAACCGCCTGACCAAATTGCGCAACCGTGTAGACAGGATCGTTCTTGAGCTCCAACATCACCGGCGTGAATGCCAGCGTGCCGTCTCCGGCGACGAACCGCACAGGGCAATACGCGTTTGCACCCTGTTGCATTAGGTCAAAGCAGCGTTTGTGCTTGACGAAGCGGCCAAAGAGAATCCGCTCGCGGCTCTTGGGCGCAAGCATCCACTCGCTCTCCTCATATGTGACCGCAAGGTATTCGCCGATCTCGCGGAAGATTTCCTCCGCCGCCGCGTCGCCTTCGCTCGCGAGCCGCATCAGATGCTCCAATAGTGGCTTTCGCATATCGTCGGGCTTTTGGCGGACAAACACACCGCCGTTCGTCTGCTCTAAAAATCCTTTGTCAAAGAGTTCGGCATATCGCGCGGGCGCTTTTGTTTCAAAGACTCGGAGCGCGAGGCGGTAAGCGCCGCTCTGGCTGCAATATTTTTGCAGCGTGCCGGAAAGCCCGGTGTTGAAGTTATTCACGCTGCGCACGTCCAACTCGTGATAGGCGCGCGCGGGATGATTGCCAAGGTCGATGATGCAGTTGTACACTTCCAGCGGAATCTGCGGGATCTCGCCCGTTTCGTCGATCCATCCCGTGCCAAGCTCGGTGCCGAGCGTATGGGCGAACACGCCGGAGGCAACGCTTTGCGCCTCTGCCGCGTGCGCCATCTCAACCGCCGCGGTATAGGCGGCAAGCGAACCGTCGTTGGAAAGATGCACCTTGCCGTGCGGCTTGCATTGCGCCAGCAGCAGGGTCTGGAGCGAAGAGAGCTTGCGAAACTCGGTTTCGTAGTCCGCCGAAGCATTGCGTATTCCGCGCGTTTTGTAGGTTTCGCCGCCAACAATCTGGTCGTCAATCACCACATCCGGGAAACAGACGCCGATTCCATCGAGCAGCGGCGCTTCGCCATAGATCGTGCGGCAGGTGTCAACCGCGCTCTGCATCGCCTCGTTCGAAACGCCTTTTTTGAGCATTTGTTCCTTGAGTGCGGCAGCTTGCGGCGTATTGGGCAGAGACATCGCCGCGCGCACCACGCGCGCCATGAGCAAAATCGGCTCAATCACCTGCTCCATCGTCGTCATTTCGGCGGGGAACCAGTCGTATTCCTTGACCGCGACGATCTTGCCGCAGGAGATGCCGACCACCTTGATGTCCGTGCCGCCGATGTCGATGCCGCAGAGGGTCGCGTTTTTCGTCTTTGCAACCGCCTCACGGCAGGCGACAACCGCATTGGAGTGCTGCTCCGGTGCTGTCGGCAACGCGGGCAATGTTTCCTGTGTGAGCGCAAACGAGAACGGCGGCTTGCCCGTTGCCGCGTTGATGCGGTCGGTCACGTTCAGGCACTTGCCGTATCCGCTGCGTTCGCTCTTTGGCAAACGCACTTGAAACACATCGTCCAGCGTTTCGCACAGCTCTTTGGAAAACGAATCGTCTTTTGCAAAGCCCAGCGTCATGCGCGCGCCGCCAAAGGTCGAAAGAATGTTGTAGAGCGTCGCGTAAAAATACTCACGAACAAACTGGCGTTGCGCTTCTTCCTGCACCGCGGGATAGCGGATTTCCCAGCGTTTGCCGCCGCCCACCGGGAGGCTCAGATCGCAGAGAATGCTGCATTCCGCCTTGGCAAACGCCCGCCGCACATCCGGCAAATAGACTGTCTCGCCGCGCGCGGCTTTTTCAAGAAACGCCTGTATGATCGTGTTCATCCGTCGTGCCCATCCTACAATGTTCTCAAACCGTGATCGGTTAAAATCTGTTTCAGCGCGTCTACGCGTTCCTGCGCAATCTCACGCTGGTTGGGGTCAAATGCATATCGCTGGCGCAGGGATTCATATTTTTCCCTGCACATGGGGTTGAAGTTGAGTAGTTCGACCGGGATTTCGCGTCCCAGCGACACAACAAATTGCGCAATCCCGCGGATATTCTCCTCGTCGTCCGTAAATCCCGGAATCAGCGGAACGCGAAGCAGCAGATGCGTGCCCTTTTGTGACAGATGGCGGATGTTGCGCAAGATCAGCGCGTTATCCACGCCGGTTTCGCGCAAGTGCCGTGCGGGATCGATCAGCTTGATGTCCGCGATGATGCGATCCGCCGCCTCGGCAAACGCATCGACCGTCTCCACTCTCGCGTACAGGCTGGTTTCGATCTGCGCGTTGATACCGCGCTCCCGGCAGGCACGCAGCACGCCGAGGGAAAAGGCAGGGCTTGCCATGCATTCTCCGCCGGAGAGCGTCACCCCGCCGTCGGCTCCGTAAAACGGGCGGTCGCGTTCGATCTCTTGCAGCACTTCTTCGAGTTGCATCTCTTTCGCGTCGAACCGGATGGCTCCGGTCGGGCAGGCGACGACGCATGCGCCGCATCGCGTGCAGGTGTCGTGGTCAATCGCGACGCCGCGCGCATCCCAGGATAGCGCGCCCACTTTGCAGCTTGCGATGCAGCTCTTGCACGCAACGCAAATGTTTTTTGCGTACCAGAGCCGGATTTCGGGGATCAAGCCCTCGGGGTTCTGGCACCATTTGCAAGAAAGCGGACAACCTTTGAGGAAGATCGTCGTGCGGATTCCGTCGCCATCGTTGATCGAAAACCGCTTGATGTCAAACACATTTGCGCGCATCATATATCCGCAAATTCCGTGCGTTCGATGATCTCCCGTTGCAAATCCGGCGCGAGCTCCGTGAAATACGCGGTGTACCCCGCCACGCGGATGGTCAGACTCTTGTACAGCTCCGGCTGCTTCTGCGCCGCGAGTAGATCGTCCCGATTGACGACATTGAACTGCACGTGAATGATCTTGAGCTCGATAAACGCGCGCAGCAGCCGCACAAATTTCGCCACGCCAAGCTCGGTTTTGAACAAACTCGGCAAAAATTTCATGTTCAGCAGCGTGCCGTTACTGCCGTATTCGCTCTTGACGCGAGAAACGCTCTTGAGTACCGCCGTGGGTCCCTTCGCGTCCCGCCCGTAGACGGGAGACATGCCGCCGTCCGCCAGCGGTTCTTTGGCCAAGCGTCCATCCGGCGTTGCGCCAACGTTTTGTCCCATCGGCACATGCGCGGAGACGGTGTAAAGCCCCATCTGGTACGGGCCGCCGCGCACATTGGCGTACCGGCTGAGACGCTGGGCAAAGCTTCGCGCCCAGTCGAAGGCGATGGCGTCCACCCATTCGATGTCGTTGCCGTACTTCGGCGCTTTGTTCAGCATCCGAAGCCGCAGCAGTTCCGCATTTGCAAAATTCTCGACCAACGCCGTGTGCAGCTCTGCGCGATCCACGATCTTTTCGTCATAGACCAGCGTCTTGAGCGCGGCGAGGCTATCGGCAACGTTGGCGCACTGAATCGCCTGTATGCCGGAGAGGTTGTAGTGCGCACCGCCGGCAGTCACGTCGATGCCGGATTTCATGCAATCGTCAATCACGCACGAGAGAAATGGCGAGGGCAGCAGCTCCGCGTGTGCCTGTTCCACCACTTCACAGCAGCGGATCATTCGCTCAAAGAAGAAATCGATCTGCGTGTTCAGCGCGGTGATCACATCTTCGTACTTGGTGAAATCTTTCAGCGTACCCGTGTGCGCACCCATCTGTTTGCCGGTGAGCGTACAAACGCCGTCGTTGAGCGCGAGTTCCAGCGCTTTGACGAGGTTGAACATCGCGGCGTCGCTCCAACCGAGGTTGTTGCCCATCGTGGTGAGCTCCACACAGCCGACGATGGCATAGTTTCGCGCGTCTTCGTCGGAGATGCCCTTGCTCTTGAGCGCGGGAATCACCGCTTCGTCGTTGAAAAACTGTGGCATGCCGCTGCCTTTGCCGACGACTTCGGAGCAGCGCGTCAGAAAATGCTCGCTCGATCCGGCGAACACGCGCGCCGAGAGGTTCGGCTGCGGCAAGAGCAGGTGTTCCTGCGCGCGGAGGAAGAGAAACGAGAGTTCGTTTTCCGCCGACTTGCCTGTTTCGTTCTGTCCGCCGATGGCAACGTTGAAGCCAATCGGGAATCCCGCGAAATACTTCGCGCTGCCGCTGCTTCTGAGATACACGATCTGGTTGAATTTGAGGAACAGGCATTCGATCAATTCCAGCGCGGATTCGTGCGTCAGGTTGCCCGATGCGATGTCTTTTTCATAATATGGATACAGGTATTGATCCATCCGCCCGGGTGAGAACGAGGAGGCGTTGCTCTCCATCTGGAGAATCACATACAAAAACCAGCTCGCCTGTACCGCCTCGTGGAATGTTTCCGGTGCGCGCTGGGACAGCGCGTCGCACACACGGGCGATCTCCAGCAGCTCTTTCGCGCGGGAAGATGTCTGCGCCATCTCGCGCGCCAGCGCGGCATAGCGGCGCATGAACAGGCACGCGCCTTCCAGCGAGAGGATCAACCCGTCGTAAAACGCGGCGTTGTCCGGGTTCTTTGCCTGTTCGGCTTTCGCTTCATCAATCAATCCGCTTGGGCCAACCGTCAGCCAGCGTTCGGTGTTCGGGCAAATGTGCCCCTGCGCATGGTCGGTTTGGTTGATCTTTGCAACCTTGCCGATGGCGCGCATCTCGTCGCCAATGCGCTCGTCGAGAATATCCTCCAGAGTCCTACCCTTCCAGAACGGGAAGATGTCCTCGTGAAACGCCTTCACATCCTCCTGCCGAATCGCAAACGGGTCTTGCGGGCGCGTTGGCAGGGATTCGATCTCGCGATCCACCCAGCTTAGGCCCGACTCCGGGAAGATGACCCCTGCGCGCACGCCCGTGGTGCGGTTGCCGACGATGCGTTCACCCTCCGTTATGCGGATTTCGATTTTCGCGAGCGCCTCTTTCAGCGCCAGCGCGCGGAGGATGTTGCGCGGCAGGTCGCCATGCGCGCGATATACATTCGTCACGATCTTTGCCTGCTCCACAGACGCAAACCGTTCCTCGGAAAACATCGCTTGTTTGAGAGACTGAACCCGAAGGCTCATTGGTAACTGATCGAGCTTGGTTTTCATGCTTGTTTCCCTTGTTGTCCGGTCGATTAAAAAATGTCGAATGTTTTATTTTCGATGTTGAATTTTATGTGTTTGAATCTTGGTTTTGTTTCGTTCGAAATCGTTCTTACAATGAATAGAATGAATCTGCTTGTTTCTATAAGAATGCTACCACAAAAAAAACGGTCCTAAAACCGTTTTGTGTGCCTGAAACGTATACTATTGTGAACCATTTTCTCAATTATCGTTCCCGTTTTTACGATACTCCCGCGTGGACATGCCCGTGCAAGCACGAAACGCACGATTGAAGAACTTGGTCGAGCGATACCCCGCGCGATAGGCGATCTCATCGGTGTTCCTATTGCTCGCCGCAAACAGCGCCTTTGCCGCCTCCATGCGCAGAAAATTGAGATATTCCATCGGCGAAAGCCTAGTCTTTTGTTTGAATGCGCGGCAGATCACGCCGCTATGCGTTTGTTTCTTTGAAATAAACATTGTCTGATGAGCAGCGTCAAGACCACCCGTTTTACGGGTGGTCTTACCTTCTTCCCGCTTCGTGGTCGGGATGGCTAAAGTCGTAAAAAAAGGCCGCCAAGGATCCTCGGCGGCCTTTGTGTATGCTTGTGTCGCTGGACTTAGAGAACGAGGCTCGGCGGCGCGTAGACGCGCGTGCCCATCTCCTGATCGAGCATGAATAAGCCCTTGCTGTCGGTGCCAAAGAGCTCCATCTTCTTGATGTTGTCGTTGGCGTTGGTCTCCTCCTCCGCCTGCTCCTTGACGAACCAGTCGAGGAACTGCATCGTGCGGAAATCTCTGGACTCAAACGCGGCTTCATAGATCGCGTGGATCGAAGCGGTCACATACTGCTCATGTGTGAGCGAGGCGCAGAGCGCGTCTATGTGCTTTTTCATCACCACGTCGGGTTTGCCAATCGCCTCCAGCGTGACCTTGATCTCGTTGTTTTGCATATACTTGATGAACAGCAGCGCGTGGTCGCGCTCCTCCTGCGCCTGCACCATAAACCAGTTGGCAAAGCCTTTGAGGCCCTGCTCCTCATAATAGTTTACAAAATCCAAATACAGATATGCGGAGTAAAATTCTTTTGTGATCTGTTCATTCAACAGTGTTTTTACTTTTTCTGAAAACATGTGCGTATTCTCCCTTTCTCTCGTGTCCTTGTTTCTGTGCGTTCCATGTTGTTCTCTGTAGTATAACGCTTCTTACTCTATAATACCGTGCTTTTATCACGCTGCGCAAGTGATAGTTTTTTTCGTGCGCTTGTGACTTGCACACAGTTTTTTCGCGTATTGGTGCTATAATGAGAAAAAGTGAGGTGAATCGAAAATGTCATTTGTAAAAATCGCAGAAACAGACATGATCGCTCCCGGTGAAAAGAAGGGTTTCCCGCTCAACGGAAAGACAGTTCTCCTTGCAAATGTGGATGGCGCATTCTTCGCGCTGGACAACAAGTGCCCGCATCTTGGCGGTTCGCTTGCGGACGGCACGCTTGAAGGCGCAACGCTCTCTTGCCCGCGTCACGGGGCACGGTTTGATGTCCGAACGGGCAAGAACCTCAGCAATGCAAAGATCGCATTCCTTCAGATGAAGGTTGGCGACGCGGCAGCTTACCAGGTGAAGGTTGAGGGAAAAGACATCCTCATCGAACTTCCATCCTAATGATTTGAACTTATATGCGTCGAAGTAAAACGACGCGACTGGTATTTTGCGTTTAGAAAGAAGGGTCTGTATATGAAAAAGAATGTAGGACAAGTGGATCGCTGGATTCGCATCATCGTTGGCGTCGCTCTGTTGAGCTTGATTCTGTTCCTCTCCGGCGGCATCCGCTGGATCGGGCTGATCGGTCTTATCCCGCTCATCACGGGGTTGGTTGGCACCTGCCCGATTTATTCGATCTTTAAGATCAACACCAACAAATCGGAATAATCTTTTACCGAACTCGTTTTTGATGGTTTTGTTCGTAGCCCCCGTTGGCAAGTGCTGGCGGGGGTTATGTGTTTGAAACATCGATTGCCTAATTTATAGGTTGATTACAATAGCATCACGCCCGCGAACCATCTCGGCACGCGGGCGTTTTTTTGTCTATTCGTTTTTAGAAATGCCAAGTATTACTTGATACTCTTCACGTTCAGCATGCGGATGGAGTTGAGAATCGCCAGAATCGCAACGCCAACGTCCGCAAAGATCGCCGCCCACATACTGGCAATACCCAGCGCGCCGAGCAGCAGCACAACCGCCTTGACCAGCAGCGCAAAGAAGATATTCTCCTTCACGATGCGAAGCGTCTTTTTCGAAATGCGAATCGCCGTTGCGATCTTACTCGGTTCATCCGTCATGATGACGATGTCCGCCGCCTCAATCGCCGCGTCCGAGCCAAGACCGCCCATCGCGATGCCGATGTCCGCTCTCGCGAGCACGGGTGCGTCGTTGATTCCGTCGCCCACAAACACAAGCTTTCCGCGCGGTGACTTCTCGGCAAACAGCGCCTCGACCTTCTCCACCTTGTCCGCCGGCAGTAGTTCGGTATAGACCCGATCCAGTCCCAATTCGCCGGAAACCCGCTCGCCGATGCGCTTTGCGTCGCCCGTGAGCATGACCGTCTGTCGAATGCCCGCTTCCTTGAGTTCGCGAATCGCCCGCTTTGCGTCCTCTTTGACTTCGTCCGCAATCAGGATCGATCCGCGATACACGCCGTCCTGCGCCACATGCACCACCGTGCCGATGGCATTCTCCGGCTCCGTAAACGCGATGCCGAGGCGACGCATGAGTTTCGCGTTGCCCGCGGCAATCGTCTTGCCGTCCACTTGCGCGGTCACGCCGTGGCCGGACGTCTCCTCAACCCCGCTGATGCGCGCGGCGTCAATCGCCTTGCCATATGCTTTTTGCAGCGAGAGCGAAATCGGATGATTGCTGTAGCTCTCCGCATAGGCCGCGATCTCCAGCAGTTCGTCGGCAGAAATCCCCTCCGGCAGAACCTGCTGCACCTGAAAGATTCCTTTGGTGAGCGTCCCCGTTTTGTCAAAGACGATGATCTCCGTCTCGGCCAGCGCTTCGAGATAATTGCTGCCTTTGACGAGTATGCCTCTGCGCGAGGCGCCGCCGATGCCGCCAAAGAAACTCAGCGGAATCGAAATCACCAACGCGCACGGGCAGGAGATCACAAGAAAGATCAGCCCGCGATAGATCCAGTCTGAAAACGTTGCCCCCGGCACAACCAGCGGCGGAATAAACGCCAGCAGTACGGCGATGATCACAACGATCGGCGTATAATATCCCGCAAACTTGGTGATGAAATTCTCGGACTGAGACTTTTTGTTGCCCGCGTTCTCCACCAAATCGAGAATCTTGCTCACGGTGGATTCGCCGTATTCCTTCGTGACCCGCGCGGTGACAAGCCCGCTGATATTGATGCAGCCGCTCAACAGCGCGTCGCCCGCCTCCACGTCACGCGGGAGGGACTCGCCCGTGAGCGCGGAAGCGTCGACCGATGAACTCCCGCTGAGCACAACCGCATCCAGCGGTACGCGTTCGCCCGGCTTGATGACGATGATCTCGTCCACCTTCACCTCGTCGGGATCCACCTTCACCAGCGTATCCCCGCGCTGCACATTCGCAAAATCCGGGCGGATGTTCATCAGCTCCGCAATCGACTTGCGGGACTGATCCACCGCGTAATCCTGAAACAGCTCGCCCACCTGATAAAACAGCATGACCGCGACCGCCTCGGCAAAATCGCCGACGATGAACGCGCCAATCGTGGCAAGGCTCATGAGAAAGTTCTCGTCAAACACCTTCCCGTGCAGGATGTTGCGCACCGCGCGCCAGAGCACATCCCCACCGATGATGAGATACGCCGCGAGGAAGGCGATCAGCGAATAGATGCTATCTTCCCTGCGCGTGACAATCGCGAGCACGTATACCGCGGCGCCGATCAGCGTTTTGATCAGTCGCTTTTGGTTCTCGTTGAGTTTCATATGCGTCACGCTTTCCGCACGACGACATCCGGCTCCAACTTTTTCACGATTGCGGTTGCCTGTTCCATAATTTCGTCCATACGCGACTCTTCGCCTTCAATCACCAGCTTGGTGGTCATGAAGTTCACACTGGCGGCGGAGACGCCGTCCAGCTTGGACACCGCGTTCTCAATCTTTGCCGCGCAACTTGCGCAGTCCAGTCCATCCAATCGACACACTTTCTTCATATGCTTCCCTCTTCTGCTGCTGAATACAGCCTTTTCATTCTCGGATCCATGCGTTACGGATCCGTTTGGAGTTTTTACAGTTGAGCGGTCGCTCAACTTTCACGACTATTATAGTTGAATGATCGCTCAACTGTCAAGTATGTTTCGAATTTTTTTCGTTCCTTTTTTGCGTGTCGTGTTATGATATAGGAAGAAAGTTTTTTCAGGCGCGTATTGTATGCGCGCGAGGCATGCATTGAGCAGGAAGGGCAACACGATGGCAAGAGAAGATTATGTGTGCGATTGCGACATCATCCATGCGGATGTGGTCAATTCGGTCAAGCGAAACATGCCGGATGAGAGCGAGCTTTACGACCTCTCGGACTTTTTCAAGGTGCTCGGCGATAGTACGCGCGCCAAAATCATGTGGGCGCTGGACGAGCACGAACTCTGCGTCTGCGATCTCGCGGCGCTGCTGAACATGACCAAGTCCGCGATTTCACATCAGCTTCGCGCCCTTCGGGATGCAAATCTCGTCATCAATCGCCGCGACGGAAAGAATATCTATTATGCATTGGCGGATGATCACGTGCGCCAGATCTTTGAGATGGGCTTGGAGCACGTCCGCGAGTCCTGCGAATCAAAGGAAGGATAATCTCTCCTTTTCGTGCGCACTTTGGCAGGAGGCTTGTGAAAGAATTGGTGAATAGCATGCACCGCATTATAATGCATCGTTTATGCATGTTTATTCATTTTCAATATGATTATTTCCGTTTTTGTTGGTTTCTTAAGAATTTTCTTGAATAATTTGCTTATAATTATAAATTATATATTGACACGGCCGTATATCTATGCTATTTTAATGCAAACAATGAAGTTGAATTGTTCAACTTCTATTTTTTTTAGGAGGATTGGATCAAATGATGAAAAAACTATTTGCCCTTGCATTGTCTGTCATGATGCTGCTCTCCTTTGCGGCCTGCGCTGCAAAGCCTGCTGAAGAAGCGCCCGCTGCCGCCGCGGCAGCCAGCGTGGACATGTCCGGCGTAAAACTCATGCAGGACGGCGTTCTGACCGTCGGCATGGAAATCGGCTATCCCCCGTTCGAGGATTTTGCCGAGGATGGCACCACCCCGATCGGCTATGACGTAGACTTTGCCAAAGCCCTTGGCGAGAAGCTGGGCGTGACCGTCAACTTCGTCAACACCGCTTGGGACGGCATTTTCCAGGGCATCGGCGTGAACTATGACTGCGTCATCTCCGCCGTGACCATCACCGAAGAGCGCAA
>ERZ1645187.4029-NODE-4029-length-12059-cov-4.276241_pt1 | contig 12059 bp, 12 predicted proteins | sample MGYA00575352_ERZ1645187 | MGnify/ENA primary metagenome ERZ1645187 (study PRJEB40837, sample SAMN11349314) | freshwater sediment metagenome | isolation source: river sediment | host: Sediment | place: India: Wazaribad , New Delhi | collected 2017-02-21 ... | reverse complement strand
GGCCTACCTCGAGATCCAGGTCACCCTCGGCGGCGCAAAATCCACCTGGTTCGTGCCGATCGAGATCGTGCAAGGCAGCATCGCGTAGTAAACACGCCGTCCTGACATTTACATCCGCGGGCGGCATCCTGCGGCCACCTTTGCAAGGGAGCCGCAATGTTCAAACGCACCGCCCTCATCGAGCAGCGCGCCGCCGACGCCGATGGCCTCGTCGAAATCGCCATTTCGTCCGAAGCGCCCTACGAGCGCTGGTTCGGCATCGAGATCCTGCGCCACGACGCCGCCAGCATCGACCTGACGCGGCTCGGCGATAGCCGGCACCCGCTGCTGCTGAACCACGACACCGACAACCAGATCGGCGTCATCAAGGCCGCCCGCATCGACGACGACCGCGTGTTGCGCGGCACTGTGCAGTTTTCCCGCTCGGCCCTCGGCAGCGAGATCAAGCAGGATGTCGAAGACGGCATCCGCAGCCATGTCTCGGTCGGCTACTTCATCGACGAGCTGCAGGAGGTCGATGAAAAAGGCAACCCGGTGCGCACGCTCACCGGTGACGAATTCACGCGCGAGATGCGCGACCAACACGGCGACGACTTCTACCGCAGCGGCCCGGCGGCCGCGCGCGGCAAAGGCGACACGCCGCCCACGTTCATCGTCACCCGCTGGACGCCTTTCGAGGCATCCATCGTCCCGGTGCCGGCGGACGTGACCGTCGGGGTGGGCCGCTCGGCTGGCGCCCACGTACCTGAGCCCGCCCCGCAACCCGCAGCAGTAATTGAACCTTCCCCCATCATTCTCGTGGAGACAAAAACCATGGAACCGCAAGTCAAATCGCCGGCCGAGCTGAATGCCGAACGGCAGATCGCCCTCATCAGCCTGGGCACCCAATACGCCAAGTACCTCGGCCCGAACGATGTCGCCGATGCCATCCGCAACGGCACCTCCGTCGAGGCATTCAAGGACTTCATCATCGACAAGCTGCAGTCGCGCCACACCGACACCAGCGAAGCGCAGATCGGCCTGACCCGCAAGGAAGCCAAGCGCTACAGCCTGGGACGCGCCCTGGTCGGTGCCGTGACCGGCGACTGGCGTGATGCCGGTTTCGAGCGCGAATGCTCCGAAGCCGTCGCCAAGATCATGGGCCGCGCGCCGGAGGGTTTCTACCTGCCGCCCGATGTGCTGCGCCGTGATTTCAACGTCGGCACCAGCTCAGAAGCCGGCAACCTGGTCGCCACCGACCTGCGCGGCGATATGTTCGTCGATGCCCTGCGCAACAACATGGTCGCCGGCCAGCTCGGTGTGCGCATCCTTACCGGCTTGACCGGCAACGTCGACCTGCCGCGCAAGTCCGCCGCCAGCACCATCGGCAGCGCGACGGAAATCGGCTCGGCCTCCGAAACCGCGCCGACCACCGCCAAGGTCACGCTGTCCCCGAAGCGCGCCACCGCCTACGTCGAAGTATCGAAGCAGGCGCTGTTGCAGTCGGCGCTGGCGCTCGAGACGATGATCCGCGACGACCTGGTCATGGGCGCCGCCGTGCATATCGAAAACCAGATGTTCAACGGCACCGGCACCGCGCCGCAGATGACCGGCATCCGCTACACCTCCGGCATCGGCACCGCCACCGCGGGCACCAACGGCGGCACGGTCGCCTGGTCGCATGTCGTCGGCCTCGAGTCGGCCTGCGCCAACGCCAACGCCGAACCCGACCGCCTCGCCGGTTACGCCATCAACACCAAGACGCGCGGCGCGGCCAAGCAGGTGCAGAAGGGCACCAACCTGCCGTTCCTCTGGGATGGCGGCGCGCAGCCGCTCAACGGCTACCGTGCGGCGGTGACGAACAACCTGCCGTCCAACCTCACCAAGGGCACCAGTACCACGGTCTGCTCGGCGGCGATCTTCGCATCCGACTGGTCGATGGCCACGCTGGGCCTGTTCGGCGCGCCTGACGTGACGGTTGACCCGTACAGCAAGGCCGATACCGGTCAGGTCAAGATCACGCTCAACCAGTTCGCCGACTTCGGCATCCGCAAGCCCGGCGCGTTCGCCAAGATCGAAGACCTGCTGACCTGATGCAGCCACCCAAGGCGCGCGCCGGCAAGCCGGCCGCGCCTGCCACACAACGCAAGACACCGCCGCCGCCCGCCTTCCCGGCGTGGTGGTGGTGGTCTCAAGGATAAACATGACCTGGGACGCCAAGACCAGCAACGGTTTTGAAAGCCGCAAGATCCGCTACGAAGTGCTGCCTTACCTGGCGCGCGGCGGGCTGGATATCGGCTGCGGCCCGGACAAGGTCTGGGGCCACCTGGTCGGCATCGACAGCGGCAAGGATACCCAGTTGTTCGGCGTGGCGATGCGCCCCGACATGACCGTCGCCGACGCCGCCCGGCTGCCGATCTTCGCCGATGGCGCGATCGAAAACGTCTATTCCAGCCACCTGCTCGAGCATATCGACGACTTCGCCGCGGCGCTCAATGAGTGGTGGCGCATCCTCAAGGTCGGCGGCCACTTGGTGCTCTATCTGCCGCACGCCGACTACTACCCGAACATCGGCGAACCCGGCGCCAATCCTGATCACAAGCACGATTTCCGCCCGTCCGACATCATCGCCGCGATGTCCGTCATCGCACCGGACTGGACGCTGCTGGAACAGCAGGAACGCAACGAGCGCGACGAATACTCCTTTCTTCTGGTCTTCCGCAAGGAGGTCTGCGCGCACGGCCATCAATACCCGCCGCGCATCGAAGTCAAGACCGCCGGCATCGTCCGCATTGGCGGCAACGGCGACGCCCTCTGGGCCGGCTCGGTCGCCGACCACCTGCACGAGCAGGGCTACAGCGTCACGGTCTTCGCGGCGGCCAACGGCGAGGAAGTGCTGCGCCACGACCAGCACATCGCGCGCATCGTCACCCTGCCGCGCGGCCTGCTGTCCGACGACGAACTGATCGAGTTCTGGGCCTGGCAGGCGCCGAAGTTCGACAAGTGGGTGAATCTGGTCGGCTCGGTCGAAGGCCGCCTGCTGCCGCACCAGTCGGCCAACGAGTTCTACCTGCCGCAGGCGCTGCGCCACCAGTTGATGAATACGAACTACCTCGACATGGTGCACGCCTATGCCGAGTTGCCAGTTGGCGCCGAGTGCCGCCAGCGCTTCCATCCGTCGGACGACGAGCGCGCGCTGGCGAAAAAGCTGCGCGCCGACCTGCCCGGTCCGCTGGTGCTGGTCTCGCCGACCGGCTCCGGACCGTTCAAGGCATGGCCGCATGCGCAGCAGTTCATGGAATTGATGGCCGACGCCGGCATCTACACGCTGATGGTCGGCGACCTGCGCGACCTGCCGGACCTCGACATCGTGCAGCGCCACGGCATCGACTACGGCCACGTCGTCGGCACCGAGTGGCCGCTGCGCCTCGCGCTGGCCATGACGCTCGAAGCCGACGCCGTCGTCGCCACCGAATCTGTCTTCGCCAATGCCGCCGCCCTCGAACCGATGCCCAAGGTCGTCATGCTGTCCCACAGCAGCAACGAAAATCTCACGCGCGACTGGCGCAACTGCGTCGCGCTCGAGGCGCCGGTCGGCTGCCACCCCTGCCACCGCATCCACAATCACGGCATGGCACTGTGCGCCAAGGATACCGTGACCGGCGGTTCCGCCTGCATGGCCAGCTATGGCGCGGAATTCGTCGCCGACATTGTGCTGCGCGCGCTGCGCATCGATGAAAGGCAGGCTGCCTGATGTTTGTCGAAGACCATAGCGCCTTCCTGATCGACTTCGGCGTCGATGCCGTGGTCGATGGCCGCATCGTGCGCGGCATCTTCGACGCGGCCTACGCCGACCCACTGGGCATCGCCGGCAGCATGCCCGCGCTGCTGTGCGTCGAAACCCTTGTCGCGCACGCGGCGCAGGGCGACAACGTCACCCTCGGCGGCGATGATTACACGATCGCCGCGATCCAGCCGGACGGCACCGGCATGGCGATCCTCAAGTTGCGGGCCGTCTGATGGCCGACCACGCCCACAAGCAGATTCGCGGCGCTGTCGTCACGGCCCTCACCGGCCTGACCACCAGCGGCGCGCGCGTCTACACCAACCGTCTGATGCCGATGGAATCCGGGCACCTGCCGGGGTTGCGCATCTATCTCGACGACGAACAAGTTGACGCCATGACCTTGCATGCGCCCTATGCGCAAGATCGCTCACTGGCGCTCGCGGTCGAGTGCTGCGCGAAAGGCGACAGCCTCGACGACACGCTCGACCTGATGAGCAAGGAAGTCGAAGTCGCGCTGGCCGCCGGGCTGACCGTCGGCGGCAAGTTCCTGCAGCCGGTCTATGGCGGCATGGAATTCACCGACGAACTGGCCGACCAGCCGGTCGGCATCAAGCGTTTGCGTTTCACCCTCACCTATTCGGCACTCAGCAACGCGCCGGACGTTTTAATCTGAAAGGAGCCTCATCATGGCAACCGTAACGAAGTGGAGCAACGTGGCCGTCGCCATGCAGTCGGCCCTCGCCGCCGCAAAGACCATCAGCGGCATCACCAAGGCCGCGCCCGGCGTCGTCAGTTCAACCGCGCACGGCTACAGCAATGGCGATTATGTCTTCCTGACCATCAACGGCATGTGGCAGCTCAATGGCCGCGTGTTCCGGGTCGCCAGCGTGGCCACCGATACATTCCAGCTCGAGGACGTGTCCGGCGGCACCGGCATCAGCACCGCCAGCTTCGACACCTTCACCAGTGGCACCGCCGAGAAGATTACCTTCGGCACCAGCATCACCACCGCGGTGGATATGTCGGTCGGCGGCGGAAACTTCGCGCAGATCGACACCACCACGATCCACGGCAACCAGAAGACCAGCGTGCCGGGCCTGCCCGACGCGATGACCTTCACCTTCAACAACCTGTGGGATCCGACCGATGCTGGTCAGTCGGCCATGAAGTCGGCCTCCGACGCCCAGGCCAAGCGCGCCTTCAAATACACCTTCGGCGTCGGCGGCAAGATCATGGTCTTCGCTGGCTACGTCGGCTTCGCCGGCGCGCCGGCCGGCAGCGCGCAGGACAAGGTCACCACGCAGGCCGTCATCACCGCCGACGGCACGCCGACCTACTACAGCGCGTAATGGCCACGCTCGTCGAAAAACTGCGCAAGGCGCGCGAGCAGCAGGTCACGGTCGGCGTCTTCACCTTCACGGTGCGCCGCCCGACCGACATCGAGGCGATGGGGTTTAACGATGCCACGCTGCTGCGCATGATCGACTTCGTCGTCGGCTGGGACGGCGTCAATGAGATCGACGTGCTGCCGGGCGGCAACCCGCAGCCGCTCAAATTCGACGCGGCCGTGGCGCGTGAATGGCTGGCCGACCGGCCCGACCTGCTGCTGCCCCTGTCCGATGCCATCGTCAACCTGTACCGGGCGCATGCCGCCGCACTGGAGGACGCGAAAAAAAACTGACGCGCTGGCTCGATGATTCCCGCCTTCCCATCGAGCCGGCACCCGCAACACCGCAGGACGCGCTAGCCATCCGGGCGTGGAATCTGATGGGTGGGGCGATTGACTGGTCGGCCCTGCCGGTCATCGCGGAAATGCTGGGCATCGACGACATGGAAGCACTGATCACGCGCCTCGCAACGATACGGGACTGGCAAGCGAATAATGTCTGACAATAAAACCAGCATCATCATCACCGCCGAGGACCGCGCCAGCGCCGCCTTGCGCTCGGTGCAACAGAACCTCAGCGGCATGTCGGCCATTGCCTCGCGCATCGTGCCGCAGTTGTCGGCGCTGACCGGCGCGCTGTCGGTCGGCAGCCTTGCTGCCTTCGCCAAGAGCACCATCGATGCCGCCGACGGACTCAATGACATCGCGCAGCGCACCGGCCTGTCGGTCCGTAACCTGGCTGAATGGCAACTCGCCCTGCAGCAGAATGGCGCCTCGATGGAAGGCATGGCCACCGGCATGCGCAACCTGTCGGTGTACATGGTCGAGCACGGCGACAAGCTGCGCGCCGCTGGTGTTACCGCCAAAGACGCGCGGGGTGCATTCCTGCAGCTTGCCGACTTGTTCAAGGCGCTGCCAGAAGGTCCGGAGCGCGCCGCGCTGGCGAACGAGATTTTTAAGAAATCCGGGCAGGAACTGCTGCCGGTGTTGCTCAAGGGCAGCGAGGAACTGCAGACCTCGGCCGAGAAGTCGCGCGACTACGCGCGCGCCATGGCCGAACTGGCGCCCAAAGCCGACGCCTTCAACGACACGCTTGCCGAAATTGCGCTCAACCTCAAGGCCAGCAGCCTCAACGTCGTGGCACCCTACCTTGATGGCCTCAACGAAATGGCGCGCCTGTTCAATGCCGCCACGCAGTCTGGCAGTGGCTTCAAGGACCTGCTCGCCGAGCTCAACCGGCTGGCCGGAGGCGGGTCGCTGTCGGTGCTGGAGCTGGCGGCGCGCGGCGTCGATTTGGCCTACCTGCTGGGTTATGGCGCCGACGCTTCGAAGCGCACGGCCACGGGCCGCATCGGCGGCACGCTGGCGCTGCCGGGCGCCAACAGCCCCGCCGAAATTGATGCCCTTGCCAGGGCGCGCAGCCTGATCGGCAGCGGCAAGACCGGCACCGGCGGCAGCGGCGCCGATGCCGCGGCCTGGATGACCAGCGACATGGTCCGCATGATGCGCGAGGAGGAGCAACTGCTCAAACGCATCGCCGACGAAGCCGAGCGCCGCGCCGATGCCGAGGAGCGCGCCAACCAGTCGCTCATCGCCATGACCACCAGCGGCAAGCTGCAGGCGCTGGTCGAGCAGCAGGACCGCGCCGCGAAACTGCTGTCCGAGGGGCGCATCACGTTTGAGGGTTACGACGAGATCATCGACCAGCTCGGCGGCATCAACGACAAAGTCTCCGAGCAGAAAAACCTCGCCAAGGAACTCGGCATGACATTCACCAGCGCCTTCGAGGATGCCATCGTCGGCGGCAAGAAATTCTCCGAAGTGCTGCAGGGCCTGCTGCAGGACATCCTGCGGCTGGTGATGCGCAAGAACATCACCGAACCCTTCGCCAATGCCATCGGCAGCATCGACTTCGGCAAACTGCTGTCATTCAACGCCACCGGCGGCGTCTATTCCGGTGCGGGCATATCGGCGTACTCCGGCCAGATCGTCAGCCGGCCGACGATCTTCCCCTTCGCCAGCGGCATCGGCCTGATGGGCGAGGCGGGGCCGGAAGCCATCCTTCCGCTCAAGCGCAGCCGCGACGGCAAGCTCGGCGTCGAGGGCGGCGGCAGCAGCATGGTCGTCAACATCATCGAGGCGCCGGGGCGCGGCGGCGAACGCCAGCAGCGCAGCGAAGGCGGGGTGAATATCCTCGACGTGTTCGTCGAGCGCATCAAGGCGGGCATCGCCGGCGACATCGCCGACGGGCGCGGCGCGATCCCGGCCGCGCTGGGCAATGCCTACGGCCTCAACCGCGCTGCGGGAGCGTACTGATGGCAACCTGGCCCACGACCCTCCCCGCGCCGCTGATCGCCGGCTACGGCTTTTCCGCGCAGGACCAGACGCTGCGCACCGAGATGGAGACCGGCACGCCGCGCGTGCGGCGCCGCACGTCCGCCCGGCTCGACAAGCTGAATGCGGACTGGCACTTCACCGAGGCGCAGTTCGACACCTTCCGCGACTTTTTCGACGACGCCACGACCGGCCTCGCCGGTGGTGCATCGTGGTGCACGATGGTGCTGAAAGTCGGCGCTGGCGGGGCGGCATCCTACGACGCGCGCTTCGTCGGCGCGTATTCCGCCGAGCTGGTGTCCGGCACGATGTGGCGCGTCACCGCGCAGCTCGAGGTGCGCCATGTCTGATCCCGCGCTGTCCGAAGCGATCAAGGAAGCCTACGCCAGCGCGCCCAGCGACGCGATCCTGTATCACACGCTGGAGATCTGGCACCCGAACTTCACGACACCGATCTACGTGGTGCGCGACTTCGCCGACCTCAACGCCACCATCGAGGCGGGCGCGGCGCGCAACGCCAGCACCGAAGTGACCTTCGTCGGGTTCGCCTTCGAACTGATCCCGCCCGAGGTGGACAAGGGCGGCGTGCCGCAATGCACGATCGAGATCGACAACGTGTCGCGCGAGATTCTGGCGAACATCGAGGCCGCGATGGGCAGCAGCGACAGCATCACGGCGATCTACCGCGCCTACCTGTCCGACGACCTGACCGGCCCGGAAAACGACCCGCCGATGGAACTGCAGATTCTCTCGATCGTCGCGGATCCGTTCAAGGTGCGCGCGACGGCCGGCTACAGCTCGCTGGCGAACCTGCGCTTTCCGAGGCTGGATTACGACGCGCAGACCTTCCCAGGACTGATCCCATGACTCATGCCAGCAGATCGCATTGGGCCGCGACCTACATCGGCGAGCCGTGGGTGCCGCATTATCACGACTGCTGGGGCTTCTTTCGCCGCGTGCAGGCCGAGCGCTTCGGCCTCGACCTGCCGGAGATCGACGTCGACGCCTGCGCGCCGCTCACCTGCCGGCGCGCCTTCGCCTCGCATGACGAGCGCCAGCGCTGGCTGGCCGTCGAGGTGCCGGCCGAGGGCGACGCGGTGCTGATGGGCAAGAACAAGCGCCCGGCGCATGTCGGCGTGTGGATCGAGGCCGATGGCGGCGCGGTGCTCCACTGCATCGAAGGCGCGGGCGTGGTGCTGCAGAATCGCCCGGCGCTGCGCCTGTCCGGCTGGCAGGTGCTCGGCTTCTATCGGCGGGGGGTGGCATGACCGCGCACCTGTCCATCGTTCGCAACCCGTTCCACCCGCTGCAGGGGCGCGAGCAGCGCGAGATCCCAGCCGGCCCACCGCTGGCGTTCTGCGCGCCCAAGACAGATAAGCCCTTCATCCTGCTGCGTAACGGGCAGGCGGTGCTACGCAAGGACTGGCAGATCCCGATCGGCGCCAATGACCTGATCGCGGTCGTCTACCTGCCGCGCGGCGGCGGGGGCGGATCGAATCCGCTCAAGCTGGTGCTGATGATCGCGGTGGCGGTGTATGCGCCGCAACTGGCGACCTCGATGCTGGGGTCCGAGCTGGCCGCGACGGCCGTGATTGGCAGCATCACGGTCGGGCAGATCGCCACCATCGGCATCAGCATGGTCGGCAACGCCCTCATCAACGCCGCCTTCGGCACGCCAACGACGACCAGTAGCCTCAAGACCGCCAGCCTCGCCGCGCCGTCGCCGACCTACAGCCTGCAGGCGCAGGGCAACATGGCGCGCCTCGACGCGGCCATCCCGGTGCAGTACGGCCGGCTGATGTGCTACCCGGACTTCGCGGCGCAGCCCTACGTCGAATACGCCGGCAACGAGCAGTTTCTCTACCAGTTGCTGTGCATCGGCGCGGGCGAATACGACATCGAGGCGGTGCGCATCGAGGACACGGCGATCACCAGCTTCGAGGAGATCACGCAGGAAGTGATCGGCCCGCATGGCACGGTGACGTTGTTCCCGACGAACGTCGACACGTCTGCCGAGGTGTCCGGGCAGGAGATGGATTACGACACTTACCTCGGCCCCTTCACGGCGAATGCCGCCGACACCGATGCCAATGCGCTTGGCCTCGACTTCGTCTTCCCGCGCGGCATGTACTACGCCAACGACGGCGGCGGCCTCGACCCGGTGACGATCACCTGGACGGTCGAGGCGCGCGAGATCGACGACCTCGGTGCGCCGGTCGGCGCCGGCACCTATACTACGCTCGGCACTGAAAGCTACAGCGCGGCGACCACCACGCCGCAGCGGATGTCGAAGCGCTACGCGGTCACCGCCGCGCGCTATGAAGTGCGCGTCAAGCGGACGAACGTCAAGCAGACCGACAGCCGCTATGGTCACGAAATCGCCTGGGCGGGCCTGCGCGCCTACCTGCCCGAGACGCGCGATTTCGGCGATGTGACCCTGCTGGCGCTGCGCATGCGCGCATCGAATAACCTCTCGATGCAGGCGTCGCGCAAGATCAACGTGATCGCCACGCGCAAGCTGCCGGCCTGGAGCGGCAGCGCCTTCGGCACGGCATCCGCCACGCGCAGCATCGCCTGGGCGCTGGCCAATGCCTGCACCGACGCGACCTGGGGCGCAGGGCTGCCGGAAGCGCGCGTCGACCTCGATGGCCTGCAGGCGCTCGACGCCATCTGGACCGCGCGCGGCGACCACTTCGACGGCCGCTTCGATTCCGCGATCAGCTTCTGGGAGGCGCTGACCAAGATCGCCCGCGCCGGCCGCGCCTTCCCCTACATGCAGGGCGGCATCATCCGCTTCGCCCGCGACGCGGCCGCGACGACGCCGGTGGCCTTGTTCAGCATGCGCAACATCGTGCGCGGCAGCTTCAGCGTGCAGTACCTGACGCCGCACGAGGCGATGGCCGATGCCATCGAGGTTTCGTACTTCGACGATGCTGTGTGGGCGCCGCGCCGCGTGCAGGCCAAACTCTCCGGAAGCACGGCGGCAAAGCCGGTGAAGATCGACACCTTCGGCATCACCGACCGCGATCACGCCTGGCGCGAGGGCATGTACGAGGCCGCGTGCAACCGCTACCGTCGCAAGCTGATCAAGTTCAGCACCGACATGGAAGGCTTCATTCCCAGCTATGGCGACCTGATCGCCGTGGCGCACGATATGCCGCAATGGGGGCAGACCGCCGAGGTGGTGGCCTGGGATGCCGGCACGCGCACGATCACCGTCAACGAGCCGCTGGAATGGGATGTCGGCACGCACTACATCGGCCTGCGCAAGCGCAACGGCGGCATCGATGGCCCGATCGCCGTCACCATCGGCACCGACGCCTATCGGCTGGTGCTCGCCGCCGATCCGGCCGAAACGCCCTACACCGGGCAGGCCGCCGAACGCACGCACCTTGTCTTTGGACTTGGCGAGACCTGGCGCCAGCCGGCGCGCGTGATCGCCGTGCGCCCGCGCGGGCTGGAGCAGGTGGAGATCGAGTGCATCAACGAAGACGCCAGCGTGCATACCGCCGACAGCAGCGGCACCGCGCCGGCCGTCACCTACAGCCAGCTCGACACGCGCTGGACCGCGCCGATCGTCGAAGGCTTGACGGCGTGGAGCATGCCCGGTGCGCCCGAGCAGATGCTGCTCTCGTGGCGCCCGGCGCCCGGCGCCGACCATTACCTGATCGAGCAGTCGAGCGACGGCGAAACCTGGACGCGCACCGGCGAGCCGTCGAGCAGCAGCTACACCGCCATCGCGCTGTATGGCGCCGCCACGCTGGTGCGCGTCGCCGCCGTCGGCATGACGCGCGGCCCGTGGGTGACGGTGGGCTATGGCGGCTTCGCCGATTACATGTGGAACGCCACCGACACGACGCTGATGTGGAGCGCAACCGACACCGACCTGATGTGGAGATACTGACATGACCCTGCCTGCCGCGACCGACTTTACCGGCGCATCCATCACCGAAGGCCAGTTCAAGACGGCCATCACCAGCCTGCGCACCTTCCTCGCCACGCTGCTCGGCACCGACGAAGCGAACCAGGTATCCGCGCTGACCGCGCTCGGCGCGATCCTCTGCGACAGCCTCGCCAAGACCGGCGCCTATACCGTCGTTGCCACAGACAAGGGCAAGGTGATCACCTGCGACGGCACATGGACGCTCTCGCTCACCGCCGCCGCCACGCTGGGCGACGGTTTTGCCTTCGCGGTCTGGAACAACGGCAGCGGCACCATCACCATCGACCCGAATGCCAGTGAAACCATTGATGGCGCGACCACCAAAACGCTCGCCGCCGGCAAGTTGGCCATCGTCTATTGCGACGGCAGCAAGTTCGTCACGGTGGGCAGCATCGCCACCGGATCTGGGAGTGGACTTGATGCCGACACGCTCGATACATTGCATGCCGCGTCGTTTCTGCAAACGGACATTGGCGTCGGTTCCGTTGGCACGATTGCCATGATGTACACGTCCGCGTCGGTCGCCAGCGGAGCGACGGTGGCAGGCAGTTCGCTCAGATTGACTGCGGTCAACTCTGTTGGCGGTTCATGGCTGACGACGGGAACGGTGCAAACAGGCACCTGGCGGA
>ERZ1645187.4028-NODE-4028-length-12062-cov-28.513950_pt1 | contig 12062 bp, 7 predicted proteins | sample MGYA00575352_ERZ1645187 | MGnify/ENA primary metagenome ERZ1645187 (study PRJEB40837, sample SAMN11349314) | freshwater sediment metagenome | isolation source: river sediment | host: Sediment | place: India: Wazaribad , New Delhi | collected 2017-02-21 ... | reverse complement strand
GTTGAACGACGAAACGAAAAGCGCTTCCGCGACATCGACAAGGACCACCCGCCGATATCCATACTGACACTCGCCGAGGTGGTGAAGCGGTATGTCGACGAGCCCAGCAAGTCGGAGGTCGCCAAGAAGACGAGAGCTGCTTGGGGGTTCCGATTGGGCGCCTGGGTCGATCTTCTCGGCCCAGACAAGCCGGTGGCGAGGATCACGCGTGACGAGGTGAAAGACGGCCTCGCCGTCCTCATGCGCGTACCCGCGAACGCCGCCAAACTCTATCCCGGCGTCCCGCTCCGGAAGGTCGTGGAAGCGACGGCGAAAGACGACGTGAAGCTGCTGAGCGCGAAGAGCGTGCAGCTCTATATCGACGCGCTGAGTTCGTTGTTCCGCTATCTCAACGACGAGCAGGTCCTCACGACGAACCCGGCGCAGCGATTGAAAGGACCACCCATCCCGAAAGAGAAGCCGCGGCGCCCTTGGAGCGCAGCGGAGTTGAACCGCTTCTTCTCCGGCGAGCCGTTCGATCGGCCGTGGAACAGCGCCCGAGAGCGGTCATGGCTCTATTGGATGCCGCTTCTCGCGCTGTTCTCCGGCGCCCGCGAAGGCGAGTTGGCCGGTTTGGAAAAGGCGGACGTCTTCGAGGTCGACGGCATGTGGTTCGTTCGCATCCTCGAGAACGCCACTCGCGGGGTGAAGACCGAACACTCGAACCGGGCCTTCCCGGTGCATCGGACGCTGATCGAGCTCGGGTTCGTCGACTTCGTGCGATCGGTCCCCGACGGCGGCTCTCTCTTCATCGACATTCGGACGAGCGAGTTGGGGCCGGTTCACTGGTGTCAGAAGATGATCGGGCGCCACGTCCGGAAGGTCTTCAGCGACCCGAAGGTGGTGTTCCATTCGCTCCGTCATAATTTCCGCGACGCCGCCCGCGAAGCCAATCTGCCCCAGGAAGTCGTCGGGGCGATCGGTGGTTGGAAGGAGGGATCGCACTCGGCCATGGCCGGCTACGGCGCGGGGCCGAGCTACAAGAACCTCTCCGAGTGGATGGCGAAGATCGAGTACCCAGGTCTGGAATTGGGGCACTTGGTTCCAGCAGCGCCGACTGTCCCGCCGGTGCGATACCGCCAGCGGCCTCGTCGAGTGTGAGCAGATGGGGGCGTCGCCCGTCGTCTGATCGACAGGTCGCCGTACGACAGGACCTTTCAGCGTGCCGATCGCTCGCCGTCGAAGAGACGGATGTACCGCGCAGATGAGCCAGCAGAATGCGCGGCCCACACGTGTCGACATCATTAAGCTGTTGTTTTAAATGAAATTTTCTTGTTGCGCGTTATGGTCGCCGATGGCACACTCGACCAATCGATAGCGCAAATGCGCTTCCCCGCGCGGGAGCGAGGCCTTCAACCATGCCTGTTCCGATGTCGGACCTGATCCTCGCGATGGTCGTATCGGCGCTTCATGTCGCCGCCGGCCATTACTCCTTCGAGCGCATGGCGCTCCTTTCCCTCATCGATGAGGACGCAGAGGACGAACACGAGTTCATCCGTGCTCTTCGCGCGGGAAGTCCGGCGGCACTCACCGTATGGGCCGCCTACGTCGTCGGATGGCCGATCCTCTGCGTCGCCGGGTGGGCAAACGGTTGGCGCGAACGCTCCCGTCGCCAATGATCTCAGCTGGCCGCTCCACTGAGCGTGTCGAACTGCCGCATTTGCTGGTTTGACGACCGCGAAGGGGTCTTCGAGACTGCCGTCGCCCGGAAAAGGTGATTCACCTTTCTCGATCGGGTGCAACCGGGTTCACCGTTGCGGGACGAACGGGCGGCTCTTGATGGCCACCAGACCGTTCGCCCGGTGGGTCGGGGGCGGCCACACTATAAGAGGCACGTTAGGGGCCACGAGATCCGATGAGCGATACCGATCTGGAAGGTCTCACCGTCAGATGGCGGGCGCGGCCCGGTCTGCTGCTGTTCCCTCGCATGGGAGAGATCCCCACCCTCGCATGTCGAACCGACAAGATGGAGATTGCGGTCAACGGCACGTTCTCGTTCGATACCAGCGATCAGCTCAATGGCACCCTCTACACATTGTCCAACGACAACCCGGGGCACAGACCTCGCGAGGCCCGCGTCCTCAACGCGCTCGGAGGGCGGGGTCGGGACGTTCTTCGAATTCGCCGGAAGGCATGGCTCTTCGGCGGCCGCCTGGTCCTTGGGCCAACAGAGGGTAGATCCCGTATCGCGACCCTCTATCTGTCGCTCAACCCGACGAGGTTCGCGGAGCACTGCCGACGCGCCTTCGCTCCCCGCTCGATCGATGACCTTCGGAATAGACCCCGTGCCGAACTGCTGCGGAGCCGTCGCGAGACAATTGCAGCGATCGGACAGGAGGCACTCGATGGCCGGGACAACCTGATCGGCCGGTCAGCGTGGATCTCCGAAGTGAGCCGACGGTGGCCGGAATTCGTGACCTTCTACGCCTCCGAGGTCTGCCGGCTGGTGGAGGAGGACTTCAATGTCCATTCGGCTTGGGAGAACCCCTTCGACCCACCGGTGTTGCGGTTCCAATCCCCGGCGGACACCGCCCCGTCGATCGGCTACGTCGAGCAACACGTCGAGTTCCAGGTCGACGACGACGTCCACGCGGCCTTCCGTGTTTTCGAGCAAGGCATATGGAACGCTGGTACGGACGTTCGACTCACAGAGCACCGTGCGAACGAACGCGTCTCCGGGCGGACCGGATCGGCGCGGTGGATCGAGACATGGCTGAGACAGGGGGTGAAGCTCAAGGTCTACGCGAAGGCCGCCGATCGGCTGCGTATCGAGGTCGAGTACCACGGGCCGAGTGCGGGCGGCGAGCGAAGCGTTGGCCAACTCGTCCATGAAGATTGCTGGACCGGACGGCGTTCCTTCGCGGAGAAGATCGGCGGCCTTCAAGCGGACGCGGTTCGGCGGATCGCCATACTGACCAACCATGTCTCTGCCCCGCCCGCGGTAGCGACCACCCAACCCGCCGAGGTCATGAAAGACCTGATGTTCGAGGTACGGCGGCTTCGCTTCACCAACCACGAGACGTGGGCATTCCTCTCGGAGTTGTTCGCCCAGGGGCACGTCGGCGGCATCGAAGGGTCTCCGGTAAGGCGGCTCGCCGAAGCCTTGGTGAGGAAGAGCCTCTTCGAGCCGGTCAGCATCGTCGAGCGCAACCCCTACCGGCGGTATCGCCCTGTTCCCGTACTTCGGCTGGCGATCGAAACGCTCCGTTCCCTCGATGCGACCGATCCGCCGACGTAACGGCCGCCTCCGCGATCCGACATTTTCCATCCGGCTGCACTTCAGAGCCTTCACCTCTCTCAGGTCCGGTGCAACCGGGTTCACCGCAAGCCGACGGGACCGGACATCTAGTGGACTGAAGAGCTTTCTCGTCAGCGGCCGAGCGGCGATCTCGGCGTCAGAGGGGACCACCGCCCCTTTTCAAGAGAACTCCCCCGCCCTCGGCCCGGAACCGGGCCGAGACCCCCTCGGGCTGTCCCGAGGGGGTGGTGGTAGCCACGGGCGGAGGAACTGGTGTTGGGTGCGGCGGTGACCACGGGGACGCAGCGGTCGCCGAGAGCGGGGCGCCCGACGTGGGGCGGAGGGGCATGGTGCTTTCCGCTCCTCGATCCTCCCGGTAATGTTCGGTCACCGATGTGCGGGTGATGGTCGTGATGGGGTCCGGGTAACCCGGCGGGATGCAGTGGTCGCTCCTCCGCTCGCTGGATGGCTTGCCGGTCGATGGTCGCGGACCTATTAACTATGCCCGTCACGCTCGCGCCCAGCGCCTCCTGTGGCCATTCTCTTTGTACCGCTCGCACCGCCCCTTCGCGGGCATCCGCTGCCGTCACGGCCTTTCTGGCACGGCGGACGACCTGTCCCTGAATTCGGTAGCGGGACGCCAGTTCCCTGCGTGAACAATTGGGCGGTTCGTACGAACCTTGCACACACGACTATTGAGGGTTGACTCTATCCGCACAGCTCAAAATAGAACCCAGCGTAGGAACTGCGACCCAACGAGACTTCCGGTGCAACCGGTTGCAACGCCGATGGCGGCGAAGGTCGGTGAACGACAGCATATCGGCGAAAGGCGGTGCACCCGGGTGCAATTCATGGCGCTGTGATGCCGCAGACCGGCCACCCAGACTTGCACCGCCGACCGAAACTCATAAGGTGTATGAACCAACCGGCCGACGAATGAGGCAATGGTGCAAACCGAGGCGGACACCTGCCGAAAGTTCGTCGCCCCCAGCCGCAAACGGCGGGCTGGCACAACGCACCCCATTCGATCGACGAGCAGCGCACCTTCACCGACGGGGTAGCGTAGTGCGGGCGGCCGAAGTCGGAACTTGCGTCGTAGACAGACCTACTCATCTCGCTCCGGAACTCGGTCACCCAAACCATGTTTGATGTCACGCCAGACGAGATTGCCTCGCTGAACGACACTGACCTGCGCGAACTCGTAGGTCGCCTCTGCGAAGCCGAGCTGTCGAGCCTGGGGCACTCTCCCGCCGCGGTGACATGGGGCGGCAACCAGACGGCAGCCGATGGTGGTCTCGATGTACGTGTGGCGGCAACGCCCGGCGCGCCCATCGACGGCTTCATCCCGCGTCCCTCGACCGGGTTCCAGGTCAAGACCCCGGACATGCCGAGGGCGGAGATCCTCTCCGAGATGCGGTCGACTAGGGAGATCCGGCCGGTCATCCAGCAACTCGCCGATGAAGGCGGAGCCTACGTCATCGTCAGCTCCCACGGGTCCGTAGCCGACATCGCGCTCCAAAGGCGGCGAGAAGCGATGCGCGAAGCCTTGGCCGGGGTCGTCAACGCCGATCGGCTCGTTACCGATTTCTACGATCGAACGCGCTTGGCTGCTTGGGTGCGGCGACATCCAGGTCTCATCACCTGGGTCAAGGAAAAACTCGGCCGTGCCACGGTTGGCTGGCGTCCCTATGGGCCTTGGAGTGGCCCGGCGGAGGGGGCAGAGGCCGAGTACCTGGTCGACGACAAGCTGACCCTGCACATGGACGACCACGGTGACGGGCCTGCCCCACCGATGATCGAAGCCATCGACAAATTGCGTGACGAACTCGCGCTACCGGGCAAAATGGTGCGCTTGGTCGGCCTCTCAGGGGTAGGTAAGACCCGTCTGGTGCAAGCGTTGTTCGATGCCCGAGTTGGATCGCGCCCCTTACCCCCGTCACTCGCTGTCTATACCAACCTATCGGACAACCCGACCCCGCAGCCGACGGGTCTCGCCTCGGACCTGATCGCGAACCGCACGCGTGCCATCCTGATCGTCGACAACTGTACTCCGGACCTCCACCGCAGTCTGTCGGACCTATGCGGTGCGTCGGGCAGTACCGTCAGCGTCATCACGGTCGAATATGACGTGCGAGACGATCAGCCCGAGGGGACGAGAGTTGTCACTCTCGACACGTCCTCCCCTGAACTGATCGAGAAGCTGGTGAAGCGCCGGTTCCCGAACCTCTCCGCGGTAGATGCGTCGACGATCTCGGTGTTCTCGGGCGGAAATGCGCGGATCGCAATCGCCCTGGCTGGCACCATCGAACGGTCCGAAACGATTGCCGGTTTGTCGGACGACGAACTATTCCAACGTCTCTTCCGCCAGCGGCACGCCCCTGACGGTGCTCTTCTCCTTGCAGCCCAGGCTTGCTCGCTCGTGTACTCGTTTCAAGGCGAAACACTGACCGGAGAGGAAGCAGAACTGCAGCACTTGGCCTCCCTCGTGGACCAAACGCCGACGGAGGTCTATCGCCATGTCGGTGAACTACAGCGTCGCGACCTTGTTCAACAGCGAGGTGTGTGGCGAGCCATTCTGCCGCACGCCATAGCAAATCGCCTTGCCGCCCGTGCGCTCGAGGACGTGCCCTATGATCTCATCGACATTCAACTCGTGACGGGAGGAACTGACCGTCTGGCCAAGTCCTTCTCGCGCCGACTGTCTTTCCTGCATGCGCACCCTCGAGCCATCGCGATCGCCGAGCGCTGGCTCGCGCCCGGCGGCCTCCTGGGCGACGTGACCACATTGAACGATCGCGGCCGAGCGATGTTCGAAAATGTTGCCTCGATCTCGCCCGAGGCCGCGCTTGCAGCCTTGGAGCGTGTCGGTACCACGGCACCGGAACTCGCCGCAGCGATATGGCGGCAATACCGCTTGTTGTTGCGCTCTCTGGCGTTCGACCCGCGGCTTTTTAACCGAAGCGCCACTCTGCTCGCACGAGGTGCTTCCGAATGTGAAGGCGAGCATGATGCCAAAAATACTATCGACGTCTTCCTTTCTCTGTTTACGATCTATCTTTCCGGAACGCATGCGACGATAAACCAACGACTAGAAGTGATCGAGCCGCTGCTCCGATCTGCTGAAACAAAGCAACGCTCGCTGGGTTTGGCAGCCTTGGCGCAGGCGTTGAAGGCTTGGCATTTCAGCTCAGCCTATCGGTTCGAGTTTGGCGCGCGGTCGCGAGATTACGGCTATCTCCCTCGGAGCCATGAAGATGTGGCCAGATGGTATGGCGCGTCGCTGGCACTCATCGAACGCCTGGCGCTCGTCGAGGGTCTGTTGAAGAACGAGTTGCGCGAACTACTCGCGAGGAATTTTCGAGAGATTTGGACGAAGGCGAAATTGTTTGACCAGTTGGAGGACCTGTTTCGTCGCTTTTCAGGCGGGACCTTTTGGCGGGAAGGATGGATCGCGTGTCGATCAGTGCTGCACTTCGACAAGGACCGGCTCGCACCGGAAGTCCATTCGCGCCTGTCTGCACTGGAGGCCGAACTGCGGCCGGCAAACCTCGCGGATCAGATACGGGCCATCGTCTTGGGAGACGGGTCGGGTCGGTACGACTTGGTCGACTTCGCCCCCGGTGACGACATCAAAACGGAATGGAAGCGTCTTTCTGATGCAGCTCGTGATTTCGGAGCTGCGGTGGTCAACGACAAGACTGTCTTTCCTGAGCTCGTTCTCGACATTCTCCGCGGAGGGTCCCGGGCCTGGGAGTTCGGCCGTGGGCTCGCTCATGCCGCAGAAGACGGCCGAGGCACATGGGCTGTTCTCGTGAATGGTCTCGGGCAGCTCCCTCCCGGGCAACCCAATGTCCAAGTTCTCAAAGGTTACCTCGCCGAGCTCTGGAATGAGGATCGGGATATGGCGCAAGAGCTGCTCGACGCCGCTCTCGTGCAGCCAACCTTGGTGCCATTGGTTCCGGCACTGCATTCGGCGGTTCAGCTCGACACGCGCGGTGTCGACCGATTGAAGCGAACTCTATTGGCGGGGGAGGTCCCAATTTGGGCTTACCAGAGCTTGGCCTGGGGGCAAACAACGGATCAAGTACCGGGCGTCGATCTGAGGGAGCTGCTCTTGCTTATCCTCAAGCACCCGGACGGATTTCCAGTAGCGTTGGAGATCCTCTACATGCGTCTATTTTCAGATGCTACGGAACACCGGACGCATGAGCCTGAAATTATTGAGATCGGCCGGGACCTACTGCTTCGTGTCGTATTCGGCAGGAATAGTCAGACCGACGACCATCGTCTTTCCGATGTAGCACGAGCTTGTTTGGTAGGTCCCGATGCCGCCCCGATCGCGTCGGCACTTGTCACTCAGCTGAGGAGGGCCGTCGCGAGCTATGAGGCCCACGCGATCGGCAACGATGGCCTGCTGAAGGGCCTGCTGACGGTGCAGCCTGTGGCCGCCCTAGATGCTCTGTTCGCAGGAGACGAGGCGGAGCAGCGTGCCGGTATCGAAGTGTTCGATGACTTTGATGATCACCTGGCCAATCCGGCAGACGCGATCTCATGCGAGGTTCTCATCGATTGGTGTGAACGGGACCGCAGTTCCCGCTTTCCGCTTGCCGCCTCTATCGTGACGTTCGCGCGCCGTGCAGAAGAGAATGGGCCGCCCGTCTGGTCAGAACAGGCGAGGTCGCTTCTGGCTCATGCTCCCGACCCGAAGAGTGTCTTGGCAATCTTCGTGGACCGGATCCGACTGATGAGCGGGTTTGGCTCGCGCGCGGCGCTGATGGAAGCGAATGCAGGCCTCCTCGACAATCTCGCGCCGGATGCCTCAGAGGCACTTCTGTCGTTTGCGGTCGAGGCCAAGCGACAACTCCAGTCAGAGATTGCGCGAGAACGTCAACGGGAGACCGAGAGGGACCGAACCCGAAACGAACGGTTCGAATGACGAACCAGCTATGTGCGCCGCGTTACAGCAGCGTCACTCGACACACAGCGGACGCACGCTCCGTCAAGGTGCGCGAGGAAGGCAGGTGACATCAGACGGGCACCGCTACTGATCGCAGGCAGAAGCTGACAAAGGCCACCAGTCTTTCCAGTCACGCAAGGCCACCTCCTCGGCCTATGGATAATTGTTCAATATCTTTTGAACAAAGCCATCTACCTCATCTTTTTCACCGTCGTATTTAAACTCGAACCGGAGCTCAGATCCGAGATTGACCATAAATACCTTGTACGTATTAGGCAATTCAAATTCCTGTGGCCTGTCTCCTTCGAAGATAACTTCGACTTTATCACCAATAAATCCCATTGTAAGTTCCGTATATGCGCTTACAGCAGGCAGAAAATATTTATAATCTCTTGATTTACGCGAATCAATTGGCACCACGAATGAAACAATTCGACCATCATATCGCCCTATGGTCTTGCCATCCTTGTTTGTTATTTTCGCATCATGCAAACAAATCTGTCTCATGCTCAGCTCTCGCTCATGTTGGAGGTATTTCTATCTGCATGCCTTCTGCGTAATCCGCAAGCGTCATCTCGCCGGGGATGACCCGGTCCGATTTCCGGTTACGGTGCATCCAATGTGGCGCCGTTGTGCCGGGGGCCTGCCTCGACGCCATACTGGCGACGCCGCAGCTTCTAAGGATGTCTCTCAAAAGGGTACGCCCTATCGCGAGCCCTGGAGTGATAGCCTCATGGTCCCAGGACACTATCAATAGAGCCTTGAAATGCATTTTGATTGGAGCTAATTTGACCTATAGATCCTATTGATAGATTTCGGGTGGTGACACGATGGGCAAGCGGTTCGGCTACGGGCGGGTGAGCACCACCGATCAGGACCTGAGCATTCAGGCCGAGGCCCTGGAGCGGGCGGGGTGCATCGCCAGCTTCCTCGAAAAGAAGAGCGGGACGACGACCGAAGGGCGGGAAGAGCTGCGCAGGGTTCTCTCCATCCTCGGTGAGGGGGATGAACTCGTAGTGGTCCGCCTCGATCGCCTCGCCCGCTCCGTCGCCGATCTGGCCGACATCGTCCGCCAGATGGAAAAGAAGGGTGCGTCGCTCCGGTGCATCGAGCAGCCCGTCGACACCGGTTCCGCCGCCGGTCGTGCCTTCGTCGGCATGCTCGCCGTCTTCGCCGAGTTCGAGACAGGCCTGCGTCGCGAACGTCAGATGGAGGGTATAGCGAAGGCGAAGCGCGAAGGTAGGTACAAAGGGCGCCGACGGCTGTCGGTATCAGACGACGTTGCTCGACTGGCCGCCGACGGGCATGGCCCGACTGCCATTGCGAAGACGCTCGGGATCGGTGTTGCGACCGTTCATCGCCGTCTTGCGGAGCAGCGCACGGGCGCCCGTTGTTCCACCTAGTAATATCCCGTCGAGGCTGTTGATTTCGGGCCCGCCGCCAAGGCTGCGGTCCATCCTGCGCGGGCGTCCGTGCAACCGGTTGCACCGCCGCTCGTTCTGACTTGCCGGAATGACCACGGCGGGTCCGGCACCCGTCGATCGGCAGCCATTGGCGTCTCAGGAAGGCATCGCCAGTCTCGGCGTCTGCGGCGGTCGCCGCCTCGGACGCTTGTCGCCGGTCGAAAAATCGGTCACGACGATGACGGGGCGGAGACCGGAGGCGAGGCGAGACGTGGCGGAGACGCTCGGGCACGACATCCTGCTGGTCGACGACGACGGTGAGATCCGCCGCCTCGTCTCGAAGCTGCTGCGGGAGGACGGCCACCGGGTCACCTCGGTCGGATCCGCCGTGGAGATGCGCGAGGCGATCGCCCGTCGGGAGCCCGATCTCGTCCTGCTCGACGTCATGCTGCCGGGCACCGACGGGCTCACCCTCTGCCGCGAGCTGCGCGCCTCAACGTCCCTGCCGATCATCATGCTCACCGCCAAGGGCGACGACGTCGATCGCATCGTCGGGCTCGAGATGGGCGCCGACGACTATCTCGCCAAGCCCTTCCATCCGCGCGAACTTCTCGCCCGCATCCGCGCCGTGTTGCGGCGGGCGCGGCCGAGCGAGGGCGGGGGTGGGAAGAACGGACGGGAGATCCGCTTCGCCGGCTGGCGGCTCGACACGGCGCGGCGCGAACTCACCGACCCGCGCGGCGTCGTCATCGACCTGTCGACCGGCGAATACGACCTGCTGCTCACCTTCCTCGAGACGCCGCAGCGGGTGTTGAGCCGCGAGCTGCTGCTCGACGCCACCCGCAACCGCGACGCCGAGCCGTTCGATCGGGCGATCGACGTCCAGGTGAGCCGGCTCCGGCGCAAGCTCGAGACCGCCGGCGAGATGATCAAGACGGTGCGCGGCGCCGGCTATCTGTTCGTTCCCGACGTCGAACGCACGTGAGGGGCTCCATGCGCGCCTTCGCCTCGAGCCTCGCCGCCCGCACCATGCTGGTGCTGCTCCTCGGCATCGGCGCCGTCCATCTCCTCAGCCTGTGGACCTATCGCCACGCCCTCGACCGCGAGGCGGCGACGGCGGACGTCACCCGGCTCGCCGATCGGCTCCTCACCATCCGTCGCGCCGTGATGCGGGTGGTGCCGGGCGAGCGCGAGGCGGTGGCGCACGATCTCTCCGGCGGGGCGATCGACGCCCATTGGAGCCGTAGCGAGCATGCGGTCGCCGGCGGCCCGGGCAGCGGCGACCTCGCCGGTCTCGCCGAGCGCTTGGCGGCCCTCGGTGACGACCTCGCACCCGGCGACGTGGTGGTCGGCGCCAACCGCGACCACCACGACGACCCCCATCTCGCCGTCGTCTCGCTCGCCCTGCCCGATCGCACCTGGATCAACTTCTCGCTGGTCGAGCAGACGACGCGCCACGAGGACGGCCACGGCACGTTGCTCTCGACCTCGCTGATGGCGCTCGGGGCGATGGTGCTATCGATCCTGCTGGTGCGCTGGTTGACCCGACCGCTGCTCGGTTTCGTCGACGCCGCCCGGCGCATCTATCGCGGCGGCGAGGCGGTGGCTGTGCCCGAGGACGGGCCGACCGAGATCCGCACCCTGGCCGTCGCCTTCAACGAGATGCAGCGGCGGATCAAGCGGATGATCGACGACCGCACCCAGGCGCTCGCCGCGGTCAGCCACGACCTGCGCACCCCGATCACCCGCCTCAGACTGCGTCTCGGCGAGGTCGAGAGCGCGGCGACGCGAGGCGCGATCTCCGGTGATCTCGACGAGATGGAGCGGATGATCGACCAGACGCTCGCCTATCTCGCCGGCGACCGCGACGACGAGCCGGTGAAGCCGGTCGACGTCGCGGCGATCCTCGCCACGCTCGCCGACGACCAGATCGACGCCGGCCGCGAGGTGACGCTCGACGGCGCCCGCTCCGCGGTGATCGAGGGCCGGCGGCTGGGGCTGAAGCGCGCCTTCGCCAACCTCCTCGACAACGCAGTGAAATACGGCGACCGCGCCGAGATCCACGTCACCGCCGAGGCGGACGGCATCACCGTCGCCATCGCCGACCACGGGCCGGGCATACCCCAGGCCGATCGCGCCCGGGTGCTCGATCCGTTCGTCCGGCTGGAGGCGTCGCGCAACCGCGACACCGGCGGCTGGGGCCTCGGCCTCGCCATCGCCCGCCGCATCGTCGAGAGCCACGGCGGTACGCTCGAACTCACCGACAACACGCCCACCGGCCTCCTGGTGCGCGTCCATCTGCCGGCCGTCCGGGGAGAGTCACGGCCGAGCTGAAACAAACTGTTACAGAACTGAAATCCTGCGACGGGCGCCGTCGGGCAGGGTCACGGTCGGGACAGTCCGCCACCGGATCCGACATGCACCG
>ERZ1645187.4025-NODE-4025-length-12067-cov-5.330253_pt1 | contig 12067 bp, 12 predicted proteins | sample MGYA00575352_ERZ1645187 | MGnify/ENA primary metagenome ERZ1645187 (study PRJEB40837, sample SAMN11349314) | freshwater sediment metagenome | isolation source: river sediment | host: Sediment | place: India: Wazaribad , New Delhi | collected 2017-02-21 ... | reverse complement strand
ATCTGTAGCCCTCTTCCGGATCATTCAGGGACCGTAGGCGGCATTCCCTGCGGATGATAAGGTCCGTCTGTCCGCCGTTCTCCGCCGCTTTACTGATGCTTTCAAAGGATCTGACTTCGGCCAGATCCTCCGGATAGGCGATAAGCTGAGCCAGCATATAGAATCCGGTAAGATTTATATTATCCGGAATGGAAGGAGGACAGACATCATCCTCCAGCACGACCCGTTTCCCGGTAAGGGAATCGAAGCACAGAGACAGAACCGCGTCGGAATTGATGACCGTTCTGAAAGCGCGCTCTCTCTGATACCGGTCCTTTTCCCGATCCTTTTTATCCTGAATATTCTCGACCCTGCCGACAATACGCACAACCTTCCCGCTGTAATCACTCTCGCTTGTATACTGAACGTAATACCAGCAGTTCTTCTCAAGACCTTCCGCACGATCCGCGCTCTGAAATTCAAAGAATCCTTCGCCGGGCCGAACCAGCGCAGCTTTTATACCGGCTTCAAACGTGCTTTCGCTGCCGGACCCGATCCAGCGTCCGGAATGAATCATCGCATCCATACCGTCGCGGATTACCTTCTCTGTAAGCTTATTGTCCTGGTTACGATATACGCATGTGAACTCGTCCCGCTTCACATCGTAATCACAGATATAGGTGCCGGCGGTACAGGCAAGCAGCCTGTACCGGTCGTCCTGCCGCTTTCTAATTTCCTCACGGTCTATCTGATCCGTAATATCGAGGAAGGATGCGTAAATGATCTGTTTCTGCTCTCCGCTCTTCATCCTGCAGAAGGCGCGCAGCCATATCTGTGTTCCGTCCACCCTGACCGCCGGAACTGTGACCTCGATCGCTTTGCCCTGCAGCAGATCGATCATGGCAGTCTTGGAAATTTCTCTTTCGCTGAAGCCAAACGGCCATTCAGAAAGAATCTGTCCCTGATAATTTTCGACGTAGTCCTCATGGGTTCCGCCGAATATCGCATTCCCCTGGGGGCTTACGTACACAGACCTGATCGTTCTGTCCTTTTCCAGTGAAAAAACCGCAAAAGCCGACGGGAGGATCTCACTAAAACCGTCCAGAGTCATGAGTCTCTGTCCGGATTGACCGGCACTGCTGTCCACCTTATTGTATTTATCGTAGTCTGCATGCAGACCTTTCGGTTCCTGTTCCGTTCGCCTGTGTTCTGTCTGTTTCTCGTTGTTCATATATAATCCTGATACTCCGAATTCCGTTCTGTTTCCGTTCTCCTGTTTTATCATAATTGAACTGGAGTTCATTAAGAAGCACACAAGTGTTCCGAAAGCGTTCTTAACTGTTCATGTTTTGTATCTTTTGTTAGTTTTAAACAACATAATGTCATCAGGAATCGTTTTGCTTTTCTCCGGCGAACCGCGGATCTTAAACGATGCCGGACAGCATAAAAAAACCTTCCCGTGTCCGGGAAGGCTCTGATTTTCTGTATTATACCTGCTGGCTGTTTTTCGGGATAACCTTTTTCTTCATCGACTTCATGAGCGGGATACATACCGCAATCGAGATGACTGCCGCCGCGGCGATTTCCGCGAGGGAGTTGACTCCGACAATCGTCGCCAGCAGACTTGCAAGCGGGAACGACTGGAAGAAAACAGCCATGCTGCCGAGGAACAGAATCGTGTTGGTCAGAGAGCCGCATACCGCAGCCGTTCCGACAGAAACCGATGTTGCGATCCCCTTCTTCTTCATCGCCAGGTAGACATAACCTGCAGCGACGCCGATAAGGATACGGGGTACGAACGTCATGATGACGGACGCAAGCGGGTTTCCGCTGGTAGTCGGGTTGATCAGCAGCGATACCATCGTCGCGCTCGTGAACGAGCGGATCATGCTGCAGCCTCCCATTACGAGACCTAAGAAACCGCCTTCCTTCGGACCGAGGATGATCGCCCCGATGATAACCGGGATGTGAAGCATCGTGATCGATACGACGGGAAGCTGAATAAAGCCGAGTGGTGTGAATGCGAGCAGCACTTCGATGGCTGCCAAAAGTGCGAGCTGAGTCAGTCTCGCCGTTCTTGCATTCGTGCGCATATAAAAAGTTCCTTCCTGGCTGCCGTTCCTTCCGGGATACAGCGCCAATAAAATTGGAAAATCCGGACCCCCGAATGAGGTCCGCAGTCCGTTAGGGACATTTTAGCAGGTCGTTAAAAAAACATCAAGCGTAAAATTAAAGACAATTTAACATTTTTATAACACACTTCATACAGAACAAGTTACGGAACAGGTCTGAAAGCAATAAACGGCAGGAAAAAATACGGCACAGAAAAACCGCGGTCCGAAGACCGCGGCGGAGTCAGACTGCCTGTGTCTGTAAGTAAGCAGATAATGTCCGGAGGATCATCCTCAGCCGGTCTGCTGATGAGCCGGCCCGTGATCCCTCAGTCTGAAAGGCTTATTCGTATACGATGACCGCTCTCGGTTCTCTCAGACGCAGTGCCAGCGTTTCGAGAATGCGGAAGTAGTGATTCAGGCTCGTAAATTCGAGATACGCCGTCGACAGATCGACGCCCAGCGCCAGATCCATGAATTCCGGTTCCGCGCAGACCAGCATCGCTCTGCCAGGTCCCAGCACCGGAGCGTTCAGGACCTTGTTCCCGACAAGCTTTTCGATCCGGTCAATTTCCAGCATGCCGACATTAGGCTGCAGACGCTGGAGCTGTACGTACAGATCCGGCGACAGAATCAGATATTTGCTCCCCAGGAGACCTTCGTTCGAGAACGCCATGATCCCCTTCGCGATATCCGTAAAGTCGTTTTCCTTTTCAGACCAGTCGCTTCTCGGAAGCTTCTGAATCCCTTCTTCGTTGAACAGACCCTTGACGCCGAGACGTTCGTTGCCGAAGAAAATCATCTTGTCTTCCGCCCGCGCCATCTTAAGCGCCGCGTCTCTCGCCGAGGACAGATCCACCGGATAGTCGTGAGCCTTGCTGTATTCGAGGTTGCGCCACAGCAGCGAGAAATCCTGATAGATCTGATTGAGTCTGACGATCTTCTGACCCGTGATGCTGCCCACGCCGTCTTCCAGTACTTCTTCGACGCCCGGATAGTTGATGACCACCGATTCCGCGCCAGGACCTACAGGTCCGAACAGCGGCAGGAAGCGTCTTCCGACCATCTGGGACGATGCGTCCTTGACGACCGTTTCGTCTATTGCCTTCCAGAGCTCAGGCGATAAGTCCGCGCTTTCTCTGGCTAAAAAATCCATGCTCATCTCAGTCCTCCTTCAGACTGCCCACTGTCGCCGCGCTTACCTTGTTGCCGTCCGCGTCGATGCCCAGCAGCTCCCTGACTTCTTCTTCGCCGTCGAGGAAATGAACCATTTCTTCAGGATCCAGATAACGCATCAGGGTGATCAGTTCCCCCATATGCGATTTTTCTTCGTCTCTGATATCCGATAAAACCTTAATCGCAGCCGGATTGTCGGTCGCGAGGATGTGCGCTTCGTACACGTAGATCGCTTCCAGTTCGCCTGCGATATCCAGACGTATCGCCTGCATAAGCTGCTTGTCTGTCAGTTTGATGTTTTCGTCCCCCACGTATGGGTTCGCAAAAGTAGCCATAGTAATTCCCCTTTACCTGGATAAATTAGTAAACACTGCTTCTAAATGTTAACCTAACCTTACATTAGACCGTTCCTGTTGCTTTGTCAAGGATAAAAATCTGTAATATTAACCGAAACAAAAGACTTCGCATATATTAAGCGGTTCCGCAAATTAAGAACACCGGATAAAATAAGAGCCGTTTCGGAATCAAGGCAGCTGCATTAGAAAAGCCCCGCGCGAACGGGGCTCTGAAAACCGTCTGAAATTCCGCTGTTGAAATTCCGTCTGAATATTCCGTTCAATGATGAAGGATCTTCTTTCTTATAAGGATATAAGAATCTTCTTCCTTTTAAGATTAAGACTTAAAGATGATCTTCTTCCTTTTCGAAATCCTTCTTGTCCTTTTCGAGAACCCTGGCCGCTTCCTTCGCCTGCTTTTCGCTCAGACGTTCGTCCTGTTCCTTGACCTTTTCCGCGTGTTTCGCGTTGCGGTCTTCGATCCGCTTCTTGAGCTTTTCGACTTCTTCCTTGTCGTGATCGTCCATATCGGCTTTCGTAAGCTTTTCGATCCGCTTCTGATCGTGTTCGTTTTCTCTGTCGATAAAATCCTGCGACCATTTCTGACGTTCGTCGAGGAAATCCGTCTGACGCTTCGAGCGCTTTTCTTCCCGTTCGTTGCGCTTGTCAATTTCATAGGATTCGAATTCACGGTCCACGGAATCGCGATGTTCCTGATGGATCTGATCCACTTCGTCTTCGCGTTTCGCGCGCTTCAGATCCTTTTCATTTTCCTTGAGCAGATGTTCGTCAAGCTTCTGATCGATATCCGTCACACGCTGTTCCCTACGGTCCACCTTCGCCTGATCTTCCTTGTCGGAGCCGCGGTCCGCCGTCTTCTTGTCTTCGTGTTCCGCAATGTCCTTTTCGAGATCTTCCACCCGCTGTTCACGGCGGTCGATTTCGTCTGCCACGCGTTCGTCACGTTTTAAAATATCCTTGTCAAATCTGTCTTCGCTCATGTCCTTCTCCTGTTCCTTTTCAATATGAATGTGTAAAATAAGAATCCGTTAAAAATCCACGCAGCATGATAACCCAGGACCCGAACCCGTGATCACTGCCCGCTTATCGTGCCGGCTGCGCCCGAGCTGCTGCTCTCCACTACGCTGCCGTTAAACGCGGACTTCCAGTCCGTGTCATGAAGCATCTGTTCGCTGCACGAAACCCCCACCGCGAGCACCGGCTTTTCGACATCATCGTTTAAATCGTCCGTTTTTCCCATCAGCGCATTCTGCGCCGCCAGCGACGTGACTTCCAGACCGTCAAGACTCGCGTCCGCGTCGAAAAACAGCATATCGCCGGTTTCGATCGAATCGTACGTCCCGTCATTTCCCGGAAGGCTGGTCACCGTAAAACGGAGCATCGCCTCATTGCTCACTACTTTTCGTAAATCAGATAGTTTCATCACTTGACCTCGTCATTTTCGCTCGGTATTCTGTACGTGATATACCCATTAACCGGCCGCTATCCGACAGAAAACAGCTAAAGAACAATAAAATCGCATAAAATATCTTTAACCCGATTTCTTATTTAATAGAAAGAAGATTCAAAAGGATTATGGACAACAACATTACCCCGACAAAAAAGCGGCGCCCTCCGTTTCCGAAGGCGCGGACAAGCCTGATTATCTACAATCCCGTTTCAGGAGTCTGGCAGAACAAAAACAATCTGTTCGATCTGATCATGAGCATCTCCGAACGCGGCGAAGGATCCATCGTCAAAATGACCACCGCGAAGGGAGACGCCCAGAAGATCGTCCGGCAGTACGGCCCCTACGTGGACCGGATCATCTGCTGCGGCGGAGACGGAACGCTCCACGAAGCCATCGAGGGTCTGTACACCGCAGGCCTGCACGTACCCATCGGCTACATTCCGATCGGCACGACCAACGATTTCGCGGCCACACTGGACATCCCCTTCGATTTCCACGCTGCCTGCGAGAACACCCTTCAGGGACGACCCTGTCCGCTGGACATCGGTACCATCAAAGGCCGGACAGGGACTGCCGGTATCGGTACACCCGCTTCCGACGGTTCCGAAGTCAGGACTCTGTCCGCCGTTCCCGACGCCGGCAGCCGGGTCGTATTCGACTATATCGCCTGCTTCGGGATCTTTACGCGGACCAGCTACGAGACCGATCAGGCGCTGAAGAACACGATCGGCTATCTGGCGTATCTGCTAAACGGGGTGACGGAGCTCGCGGATCTGGGCAATCCGATCCGGATGCGTGTCGAAAGCTCGTCGCGTCTGTTCGACCAGGACTTCTGTTTCGGCGCGGTCGTCAACAGCTATACGGTCGCCCACTTCTTCAAGCTTCCTCAGGAGGAGGTGAACCTGGCGGACGGAGAATTCGAGGTTCTGCTCATCAACCAGCCCCAGAATATCTTCGAAGCTCACGATACCGCCCAGGCCATCCTGTCCGGAGACTACGCGAATCCGCGGATCCACTTCTTCCACTCCGACAAAATCCGCTTCGTTTCTGACGATCCTGTGAAGTGGTGCGCGGACGGGGAATTCGCGGGCGAATTTACGGATGTCGAGGTGGAGAATCATAACCACGCGGTGGATATCCTTCTTGCGGATCATGATAACTGGGAAGAGACGGAGGAGTAGCCGGCAGTCTGCGACAGTCCGAAAGCCAGATTGATGCGGTTCGTTTTCAGAATCCGCGTAAGCTGCTGTAAACGCCGCGCACAAAATCTGCGTTCGTTTACAACCGTTTTGTCGCCGATTTGCGTAATTTTTTACCTCTGTGAAAGCCTGACCTGCGTTGACAGCCTTTTTTCTTCTCGTTATACTTGTGTCAGCCTGCATCCCCCCGGGAGGCAGAAGCTGACGTTGCGACTAGATTAATTGACTAGAAAACAGGAGGATTATATGAGCAGGTATGGTTTTGTGCTCGTCTCCCACAGTGAAAAGCTTGCGGACGGATTGAAGGATATGCTCGAGGAAATGAACGGCGGTGACGCCGAGATCCGCGCGGCCGGAGGGACCGGTGACGGCCGGATCGGAACGAACGCGGTTCGCATTATGGAAGCTATTGAGGATCTGTCTGACTGCGACGGTATTTTGTGTTACTGCGATCTTGGAAGCTCTGTTCTCTCAACGGAAACAGCGTTCGATATGATCGACGAGGATCTTGCGAAGAAGACCCGTCTTGTTAACTGTCCTCTCGTCGAGGGCGCGTTCCTGGGTGTCGTTCAGGCACCGTCTGCACAGAGTGTTGATGAGATCGTCAAGGTTTCAAAAGATGCGGTCAAGATGCAGAAGGGTGACGACTGATTCCATAATAAAATGGGCGATGTAATAAAACTGAAAGCATTATTAATTGATTTCGGACATTTCTTATCTTAAAATAGTTTGTGTAATCGACATTTATATGCTTTGACATCAGGTTTAAACTGACATCATGGACTGACACCGCGGAAAGTCAAAAGGGCTTTCCTTTTTTTGTGCGCAAATTCCGGGGAATGGCTGCGACGGCGAACCTATCGCCTTAAGTGACTTTAGCATTAAGCAACTTTGATTATTATGCTGCTTATTCGTTAATTAATTATCTGTCAATATCAACCTCGTTTACTTCCGCGTCGTAAATCCGGGCATACAAAAAGACCCCGGTGTTAGTCGGGGCCTTTTCAGGAGGTTTTGATGTCTGCCCTATTGATGACATCTTTTACATTCTTATTATAAGCCCGTTAACCTGATATACAGGTGTAAAAAAGTGCCGGGGAATGACAAGAAATTGAACGGGCGGAGAGGACGAATATCAAAGAAGAGCGGTATGGGGGATGTTTTTTTATTCCGATCTTTTGCAGTTATCCCATAGGATATTCTTCGCATCCGGTACAGTGATTATCGTGCAGATCTCATATCCCATAAGCACAACGATATTTAAAATTCTATTATTTTCGTGCAATTTATGGTATTTTTCGTGCAATCGAAGTATATTATGATTAAGTGATATGTAATGTTAAAGGAGGATAACCATGGCCGGTACGACTACAAATATCAGCATCCGTATGGATTCAGATTTAAAAATCCAGGCGGATAAACTGTTCAATGAATTAGGAATGAATTTGTCCACTGCATTCAATATTTTTGTTCGTCAGTCTCTTCGAGAAGGCAGGATCCCGTTCAATATCTCTTTAAATCAGCCAAATGCAGAAACTTTAGAAGCACTTCAGGAAGCAGAAAGAATCGCAAGAGACCCGAACGTCAAAAGCTATTCCGATTTAAATGAACTGTTCTCAGATCTTGAAGCATGAAATACAGCGTTAAATATACGAAACTTTTCAAAAGAGACTACAAGACTGCTGTCAAACGCGGACTCAATATGGAACTACTTCAAGAAGTGATTGAAAAATTAGCGGCAGGAGATATTTTATCTGAAAAATACCGCGATCACTCTTTGTCCGGCAATCAAACTGGTAATCGAGAATGTCATATTTTACCCGACTGGCTTCTCATATATCGTATTGAAGAGGATATACTTGTTCTGACGTTAACTCGAACAGGAAGTCACAGTGATTTATTCTAAATTATTAGAACTACCCCCCCCATTTAAACAATGATTTTTTATTTCGCAGTCCTAACTGTGTGAGTACTTCACAGCAATAGGGGGGTATTTTTTATTCCAACCTTCTACAGTTATCCCATAGGATATTCTTCGTATCCGGCAGGGTGATTATCGTGCAGATCACATATCCCATAAGCACAAAAATATTTTTAAAAAAAGACACCGCCCACGGTCCTGTAAAGGATATATTTTTTCTTTGTATACTTCTAACTATGACTGGTGATCATCAGAAATATTTCTTCCTCTTAAAGAGCATGATCCCGAGAATGACAATTGCCGCACACAGGACGATCACCACCGGATAGCCGTAGCGCCACTCCAGCTCCGGCATGTATTTGAAATTCATCCCGTACCAGCCCACGATCAGCGTAAGAGTCAGGAAGATTGTCGTGACTATGGTCAGCCCCTTCATAATCCGGTTCTGCCCGATGTCTATCTGCGACAGATAGACCTCCCGCCCCTGGGTGCAGTACTCCCGCAGCATCATCGTCTCATGATACAGCCGGTCAATCCGCTCACCGACCAGCCGGATCGCGTGCTCCGATTCAGTGCTGAAGAAACCCAGCTCGTCGTCGATGAGCGAGCTGCACACATCCGACAGCTGCAGATAGTAATGCGCGTACAGCATGATCCTGCGCCTGCTCGCCGTAATCCTGTGATTGAAGCCTTCCAGTGATTCCTCAAGGACCTGATCCTCCATCATCGCGATCTGATCCTCGATGGCCGTGAGCATCAGCAGATCCTCTGCGATCAGCGCGTCGAAGAAGTCCGCGAGGAATATGCCGATCCCGTTATTCTTCCTGACCGTCTTCTCCTTCATCTTGTCAAGGAGCCGGATCACGTGACCCGTATCGTCGACAAACACCACCTGATCCTTGAAGACGATAAACGCGAACCGGATCTGTCCGCGCTCTCCGTTCTCCGGAATCGACACCGTCCCGTACATAAAGCCGTCGTAGACCTCCAGCTTGCAGAAGTGCGTTTCCCGGATCCTGCGCACCGACGGGATCACCTTCTCGAGAAGCAGGCTGTCCGATTCCGCCTCCCCCGTCGTCAAAACCGTAACCGGAAAATTTCTCCGGTCCTCATTCCCGCCGTCTCCGTTTTTTCCGCAGACGATCTGATACGTACGACTCATGTTTGCCCTTTCCGACAATAGACATCCTATGGCTGATTCGGTAATAATACCCGGCTGAAGCAGCACAATTATACTTCCATAGACTTCGTCTGGAAATAATCTGCTTACTGCCGGCTGACTATCCGTATTGTATCAGAAGAGCCCGACGGCGTTGATTTCGCCCGTTCATTTAATAACTATACAAGAATCTCAAATTTCTATTGATCCTCCGTCCGCAGACAACAATTGAGGCGCGAAAAGCGACAGTTCATGCACAGCCTATATAGATTTAAACATTTTTATGCTACATTTTAAGTAAATCTCCATAGTAAGAGAGGAATCGTTATGAATCGAAAATTTTCTGCCCGCGCCTCTGTTTTACTGATCACCGTCCTGATGCTCGTCACACTGACAGGCTGCGGCAGTTCGGAAGCCGCGGCAAAAACACTTACCCCGAAAAGCATCGTAGAAGGGGACCGGACAATCTGGTACATGATTGACTGCGGCTCGGTTGAAGATTACGGCGAAGAAGCCATACCCGTGTATATTTATATCATCGAAAACGGTCATGTTAAAGAATACTGGAATCATGCCCTTGAATTGACGATGAAGGACCTCGCGAAGATGAGCGACGACGAAATAACAGCCAGACTGGAACAGCTCGCGAAGGAATACAACGAAAAGAAACCGGATAATAGTGATATAGTTGAATGGGATGTATCAAAAATCCGTATTGACGTTCTTAACTCCGACGTAGAACCGACTGACTATTACAGTCGGGAATCTGTTTCGGACGATCACATTCAAATGATTATTTTCGGAGAATTACTGGATCAGCCCGTTACAATCGCCGGAATCCAGTACGGCGGTTACTATCAGACCCATGATCATGAGGACTATGTAGTTACGAAAACAGATGATAATACAACCTTCGGATTCGAAACACTTGACGACTGCGACGAGACCTACCCATCTACCGACGAGACCCAGGGCTATATTTATCTGAATAAATAATTCGTTTCATGCCGATCTTAACTAAAGACATCTCATATGTCATCTTACACAAAACGCGGTTCCGTTCCCCCCTCGGAGCCGCATTTTTATCTTTTATCATCATTCGCTATCAGCATTATTCAGACATGAAAATTAACAGCTGGGACATCGACTATTAAATTTTATCTGCGTGAATGTTAGATTTTAATTAATTCTCAGGAAAATCTATAAAGGCGCTTTCCGAGGGGTAATACCCCCTCCTGCCCGATTCCCCCCGAATAATACGCTATAATGTAATAAAGTCGAAGACAGCGGAATGTTCCGCTGTGTCCGGCTTTAGAAAAAGAGGAAGCATGTATTTGACAGATTTTTTTCGAAATCTATGGCGAAAATCCAATACCGGCGCAATCATCTGGCTTATCCTGAACCTTGCGATGATCGTCATGCTGTTTTACGGACTATTCGGACAGTACGGCTATGTGATCGGACCTGCCGTATGGCTTGTCTCCGTCATGATCGCACTCTCCCCGATCGGCGAATGGATACTGCGCGTGACGAGCGGCTGCAAAAAAGTCAGATCCAGAGAAATCAGAGCCAGGATCGACCCGATCTTCAACCGTGTGTATGCACAGGCGAAGCGGGCGACCCCGGAGCTTTCCGACAAGATTAGCTATTTTATCTCATACGACTCTGCCCCGAACGCCTTCGCAACCGGACGGCGCACCGTCTGCATCACCGCGGGCCTGCTCAAGCTGCCGGACCCGATGATCTACGGCGTACTGGCTCACGAATTCGGCCATCTTGCCCATAAGGACACCGACCTGATCCTGGTCGTATCCGTCGGCAATATGATCGTAAGCGCCGTCTTCTTCACACTGCGCCTGCTGTTCCGGATCACCGGAATCGTTCTGACTTTCGTGCTCAGCGATCTCGGCGCGCTCATCGGGACCTTCCTGACAGACATCCTGCTGGGCTTCCTGATCTGGGCCTGGACCGGACTGGGCGTCCTGTGTGTCCGTTCATCAGGACGCAGGAACGAATTCGAAGCGGACGCCTACGCAAAACAGCTGGGCTACGGACAGCACCTGGAATACGCCCTCGAAGCCCTGGACCGCGGAGGACGCTCACACGGATTCTTTGCGGCGCTGCGCGCGACCCATCCACGTACCTCAGACCGCTGCGCGTACCTGGCGGCATAGCGGCCGGATATAAGGCGGAGCGAAGACAGGCTTCAATAATCCGTAGAAAGCTTTAATAATCAGCTTCAATAATCAGCTTCAACCAAAAATCCCTGTCGGATCGGCAATACCGGACCCGGCAGGGATTTTTCATTTCTGTGAACAATCTGAGGAGCTTAATACTCTTCTATACTGTCTAACGAACCTTCTGTTCGTGAGCTGCCGCCTTCCGGCCCGTTTTCTTTTTCACCGGAAGCGCATCATGCGAATGACACGTTCCGTTCATCGCACAGTTCGAGCAGCCGCAGCCGCAGGAAGATTTCCCCTGTCTGCGGGCCCGGACCTTCGAGACGATAATTGCCGCGCAGATCGCGATAAGCGCCGCGGAAATCAGAATCGTCGCTAAATTTTCATAGATCCAGCTAAACATATCGTTTCTCCTATATTCCTTCAGTCATCCCGAACCTTTCAGCCCGACGATCAGCACAGTTCCCCGGCTGATCATTTCCGGACTGATCAGACCTCGATGCTCATCCGGCTGTCCAGCGTATCCGATTCGTCAT
>ERZ1645187.4024-NODE-4024-length-12067-cov-5.851565_pt1 | contig 12067 bp, 11 predicted proteins | sample MGYA00575352_ERZ1645187 | MGnify/ENA primary metagenome ERZ1645187 (study PRJEB40837, sample SAMN11349314) | freshwater sediment metagenome | isolation source: river sediment | host: Sediment | place: India: Wazaribad , New Delhi | collected 2017-02-21 ... | reverse complement strand
GGCTCCGTTCTCTTCGGCAATGTCGAACAATATCCTCGCTGTCTTTTCCGTCATCGTGAACGGTTTTTCCAGCACAACGTCTTTTCCGGCTTCCAGCGCCCGCTTCGCATATGCATAATGAAGATGGTTCGGAAGGGCCACATAGACTGAATCGATATCGGAAGCAAGCATCCTGTCATAATCGGTGTAGGTTCGTTCAATTCCGAATTTTTCAGCAAGCTCCGTGAGCTTTTCAGGAGTCCTGCCCCATACCGCGGACAGTGTGAGTCCCTTCAGATCGCCCTTGTTTGAAAGAAATTCGTTGACGATTTTACCGGAGCCTGCGATTCCTAATTTCATATCTTTCCTCTTGTCAGTAATCAGCTGTTCAGATTTAGATTTATAAATACGGACTGCGTCATTCGATCTGTAAAATCCGTGATCACCGCAGTCAAAAAAAAGAACCGGCGCCACGCTACCAGCTCCGGTTCCCCTGGATAATGTAAACAGCTAACTTTTCTTTGGCAGGGTCCCGGGGGGGATAGCGCTCTGATTCGGTGCGAGATATCTGTTGTATTTATTTTACAATGTAGCGATTGATATTTAAATAGATTTTTCGGTTGTTAATGGTATTTAATTGGCAACAGACAAGAAAAATCCTGGCTTATTCTCAATAAAAAATAAACATGACTTTAAATGTCCGCTTTCACGGGATCAGGCGTCGTTTTCTGACAGATTATAGTCGTAAATAAAGAAGGTCATCTCTTCATTTTTACGAAACTCCACTGTTTGCGGCAGAGCTCCGCGCTGGACAAAGCCGTTGTGATCATAAAAGCTGTGATCGCAGGTCGTGTCTGTAAATACATAAAACTCACGGACTCCGTTCTGCTTCATGTAGGCGAGAAGATCCGAAAACAGCCGTTTCCCGACGCCTTTCCCTCTGGCTTCCGGTGAAATCGCGAAGAAAACAAGCTCGCCTCCATATTCTTTTCCGGTGTCTTCCAGCAGCTTGTCGTCCGACTGCATGTAGAGCTTCTTGAATCCGAGCATTGCGCGCCCGTACCGTGAAAATCGGAGCTTTCGTTTTATCTGCCTGTCTGTTCTTTTAGCCTTTCTCAGCGCGTCATCGTCAAACGCATCCTCGCATCGCCCGAAAATATAGCCGACAGGCTGTCCGTCGAGAATCGCAACCTCGGTAAACGTCGCGATGGACAGACAGGCTTCGAGATCCGAGGCGGAATATTTCAGTCCCACCTCCGGCGGATATCCGAAACGATCCACATTCCATGTGTCGTTGATGATTTTTATCAGTCCGTCACGCTGCCATTCTTCAAAAGGTCCGTATTTGATATCGATGTGAACCACCTCCAGTCCGTTCTTATACCCGGCATTCTGAAAACAGATACAGGGCTGTCCATCTATCATAGAACAGAATATAGAGAATGTCGAATGAAGGCTTTGTTCCAGACTTTTATTATTTATGAAGGTACTTGACTCTGCCACGATGTCAGTCTTTATAATGAAGATGAGCTCAACAATTAAGTTTAATAAAAGGAGACTGAGCATGGCGTTCGACTACAAGAAAGAGTATAAGGAGTTTTACCTTCCGAAGAAAAAACCCGAGATTCTTGAGATCCCGTCAATGAATTTCATCGCGGTTCGCGGACACGGTGACCCTAACGAAGAGGACGGCGAATACAAGCACGCGATGAATCTGCTGTACGGAATCGCCTTCACGCTGAAGATGAGTAAAAAGAGCGGGCATGAGATCGACGGATTCTTCGACTACGTCGTTCCGCCGCTCGAAGGCTTCTGGCAGCAGGAAGGCGTCGACGGGTTTGATTATACGAAAAAAGATCAGTTCGAATGGATCTCCGTAATCCGCCTGCCAGACTTTATTACAAGGGAAGAATTCGACTGGGCTGTTAAAACGGCGGAAGAGAAAAAGAACGCAGACTTTTCAAAGGCCGAGTTCCTGACTATTGACGAAGGACCTGTCGTGCAGTGCATGCACATCGGTCCTTTCGACGACGAGCCCGCGACCATCGCCCTGATGGAAGAGTACGCGGCGGACAACGGCTATGCTCTCGAACACACCGACGAGCGACAGCATCATGAGATCTACCTGTCGGACGCGAGACGCTGCGCTCCGGAACGGCTCAAGACCGTTATCCGGATACCGGTGAAGAAGCTTTAAGCCGGTCCGTTTTTCTGACAATAGGCAGATATATAAAGATATAGAATAATGAAAATCAGAAAAAGCGGACCTCAAAGTCCGCTTTTTCTAATTCTTCTTTTTCACGTCACTATTTTCTTTGCGCCACTGCGACGGCGATTTCTCATAAACCTTTTTAAATGCCCGCGAAAAATGAAGCTGATTCGGATAGCCGACAGCCTTCGAAACATCTCCAATTGAGAGCTCGGTATGCTTGAGCAACTGCACCGCCTTGCTCATTCTGTACTGAATGATGAAAGACTGGGGACTCTTCCCGATATATTTCTGAAAGATCTTATTCAGGTAGCCGCGGCTCAGCCCGCAGTACTCGGCGATACTTTCGACCGAAATATCCTGCTGAAAATTCTGTTCGACATAATTCATCGCTTCATTAATATAGTAGTCGCTGATATGGCCGCTTGAAGGTGTGCGGCGCTCTGATGCCGAACTGACAAAACCGTCTATGATCTGATAAAGGAGCCCGATCTGTCGAAACGGAGAATGACCGCTTACATCCTGCGAAAGGGTCAGCATCATATTCTTCATCTCTTCCGCTATCTTTTTTTCATTCGAACGGTAAACAGGCTCCGACATCGTCAGACCGGAAAGCATAACCGCTTCCTTCGCAAACATTCCGTCAAATTCGATCCAGGTATATTCCCATGGATCCTCCGGATCCGCCTGATAGGTCGTTACCTGTCCCGGAAATATCAGAAATCCGTTTCCCGCCTTGAGCGAATAGTTTCTGTCTTTTCCGTCGCTTCCGGCCGCCACAAGCGTGCCTTTTCCTGAAATGATGTAATGAAACAGATAATGATTTCGCGTAGTCGGTCCGTAGGAATGCAGCGGATCGCAGTGCTCCCGTCCGTACTGGTACAGATTCAGATCCACAAAATGCTTTTCCGAGAATATCGTAAATTTAAAATCGCTCAAAGTTCACTCTCTTTATCAATAATTCTCTGACTGAAATATCGTTTTCATCTACAGTATATACCATTTTGTACACCGTTTGCAGTTTACGGGGGAAAGGAGACATAAAGATATATTACTGGAGAGTCCCGAATATTCATGCATAACTAAAATCGTGTTAAATTAGATACATAAGAAAACGGCGGCAGCTTCCCCGGCTGATGATAATAATTCAAGCCGCTTCTTTCTTAAAAAGTAATGCGGAATAACTCCCTCTGTGTAAACGATTCTTCCGTATTACAGCATCAAAGCCGGTCGGACGGCGTCTGTCTTCCCCGTTATTCCAGACGCCGTTTCCGATCTTCGCAACCAGGCAGTTTTGTTTATGACAAACGTCTCCTGCAGGACAGTTTTTCAAAGGATAGTTTACATAATGACATATTTAGGGATGTATTGAACAAAGGAGTCGAAAGGATCAGAATTCACACATGAAAAGACTATGGAAAACAATAATCGTATCTGCTCTCGTATTGCTCACCGTATTCGCAGTCAGCGGGTGCGGCACTACGGACGAGAATGCCGATACAGGCGGAACGACGACGCTGACGTTCCGAATCTGGGATACAGCCCAGAAAGACGGTATGGAAAAGATCGCTCAGGCCTATATGGAGAAGAATCCGAACATCAAAATTGAAGTTCAGGTGACAAGCTGGGACGAATACTGGACAAAGCTGGAGGCAGGGGTAACAAGCGGCACGGCGCCCGATATCTTCTGGATGCATCCGAATGAAATTCTCGAGTACGCAGATGCGGGAATTCTCGCCGACTGCAGCAGTATCGTAGATGAGAGTCATTATTCGGATAACTCGATCAATCTGGCAAGCGGCAGCGACGGTACACTCTACGGAGTCCCGAAGGATAAGGATACTGTCGGACTTGTCTACAACAAGGAACTTTTCGACGCAGCGGGCGTATCCTACCCGAATGCAGACTGGACCTGGGACGACCTGACAGCCGCTTCTGAAAAGATTTATGACACAACCGGCAAATACGGCTTTATGGCCTATGCCGACGAACAGCTCGGATACTGGAATTTTGTTTACCAGGCCGGCGGCTACATCGTGGATACAGAAGCTCAGAAAGCGGGCTTTGAAGACGAGGCCACGAAAGAAGCTCTCGAATTTTACATCAATCTGCAGAAAAACGACTGGTGTCCTGATCAGAATTACTTCGCTCAGACAAGTCCCGGAGACACATTCTTCTCGGGTAACGGAGCCATGTTCCTCGAAGGCGACTGGAATATCCTCTCCGAATGTGAAAACAATCCGGAAATGAACGGAAAATGGGATGTCGCCGTTCTTCCGAAATGTCCGAATCCGGTCCGCGGCGACGGAAGAGCATCTGTTTCAAACGGCTTGTGCAATGCGACCACCGCCGACGGCAAACATAAGGAAGAAGCGATGGATTTCCTTGAATTCCTCGGTTCTGAAGAAGCGCAGAGAATACAGGGCGAGTCCGGAGCTGCAATCCCCGCCTATATCGGTCTGGAACAGACATGGGTCGACGTATTCAAAGAAAAGAATTACGACATCGACGTCGAAAACTTTATCGAAATGTTCGATTATGCCGTTACAAGTCCGATTGACAAATCGAGACCTTCCTGGAAAACCGCCGTGAACGCGCAGCTCCTGAAAATTTATTCCGGTTCTCAGACCTACGAAGAAGGTCTTCAGAATATGCAGGATCTGGTAGATCAGGCTATGGTAGGTTACTGATAAGGAGAATACCTTGAAGAAAACAAAATTATTGAACTCTGAGGCCAAGTGGGGCTACGGTCTCGTCGCACCGACGATAATCGGCCTTCTGATTCTGAATATCTGGCCTTTTATCCAGACTCTCATCCTGAGTTTTACAAACGCAAAAAAATTCGGTTCCTACGATTTCGTGGGACTGACAAACTACGTGAGAATGTTCCAGAGTACGGAATTCTGGCAGGCTACATGGAATTCGATCTACTTCTGTATTCTGACAGTTCCTGTCGGAATTATCCTGGCGCTGCTGCTGGCAGTATTTCTGAATTCGAAGATTAAGGGAAAGGTTGTCTTCCGGGCGATCTACTTCCTGCCGATGGTCGTCGCTCCGGTTGCGGTCGCGATGGTCTGGAAGTGGATGTTCAATTCGAACTACGGCATCATCAACGATGTCCTGGGTCTCCACATTGACTGGCTAACGAACCCGCATCTCGCGATCGTCTCGTGTGCGGTGGTCTCGATCTGGAGCTCTGTCGGCTACGATGCGGTTCTCCTGCTGAGCGGCCTGCAGAACGTTCCGAAGACGCTGTATGAAGCGGCGGATCTCGACGGCGCGACAAAAATTCAGCAGTTTTTCCACGTAACACTGCCGATGGTCTCTCCGACACTGTTCATGGTCATAATCATGCGGCTGATGTCTTCACTGAAGGTATATGACATCATGTATATGATGATCAGCGAATCCAATCCGGCTCTTCTCGATACGCAGTCTCTGATGTATCTGTTCTACCGCGAATCGTTCGTAATCGGCAGCAAGGGATATGGTTCGGCAATTGTCGTCTGGACGGTCGTTCTTATCGGCATCGTAACTGCCCTCCAGTTCTGGGGACAGAAAAAATGGGTCAACTACGACGTATAAGGAGTCAATATGAATACAAATGAAATCTCAGCGGAAAAGACGGCTCCCAAGCTGCACTCCGTTAAAAAAAGCAGAAACAGCGGCAAGATAATCATTTATATACTTCTCGGTCTGGGCGCAGTCCTGATGATCTTCCCGTTCCTGTGGATGCTTCTGACAAGCTTCAAAACAAACGCTCAGGCTATGCAGGTTCCGCCTACTTTTTTCCCGACACAGTGGAACTTCGACTCGTACGCCAAAGCGCTTGAGTCGCTGCCGTTCGGAAACCTCTATCTGAATACCGGTCTGATGATCGTCTTCAGAGTTCTGACGACTGCCGCATTCTGCTCGATGGCCGGCTTCGCATTCGCAAAGCTTAAATTCAAGGGACGCAATCTGCTGTTCTCGCTTATTCTCATTCAGATGATGCTGCCGAGTCAGATCTTTATCATTCCGCAGTTTCAGATGCTGGCGAGCTTAGGCCTTACCAACACCATATTCGCGCTGGTCTTCCCCGGAATCGTAAGCGCCTTCGGAACCTTCTTTCTCCGGCAGACCTATATGGGCATCCCGGACGAACTGATTGAAGCGGCTTATCTGGACGGCGCCAATACCTGGCAGGTCTTCACGAAGATATGCTTTCCTCTTACAAAAACGGCGCTGGCGGCGATCTCGATCTTTACGGCTGTATTTGCCTATACAGACCTGATGTGGCCGTTAATCGCAAACACAGACCTGAACATGATGACGCTCACCTCCGGTCTGTCTACCCTGAACGGTCAGTTCACGACAAACTATCCGGTTCTGATGGCCGGCTCGCTCCTGTCGATGCTGCCGATGGTCGCACTGTACCTCGTCTTCCAGAAACAGTTTATCGAAGGCATCGCGGCAACAGGCGGAAAATAGAATCCTGCTTACAGCAGAGTAGATCATTACGGAAGTACTACATTGAAAATCATTTCATTCGACACAGACAATACAAGCTACCAGATGGGGATCACCGATGACGGTTTTCTTCTCCATCTCTACTACGGACCGAAAACCGGCTGTGACATGGACTACAGTCTGACCATGTATGACCGCGGTTTTTCCGGAAATCCTTACGACGTCGGAAACGACAGAACGTTTTCTCTCGACGTGCTGCCGATGGAATATCCTGGCTACGGGAACGGTGATTACCGTTCCCCTGCTTTCAGCATGCGGGATTCAAGCGGCGTACAGGGCGCGGATCTGCGCTACCGTTCGCACCGTTTTCTGCCCGGCAAGTACGGAATTGACGGAATGCCTGCCGTTTACGCTGCAGAGGATGAAGCCCGGACCCTGGAAATTGTTCTGGCGGATGAAACAGCCGGTGTGCAGGTGACGTTAAAATACGGGATCATTCCTTCCCGGGATGCAGTTACCCGCGCTGCGGTTATTGAAAATATCAGCGACAGTACGATCACTGTGGACAAGGCGTTAAGCGCATCGCTCGATTCTCTGTCAGGGAACTGGGACATCATCCACTTTGACGGAAGACACGGAATGGAACGGCTGCCGCAGCGGGACGCTGTCAGACGGGGGAAAATCTCCATCGGAAGCAGACGCGGCACTTCGAGCCATCAGCACAATCCCTTCATCGTGCTCGCTTCCGAAGAAACCGGCGAGGACTACGGTTCGTGTACCGGTCTGATGCTTGCCTACAGCGGCAACTTCAAGGCGGAGGCGGAACGCGATCAGTACGGCCTTACACGTACCGGTATCGGATTTCAGGATGAAATGTTCGATTATCCGCTGGCACCCGGCGAAAAGCTTGAAACGCCCGAGGCGATCATGATCCATTCTGATGAAGGCCTTTCAGATCTTTCTCAGAAGTATCATGCGCTGATCAGCGAACATATCGTACGGGGTCCCTGGCAGCATAAGCGAAGACCTGTCCTGATCAACAACTGGGAAGCCACCTATTTCGACTTCACCGGCGATAAGATCGTCTCGATCGCGGAACAGGCCGCTCAGCTCGGAGTCGAAATGATTGTCCTCGACGACGGATGGTTCGGTGCAAGAAATACTGAAAATGCCGGTCTCGGAGACTGGACTGTCAACGAAGAAAAGCTCGGCGGTCCCCTCTCATCGGTGGTAAACCGGATTAAAGATCTCGGGATGCAGTTCGGGCTGTGGATCGAACCGGAAATGGTCAACGAAGACAGCGATCTGTACCGAGAGCACCCGGACTGGGCATATACGGTTCCCGGGAAAAAGCCGGTTCGCGGACGCAATCAGCTGGTCCTCGATTTTTCAAGAGACGAAGTCGTCGATGCGATATTCGAACAGATCTCTGCCGTGATTGCTTCCGCGGACATTTCCTATATCAAAATGGACATGAACCGGAGCATCATGGATGTTTTCAGCAGAACCGACAAGGTGCAGCACTACGGAAAAACAATGCACGCATATGTCAAGGGCGTCTACCGTTTCATTGAAATGCTCAGGCAGCGCTTTCCGGAGCTGCTGATCGAAGGCTGCTCGGGCGGCGGCGGACGTTTCGACGCCGGCATGCTTTACTACACGCCGCAGATCTGGTGTTCGGACAATACGGATGCGATCGACCGGATCCAGATTCAGCGCGGTACATCCTTCGGATATCCGATTCAGACAATCGGCTCCCACGTCTCACAGGTGCCGAACGAACAGACCGGACGGATCGTTGATTTCGCCACGCGCGGTATTGTAGCTCAAGCGGGAACCTTCGGATATGAGCTGGACCTGAATCTGATTTCTGACGAAGAAAAAGAAGAAGTCAAGAAACAGATCGCCGATTATAAAAAATACTGGCCGCTCATCGCAAACGGCAGCTACTACAGACTCCATTCCCCGGAAAAGGATACGGAAACGGCTTCCTGGTGTTTTGCAGCGGAAGATAAAAGCGAAGCCCTTATGAGCGCCGTAACCCTCGACAATCACTGCAACAACCCGGTAAGCTACGTCCGGTGCAGGGGGCTCGATCCCGCGAAGATGTATCACGTAGAGCCGGTGCTCGGCGCCGATACGCAGCCGCTTGAACTCAGCGGTCAGGCGCTGATGACAGTCGGACTGCCGGTTCCCATTATCCCTGGAGAATATAAAGCATGGCAGTGGCATGTGACAAGTAAAGATACAGATAACCTGAATAACAAGGAGAATTGAATTGAAGACAATAATGCTCAATCTGAACTCAATTGATAAAGTAAAATCATTCGTAAACACGGCGGTTAATTTCGATTTTGACATCGACCTGATTTCTGACAACTATGTAGTAAACGGAAAGTCCATTCTCGGAATCTTCAGTCTCGATTTAGCAAAGCCTGTCGAAATCCGTTTTCACTGTGAAGAACCGGCCGCTCTGAAAGCCGCTCAGGAAGCGGTTGCACCCTACATGACGGAGGCATAAAATGGCTAATCTATCTCTTAGAAATATCAACAAGAAATACGAAAACGGATTTCACGCCGTTCAGGACTTCAATCTTGATGTCAAAGACAAGGAGTTTGTAATCTTTGTCGGACCGTCCGGCTGCGGCAAATCGACGACTCTTCGGATGATCGCAGGACTTGAAGACATCTCCAGCGGCGAGCTGAAGATCGGAGATACCGTGATGAACGATGTAGAAGCGAAGGACCGGGATATCGCGATGGTTTTCCAGAATTACGCGCTCTATCCGCACATGACTGTCTATGACAATATGGCCTTCAGCATGAAAATGCATAAGGTCCCGAAGGATGAAATTGACAAGCGCGTACATCAGGCTGCCGGGATCCTGGGGCTGGAACCGCTGCTGGACAGAAGACCGAAGCAGCTGTCCGGAGGGCAGCGTCAGCGTGTCGCGATGGGCCGCGCCATTGTCAGAAACCCCAAGGTCTTCCTGATGGACGAACCGCTCTCCAATCTGGATGCGAAGCTTCGCGTACAGATGAGAACAGAAATTTCCCGGCTTCACAAGGAAATCGGCGCGACCATCATCTACGTTACTCATGACCAGACCGAAGCGATGACGCTTGGAACACGAATTGTCGTCATGAAGGACGGCGTAATCCAGCAGGTCGATTCGCCGGAACATCTGTACGATCATCCGGTGAATAAATTTGTCGCCGGCTTTATCGGATCGCCCCAGATGAATTTTATCGACGTGAAGGTCAACGAAGAAAACGGCAGAATCGTCCTCACAGTCAACAATGAGGAGTTAATACCTCCCGTTCCGGTTGGAAAAATGCTTAAGGACAGAGGCTATGCAGGAAAAACCGTTACCCTCGGCATTCGTCCGGAAGATCTCAACGACGCTCAGATCGCTGTCGAAGCCAGTCAGGGCAATACGATCACAACGGAAGTCAAGCTTCACGAAATGCTGGGTTCGGAAATCTATCTTTATTTCGACTTCAACGGTGTTCCGATGACTGCCCGTGTCAATGCCCGCTCGAAAGCGCGTATCGGTGATACCGTAAAGCTCGCACTCGATCTGACCAAAGCCCACTTCTTCGATCCGGAAACGGAAGAAGCGATCGACTGACCGAAAGCTGCACTGCGATCTTAAAAAAGCTCGAAAGCTCCTTTAGATTTCTTCTATATGAATAGATAGTGAATACCAGAAAACCGGCCTTTCAGCCGGTTTTTTGATGTTTTGCCATTAACTTTTATAAGCTGTCGCCCGCGCTTACCAGATCCCGAGGAAATGCTGCATCAGCAGGCTTGTCGCCGTGATCCCGACCCAGCAGCAGAAACCCATCAGGATAGGCTTGCCGCCCGATTTGACGAGGTGGACGATATTCGTGTTGAGTCCGATGGCCGCCATCGCGAGGACGATAAAGAACTTCGAAAGCTCCTTGATCGGCGTGAATACGGATGCCGGAATTCCGAACTCGACGCAGACGGTCGTGATGATGGACGCCGCGACAAAGTACAGGATGAAGAACGGGAAGATCTGCTTCAGGCTTACTTTCTTACCTTCGGCTTCGTCCGTCTTTTCTTCTTTTCTGGTACGGATAAACGCCAGCACCAGCGTGATCGGGATAATCGCGAGGGTTCTCGTCAGCTTGACCGTGACCGCTTTATCCAGCGTCGCGGAGCCTAGTCCCCACATGCTGTCCCAGGTGGACGCCGCCGCAGTAACGGACGACGTATCGTTGACGGCAGTTCCCGCGAACACGCCGAAAGCATCGCCGCTCACCGTCGAAAATCCGAGAGCTGCGCCCATTGTCGGGAAGATTACCGCTGCAAGAATATTAAATAAGAAAATTACGCTTATTGCCTGGGCGACTTCTTCGTCATCCGCATCGATAACAGGCGCAGTCGCCGCGATCGCGGAACCGCCGCAGATTGACGAGCCGACGCCGATCAGCGTCGAGATCTTTTCGGGGATCTTGAGCCATTTGTGCAGCGCATACGCGATGACGAGAGAGACCGTGATGGTGCAGAGAATGATCGGCAGGGACTGTTTCCCTGTCTCCATGATGACGTTCAGATTCAGTCCGAAGCCCAGCAGGACCACCGCCCACTGCAGGATCTTCTTCGACGTGAATTTGATTCCCGATTCGAACGGCCCCTTGTTTTTGATGAACATCGTGATGACCATCCCGGCGAGAATCGCGAACACCGGCCCACCGATAATCGGAAAAGCCTTCCCGAGATACCATGCGGGTATCGCGATGACAAGGCACAGCAGAAGCCCTTTATAATTACGTTTAATCCAGTCCAATCGTTTCCTCCGTTTCAAATTTGTATGAATAATGATGATACGGCAGCTTCTGGTTTATTCTAACCCTGAAGAAGCCACTTAAATCACACTTATAAAATGCGGCATATTAATCATATCAGGAAGAGGATGACCGAGGCGGAATTCTCCGATTTTATATTGTTATTGCCTGATTATTTATATTGATGAATACGCGGAAATAAACCGGTTGACCGGTAGTCGGAATCCTCCCGGGTAATCTGCGGCAATAAAAAAAAGAGCCTCCATGCTCTTTTTTTATAATCACGGTGTTGTGCTGATTCTCACAGCTTAAGCTGTATATCCGTATCGATCAGATTGTCCGACTTGAGCTTGCTTTCCAGGGCAGTGATCTCCGCGACAGCCGCGAGTACGAGCTTATCGAGATCTGAATAGGGAAACATATTTTACGATAAATAACTACATCCATATTTTCTTCCTGATATACTGAATTTATCAAGCTGCGGCAGAAGGAATGCCGCTCTTTAAGCAGATCCGGCAAACGGCCCTGCGCGCCTGATTCTTCAGGCAGTACCAGAAGGAAAGTCCGATGAAAAAACTAATCACATTATCTCTTTGTCTGGCCGCGGCTCTTCTT
>ERZ1645187.4020-NODE-4020-length-12074-cov-7.232132_pt1 | contig 12074 bp, 20 predicted proteins | sample MGYA00575352_ERZ1645187 | MGnify/ENA primary metagenome ERZ1645187 (study PRJEB40837, sample SAMN11349314) | freshwater sediment metagenome | isolation source: river sediment | host: Sediment | place: India: Wazaribad , New Delhi | collected 2017-02-21 ... | reverse complement strand
GGGGCCGGGCAATCCGCCCGTCATCGTGGACGACACCGCCGACATCAAGAAGGCTGCGCAGGAGGCCAATGCCGCCGGCCCGGCCATGGAGAAAGCGCTTTCTGTCAGTGCTCGTCCCGATGTCGACACATCTTCGATTGCCGCGGCTGAGCAGATGGTGGACCGGCTGAAGGGCAAATTGTTGGGTCTGGGCGCAGCCGCCGCAGGCATCTCCACGAACGTCCGCCGGACATTCGCAGACATCGGCGTTTCGGAGTGACCATGCTGTATATGATCGGCCCCATTGCGATTGAGGTTTATCCCTTCAACGCGCACGAGGTCGCGCATGAGGCGAAAACCGACTTTGCCAAGAAGTCGGTACTCGGTCGCCGTCAACCAAACGAGCATGTCGGTGAGGGTGATGAGACGCTGAAATTCAGCGGGCGGCTCTATCCCGAGAAGCTGCCTGGCGGGTTGGAGTCGTACGAGCTGCTGCATTTGGTGCGCCAGGCGGCGCAGCCGCAGCTTGTCATCCGGGGCGATGGCGCCGTCCTTGGCTGGTATCTCATTGAATCCGCCAACGACAAATCCACGTTTCTTGGCCCGAACGGCGTGGGCCAGCTGATCGAAATCGACATCAGCCTGATCCGCGACGATCCGCCGGATGCGGCATCGTTCATGGGCGCCTTCGCAGGGTTCTTCGGATGAGCGAGATCATCACCGTTATTGGCGACGACATCACGGTGTCGGTGCTGGTGTGGCGTCGGTATCGGCGCCCGATGCCGGGGATGGCCGAAGCCATCCTCGCAGCCAACCCCGGCCTTGCTGGTCTCGGCGTCCATATTCCGGTTGGCACCCGCGTCGTGATCCCGGCGGCTTCTGCCGCCGTAACGCCAGTCTCTGCCATTACATTGTACGACTGACATGCAACATACGCCGTACCGCATCGAGATCGACGATCGAGATATCACATCGACCGTTGCCCCGCTGCTGATCAGCCTGACCATCAATCTCAAGGATGGCGGGGCGAGCGACAAGGCAGACCTGACGCTTGATGACCGGAACGGCGCAATCGTGTTCCCGCGTGAGGGGGCGACGTTCAAATCTTGGATCCGTGGTGTCGAAGTATTTCGCGGCAAGGTGACTGAAGCCCGGTCCAATGGCGGGCGCGGGGATGGTCGGACGCTGCGCATCAGCGCTGATGGCGTTGACACCAAGGGTAAGGCCAAGCAACCGCAACAGAAGCATTTCGATAACAAGTCGATCGAAGCCATCCTGAAGGAGGCGGGCAAGGAGGCTGGCGTCACCACGGTTACCGTCGACAAGGAGATCGGCGCGATCACACTGCCCTATGAGGCCATGGATGGCGAAAGCTTCATGTCGCTTGGACAGCGGCTGGCTGAAGCGCACGGCGGAACATTCTCGATCTCGGATGGCCGTGCCGCGCTGGTGAAACGCTCGGGCGGCAAGAGCGCGTCCGGCAAGGCACTGGTCGAGATCGTGGCGGCATGGGGCGTCAATCTCATCCGATGGGACATTGCTCCATATGCGGGCCGCGCTCGATACAAGAAAGCGAAGCAGCGCTGGTATGACAAGAAAGAGGCGAAGTGGAAGGAAGTGGAGACCGAGGTTGAAGACCCGGACGCCGCCGCCACTCACACCAGCCGGCACCCGGCGGGTGATGAAGCCTCCGCCAAGAAGCGGACGGAATCGGACAAAGCTACCGCCGAGCGGGAGAAGGGCGGCGGCACGATCGAGATCGATGGCAATGAGTATGCTCAACCAGAGGCACCTGTCCGACTCGTCGGCGCCCGGCCTGGTGCTGACGGATCGTACAAAGCATCTGGGGTCACGCATAACCTGACGCGCTCAGGCTTCAGCACCTCTCTGGAGGTGAAGCATCCCTCTGGCGCGGCTGGCAAGGACAGCCGGGCCAAGAAGTAGGCTGACACACGTCCTCGCAGAAGCTGAGGATGTGGCCAATCCCTTACACCGAAGGATTTGCCGCCGTCGTGGTGGCTTTACTCAAAGGAGGATGCTCATGGCATCGCTTCCGAAGCAATATGCGTGGCTGGCGCGCGAGCCCGGCCCGCAGATGCTCATTGAAGCACTGAAAACTTTCGGCGCGGTCGAGGGGGCTGGCGCCGCTGACAACCCGGTCATCCTCGGTTGGGCTCGCGAGGTCGGCGTCCACAAGACGTATTCGCACGACTCTATCCCGTGGTGCGGCCTATGGATGGCGATGATCGCAAAGCGGTCGGGCAAGCCTGGCGTGGACGCGCCGCTGTGGGCGCTCTCATGGGCAGATTGGGGCAATCCGATCAACCACCCTGAACTTGGTGACATCCTGACCTTCAAGCGCAACGGCGGTGGTCATGTCGGCCTGTATGTCGGCGAGGATGCTACCGCCTACCACGTCCTCGGCGGCAATCAATCCGACAAGGTGTGCATCACGCGAATTGCCAGATCGCGGCTCTACCGTGCGCGGAGATTCTACCGCGTCGCTCCGCCCGCCAATGTGCGCCGCGTGTGGCTTGCTGCCTCTGGCGCGCTCTCCACCAACGAAGCGTAACCCGCGCCGGGCGGAACCCGGCATAACAAGGAGAAGACCATGAATGTCCGTGCGAAATTTTTCGTGAAATCCGTCACGCATCATCACAGTGGAAGCCCCGGTTCTGATCAGTCGGGAGAGGTTGTTCTTGCCCCGGTGTATGCCGGCAAGGACGGCAATCCGGCCAATGCGGATTGGTCCAAGTGGACGCCACAGGGCGAAATCAAGATGATGATCACCGTTCCATCCTCGCTTGAGGCCTTCTCTCCGGGGCAGAACTTTTTCGTCGATTTCTCCCCGGCAGAGTAACTGATCCCGAGCGCCGGCGGCTCCGGCGCATCCTCACATCTGAAGAAGGACTGTACCCATGAAGGGCTTTCGCACGTATGCCGTCGCCGCAATCGTCGCCGCCTTCGGCGCGCTGGCCGCGATTGACTGGAACCCGGTTCTGAACGATCCGAAGGCCGGCTGGACCGCCGTTATCTCCGCCGTGATCATGGCCGTGATGCGTTCCGTCACCACGACTCCGCCGGCCTCGCAGGATTGAAATGGGCACGGTTCTCAAGGCGCTGTTCGCGGCGATTCTTGACGGGTTGCGGGTGTTCTTCTCGGAGCGCGCCCGCGATGCCGCCATGCGGGACGCCGGCAGGGCGGAACAGGCGGCTGAGGCCGCACAGGAGGCGGCGGATGCACACCAGCGGATGCGCGAGGCGAATGCTCGCCCTTTGGATCGCAACCGGGTTGCTGACCGGCTGCGGGATGGTTCGGCATGAAAACGAGTGGCGCGATTATTCTCACGTGCTGCGTTGCGTTGTCGGGCGGGTGCCAGACGGTGCAGCCGGCTCGCCCGGCGGCGGCGGTGGTCTGTGCCACGGTGGCCCCGATTTCCGGCGCGGATATGTCGGCGGCGGCGGCGGAGCTTGAGTCCATGCCGTCGCGCAGCATCATTGGCGCTGTGATCGTGCCGGACTGGCTCAGAATGCGCGACGAAGCGCGCGCGTGTAGGAAGGGCAGCAAATGACGCTCTACGGGATGGTCCAAGCTGTTTTTGGAGACCATACCGCCAACGCTCTGGCTGGCGGCGCTGGTGGCCTCGTGCGCGCGCTCGCCCTTGGCCTTGGCCTGCGTCAGGGCGTTGTTTCGCTGGTCGTCGGCGCGCTCTGTTCAATCTACGGCACACCGGCAGCTGCGCCCATTTTCAAATGGGTGTCGGAAGAAGCGCCGGCGCGGGATGGATTCGCCGGTTTTGTGATCGGGGTCGGCGGGATGATCTTTGCTGGCCTGATCCTCGACGTTTGGACTGCGAAGCGACAGCAGGTTCGAAAGACACCCGAAGGGGAAACGCCATGAGGCAGGCAACGTGGTTCGCTGTGTGCCGGATGGTGCGCACGATTTCGCTCGGCATCGCGGCGATTGTCATCGCCTGGACATTCCAGATTTTTTGAGAGGTCAGCATGGCAACCCCTCGCCATGATTACACTGTCCGGCAGGGCAACACGGGCGCTTTGGCCGCTCGGTTCTATACTCTTGACGGTGCCGGGGACCGTGTGCCGCGCGATTTCAGCGGCGCAACGCTCGTGGCCTATTTCAAGTGGCATGGCGGCACGCTGACCAAGTCTGGCGGGTCGGTCATGATCGATGGTCATGCCGTGACTGTGACGCTCGCGCCGGCTGAAACCGCCGCACTCCCGTCCGGTCGCACTGTGATCTACGAGATCGAGCATGTGCTCGCCGGAGTGCAGACGACGCTTCTGGCCGGTGCGCTGGTAGTCGAGGCGGGCATCAACGCATGAGCGCGATTGTCGAAATCATCGCCGCCCCTTCGCCGGTTGTCGAGATCGTGACGGCCGTGACGCATGTGGTCGAGATTGTGGACTATGGACCTCAAGGCCCATTGGGCCCGCTGGGCCCGGTGGGACCGCAAGGCCCGGCAGGGCCGGCCGGCGTTGGTGACATCGACTGCGGAACATTCAACTAGGAGATTTCCATGCCCCGTATTCAGAACAAACGCGGCCTCAAGGCCAATCTTCCGGCTGCCGGCATGCTGGCCGGTGAACTGTTCCTGACGACAGATCGCGGCACGGCGCACTTCGCGCTCGATGCGACGACAAAGGTTTCGATCGTCCCGGCGGTCGATGATCTCGTGACGCTGGCCAGCATCAACGGAGCCGCCGACCTTATCCTGATGCACGACGCTGATGCGACGGGCGTGAAGGAAAAGAAGATCACCTTCGACGCATTCAAGACCGCCCTGAATATTCCGCCCGGTTCATCCGACGAAAAGGTCGCTGTCGTCTCCGGCGGCACATCTGGCTACATCTGGGGCACCAACGGCACGGATGGCGTTATCCGAATGAACGCGTCGATGGCGTGGAGCAAGGACGCCGGCAGCGGATTCGTGACGCTGGCAGTCGGCGACGTGGATTGCGGGACATTCTGACGTGGCCACCATTCGGATCAAGCGCGGGACGCGGGCGCAGATCGACGACGCCGCCGCCGCGGGTGGTCTTGCGGCAGGGGCCCCGTATCTTATCACGGACGAGGGGCGTCTTGCTGTTGGGACAGCGGCGAACGCATACTCCGCCGCAGCCAAACAGTCCGAGGCGGCGCGCCCGCCGGCGTTCGCTGCCTTTGTCGGCGGCAAGCCAACCGCGTCGGAGGTTGTGGCGCTGATCGCTGTCCCGGTGGCCTGCACGCTGCCAGCGGGCCTGACAGGCTCGATCGTCAAGGCTGGTGTGGCGGCGACGGCATCGGCGGCGCTGTCAGTCCGCAAAAATGGATCGCAGTTCGGGACGGCGACGTTCGCGGCGGCCGGCACAACCGCGACACTGGCGGTGGCATCGGCGACCACATTCGCTGCCGGCGATCTCCTCTCCATCGTCGCCCCAGCCAGCGCGGACGCCACGCTGGCCGATATAGCCATCACCTTGGTCGGAGCGTGAGATGACGGACTTTGTCTGGGGTCAATCTGACTGCGGCATCTGGATCGCGGACCAGTTGCTGCCGATCGTCGGGCATGACGTTTGCGCGGATCTGCGCGGCCAGTATTCCGACGCTGCTGGCTGCGCCGAGACGCTGACCGGCGTGTTCGGCTCCCCTGAGCTGGTCGATGTCGTCGCCGCCATTGCTGCCCGCGAGGGGTGGCCGGAGATTGCGCCGGATGACGACTGGACGGTCGCGGTCTCTGCCGTGTGGGATCCAGCCGGCGGGCTGGCAGTACTCGGCCGGCGTCAGGCTGATGTTGCCACATGGCAGGCCATGACGATAGATGGCGTGCGGACCATCCCGTCGCGCGCGCTCGCCCGCCTCTATCGGGTACAGTGATGGCGTCATACTACTACGATGCCAGCACAACGCTGTGGCGCGAACCGCAGACGCCCGCCACTGTTACCGCAACGGGCAGTTCGTACGGGTCGTACATATCTCGCGCGACAGCGGCGATTGGCGACCCCGGCACAGCCGGCGGCAGTGGGGCTCAGACGTTCACAGCGCGGCTCAATGTGACCTCAATCGCCGGGACGCCTAAATGGGGCGTTGTCATCGCGCGGGTCCAGTCCGTCAATCCGAGCGTGCTGGTTACTCCGTACACATCCCCGCAAATGGCGGTTGCCGGCCCCGGGCTGTACGAACACACGTTCACGGCAGACATAGGGGCCTTCACTGCCGACGATAGGCTATATGCGGCCATATTGGTGTACGGGCCGTCCGCAAAGACCAGCGCGACGATTTCCGCCGAGGTGGGCGGACTCATCTCGCTCACTGCGCCATGGTGGCCGGATGCCCCCGCGCGCCGCCCGATCCGCTCTGTGCAGGTGATGCTGCGCTAGGAGCGCACCGGCAACCCGCCATTCGTTGTCGGGGGCCAGTCCGGCATGACCGAGCGGCTGCGGATGCCGCAGGCGCGGCATGTCCTGCCCCGCCCCGCTGGCCTCACGGCTGGCGGGGCTTTTGTCGTTTTGTGGTCCGTGAATTTACGACTTGATGCCGACCGGTTGAGGGCGGCGTCCAGTCGCGGACCCGCCCTCTGATCTTGTCCACGGTAGGGGTGCCAGCACAACCTATCCGCAGCGCACAGGTAACCGAATAAGGCCATATTGCTCCATTGGCAATTACCAGCTGCGCCCAGATATTCGTGTCGCTTTAGGTGCGACAATTCCAGTCAAAAACCATAATGATTACGAGCGCAGCGGTGCGACGAGGTTTCGCCGCAACGCGTTGAAAACAAATCACCGAAGCAATCCCCTAGGGAGCGCCATTTTTCCCGCGCCTTACAACTGATCACATGCCCGCATGCGGCTTTCGCCGTGTTGCATCAGGCCTTTCGAGCGGGCAATGTGCCGCCCGCGCAGAGGAGGCTCCATGCTGCTGCCTGTCATCCGGGATTACGATCAGCTCTACACCTCGTTCCGCTGGGCTGTGCCGGCGCGGTTCAACATCGCGACCGCCAGCTGCGACGACTGGGCCAAGGCCGATCCGGACCGGCCGGCGATCATCGATGTCGATCGCACGTTCACTCCCACCGTCACCACCTATGGCGAGATGCGCGCCCGCTCCAACCGGCTGGCGCAGGCACTGGTGCGTCGCGGCATCCGGCGTGGCGACCGGGTCGCGATCCTGCTGCCGCAGGGCGCGCAGGTGCCGGTGTCGCATCTTGCGGTCTACCGGATGGGCGGTATCGCTGTGCCGCTGGCCATCCTGTTCGGTGTCGATGCGCTGGCGTTCCGCCTGTCGAATGCCGGCGTGCGGGCGATCATCACCGATGCCGCCGGGGTCGCCAAGCTCCGGCAGATCCGCGACAGCCTGCCGGGGCTGGACCTGATCGTCTCTGTCGATGGCGCTGATGGCGATGCCGTCGGCTACGACCGCTTCGTTGAAGGGTGCAGTGCGTCGTTCGAGACTGTGGATACCTCCTGCGACGATCCTGCGCTGATGATCTTCACCTCAGGCACCACCGGCCAGCCCAAGGGCGCGCTGCATGCGCACCGGGTGCTGCTGGGGCACTTGCCCGGCGTCCAATGGCCGCATGAGTTCATGCCCCAGCCGGGCGACCGGGTGTGGACTCCGGCTGACTGGGCGTGGATCGGCGGGCTGATGAACGTGCTGATGAGTTCGCTCGCCTGCGGTGTTCCGGCGGTCGCGCATGTGTTCGAGAAGTTCGACCCTGAAGCCGCGCTCGATTTCATGGCGCGGTTCGAGGTACGCAACACCTTCATCGCGCCCACTGCGCTGCGGATGCTGCGCACGGTGGAGCGGCCGAAGGAGCGCTTCGGCGTCAACCTGCGCACGCTTGCCTCGGGCGGTGAGACGCTGGGCGAGGAGGTGTTCCACTGGGGCAAGAAGGAACTCGGCGTCACCATCAACGAGTTCTATGGCCAGACCGAGTGCAATCTCATCGTCGCCTCCTGTGCCGGGGGCGGCGTGTCCCGCCCGGGCTCAATGGGCCGGCCGGTGCCGGGCCATCAGGTGGCGATCATCCGTGAAGACGGCAGCATCGCCGATGTCGGGGAAACCGGCACCATCGCCGCGCGCCGGCCCGATCCGGCGCTGTTCCTCGAATATTGGCAGCAGCCCGAGGCGACGGCGGCAAAGTTTGTCGGCGACTGGATGAAAACCGGCGATCAGGGCTATCGCGACAAGGACGGCTACATCTTCTTTGTCGGCCGGGATGACGACGTGATCACCTCGTCCGGCTACCGGATCGGGCCGGGGGAGATCGAGGACTGCCTCATTTCCCATCCGGCGGTCGCCATCGCGGCCGCTGTCGGCAAGCCCGATCCGATGCGGACCGAGATCGTCAAGGCCTTCGTGGTGCTCAAGCCTGGATTCGCCGCATCCGACGCCTTGCGCAGGGATATCCAGGCGTTTGTGCGGACACGGCTTTCCGCCCATGAATATCCGCGCGAAATCGCGTTTGCCGATGCCTTGCCGCTGACGACGACCGGCAAGATCATCCGCCGGCTGCTGAGGGACAAAGCCTAACCGACCAACGCGTGGTAGAGGCGCCCGGCCTGTGCGCGCAGGCCCCGGGCGAGCTTCTCCTGCCCTACCCGCACGGGCATCGCATGGCGGCCCGCCGGCGACAGGCCAAGCATGAGATCACACACCGTCAACCGCTCCTTCCACAGCGATTCAATCATGGAATGGCCTTCCGCAGCGCAGGAATCGGTCATCCGGATCACCGGATCGGCGGCGAGGCGGGCGCCCACCTCTTCGAACAGCAGGACGCCGGGGGCGTAGTGGGCGAGTGCTTCGTCGTAGGTTGTCTTCCATAGTACGGCGGTGGACTGGTCCAGCAGCAGGATGACGGCGGCGATCATCCGGCCGTCAAGGTCGAGGCGGGCGATGCGGACCTTGCCGCGGCGGGAGGCGGCCCAGACCATTGCGCGGGTGAAATTGGCGCTGTCGGGATCCTGCACGATGGCGGTGCCGCCGCGGCCCTTCCAGCCGGCGGCTTCGAGCGCGAGAAACTCCTCGGTGGCGCTGCGGATTTCGGCATATCCGGTGACGATCCGACATTCGAGCCGGCCCAACCCGGCGAGCCGGCGGCGCAGGCGGGCCAGTTCCTTGGCGTTGCGGCGGGAGCCGGAGAACGAGCCGGCAGCGGAGGTGAGCACGGCGCGCCGGCGGCGTGCCAGCACCGAGAGGCCGAGGCCGTCCTGCGCGGCACGGCGGCGCAGAACATCGGCCAGAAGACCATCTTCGGGCACGGAATCGAACACGATTGCGGCTGAATCACCGAATTTCGCCCGGAGATGTGCCAGTGCCGCCGCCAGCGCATCCTCGGCGTGATCCCTGTCCAGCACCGGCGCACCCAGCGCCGTGAAGGGGTGGTGCCAGCTGTGCAGGACGCCACGGCCGAGGCCCGCGGCGGGCCGGCCGAGCGGGACGATGCCGATCAGACGAGGCGGATAGGGCGGGGTCGCCGATTGCCAGACTGCAAGCAGGCGGGGGGCGCTGGCTGTCCTGAAATGACGCATCGCGGCGGTGAGGAACTCGGGGGTGAAATAAGGGTTGGGTTCCAGCGCGCGCGCCTCCAGAAGGCGCCATTGCAGGTCGATCGATGCAACCGATTTATCATCAATTTCTTCAATGAAAACAGATGGATGGTTAGTGTTCGCCGGGTTTTGTCGCGGCTCGAAGGCAGCGGTGCGCAACGGCGCAGGACGCGCTCTGGTGTCCGGATGATCGAGAAAGAGCGGCGGTGTCTGAACCTGCATGACCGGACCCGTTGGCATGGCCCCTGTCCCGCGCTGGAACAGGGCGGGCCGGATGTGGCCCGATGCTCATGACGGGATCAAAAACCATGCCAGATCAGCGGCTTGACGGATAATGCCCGGTGATGAAGAGCTGCATTCCAGCGCTCTCGCCGGAGGGTGCGCGGAGGATCAGTCCGGGTGGCATGTCCGCCTGTGCTGTCACCTCCGGCGGGGCAAACCAGCCGCAGCCCGCCTCGATCCGTACGACGGACTGCGGTGCGCCTTCCAGTGCGACCTGCCCCTTCAGCCGGAGCAGGGATTCGCCGAAACGGGCGCCGAACTGCTCGACGAACATGGCGAGGTCGGCCGGTGACCGCGCGGGGGGTAACGTGAACCGGTGTTCCTCGAAGCCGAACGACTCATGGTCCGCCGCGGATGCGCCTGGTCGGGCACGGCCGGTTCCACCGAGGCGGAGGGCCAGCCAGCGGCGGCGGTCCGCCTCGTCCCAGCCTGCGGGGTCGAGCGGCGGGAGCGCTGCCGGATCAGCCAGCGGCAGGGCGGCGGGACAGGCGGCGCGCAGCATGCTGTCCACGGACGCATCGCCGGCGACCCGGTGGTGGCAGGCGGCGAGCGTGAGCTGTCGCCATGCCGGGGATACCGCCCGGACCGCGTGCAGAGGGACGCGCGGATCGATGAGCGCGATCATGCCGGTCGGGCGGTAGCGCAGTGACAGATAGGGGTGGCGGAGCACGCCGGCGAGCGGCGGCAGGGGATCGGCAAGGCCGTCGAGTTCCACCAGCACCTGCGTGATGGGCGGCATGCGGCCGTTGTCGCGCCGGCGCAGCAGATCCTCCAGCGTGGCCTGAAGCTCCGTTGCCCCGGCGCAGCAGAGGCAGCCGTGCCCGGCGGTCTCGACAATCGCACCGGTCGCCGTGCGGCGCGTTGTTGCGGCCTCGTCCAGAATGCCGGCGATCCGCTCCGGCGCGGCGGCGGCCGCTTCGGTGATGAACCGGCTCTTGCCCGCGCCGGGAAAGCCCATGACGAGGGTCAGGTCAACCGGCGCCGGGCGGCGGATGGCTGCTGTCATGGGCCGAACAGATCCGCCGGCCCGCGCTGGCGGAGGGAGGGCAGCAGATCGACCACCAGCGCGCCGATGACCAGCGCCATGCCAAGACCCTGCAGCGGGGTGATCCCCTCGCCCAGCACCAATGCCGCTGCGGTGATGGCAACTACCGGCTCGAACAGGAAGAGCAGCCCGGCGCTGGCCGCCGAGATGCGCGGGGCGGCGAGGATCTGAAACAGGAAGCCGAGAAAATAGCCGGCAAAATTGATCGCCAGCGGAAGGGCGGCGACGGCCAGTGCGCTGACCGGGGTCAATCCGCCGGCTGCCCAGGCAAAGGCCAGGCCGAGCGGCAGGGCCACCATCTGGCACCAGAAGAAGGTGAGGGTGCTGCTGGCCGTCAACCGTGCACCGGCAAGGAACATCCCGGCACAGGAAAAGGAACCGAACAGGGCAAAGGCAACGCCGCGCGGGTCAATCGTCTCGGCCTGCGGGCCAATGGCCATCAGCACGCCGGCAAAGGCCACCAGCGCGACAACCCAGCGCCGGGGCGGCAGCGGGATGCGGTCAATATACGGTGTCAGCAGGATGACGATCAGCGGGTAGGTGTAGAAAATCGTTACCGCGACCGGCACCGGCAGGTAGGCGAGCGAGGAGGTGTAGCCGATGGCGGTGCCCACCGCGCAGGCTGCAAAGCGCAGAACGGCGGGGCGCTCGCCCGCTGTCAGCCACAGGCGGCGGCCACTCGCCAGCAGGATCACCGCGAGCAGAGGCAACAGGATCAGCGCCCGGTAGGTGACGATATCGGCGCCGGTGATGCCGAACTGCGCGGCAAGTCGCGCGCCGACGATGTTGATGCCATAGGCGGTTGCCCCGGTCAGGGCAAAAGCCGACCCGATGGCTGCGGTGCGCCGGACATCAGCCACCCCATCGCCCGGTCCGCTCATTGGGCCTTGGCTTTGGCGGTCTTGGTCTTGTCGGACTTGGCCTTATCCGTTCTGGCCTTGTCGGTTTTGGCTTTTGCCGCTTGCTGCGCCAGCGCCTGCTTGTCCAGCGGCTTGCTCTTCTCCGCCTTGGCTTTGGCGGGCGCTTCGGCCTTCGCCCTGGCTGCGGCGGGCTGCGCTCTTGCGGCAGTGCGGATGGCGCCGGGAGCAGCAGCTGTATTGCGGCCGGCGGCGGCGGAGCGCAGGCCGATGGCGCCGGGCGCGGGGGTGGTGATCACACCGGGCAGCTGCATCGGCGCGCCCGGGGCGGCTTTGGCGTCGCCCTCTGCGTTTTCCTCCACCGG